>Ga0310123_10003994_pt1 | contig 11264 bp, 7 predicted proteins | sample CB6_AW_1057_MG_FD_203505 | JGI IMG/M metagenome (GOLD analysis project Ga0310123, IMG submission 203505) | Marine microbial communities from Western Arctic Ocean, Canada - CB6_AW_1057 | ecosystem: Environmental > Aquatic > Marine > Oceanic | place: Canada: Western Arctic Ocean | collected...
GATTCGATCCATCGAACGTGTTGTTGTATGGCAGCGTGCCTTTTGTCAGGTTTGCGGAATCTCCGCAGCAAAGGACTTCCCAGTCCGAGTCTCCCACTCCGCCGCGCGTCCAACCGCTCCCGGCGACTCCCGCGGGATCCACTGTGACCACTCCGCTGAGGGTATTGTAGCCTTCAAAATCTTCAATAATCGCACCAGATGCTGTCGGTGCCACAGACATCCCGATAGCCACAACGGCCGCGGCGATGATTCCAGTTATTAGTGTCTTACGCATATTTCTCTCCTTCTTCCCTTCTGGTTTGGTTTGGTTTGGTTGCGCTGTGACTCAATTTGTTAGCGAATATCTAATTCCAAGTGTTTGCTTCCAGAACTCTTACTAATATTCTCTATAACTTTTGGACAGCTGTGCTGCTTTATGCAAGAAGAAAATGTATCTATTTCCGTTTTTATTTTTAGTTGTCCCCACGTTTATAGTGTAGAAATAAAACATTGACAAACAGTTGTCGGTTCTCCGGCATATTGAAAAGGTACTCACTGTATCCCAGCAAGTTCCGCTACACAAAAAAGCGCCCCGACGACAGGTTGTGTCGGCGGGGCGCGATCAGGTTTAGCTCGTTTACGGCTGCAGATCCAGGACCCGGTAGGTGCGTCCCGGAACACAGGCATCAAATGCCGAATCAGAGCCGCCGGTCCCGGTGCTCTGGTTGCCCAGGTCGTTCCAGTTGGCGCCCGCGTCGTCGCTGTACTGCGCTTGATATTGTTTGCCGCCTACCGTGGGGTAGGTGATTTCTTTCGCTTCCACGCAGTCGATGGGTCCGGTGGGTACACCCACGGCGGTGACGGCGGACCCCCCTGCAATGTTGTCGATCGTAGTCGGTCTGTAGTTGACACTCCCGCCGTTGGTCGAGCCTGGCAGAAGTCGAAGGGTATTCACGGATGTCATTCCGGAAGGCAGCGGTACGCCCTGCAGCGTCAGCACGTTACCTCGGGCGGAATCCGGTGTGCCCGGAGCATCGGATGTCGGTCCGATATCATCGGCAAAGACATCAAAGGTGCCATTTCCGTGGATCGTCATCGTGACCCTGTACCACCGGTTGAACGAGGCGGGGTGTCCGTCGAGGGCCGTTCCCGTGGCAAGGAGGTTGTTGCCGGAATCGTACACTTGGAAATCTCCGGAATTGTTGGTGATTTCGAAGAATACGACTCGGAAAGCATCCTGCGTGGTCACGGAATCGAACAGTGAAAAGTGAAATCCTCCGTAAACATTGGGCAGTGAACCATTGCCCCCGCCTGCGCCCGAGGCATTCATCTCGATAGAGACGGTGTGATTGGTCAGCGGGCCGCCAAGCACCGTGGCGAGGTCGAAGTCCGTGTTCTCGTCAGTTTTATCAGGAAGGAAATCGTTGGCCCGGTCCAGTGACATCAGTCGTTGTGATCCGTCAAAGGTCTCTTCCGCGGATAGGAAGGTACCGTTGCAGCAGGTGACGACCCAGTCAACGTCACCTACTCCATCCCGTGTCCAGTTTGTGCTCAGCGTCGTGGGGTCGATGAAATCTTCATCGTTCACACTGCCGTACTCAAAACCCTCGATCACCGGGACGGGTGGTGCCGGCACAATTTCGATGACCCGGAAGATCCGGTTCGTTTTCCCCTGCAGGGATTCAAACACGTAATTGGTGCCGCCGTTTCCCGTTACAACGGGCCCCAGATCTGTCCAGGTATCGGTTTTGATTGCGTCGCCATCAGTGAACTGCGGCTGATATACGCTGCCGTCCTCCGCGGCGTAAACCAGCTTCTTGGCGGCGATGACTTCCGTTCCCGATATCTCGCCGGTCGGCTGCTCAACCACTACACACTGGATGAAGTTATCGAGCATCGTGGGTTGCACGTCATTCGAACCGCCGTTTCCGGACCCCATGCCCAGCCGGACCTTGTTTACGGCGGAAATGGTATTGGATCCGCCGTTTCCGTCGTTACCAACGAAGGTGAGGATGTTGCCGCGGGCGGGGTCGCCGGCGGATGCCGATGCCGGAGTGGTTGGCCCGATGTCGTCGATGCTGACGTTGAATTCGCCGTTGGTGAAGGTATCGATAGTGACCCGGAACCAGCGGTCGAACGCGGCGGGAAAGCCATCCAGATTAGCCGAAGCCGCCAGCGGTTGACCCTGGGTCTGTCCCCAGACAATAAAATCTCCCGAGTTGGGCCCCAGCTCACGGAATTGGAGCTGGACTTTATAGAAACCGGTGACCGAGTCATACAATCCCGCCCACAATGCGGTGCCGCCGGTACTCGAAGGATTGACCTCAAAGGAGACGGTCCCCTCCAGCATCGGGGTCAAATTCAGATCTGTATTCAGTACCGATTCCGCTGCGCCGCTCGAATTCGAGCGCCTCAGCCGCAGATGATTCGACGAGCCGTCAAAGGTGTCGTCCGGTGTGGCGATTCCCGGGCTGCAGCAGGTGACCTCCCAGTCTGGTCCTTGGCCTATATCGTTCCTGGCCCATCCGCTGCCGCCGATGGTGGTGGGATCGAGATAGGTTCCGTCGGCGACAGAATAGCTCTCAAAATCCTCGATCACGTTGGTGCAGGCGATACCGGCCTGCGAGGTTCCCGCGACCATGCCCAGTACCGCGCAGATCGCGATGTGCGTAATAAACGGTGTTTCTACGGAATGCCTTTTCCCATGCATTTGTCTCTCCTTCAGGTTGGTTCTGCTCCGCGCTCCGCGAAGACGCCCCGTGACCAATGTTATAATGCTAATACTACCAAACTGCTCATTATAGTTCCCGAAGTGCCTGAAAGCCAATGTTTTTTGCAATAATTTTACTCAGCTTTCTCTCGCCAACTGGTGCCTTGGGGGATACATTGAGCGTCACTTTCCTGACTTTCAGGGTTGAGAATTCAGTCTGAATTCCGGACGTATTACTTTGAAAATTCAAGTGGATTTCAATAATTTGGCATAGACGAGGCTGGCAAGCCTTATTGGACATGAAAAGAAGATCCCAAATCCCAAATATTAAATTCCAAATTCCGAATTCCCCTTCCGCCTTCACCCTCATCGAACTACTCGTGGTGGTGGCCATCATCGCCATCCTAGCCTCCCTCCTTCTGCCTGCTGTCCGGGATGCGAAACGGCGCGGGCTCCTGGCCTATTGCGCCTCGAACCAGCACCAGATCGGGCTTGGCATGCGAATGTACGCGAATGCCAATGATGGATTGCTGCCGCCGCTCCAGCAGTTTCCGCCGTTGCAGGGCACGTCAACCAAGCCCTTCTTTGGTCGGCCCGATGAACCGTACAACGTCTGGTTTCACCTCGTCGGCTTTTATCTCGGAGACGACCTGGAGCAGATGTGGGACGGGGCGGTGATCTTCCAGTGCCCGGAAATCCCGCCATACTGGAAGAAGTGGACCACGAACGCCTATGGATATAACCACCAGGTGGTTACCGGTTCAGGCGATGGCGGGATGTTTATCGACATGCGGGGCCGGTTGAAAAAGAATTACCGGCAACCGGAGGATGCCATCACGATTCCACATGCGACCCTGAGCCATGCCGACGCCGGCTACGTCCGCGAACGGTACAGTCTTCCGCCGGAAGAGTGGGCCCCGATGTACAACAATCCCGGTTTCGGGGATGTCATTTTCCCGGGCAGTTCGAGTTGGCCCTCGTATCCGAGCAGCACCGCTCCGCACCCGCCTGTTCCCATGGCGCGTCACATCGGCGGCCTGGTAAGCTCTCTCTTCTTCGACGGCCATGTGGAAGCCCGGCCCATTCGTGATCTGCTCGACCACCGTCGCGGGCGTTCGGAATGCATTACCGACAACCAGTGAAGGGGATTTCCGATTTTTGATTTCGTATTTTTGCTTGGGGCGCCGCCGCGGAGATCGTTGGTTCATGCAGGGTGAGAATGAGCAATCGAAAATTAGAAATAAAAAATCAGAAATGAATCGTTGTTGTTGTGCAGAGTAAGGTTTCCCATTGGCGTTTTCCAAAAGTCATTTGATCGGTCTGGTCGCGGCAGTCGCAATTCTCCTGGCGGCGGGCAAGATGATTCGTACCTGCAAACCGGTGGAGAGCGATATCGATGTGGAAAACATTGGAGGGCCGGGAGGAATTGCCGCGAAATACATTCACGAATTTCTGGGCCCGGGGAAACGTGTGGCCCTGATTTTTTTCGACGAGTCGGCGGCCAGCATCTACGGCAAGGACCAATATGTCCTCGAGGAACAGCTCAAGCGGTACAAGTACAGGATTCTCGGGAAGAAGGAGATCTCCGCGGGGCCGTTGTTTTCGAATCCCCAGGCCGCCTACACCGGCACACTTCCGATAGCTGAGTATTTGCAATTCGCCTCCGAGCACGCCGGGGCCGATGCGATCATCTCGTTTGTGGGCCCCCCGGTGATTCCGGAAGAGGAGGAAGTGCCCGAAGCTGCCGGCCCGCCATTACTCATCGCCAGCCCAATCGCTCATCAAGCGACCTGGGAACTTCTGGAAAGCGGTCTCGTGGCCATGGCGATCCTTCCCCGGCAGGAGGATGAGGACGAAGACGAATTGCCTGAGACCGGGTATGCGGACCCGTACGAGGCACAATACGAAATGGTCACGTCCGAGACGGCGGGGGATATGTGATTTCGGATTTTGGATTTCGAATTGAACGGGTTTGTACTCACGAATTTCGCGGTTGAAAATCCCTTCATTTCATCGATGGAATGATGATTCCTCGTAAGATGATCTTCTGGCAGAAGAGGAAGATGAGGAGGGTTGGGATCGAGATCACCACGTAGCCGGCGGTCGCCAGCCAGGGCATATCCGCCCACCAGGAACTGTCCGCCTGGTACATCCAGACCGCCATGGTCCACATGCTCTTTTTCTGGCAAATAATCAAGGCCCACTCCCAGCTGTTGTAGGCCCACAGAAACGCCGAGAGCGATTGAATGGCGAGAATCGGCTTCATCATCGGCATGGTGATTTGCGCGAAGATTTGCAGTTCACCCGCGCCGTCGATGGTTGCCGCGTCATACAACTCGTGCGGCAGGCTGTCGAAAAACCCTTTGAGAATGAAAATCGCCATTCCGTTTGCAGCTGAGGGAAGGACCAGCGCGAAAAAAGTGTTGAGCAAATTCAAGTCGCGCATCAGCAGGTAGGCGGGAATCGCGCTCACCATTGCCGGGAACGCCATGGTGGCCAGGAAGAAGAGAATAATCTTGTCCTTCCCGCGCACCGCGAATCGCGACAGGCCATAGGCGGCGAGGGGATTGACGGTGAGCGTGGCCAGGATTGCCAGCGCCACCAGCAGCCCGGTGACCATGATGGCGCGGCCGCGTTTCGTGAGGAAGGTGACGACCCCCGAATAATTCTGCCGGGCCGGCGCCCACGCGAACGCGGTGTCGTTTTGGAAATAGGTAACCGCGTAGGCGATGTCGAAGGGCGGAAACGCCTCCTCAATGCGCTTCAAATTCCAGGCGTAGGTCCGGTTGATTTCTTCAATGTCACCGTACCGGTAGAGCAGCAGTTCCTGATACACCTGCTCGGATGACGTGATCCTTCGTTCCTCGAAAGGGACTGATTTCACGAAATCAAACCACACGTCCTTCAATGCGTCCTGGTCCCGATAATCGGAAGACGACGAGTGCAGCGAAATACTCTCCCAGGACTCGATGCCCATTCCCAGCATTCGGTTTGCATTGCCCGTTGTCTTAAAGCGCTCCCGCAAAAATGCCGTGTATTTTTGTCGCAGTTCCGGGGTAACCGACAGGGACGTCAGCCGCAACGGATACCGGGTTTCGACGAATCGGATCCACAGATCTCGAAGAGCCTTCGGCGCGTCCGCGGGCGGGGGAAAGGGGGTATCGAACATCGACGGATAGCTGGTGCCCGCGATTTGATTGTAGAGGTCAATGTCGAACTGTTCTCCGAGGGGGACTGCAAGAAGTTCGGAGACCTCTTCGCTTTGAAGGTACTTGCGCCAGACCACCCGCATCGCCAGGGGATTGCTCCGGCCGGCGGGCGCGTGCTCTTTCTTAAACGTCAGCCAGAGTTCGCGGATCGCTGGATCGGTCTGCAGATCGATTGGAAAAACATCGCGTTCCTGCTCGATCTTCACGTCGTTGCGCCGCAGGAACTTCAACCATGATTTTCGTACGCCGGGTTGGGCATACCCATTCCGAAGGGCGCGCGTCAACCATTCGTAATCGCGATACTTCGGAGTCTCCTGCGGAACCCACGACTGCTGCCAATAGGGGAGTCGTCCTTCGATCATCTCAAACTCAATGCCATAGACTGACTCGAGCGGCATCCCCCAGGTCTCCTCCAGTAGCTTGAGCGCCTTGGCTTCCAGCTTTCGGTTCGAAATCCGCTTTGCCTCCGCCGGATTGTTCCGCAACCAAAGCGTTTTGTATTTTTCCAGGAGCAGGGGCGTCGCCTCCACGTCACGCATTGCCGGCAGCATGTCTTCAACCGGATAGTGGTGCGCAAACTCGGCGTAATCGGCGGCAATGATCTTCCACTGCTCCAGCTCCTCTTTCGAGGGATTGAGGTAGGGTTCGACCAAGGCCTGCACACCGGGATCGTCCTGACCCGCGTTTGCCCAGGTGGACCAATGTTCCGGCATGGTCCGGAACCGGGCCCGCATCTGGTCGGGCCAGTCGTGATAGACATTAAAAAAGAGAACCAATCCCTTGGCAAAGCGGTCGGTCTTCGACCACAGGTACCGGGGCACCGCATCGAACCGGTCGTAATCAAAATCATTGGTAACCGATCCCGAGACCGTAATAAGAAACGGCACCACCATGGTGACGCCCATGAGAGAGAGGAGGGCATAGATGGTGACAACGGCGAAGCGGCCACGGAGGGTTTTTTTACCTATGTTGGCGAGGATGGGCATTGGGATTACTTTTGATTGCTACTGGAAGTCGTTGCCTTCTTGCTGATGTTCCGTCCAACAGTCTTTCTTGAGCTTGTCATGATCGCTGTGAGTTTATTCGCTTCTTTCAGGAGGGGTTTTACTCGCCGCGGATCCAGCATTTTCGTTCGATAATGGTCTCAAGCCAGAAAGCGCTTTCGGCGGCTTTTTTTCGACGATTCCCGGTTTGGAGTTGAAATCCGCTTTCGATCGCGCCCGACATGCGGCGCGATAGTTCGCGCCGACCGAGGTAACTGACCGCCCAAACTGATTCGCCACAATCCGCCCGGCAATCGTATTCGGAAGTTCCTCAATCAACTTCAACCCACGTTTCCCAAATTCTTTCGTCCGTTTCTTAAGCTCATCTTCAGTCATCGTTCGTCTCTCCTCGAAAGTTCTTGGCTTGCCCAATAACAGATTCAAAATCAAAAATGCCCTAGTCCCATTCCGCCCGCTTGAACTCCACTCTCCGCAGGAACCTTATCTGAAAATAGGTAAACGCAATCAACACCGCGCCCAATACCCAGGCCATGCTGGTGGCTACGCTGAAGCGGAGGTTGTTGTAGGCTTCGATCCAGATCCGCATGCCGACTACCATGGTGGCTTCGCCGGGCCCGCCGAAGGTGAGGAGGAAGATGTTGCCCATGTTCTGGAAGGTGGCTACGAAGGTGCCGACGAAGTTGATGATGATGAGGGGCATCAAGGTGGGCAGCGTGATGCGCCGTAACTTTCCAAACATCCCCGCTCCGTCCACGTCCGCCGCTTCGTAGATTTCCTCGGGGACACTTTTCAATGCGGCGAGATAGATGAGGCTGGCCATCCCCATGCTGGCCCAAACGGTGGGGATCACGCAGCAGATCATGGCCAGCCTGGGATCCTGCAGCCAGGACTGGACCGGGATTTCCACGAAGGGAATCTGGTTCAGGATCGCGACCATCTGGTTGAAGAACCCCTGTGGTGTCGGGTCGTACATCAGTTTCCACAGGAGCGCGATGACCAGCCCGCTGGTTACCTGCGGTAGAAAGAAGAGCGTTCGGAAGAACACTTTCCCCTGCGGTACTTCGGACAGAAGAATGGCGAGCAAAATGGGGGAAAGAAATGCCAGTACGACATTAAGGGCCACGAAGTAGAAGGTCCTCCCCATACTGGCCCAGAAGCTATTGTCGAGAGCCAGGTTGATGAAGTTGTCGAGGCCGACAAACGGACTCTCGCCCGCGATGCGATAGTCCTGAAGAGCCATCACCAGGCCGCGAAACAGGGGATAATATCCCCAGAGTCCGACGAGAATGAGCGCCGGCAAAAGCATGGCCCAGGGGAGCCAGCCCCGATAAACAGCCTGGGTGGTTCCTTCCCGGTCGGCGAACATCGCGCGTACGATCAGAACCACGAATAAGATCACCAGTGCGGCGATCACCGCGAATACCACCCGGGCGTAGGGGCGGTACTTCGCCATTTCCTCTTCGCTTCGCCCGAACATCGTCCCGGAGTTGGCTTCGAATTCAATTTTCTTTAATGCCGAGACATAATCGAAGTCGGCGCCCGTCTCGGAGATCATGAGACTCAGGAACTGGTTGTTCAGCGCCATGCCGGTGCCGCCCCAGGAACCTGCATAGGTCGGATGGAAGCCCGTGACCTCTCCGGAATCCAGTTCCTCGTAGTTTCGGCGGATGACTTCAGGTACGTCCCTGAGATAATCTTCGAATCCCAATCGTTCCAGATCCATGGGCTTCACGAAGCGAGCGAGGCCCGCGCGTACCCTTCGCTCGTACTCGGCATCCAGCACCCGGTCGTCGGTGACGCCGGTCATTACTTTCCATACCGCGTCCCGTTCATGTTCCGGCCGGTCGCCAACCGCTTCCACCATGGATGCCAGGTTGACGGTGATGACCACGCCGCGCGTTCCGCCCGGCCGTTTTGGAATGGGAAACCAACTCAGGAGGTCGGCGTCGATTCCCGTCTCGATCCCGGTTCCGGTGAGATCGCCGACCGACCACGTAATCATGGCGACTTCCCCCCGGCCCAACAGCTCCCACTTTCCATTGTAACGCTGTCCGGTTTCTGCGCGGGCTACGCCGCGGATCACCTCTTCCTCTGTAAAGTCAATCGGGCGGTCGTCGACCGTGACCTTCCCCTGTTCGATATCCTCGGGAGTCAGGCTTATCGGTTCGCCGGTATCCGGATCCTTGATCCATGGCATCCAGCGCAACTTGTGAAAGAGTTCGGCGGCGGCGAGGCCTTCGGGCGACGCGAAGTTCGCCCGCCAGGTGGGTTTCACGGTGGACAAATCCTCTCCCTCCGGGGTGAGGAATGCCTCTTGCTCAGGGAAAAATCCGTGATCGATGCCGGTGGTGGGACTGGTCCTGGTCTGCATTAGCGGGCTGCCGCCGGCGGTCTGTATCCACGGCAGCCAGGTCCAGGTATACGGCAGCAGCACGATCCCGCATTGGCCGCGCTTGACGACTGCGCCCGGCACTTGTTTGCCGGGATCGGTGAGGCGTTGGCACCAGTAGATCAACTCATCCCATGTCTGAGGCGGCTCGTTCGGATCTAATCCCGCCGCGCGAACAAGGTCGGTGCGGTAGATCATGGCGGCGTAATGAGTGTAGGCCTGCGGAATACCGTAGACCTTTCCGTCGACGGTCACGACCCGGCGGATCATGGAAGGGATTTCCTTCCACTTTTCCCAGGTGGTTTCGTCGTCGTCGATCAATCCGTTGCCGTCAAGATCCTCGCCGATCCACTCGTTCAGGGGATGAAGAAGGCCTTGTTTGACATCGTTGCGGATACCGCCCACGCCGGCCTCGATAATATCCGGGGCCGATTTGCCCGCGATGGACATGAGAATGGTGGAGCGACCGGAACTGCGCCGATGCCCGGTGCCCCCGATGGGGAGTGACAGCCCGCTCCACTGAACAATCCGGATCCCCGGATCTTCCCGCATGATTTCGATGGCCCGGCGTGTCGTGGGGCGAACCGGGTCCGTGGGATAATAGAACCGGGCGTAGACGGAGACTTCAATCGGCTTGGCTTCGGCGAACGATGAATGAAGGCAGCCGAAAACTGCGGCCACTCCGATGAAGATAGAGTTCGCCAAACGCACGTATAGCCCTATAGCACAGATTCTCACCAATAGTGAATACAGGTAGTTTTGCGTGCCGTAAGGCGCGCCAAATCATGGAGTGCGCCGACATTGGTGGAGCAAATGATTGGTCTTTTCGGGGTTTTGAGATACACTACCGTTCATTATAACGCAAGAATCAATCGAGTATTTCTCTGTTCTCGCGGCCCTCAGCCTCACGCTTGTAACGGGAGCATCAGCCGCAACCATCAGTGAAGATTTCGAGGACGGAGTCATCGACGCCGCGCTCTGGAATACGATCCTGGGGGATGCGAGCAGCGGCGTAAACGAAGGGGAAGGCTTTCTGCGATTGGCTTCCGGTAGGTGGATCAAGACCGTGGCGCAGTTTCCCGCGGCGGGCGGACCGCTGATCGTCACCGGCCGATTCCGGCTCGGCATCAATTCCGAGGACCGGTTCGCAATCGTATCGCGATGGGACGGCGTGGAGCAGGACGTGGCCTTCGCCAGCAACGGCTCCGTTCCCCTGCGCGGGCTTCAGATCGATCTGCGGCCGCGCACGTCTCCGAATCCGGACCCCAACGGGGAAGCGGTTTTCCTGGAGTTCAACGGGGATGACGGAACCTTTCTCGGCGGCAACTTCGACCTGTTGGGCAGTGGTCTCACACTGGAAGCGAAAGGGACCCACGACTTTGTCTTCAACGATGACGGAACCAATTTTTCGCTTACCGTGACCCACGTCGGTGGACCGGGCATCCACGACGCAACTGGCCTACCAGGAATCAATCGCCGCACCGGCTCTCGCCGACTACGACAACGGCGGGGATCTGGACTTCTGGGTCGGCACTGCCATCGAGGGCGGTTCGGTCGGCGATGAGAGCCCCGTGCTGTACCGTAATTAAGGGAACTGGAATTTCACCGACGTAACCGCCGAGGCCGGCTTCGGAAACCTGGGCATCTCCTACCAGTCCGCCTGGGCGGACCTGAACGACGACGGAAACCTCGATCTGGTGACCAATGGAAAGATCTTCATCAACCTGGGAAGCGGAAATAACTGGCTGAAGGTCAAGGTGGGCGGCATCAACCAGGCTAACGTGGGCCGCGATGCGATCGGCACCCAGGTCAAGATCGACCTCGGCGGCGGCAACCTTCTCGTTCGCCAGGTCGAGAGCGGCACCAGGGAGCATTGCAGCAACGACCTCGTCCTGCACTTCGGACTAGGACTCAGCACCAACGATGTCGACCTCGAAATTACATGGCTGAACGGCAACACCCAGACCGTCCAG
>Ga0310123_10003995_pt1 | contig 11264 bp, 6 predicted proteins | sample CB6_AW_1057_MG_FD_203505 | JGI IMG/M metagenome (GOLD analysis project Ga0310123, IMG submission 203505) | Marine microbial communities from Western Arctic Ocean, Canada - CB6_AW_1057 | ecosystem: Environmental > Aquatic > Marine > Oceanic | place: Canada: Western Arctic Ocean | collected...
ACGTCGAGGCCCATCACATGAACGCACTGATTCAAATCCGCTCACTCAATGATTTCTTCATTGGTCGCAAGCACGGCCGCTCTGACACTGACACCATGATCATCAACCAGTTTCCCGGTTGCTCACTGCAACCCAACCGCCTGCTGGCCCCGCCGGATACCCATCATCGCTCGACTCACACATTTGTCGCCCACAAAAGCTGGGACGCGGTTGCTAAAGATCAGTCTGTCGGCGCTGGCCAAATGCAGAAACGCGAATTGGTGTGTATTGGCATTAAACTATTTGATGGCTTCGAGCGATTCTGGGCTAGTTGTCGCACCAACAGCATCGGCTTAAAGTTGAACCCGTATGCCAAGGCCTACAAACCTATTTACGAATCAAACGTTGCATACCTTCGCAAACAGGGACCGTAACGCCGGCCCGAAAGTCTCTGTCGCGCCGTTGCCTTTGGCCTTTCCAATTCCTCTAGCTCTCTGTCAATAGCAGCCGTTTTTCACCGGCCTCACCCGTCACCCACCCTCAATTTCGCGAACCACAGACCGCGGCAACGAAATTCCGGTTTTCGCCCGTCGAACCTCGACAGCTTCCGGCTCGCCACCAACTCGCCTTGCTGTCCATTCCCATTCCGACCATCCGGCTTGAATCTCAGCAGTAAGTAGTCCCCAAATCTCCTCTGACGATGGGGCTGAACCTTGTTGCCGTCGAGCAAAACACGGATGACACAGACCAGTTGTATTAGGTCTTCCGCGATTGTTAGTGGAGAGCTTCATCGTCGGCTCTGGAATGCAGGATCGTGGTGTTGGGTTCCTCGAGCAGCTTCAATGTCTGGGCGACTATGACACCTTCTTTATGAGGGTCTGGGTGACGACCTCTCTGTCATTCCGATGGCCTCTTCGACGTACACCTCAAACCAGGTCCATCCTTGCCTCGGAAATTCGGCCACCTTGCCTTTCGATTCCGTGCGGTCGACCTCGTTGGCGATTTTCGACTCTTTTCAAGACAATTATGGTTGATTTGTTATATTCATATGTTCACTATATATGAATATGCTGTTCAAACCTGTTTTTTAGAAATGTTCAGATTTTGTTCACTTTTCCGATTGGGCAAGATTCTGCGAGGGGAAACAAAATGGCAGACGAACATGAGCAGAATAGGCGGCACAATGTCGATTCTCTGACGGTACGAATTCGCGCGGCGTGCTTGCAGAAAGGCTGGAGTGTCGGCGAATTGGTCCGGCGGGCGGAAATTTCGACAACGACCTTGTACAACTTGCAGCGAGGGTTGACGCGCTCTCCGCAGACCAGGACGTTGGCCGGTATCGCAGCGGCCCTGGAGATGGCTGTCGAAGAACTTTGCGATTCGAGATTTGAGGATCCCATGCGGAGTGTCGGCTTGCGAAACGGCCTGCCGGTTCAGACCGGCGACGAGCAGCGGCGGCGAGCATTCGATCGCTGCACAAACAGCGTCGTTGCTTACGTTTATCGAGAGTGACCCGACCTGTTTTTCCGCTGGAGCGACTCTGATTGGGACGAACTGTACAGCATCTTTGGGACTGGTGGAGAATTGACGGAACAGGGGGTCGTCGAGACGGCTCGCCGGATGAATCAAAGACGCGAGACCGTACATCATCTGCAGGTCGTTTTGGAAACTCATTTGGCTCCGGTGGCAGAGCAGGTGATTGAAACCCTTTACCGAATGGTTCGGCCGGGAAACAATTTGTGTGGGACGCCAGAACCAGTGTCTCTGTCGAATCCGCAGCGCTCACAGAACCGCCGGCAGCCGGAACAGGTCGATGAGTTCCGCCCCTCGTAGACAATGCCGCTGACTCCGGACTTACAAAATTGTTCCGTTTTGTTCAGAATTGACCGGCCGGGATACCGGCAACCGAAACGCATCGTTTGCTTGCTGTCTTGCCGAACGCTGAGACAATGGCATCCGAGCGATCTTGCGGTTTTTCAGCACGAGCCGGCAGCGCACTTCGGTTGAATTTGCGGTCGACGCACCATTTAATGAAACGGGTGACGCGGCGTTGACTTTTCGCTTTCCGACGTGGCGAGTGCAAGGTCGATCCTGCCTCAAGGAATGTTGCTCTTCAGAACCGGGGTCCGAATCGGATTTGGATTTCCGAAGTTGGTCGTAGAACGAAAGGAAAATGACGGATGATTCTAATTTTGAAGTTCACCAGGCTGTTGGCCCTGCTGGCCATGTTGAGCATTTCGGTCTGGAACCTGGGATGCGGAAACGCCGGAGAGACCACCGGCACCGGCGATGCGCCCACAGGCTCTGTGACTGACGCGGACACGGACGATTACACAGATGAAGGCCCTGAGGGCGGTTCTTATGACACAGGCGGTGTTGACGTCGATGAACCCCCCTTCGACGAAACCGGAACAACCGAAAACGAAGGGCAATAGTTTGTTCCTCAGCACCCACAAGAAATGCGGTCACAATGTCGTCGGTGTTGAATATCCGGCCGGTTTGCTTGTCCATGACTGCGACCGTCGCTATGTTGATTTTTAACGCTTGCGATCGGTAACGTTAGGGAGTGCTGAAAGCCGGTATCCCCCCGAAAAATGTCTGAACGGGCTCACAAGTCAGCGGCGTCGTCCGAATTAGCCAATGCTTCGTCGCCCTGTGTAGACAGTCCATCCTGGTTCAAACCAGCGCGAGTTTTCCGATGAAACAGAAAACGCTTTTCTTTGTGATGCTGCTTGTATTGCTGGCCTCCTTACCGGTGACGGTCTCGTCGGCTGCAGATGGAAGTACCGCGAGTTACGCTTGGGACGCCGCTCCCTTGGACTGGCCACACTGGCGCGGGCCGGAGATGAACGGCATCTCTCGCGAAACGGGGCTCGTCGATCGCTGGAAACCGCAGGTCAAAGACGAAAACGGCAACGTTGTTTCTGCCGGCGAAAACATCCTCTGGCAGCGGGAAGACCTGGCCGGCCGTTCGACGCCAATCGTCATGAACGGCAAACTGTACCTGATGGCCCGCAATGATCCCGGTACAGACCGTGAGGGCGAGAAGGTCGTTTGCCTCAACGCGGCGACCGGCGAGACCATCTGGGAAAACAAATTCAACGTGTTTCTCTCTGACGTTCCCGACACTCGTGTGGGTTGGTCGAGCGTTGTGGGCGATCCGGTCACCGGCGACGTTTTTGCAATGGGTGTCTGCGATTATTTCCAGTGTCTCGACGGCGAGACCGGCGAAACCAAATGGTCGCATTCGCTCAGCGAAGAATACGGCATGCTGAACACCTACGGCGGGCGGACCAATTTTCCGATTATTCACGGCAATCTGGTGATCATCAGCGGCATTGTCATCGGCTGGGGCGAGATGGCCAAGCCGGCACATCGTTTCATCGCCTTCGATAAACGCAACGGTCAGCCTGTCTGGTACACGAGCACTCGGCTGTTTCCGTACGACACAACCTACAGTTCGCCCATCGCCACGGTCTTAGACGGACAGGACGCAATCGTGTTCGGTTCGGGCGACGGTGGCGTGCACGCCTTCCAGCCGCAGACCGGCCGAAGTATCTGGTCGTACAACTTCTCCCGCCGTGGAATCCAGAGTTCGCCGCTGGTGGTGGGCAATACGGTCGTTTGCGGACACAACGAAGAAAACGGTGAGGGCAACCTGATGGGCGCCCTGGTTGCCATCGACGGTTCGAAGAAGGGCGACCTCACCAAAACGTCCGAACTGTGGAAGCACGAACAATGGTTCATCGGCAAAAGCACTCCCCTTCACGTTGACGGCCGCGTGTATGCTTGCGACTACATCGGCTCGCTGTACGTCGCTGATCTGAAAACCGGCCAGCAGTTGCAAAAATTAAGACTCGGCGGCAAGGTTTTCAGCAGCCCCCTTTACGCGGACGGCAAGATCTTCGTCTGCACCGAAAACACCGTCTGGTCGACGTTGCGGCCGACTGCCGATGGTGTCGAGGTTGTGGGGGGGCGGCCTCGGCGGCTGAACGCCGGCAGTTGCTACGGATCGCCGATCATCTCGCACGGCCGAATGTATGTCCCAACCACCAGTGCGCTGTACTGCATCGGCCAGCCGGGCCAGGAACCAACGGCCGATCCGCGACCCGAGTCTCCCCAAGCTACCCCCAAATCGGAAGAGACCCAACCGGCGCATCTGCAACTGGTCCCGGCCGAATCGCTGCTGCGTCCCGGGCAGCGGCAACAGTTTTCGGTGCGGATGTACAACTCGCGGGGGCAGTATTTGAGAACGGCCCATGCGTCGGAGATTAAGTATTCGATCGACGGCGACGGCTCGATCGACGAAAACGGCAAGTTCCACACGCCGGCGCGAACCGATCGGCACTCGGCCGTCACCCTCACGGCCACAATTGGCGAGCTGAGCGGAAAGGCCCGCATCCGAGTGATTCCTGATTTTCCCTGGAGCTTCGATTTCAACGATGGGCAAATTCCCATCACTTGGGTCGGTGCCCGCTATCGGCACATCGCGGTTGACTTCGACTTGTATCAAAAACTCAAGAACGAGAATCCCCGTGCGAGCGAGCTGTACATCTATCTAATGACCAGCTTCATCAACAGCGGTCAGTCCCAGGCGACCTACAACAACGGCACGCCGAAACAGGTTTGGTCGGCTTTTCTGCGGTTCTCCGGCTTGGAATTCGACAACGAAGCGCAAGACATCCGCCGGCCGCAGACGGTGGCCGACGCCAAAAAAGAATTCGATCCGGCCCTGCAACTACTCGTCGACGAAAAAGTGCTCGCCGATTTCGAATTCACCGAGTTCGATGGAGGCGGCCTGCAATTGACTGCCACTCGTGGTTCGCGACAGGTGGACGGTGACGGCGTGATGTGTAAGATCTCGACGATTCCGCTGGGGGCCCGCAGTCAGGGTTGGATGGGGCACAGCGATCTTCAGAACTACACCGTTCAGGCCGATATCCTCGGAACCGCCGCGCCGCTGGCTGCACCCGGTTTGCCGCCCCAAATGCCGGACATCGGCGTGCAGGGGCAACGCTACCGACTGGAGATGCGCGGAGCCGATCAGCAATTGAAACTCTCCTCGTGGGTCGCACACGAGATCAAATTCACGACGGTTCCCTTCGAGTGGATGCCGGACACCTGGTACACCATGAAGCTCCGGGCTTCAGTCGCCGACGGAAAAGCAGTGCTCCAGGGAAAGGCTTGGCCCCGCAGCGAACAGGAACCGAACGACTGGCAGATCCGGTGGACCGACGAGCCGGCCAATACGCACGGCAGCCCCGGTTTCTTCGGCAACGCCAAGAACGCAGAGATCTTTATCGACAACGTCAAGTTGACGGCGAATCAGCCGAGTTCATGACAGGCTCAAACTGATCGCTTTGCGGTTGGAGCGACTCCTGAAGCATCAGCTTAGGTTCGAGCCGGCGACACGATCGGTTAAAATTTTAGCACTTCTGCTTGACATCCGGCAATCTACTTGCTAAAAATTTAGCATGTCATTGGGCGGGGCCCTTTCACGAAGGTCGTTTGATGTCTCTCTCCGCAGAACAGAATTTGACGCGACGCGAGCGACAAATTATGGATTTTCTGTATGCCGATGGACCGGCCTCTGCCGCCGAGGTCATGCACGCCTTGCCCGACCCGCCGAGCTACTCGGCCGTTCGCGCCCTGCTGCGAATTCTGGTCGAGAAGGGGGGAGTCAAGTACCAGAAGCACGGCAACCGTTACATCTACCGGCCGACCCGGTCTCGGCGTACAGCAGCCCGTTCGGCACTCTCGCGGGTGTTGAACACATTTTTTGAAGGATCGCTGGAGAGCGCCGTCGCAGGACTGCTCGAAGTTTCTGACCGGGAACTCTCCGTTGCCGAGTGGAAGCGGCTGTCCGCCATGATCGAGAAAGCGCGAAAGGACGGGACCTGATGAGTTGGCTCTCGCGCCTCGAAACGACAGCAGCCGGCATGCCGTATTGGTTCGAGTTGGTGGCCAACACAGCCATCCGCAGCACCGTCATTCTGTTGGCGGCTTTTCTGGTGGCGGCGTTGGCGTATCGGCTGTCGGCAGCGGTGCGTCATTTCATCTGGGTAATTTCCTTCGTCGGCCTGTTGATCTTGCCCCTGTTTTACACTCTTTTGCCAAGCTGGTCGGTGCACGTATTGGGCTGGCGGACGGACGGTGCAGCCTCGTCGCAACCGACTCCCGATCTGTTGACCGGTTTCTCGAACGGAAACGAAGAAGACCAACTGGCCGGTCGAAACGCGTTTGTGCCCCCGACTGGTTCGGTGTCCGATCCGTCAGATCGCGGCTTCAATACGGCCGCCCGAGAGATGACCGATTCGGAATCGGTCCTGTTCGGTTTGAGCGGCCTGAGCGGCTGGAAGATTGTTGGTTTGGTGTGGACAGTCGGCGCTTTCGTCGCGCTGCTGCCATTTTTGATCGGACTGGCACGCCGGCATCGGCTGGAGCGAACAAGCCGGCACCCGGTTGACGACAAAATTGATTCATTGGCGCGACAGCTCTCGGCGCAGATGCGTGTTTCGACGCCGATTACGGTGCTGGAACATCCCGACTCGGTGCTGCCGGTGGTGTGGGGCATTGTCCACGTCGTGGTTCTGTTGCCGGCCATTGCGGTTCGTTGGAGCCGCAACCGGTTGCGAGTAGTCTTGTTTCACGAACTGGCCCACGTCAAACGGCGGGATTGCCTGATTCAGTATCTGGTCCACGTGGTGTGTGCCGTTTATTGGTTTCATCCGCTCATCTGGCTGGCGGCGCGGAAGCTGCGGACCGAACGGGAGAACGCCTGCGACGACCTCGTGCTGGCCCACGGAATTGCCCCGACCGATTACGCGGCAAATTTGCTGGCGATTGCGAAGACACTTCGAGCCGACACCCCGGAAACTTTTGCCGCCGTTGCGATGGCGATGCCCTCAAATCTGGAAAGGAGATTGCGCATGATTCTGGACAACAACCGTAACCGCCGACCGTTGACGGTGGTGATTGTTTCGTTGGGATTGGTTGCTTCGGTGGTGCTGCTGTTGGCGTTGGCCACGGTTCAGCTGGTCCCGGCCGAACAGAAAGCGGAAGAATACAATCCAACCCAAGTGGCGACGGCGCAGATCGCCCAAATGAACGTGGGCCAGGGAGATTGGCCGCAATGGGGTGGCTGGACCGGACGTAACAACACACCCGCCGGCCAGAACATCCCCACCGAGTGGAGCATCGGGAAAATCGATGCCGCCGGAAAACGGGTCGGCGCCAAGAACATCAAATGGTCGGCCAGGCTCGGGTCGCAGACTTACGGTAACCCGGTGGTCGCCAACGGCAAAGTCTTTGTCGGAACGAACAATAACGCTGGTTACATCAAACGGTATCCGCCGAGGGTCGACCTTGGTTGTCTGCTCTGCTTTGACGAGAAGACAGGAAAATTCCTCTGGCAGCATTCCAACGAGAAGCTGCCGACCGGCCGAGTTCACGACTGGCCCCAGCAGGGTGTCTGCGCGGCGCCGTTCGTCGACGGTGACCGGTTGTGGTACGTCAGCAATCGGGGCGAAGTCGTCTGCCTGGATACCGAAGGTTTTAACGACGGCGAGAATGACGGCGTCAAGGGCGAAATCGAAGCAGCCAACGAAGCCGACGTCGTTTGGCGGTTCGACATGATGGGTACACTGGGTGTCTCGCAACACAATATGTGTAGCTGTTCGGTTACCTGCGCCGGCGACGTTCTGCTGGTGAACACCTCCAACGGTCTCGACGAATCGCACATCAATCTGCCGGCCCCCAACGCGCCCAGTTTCATGGGCCTAGATCGCAACACCGGCACAGTGCTCTGGACCGACAAGTCGCCCGGCACCAGCATTCTGCACGGGCAGTGGTCCTCGCCCACCTATGCCGTGCTGGGCGGTCAACCACAGGCGCTGTTTGCCGGCGGCAATGGCTGGTTGTACAGTTTCGACCCCCAAGGGGACGGCCAGGGCCATGCCAAGCTGCTCTGGAAATTCGACTGCAACCCGAAGGATTCCAAGTGGATTTTGGGAGGTCGGGGGACTCGTAACAATATCATTGCCACACCGGTCGTCTACGACGGGCTGGTCTACGCCGCCGTCGGACAGGACCCGGAACACGGCGAAGGAATCGGGCACCTGTGGTGTATCGATCCCACCAAGCGAGGCGACGTCAGCCCCGAACTGGCCTTAAACTCCCAAGGCAAACCGCTTCCTCACCGCCGCTTGCAAGCGGTGAACACTGCGGCGGGGGAGAAGGCGATTCCGAATGTGAACGAGGCCGTCGTCTGGCATTACAGCAAGTGGGGCGAGGACTTCGAGCAGCAGATGCACCGTTCGTGCGGCACGGTCGCCATCAAAAACGACCTCTTGTACATTTCCGACTTCAGTGGTTTATTCCACTGCCTCAACGCTAAAACCGGTCAACCGCATTGGACTTACGACATGTTCGCCTCCGCCTGGGGGTCACCTCTGATTGTCGAGGGAAATGTCTACATCGGCGATGAAGACGGCGATGTGACGATTTTCGAACTTAGCAGCCAGATGGAAATTGTGCGGGAGATCACCATGGGCAACGCGGTTTACAGCACGCCCATTATCGCCAACAACGTTCTGTTTATCGCTAACCGGTCGGAACTGTTTGCCATTGCGCCCGACGGAAAATAGTCCATCGATCACGACGTTGATGAAATTCTCGAAGATACCTGGGGCCCCCGCTGTTGTCGTGTGTTTTACTATAGAGAGGTTTTCGGGCCGAGTGGCCTGCGTCGTGGAAATTGCCATCCCTGCGCCAAGGTCATAGAATAAGCAGATGCGACAGAGTCGTCGCCATCCTTAACACATGTCCAATTTCCTGCATTTGATGTCCGGCTGCCAGAGTCACCTGTTGTCGTTTGCTGGTTCTTGGATACGACATGCCCGACCACCGCTTGCGGCTTAGCCTCGCTTTTACCAGGCAGCGCGGTCGAGCGTGTTGTTTCCGACGGAGAACGGCAAGAACCCAATGCAGCGATGATCGTCTGGACCATCAATCCGTCGATCCCTGACCAGGAAAGTTCGCGAATGCAGGGAAAGCCTTCCATTGATTCTGAAACCACGCTTTCGACGGAGACGGGACCGTTCTCGCCGTTCGATTACCACCCACGGACTCGGGTGATCTTCGGTTCCGGCAGCGTCGACCGGCTCGGCGAACTGGCCCGCGAGCTGGGCGGGCGGCGGGTGCTGCTGGTCACCGACCAAGGCTTAGCGGCAGCCGGTCACGAACAACATGGAGTCGATTCACTCTCCGCAGCCGGTCTCGACGTCACTGTGTTCGACGACGTCCGCCCCAACCCGACCACCGAGGACGTCGACCGAACGCTGGCCGTTGCCGGGCAGGCCAACGTCGATTTGATCGTCGGTTTAGGGGGCGGAAGCAGCATGGATTGTGCCAAGGGCGTCAACTTTCTGCTGACCAACGGCGGCCGCATGCAAGACTACTGGGGCGTTGGCAAAGCGACCAAGCCGATGCTGCCGATGATCGCCGTCCCCACCACCGCCGGCACCGGCAGCGAGGCCCAGTCGTTTGCGCTGATCGCCGACGCCGAAACGCACATGAAAATGGCCTGCGGAGATAAAAAGGCGGCCTGTCGAATTGCCATGCTCGATCCGGAGCTCACCGTCAGCATGCCGCCCGCGGTGACGGCGGCCACCGGCATCGATGCCGTCAGCCATGCGCTGGAAACGTACGTCACCAAACCTCGAAACACCATTTCCCAACTGTTCAGCCGGCGGGCCTGGCAACTGCTGTCGCGGGGTTTTCCGCGAGTCATTCGGGAACCGGACGACGTCGAAGCCCGCGGCACGATGCTGCTCGGTGCGCATTTCGCCGGAGCGGCCATCGAAAACTCAATGCTGGGGGCCACGCATGCGCTGGCCAATCCGCTCTCAGCCCACTTTGGCATGACCCACGGAATTGCCATCGGTCTCATGCTGCCGCACGTCATCCGGTATAATGCAGAGATGGTCAGGCCGCTGTACGGCACTTTGGCCGCCGATGCCGGGCTGTGTGATGCCGACGACCCCGCCGCGCCACACCGTCTGGCCGACTTCGTCGAATCGCTGGTGGCGATGTCGGGTGGTCCGACAAGTTTTTCCCAATGCAACGTCGACCCCAAGTTCATCCCGCAGTTGGCCGAGGAGGCCGCCCGACAATGGACCGGGAACTTCAATCCGCGTCCCGTCTGTGCCGTCGAACTAAAGGAGTTGTATCAATGCGCCAATTCAACAAACGAGCACGCTTGATAATTGCCAGCGGTCTGGTCCTTTGCGCGTTGATCGTCGCGATCGGCTTGCTGACCAAGGGCGAAGTCCGACCGATCGCCTCTGAAGCTGCCGAGGGGGCCGAAACAGCCTCGACGTCCACCAGTTTCAAGACAGACTCGCAACAACTCAAACCACCCGGACCTACCAGTTGGGCGTCGTTCCGAAACGGCGACCTGCAACTGGGGGTGGCCGGCAGCAAATTGCCTGAGAAGATGCAGTTGCTGTGGAAATTCGAAGACCCCGACGGGTTCGTGACGACCGCGGCCATCGTCGGCGAGCACGTTTATGCCGCCGCTTTAAGCGGGTTCTTGTATTGCTTCGACCGAAAAACCGGCCGGCTCATCTGGAAATATCGCTCGATCGACGATCCCGACTCCGAAACTTTTGCCGCCGGATTCAAGTCGGCCCCGCGGATCACTGCCGATACGATTTTCGTCGGCGACGAAGACGGCTTGCTTCACGCCGTGGACCGCAAAACCGGAAAGAAGATATGGCGGTTTCAGACGCAGGGCGAAATTGTCGGCGGAGCGGCCATCGTCGGCGAAAACGTGATCGTCGGCTCACACGATAGTCACCTTTACTGTCTGAAGGCCGCTGACGGGTCCCTGGTCTGGAAGTTTCAGACCAGGGACCGCATCAACTGCGCCCCCGCAATTGCGGGCGACTTTACGTTTGTGGCTGGCTGCGACGAACATCTGCGGGTCATCGACATCAAGCACGGGCAGCAGCAAGCCGACATTCTGCTGGAAAGTTTTTTGATTGCCTCGCCGGCGGTCATGGGCGACATGCTGTACGTCGGCACTTACGCTGGCGAAGTCCTCGCTGTCGATTGGAAAAAGGAAACGATCGAGTGGCGCTACAAAGACCCGGTCCGCGAGAATCCGTATCACTCCTCGGCGGCGGTCACCGACCAGTACGTCATTGTCGGCGGCCAGGACAAGCAGCTACACTGCATCGACCGCAAGACGGGCGAACGAATTTGGGTGTTCCAGGCTAAGGGGC
>Ga0310123_10003998_pt1 | contig 11260 bp, 10 predicted proteins | sample CB6_AW_1057_MG_FD_203505 | JGI IMG/M metagenome (GOLD analysis project Ga0310123, IMG submission 203505) | Marine microbial communities from Western Arctic Ocean, Canada - CB6_AW_1057 | ecosystem: Environmental > Aquatic > Marine > Oceanic | place: Canada: Western Arctic Ocean | collected...
CGCGTTGCCGTTAACCGAGGGATCAAAGGTTCAAATCAGCCCTTAGCGCAGAGATCGAGTTCGCCGGTTGGCCATCACGCTCCGCGTAAACGGCCAAGTAGGGACCGGCACTCTTGCCGGTCCTTCGCCGCGAAGTGGCGACGCCGGTTTGTTTTCGAGACTGACGTTCCTTTGGCCCCGCTGGGTAGAGTCAGGCCCATGAGCCCGCGAGCTGCCTTCGGCGGCTGGGACAAACAAGAGTGTTTGTCCCTACTTCCTATGTCGGCGATCGACTTACAAAGAAAGGTGAATTCATGAGACATCTGTTGCTGATCCCGCTGCTGATCGTTGGGTCTTCGGGCGTTGAGCCGATTCGGGGCGAAACAGCTTCTCCTCTTACACTCGAAGCAGCGATTGACATTGCGCTCGAGCAGAATCCAGCCGTTGCGGCGGCTCGCGAGGCGATTGCTGAAGCCGAGGCGCGAGTCCGCCAAGAAAGGGCGAACTACTACCCGCAAATCAATTCCAGCGGACTGGCCAAGGCTGGACTGTCGGGCGCCCTCAACGGTCTTCAACCCGTCGGCTTGCCGAACTCCCCCTTCTATCGGAATTTCGCGAATGCTCTCAACATTTACCACCCCGGACTCGACTTTGGCAGAACCAAACATGCAGTGCGCTTCCGAAAGCGGCAGGCCGAGGCGCTGGGGTCTGATCTCGAATCCGTTGAGGCTTCGCTCATACTGGAAACCAGCCGGGCCTACTACCGCGTGCTCGAAGCGCAGAGGCTCGATCAAGCCGCCCGCAAAGCTGTCACCAGCCGCGAAACGACGCTCCGTCAGGCTCGTGCATTCTACGAGGGAGAGATTCGCTCCAAGGTCGATTTCGATCTCGCCCGTGTCGGCCATGCCGAGGCGCAATTTCTTGTGCTTGAGGCTCGGAACACCTTACGGGTCGCCATGGCGGAGCTGGCAAGCGCCCTCGGCGACGCGGAAGCCAGCGGCTTCGAGCTTTCCGAGCCCGAATTGACCATCGCCCGGCTCGGGCTGCTCACGACCCTCATCGAACAGGCCCACGAGAATCGTCCCGAGTTAATTGCCCTTGAGATAAGACGCAGCGCGGCGTCGGAGGCAATTGCCTTGGCTCGCAGCCAGCGCAAGCCAAAACTGTCCTTTTTCTTCAGTGGAGGCTGGGCTCGTATCGCTCCACTCACGGCGAGCACGCTTCTCGCAATCGGCACCGGCCTGCAGTTACCTGTCTTCACCTTCGGCCGGCTGGAAGGAAACATAGAAGAAGCCGAAGCTCGGCTGCGGGTTCTCGACAAACGATACGAGGACTTGCGGCAGCAAATCGTACTCGAAACTCGCTTGTCCTACTACCGCCTGGAGAACGCTATCGAATCCATTCCCGTGCGCCAAGTGCAGACCGAGGCCTCGGGCGAAGCCGTCCGGCTGGCGCGCGCGCTACCGCGAGCAGCTTGGAAGCATGGTCGAGTTGAACGAGTCGGAAGCTCTCCTGGCGAAAGCGGAAGCGGAAAAGGCAAGCGCCGTTTATGCCGCCAAGATCGCTGAAGCCGAATTGGAGTTCGCGACTGGAATCGCGCTCGCCAACAGAGCCTTTGGCTCCCGGGCGGCGCCTGACACACCACCGGGTATACTCTTCCCATGATTCTGCCCAGCCTGAATTTCTCACCACGTGGCGAGACGAAGTGCGTGAGAGGCGAGTCAGTACGAGGCGAGCGCCGCTTGACGACCCCCACTTAATCAAAGACGCGTACTCGGACAGTACGTTGAGCACGGCGAGCAAGCGCAACGAAGTAATGGCGGGCCTAGCGTGCTTCGGCCGTCAGGTGGTGAGAAATGCAGGCTCGCGGCTCCACCGCAGGCTAGTATCAAGCTGGCGAGCGCCGCGAAGCGACTCTTGATCAGTTGCAATCTGCCCGACGCACCATGCTAGCGGGCGAAGTAGAGTACAACGGCGCGGTCGATGTGGTCTTTGTCCAGTACCGGCGGCTTGCCTTCGTAGTCAGCGATGTTCTTGGTGATGGCCACCAGATCGCGGGGATAGCAAGCCCGCAGCACGGCCGTTCGGCTGCTGACCTTGCAGCGCTCTTGGGCATAGCGCGAGGCCTCGACAGTGTATTCGACACCTTCGTTTTTGCAGACCATTTGCAAGATGCCGTCAAATATTTCGGTGGTGACGACGTCGATCTTGATCTTGTTTTGAATACGCCGCAGGAAGGCTTCGTCAGCCAACTGCCTTGGATCGAGGTTAGTGGAGAAGACGACCATTGTCTCGAAGGGCACCGGAAACGTCACGCCTGTCCGAAGAGATAGGAAGTCGATGCGCCGATCGAGGGGAACCACCCAGCGGTTGAGCAGGTCGCGCGGATTCATCATCTGGCGGCCAAAGTCGTCGATGATGAACATGCCGTTGTTCGCCTTCATCTGCAGCGGCGCGGTGTAGTAGCCCAGTGTTTCCTCGTAGCGAAGCTCCAGCATTTCCTTGACCATTTCGCCGCCGACCGCGATGCAAGGGCGAGTGCAGCGGATCCAGCGGGCGTCCACTCCGTCTTCCGGCTCCAGAGGCTCGTGAACGACCGTATCGAAAATATTGACGATCTGTCCTTGGATTTCAAGCGCGTAAGGGACGTACACAGTGTCTTCAAAGACTCGTACCAGCCGCTCCGCAATACTGGTCTTGCCGTTCCCTGTTGAGCCGTATAAGAAGATCTGCGAGTTGGAAACGACCGCCGGGCCGAGTTGGTCGAGCAACGCGTCCTCGAGTACCAGGTCCTTGAACACGTTTTACAGTTTTTCTCGGCTCACGTTCTGCCGCTTGGCTTGTCGCCGCACGGCTTGGGTGTAGGCGGTGAGCGAAACCGGAGCCGGTCCGATGTAGTTGCTGATTTGGTAGCGGTCCTGAGCTAGCTTTCGCCCTGCTTGAGAAAGCGCGAACTCGTAGTCATTACCGGCCATCCCCTTCACTTCGAGATATTTCTCCTTGCGCAGGTGAGTGAAGATCGCAGTGCATAACTCAATGCTGATCTTCATGGTGGCCGACAGGTGGTTCAGGTTGGTCTGCCCCTCGAGCAGAGTCATCTTGAGCATCAGGTCAACCAAAATGTTTTGGTTGATGCCCAGTTCTTCGAGCGTCTTTGGCAGAGGAGGGCGAAACTGCCCGCCACCTGTTTCCTGAGCGGTCGGAGATGTGAACGCAAGGCTACCCATTTCCTGTAATTCTAGCAGTTGGAAGCCAATTTCTCCAGCAGGTACCTTGAACTTGCGGGTGCGCGACATGCACCAAACCCATGTCGTCCTCGCTGAGTTTTTCGACGATTTGTAGCTGGCAATGTGGGGCAGGCAAGAGCTAGGCACGCCGGTTCCATCTATACTGTTTGAGGCAGCGGGAAGGCGAGTGTGATTTGCTTCAACGCTGATAGCCGCATCCGTATTGTTGACTGTGGTATCTTTGCGGTCTTACTCGGCATAACGGCGCTAAGTTTGCCGCACGATCGACCGCGTCACATGGCTGACGGGGGAAGACGGAACCAATTAAACTAGCAGTCCCCTTCGAAATGTCCTGATCGAGGTATCGCTTTGGCGGAAAGAGCACATTGGAAATCGCGCGGCGGCTTTATTCTGGCCTCTGCCGGATCGGCTGTCGGACTTGGAAATATTTGGAAGTTTCCCTACATCACCGGCGTAAACGGCGGTGGCGCTTTTGTCCTGGTCTACCTCGCCTGCATTGCCTTCGTCGGGCTGCCGGTGATGGCGGCAGAAATCCTGATGGGCCGCTCTACCCAGAAGTCCCCGGTGGGGGCGCTCCGGCAGCTTGCCGGGCCCGGCAGCGCATGGGTTTCGTTTGGCTGGCTGGGAGTCGCCTCGTCCTTCGTCATTCTTTCCTACTACAGCATTGTCGCCGGATGGTCGCTTCATTATTGCTGGCTTGCGATTACAGGAAAAATCGCAGGCGTCGCCCCGGAGAGCTTTGGTCCAACCTTCGACGCCCTTTTCGCTTCTCCCATGCTGAACCTGTTTTGGCATGGCGTGTTCATGCTCTTGACCGCGGCGGTCGTGATCGGCGGTGTCTCGAAGGGACTGGAACGTTGGGCGCGAATTCTGATGCCGCTGTTGCTCGCCATGATGGTCGTGCTGTTGATCAAATCTTTTACCCTCGATGGCTTCTGGAAGGGTTTCGATTTTGTCTTCGGGTTTCACTCCGAACAGCTCACGGCACCCGGTGTTCTCGAGGCCCTGGGGCACGCTTTCTTTACGCTGAGCCTGGGGATGGGGTCGATCATGACCTACGGAAGTTATCTCAAGGAAGACGACGACATCGTCGCCGCCTCCATCACGGTCTCGTGCCTGGACACCCTCATTGCTCTGCTGGCGACCCTGGTCTTGTTTCCCATCATCTTTACTTTTGGGTTGGAGCCCAGTGAGGGGCCCGGACTCGTGTTCATCACGATCCCGATCGCGTTGAGTCAGATGACCGGGGGCGGCCTGCTTGCCTTCACTTTCTTCGGATTGCTGGTGTTCGCCGCTCTGACGAGTGCTATCTCGATGCTCGAAGTGACCGCGGCATACTTCATTGACGAGCGCGGCTGGACTCGCCGCAAAGCCACGCTCATCTCGGGCGCCATGGTCGCTCTGGTCGGCATTCCGTCGGCGCTGAGCGGAGGGGAGTTGTTCGGCGATGATTTCGCCGGCATCTTCGGGAGGAACTGGTTTGATACCTTCGACTATCTGGCTTCGAACTGGATGCTGCCGCTGGGCGGGCTGGGAGTGGCGATTTATACGGGCTGGAGGATGGACGGCAGGATCCGCCACCACCACTTCCTGAGCGGGACGAATCTGGGGGTCTTTTTCAGCGGCTGGTTGTGGCTGCTCAAGTTTCTCGTCCCAGTGGCCATTATGCTTGTCTTTCTGAATGCGGTGGACCTGATCTAGCGGTCTGGGAACTTGGTTGGCGGCCCAGATCAATGCGTTGCTGTCAAACTCCGGTAGCGCAGGGCCCGTAAGAGACCTGCGGCCTTTTTCGTCCGCTGCATCGAATCAGTGGGAGGGATGATCTCACCTACGCGCTTGGCGGAATGCGCGGAATGTGCATGGGGAGCGACCGTAGCGCCTTTTATTTGTATAATCAGGTCATTGTTTTCATCGGGCATACTTCGTTTGAAGTGCGTCGTCGTCAGCGCGGGTTGAACGTGCCGCCACACGGAGAAGCCGATGCGAAAGCCATTGATCGCCAGGCCAATCTTTGAAAGCGCGTCTTCGTTCGATCGCCGCCAGATGATCGCATCCGGGCTGCTCGGTTCAGCCGCGTTCTTTTCCCACGAGCATCTGGACGCGGCCCCGAAGGTGCAGTTAGCCGAGACCGAGGACGACATCGAAGGTCTCTTCTATACTCCGGAAGCGCCGGAAAGATCCGTGCTATTCGAGGACGGGGCGTCGGGAAAACGCCTCGATCTAACGGGCTGGGTTTTCAACACTGAGGACAAACCGGTCACTCATGCTCTGCTCGACGTGTGGCAAACTGATGATGAGGCCCGATACGACAACGAGGGCTTCAAGATGCGAGGCCGGCTCTATACCGACGACTGCGGTTTCTACCGGATCAAAACCCTTATTCCCAAGCCCCACGACGTGGGGAATCGCTTTCGACCGGCGCATATTCATTTCAAGATCAGCGCCCCGGAGGGTCCGATCCTCACGACTCAGCTCTATATCAAAGGGGACCCGAATATCGCGGCGGATCCGTACGTGCGGCCATCTCGCATGATCCGCCCGAAACCGGCGGGGCGGGGAACTGCCGCGCGCTTCGACTTTGTTGTGCGCCAAGGTTAGTGCTAGGGGACGTGCACCTGCCGCATGAAAAACAGGCTCCTCCACTACCCGAGTTCGCAGTCATGAAGACACCCGCTACAGTCATTTCCAAAGCGACGCTTGCCGGGCTTGCCGCCGTGCTGCTTGTTGCCTGTTCGAGCCCGCCTGAGGGCGATCTGGTCGAACTTGCCCGCGAGGGAAAAGTCAGTGAAGTTCAAGCATTTCTTGATTACCATGAAACGCCGGAAGCCGAGCAAGGGCGTCGGGCTCTCGCTGAGGCGTCAGCGGCTGGTCACACCGAAGTCGTCGAAGCTCTCTTGGAAGCCGGAGTGGACGTCAACGCACAGGGGACCGACGGGCGAGCAGCGATCCACTCAGCCGCCTACGCCGGGAAAACTGCTGCAGCGCTGATGTTGTTGGACCGCGGAGCCGATCCCGACCTGGTGTCCGAGCTCGAAGGCACCGCGCTTGGCTACACCGCTTCGCAAGGGAATCTGGAGATGATCAAAATCTTGCTGAGCAAGGGAGCGGATATCGACGGCGCCGACAAGAACGGCTATACGGGCCTAGGGCAATGTTCTTTCCGTGGCTACGGAAAATGCGTTGACCTGCTGCTGGCACGGGGCGCCGACGTGAACGCGGCTTCCAGTACGGGCTGGACGCCTTTGATGAGCGCCGCTTACGAGCGCCATGCTGAGATCTTAAACACGCTGTTGAGGCGAGACGCCGATCTCGCGGCCGTCAACAGCGAAGGGCAGACGGCGCTGATGCTTGCGGCCTCGGAAGGCGACATCGAAATCGTCAAGACGCTGCTGCGGGCGGGCGCCGACCCCACCACGGCCGACAACCGGGACCGCACTGCTCAGAGCCTGGCCGAGAACAACGGCCATCCCAAAACGGCACGGCTGCTGGCACTGAGGTCCCTGGCCGCACAACCGTCTCCAACCTTTCGCTGAGAACCTTTCGGTCCGGTGTTCTGGTGTCCCGGATTTGTCGATCGAACTGGCCCTCGCGAGCCCCGCGCTACGGGTGGTTCGTGGAAAAGTTCGTGGACAACCACCAACCAAGACAGGGGTTGCGGGTGCGGCGGCTAACATTTCACGGCGAGCTGATTTGCAGAATTTGTGTTTCCTCCGTAATCTTGTCGATCAGATTATCTCCCGAGATCAATCGTCCGAAATTTGTATAACGTCCGTCGAACTCGGGCAGCTCCCGCAGGCAGATGAAGAAGCGATCGCCGCCGGAGTCCTTCGGGTCCGCCACCATGGCCAGGCTTCCCCGGACAAAAATCTGCTGATTGATCTCGCATCGTACGGTCGGCGAGGCAGCGTCATCTTGATCCGGGATCGAAGCGTCAAAACCCGTGAGCCTCGTGCGCTCGACGAAGCTGAAACTCTGCCCGTCGAAACGGCCCCGGCTGGCCAACTCGAAAAATCGCTCAGCCGTCAGAGGCGAGGCGTCGTAATCAAGTTCAAGTTCGAAAGACCCGGCCGTCGTGTGCATTGTGAGGTGACGGTTTAAGGTGCGAGCGATTCGCTGGTAGTCCGCTGGAGTGTAGCGAACCTTGATCGCCGCCCCCGGCCGGTTGACACGCTCCCCTCCCACATTCTCAGCGCCCCCCGGAGTTTGATAGGCGGGAGAGCTATTATCTGAGCGGCCGGGAAGCCGTTCGTCATTGGCAGCGAGGTGAGAGAGCGCCGTTTCCGCCGCCTGGGAGATCGGGTTGACTTCAGACCGCAAAGACTGCAACAGCGGAATTGCGCGGCGACTGCCCAGCGTCCCCAGTGCTTCAACCGCCGACACGCGGACGTTGATGTTCTGGTCTCCTAGTCCCTTTACAATCGTTTCCAGCGATTCCTCCCGGCCCAGCGCGGCAAGCGACCCGAACGCATGCATGCGCACCTTCGGGGCGCGGTCGTTGGTCGTTTTCGTCAGGGCCGCGAGAACCTCTTCGGACGGTTCGGCCCGCGCCAGCCCTTCGACGGCGGCGGCTCGCACGCCTGCGACCCTATCCTTTGCCCTGTTGAGAAACGCACGTGTGATCCCTTCATCGAAGGGGACCATCAAGCGATTGAGCGCATCCACCGCAGCCAACCGAACAGATTGGTCGTCGGACCTCATGCCCTGTGCGATCCACGGGGTGGCTTCGCTTGCATCCATCCGCGCCATTGCCGCATAAGTGAATGGAAGCGGCGCCGGCGTACTTTTCAGCCGTTCGAGAGCAGCAAGCCACTCCATCTTCCCGAGCGCCTCGGCAGCGTTTGCAACGACCGCGCGCTCGTCATCCCGGAGAAGCTTGATGAGCGTGTCGGCGGCGCGCTGCCGCGGCTCTCTCCCCGCTCGGGCGGCGGTTCGGCGGTCCTCCATTTCTCCGATAGCAAACGCCGCTGCCGCGCGAACCCGTGCCGACGGGCCCGTCGCCGCCTCAAGCAGCAAGTCAAGCGTACTCGCGTCGTCGATCCGTCCCAGAGCCAAGCAGGCGCGGGCCTGGTTCTCGGCGATAGTGGACTGCATCTGCTCTCGCAGCCATTCATCGACTTCACGGCGGTCTTCCCGCTGCAGAAAGTCGGCCTCGATGCGATGCGACGGGCGCGTCAGGAAAAGCCACATCGCGGCAGTGCCCAGCAGGACCATGCAAAGGGCCAGAAATCGCAGTTCGTAACGCTTGACCTTTTCAATCAAACCGCAATGTTACCAACCCGGCCCGATGGCCCGTCCGAAAGAGATGCTATCCTCGCGGATACGGCGAACCCAGCCGTGGAAACGCAGGCCCAAAGCTAATCGCGGACTCAACGGCTCGATGTGCGGCATTTGTGGACAACTCAACCTCGACGGCAGGCCAGCCCAGGCTCGCCACACCGAAGCCATGGTGCGGACACTCGACCATCGCGGACCCGACGACCGGGGAGTTTACGCCGGCGGGCCGGCAGCGATCGGCATCGCCCGGCTCAACGTCATTGACCTTGAGACCGGTCACCAGCCGGTGCATAACGAAGACAGCTCCATTTGGTGTGTACTCAATGGAGAGATCTACAACTATCGTGAGCTTCGCGAAACCCTGACCGCCCGGGGTCATCACTTCCACACCCAATCCGACACAGAAACGATCGTTCATCTCTACGAGGAATACGGCGCGGCATTGGCCGAGCATCTGCGCGGAATGTTCGCCATCGCCTTGTGGGACCAGCACAGGCAGCAGTTGTTGCTGATCCGGGATCGTCTGGGCGTCAAGCCGCTCTACTACTACCTCGACACCAACCGGCTTGTCTTCGGATCAGAACTCAAAGCTCTGTTGGCCGCGGGAATTCCGCGAGACGTCGACCCGCAGGCCGCCGACGATTATCTGACTCACGGCTACGTGCCAGGCCAGGGAGCGATCTTCCGCAACGTTCACAAGCTGCTCCCCGCCCACACCTTGCTCATTCGGCGCGGCGGGTCGATCGAGCTGAACCGATACTGGGACCTGCTCGATCCCAGATGGGACGCCGAGCACTCCGCGGCATCCAACCCGGCTGAGCGCGGCGAAGCCACCTGGGAAATGCTCAAGGAAGCCGTGCGCTGCCGCTTGGTGAGCGACGTGCCGATCGGAGTCTTGCTCAGCGGCGGTATCGATTCAACCGCCATCGTGGCGGCGATGCGCGAGGTGACATCCCAGCCGATCAAGACGTTTACGGTTGGGTTCGATGACAAGAGCTACGACGAGTCCTCCCTAGCGCGGCTCACGGCCGAGCGGTTTGGAACCGAGCACCATGAACTCGTCGCCCGGATCGAGGCGAACGAGATTGTCCCAAGCTACATTCATCACCTGGACGAGCCCTACGCTGAATCGTCCGCGATTCCGATCTACTACGTTTCTAGGCTGGCACGAGAGCACATCACCGTGGCGCTCGGGGGCGACGGCGGGGACGAGCTGTTCGGGGGCTATGACCACTACGCCGCGAGCCGCTACATGGAGTGGTACCACCGGCTGCCCCGAGCGCTGAGCCACCGCTTCATCCCTTGGGCCGTCCGTCAATTGCCCGTCTCGCACAGCCGGGCCAGCTTCGAAAATCTGGCCAAACGCTTCGTGTCAGCCGTCGAGCTTTCCCCCAAACAAGCTCAATTGAAGTGGCTCGAGGTCATCTCGGATGATCTCAAGCAGCGACTCCAGGGTCCGGCCCTGCGCGGTCGCGAGGCAGCACTCCCCGCGTTCCGTTTCTACGAACAGCATCTGGAACAAGCGCGTCGTCAAGAGGGCATTAACCGTCTGATGTTCATCGACTCCCGAATCTACTTGCCCGACGGCATTTTGACTAAAATCGATCGCATGAGTATGGCCCACGGTTTGGAAACGCGAGGTCCTTTCTTGGACCACAAGCTGGTGGAGTTTGGTCACCGCTTGCCGTCCGAGGTGAAGATGCGCGGTTTGACTCGCAAGTACTTGTTGAAGAAACTGCTGCGAGGCCGGGTCCCGCCGCGGGTGCTTTCGCAGAAGAAGATGGGCTTCGTGCTGCCGCTGGCCAGATGGCTGTGCGGGGACCTGAAGGAACTGCTGTGCGATACGTTGTCAACCGATCGATTGCGCCGGAGCGGTTATTTCGATCCCGCCGCGGTCGAACGGCTCATCGGCGGGCATTTGGCGCGGCGCGAAGACCACAGCAAGACTCTTTGGAGCCTGCTCGTCTTTCAGCTCTGGCTGGACCGTTACGCGGGGGCGCGGCCGTCGAGCTAAGGAATGACTTCTACTGATAGCGACCCGCACTGAGCAACTCGAAACGAGCGAACCGCCAGGGCGGTCCGCTCGCAAGCGCTCTATCAAACGCCCAATGTAGCGGCGGGTCACCGTGCCAGCCTAGGCGCGCTAACACGCTCTGTGGGTCTTCAGCCACCAACTGAAGGCGCGCTTCAGAGCGAAGGGGACACGGTGACCCTCCCCTACACGGGCAAACGCCGTGGGGAGGGAATCGAAGTGATGATACTTTTCTTTTTTCTGAGCAGCAATGAGCAGGTTTGAGCGGGTTTCAGAAAATTCGTACTCCTTTTGTTCGCCCGCTGGCCGGTTGCGAGTTATTGTGCGTTGTCTGCCGCTCGCCTCGTGGCGGTGTATCGGCACCACACAGCGCGTGGGGCCGACAATGTCCTCCACCCGCGCCGCCAAACAATCCCGGCGGGACAAGCGAATGAGGTCGCGTCCCGCCGGGCAACGTAAGCGCACATTCCATCTTCATCGTCAAAGACCCCGGTTGTTGCCCCGTTGGTTGAGCCCAGCGTGCCGCTCCTGCCTGCAGCTCCAAAGGAAGCTAATACGAGGCGCACTGGGACGGGTCCGCCCTCCAATAAATCGGAGCGGCGAACCCATCCGCGGGTATGATCTCGACTCACTACTGTCCGGTTAACGACTCACTGACGGGCGACAATCGACTGTTCTAGCATGGCTTAGGGCTGTTTTCCCCTTGCCGCGATTTAAACGGCGAAGG
>Ga0310123_10004004_pt1 | contig 11253 bp, 8 predicted proteins | sample CB6_AW_1057_MG_FD_203505 | JGI IMG/M metagenome (GOLD analysis project Ga0310123, IMG submission 203505) | Marine microbial communities from Western Arctic Ocean, Canada - CB6_AW_1057 | ecosystem: Environmental > Aquatic > Marine > Oceanic | place: Canada: Western Arctic Ocean | collected...
GACCGGTGCTTTACAACTGGTGGATCTGCCAGAATCGCTGCTAGTGATCGGCGGTGGGTACATAGGTTTGGAAATGGGCACCGTCTACGCCGCTCTCGGAAGCAATGTCAGCGTCGTCGAGTTGACTGGCGGACTGTTGCCGGGGGCCGATAAAGATCTTGTCAAGCCGCTGCACAAGAGACTGGATGATTTGTTTGAGGGCCGAATTTACTTGAATACACGCGTGGGCTCGCTGGGAAACCGAGGCGATCGCGTTGAGGTCGCATTCGAGGGGCCTGAAAAGTATGGCGTTGAGCTTTTTGATCGAGTCCTTGTCTCCGTCGGACGCCGGCCCAACAGCGATCGAATTGGATTGGAGAACACGCGTGTCGGACTCGACGAGCGCGGGTTCATCGTGTGTAGCAAACAGCAGCAGACGGCCGATCCAGGAATTTATGCCGTCGGTGATGTTGCGGGCGAGCCCATGCTGGCTCACAAGGCGTCCCACGAAGGCAAAGTGGCCGTGGAAGCGATCCTCGGTCGGCCGGTTGAATTTGACCCATTAGCTATACCGGCCGTCGTGTTTACCGATCCTGAAATCGCCTGGGCCGGTCTTTCTGAAGCACAAGCCAACGAGCAAGACCGCCCCGTGCGGGTGGCGGTCTATCCGTGGGCCGCCAGCGGGAGAGCACACGCGCTGGGCCGGACCGAAGGCCTCACCAAGTGGATTTTCGACCGAGATTCGGATCGAGTGTTGGGCTGCGGAATGGTCGGACCGGGTGCTGGGGAACTGATTGCCGAAGCAGTCCTGGCCATCGAAATGGGGTGCGAGGCACGCGATGTTACCGAGTCGATTCATCCCCACCCGACCTTGAGTGAAACATTGATGAACGCTGCCGAAGTCCACTTGGGAACAGCAACCGAGATCTACAAACCCAAAGGGAAAACTGTCAAGGAAACAAACACTTAGATCGCAATCGTTTTTTGCCGCGTGCGAATTTGAATCGTGTTTCACTATGTACCGCGTTTGAGCAAAATCAAGGTTTCGGGTTTCAGTGTTCAGTCTTGCGACTCACTCGGCATGCTCTCTTAATCGGGTCTCCTTGGGCGGGGGGGCGAACCCGAAACACCTTTCTCCCATATCGGTACGCCTCTGGTACCTGAAGAATTGCGATCTATTCGAGTGACTCTCAGAGAACGAGTTGAATCGACTCGAGAGTCGCTGCCTGATCAGACACTTCGGCCGCAAAACTCCCATCTACCTGCCGGCGGATCAGGCGGACGGTGTCATGCTGGTTGGGCAGGTCGCGTGAGAATATCGAGCTTTACACCAGAAGGAAAGCAGAGCATCTTGACGTTCGTCGAGCCAGGTGAGCTGGTGATGGTCGAACCCGGCATGCGGGAAGAACACGCAAAAACGTCTGAAAACACGACGATTGTCCTGATTCCGGCAACGGAGATGCTGCGGCTGGTGGAAACGTATTCGCGTATCTCTTTGAGCGTAACCAAACTGATCGACTTGCGCCGCAAACGGATTGAACGTCGCTTGAAATGCCTGTTATTTCACTCAAATCGCGAGCGGCTGGTGCACCTTGCTACTGGAGCTTACCGAACCATACGGAAAAACCACCGACCAGGGAATCGAGTTGGGGATCAAGCTGTCGCACCAGGATCTGGCAAGTATTATTGGCGGCACGCGCGAAACGACGACCGTCATTCTCGGTGAACTTCAGGTCGAAAAGCTGGTCGCCCTGGCCCGACGGCGGGTGATTGTTATTGATGTTCAACGCTTGGCGGCCGGCGTCAATCCAGAAAGATACACCAAATATTGTAATTGTTCTTTTTATGGGCCGTCCTTTGTGATTCGCGGTACTAGGTGACCAGCCTGAATCTCCCGGAGGCTTTGACACCTTGTAGGGCCAGCCATGGTTGACTTCAGACCTCTGCGGTCCCAGTGACTCTGCGTTGAATATCCGGAATTTCAGGACTGTAGCCGCTGACGGCAAAAAAGTATGCTGAACCCCCAGCCAACCAGGCCCAAGATAAACAGAACCACGGAGGATGGCTCGGGAATGGCGTTTGTCCCTCCGTATCCGCCTGGCGCATAATTGGCCGCCAGATAATTGAAGTCCGTGATGTCTACATCATCGTCCCCGTCAAAATTGGCTCTCCCCCAACGCGGACCATTGGTTTGGTCTCCATCACTGAACGGTTCGTAGTTTGCGGCTAAGACGTTGAAATCGGTGAGATCCACGTCTCGCTCTGGCGCGAGAAACGGATCTGAGATCGACGTGTGGGCGATGCGTACGTTGTCAAACCCCATGTCACCAGCCGTACCAATGGCATGGTTATACAGGTAGATATAGTCAGGCTGCCAGTCATTCGAATACCCTGTGGTGAGGGTCGCGACCTTGCCGGGTTCCTGTATGCTGGTGTACGTGAACGTCACCGTCTTGTTGTCAAGATCGAAAACCCAGTTGCCATGAACGTCTGTCGTTAATCCTGTAATGTCGGTGTTCCAGAAGATATTACTGTCGTCATCTAACCCTAGTCCAGTCTGCGGATCCAAGCCCCCATGGGCGTTGTCGATCCAATCGAGAGCAACTGACACGTTCCTGTCGACCAGCCCAGGAGCCGTGTCTTTTAGCCACCACTGCGGCCCACTCCTGCGGCCTGTACCGACATGCATGTCGAAATCGACATAGAGCATGCCACTGGTAACGTCCACTCCCATGTCGATTTGGCTCCCTTGGTTGTCGGGTCCGCTCGTGGGGTCGCCATCCCAACGTCCTGCGCCATTGGTACCGTTTTGTCCGGCGACGGGCGTGGGCGCCAGTGATCCAATATTCGGGTCGTACCATAGAGTCCAACTTTTGTGCCACGTCTGTCCGTTAGGACCTGGCTGCCCATTCAGAGCAGTCCCCGCTGCATAGCCATCGAAATTGTCCTCCCAATAAACATCCGCGGGTACCAAATCGTCTAAACCATCTGTATCGCCACGGAGATAGGGTGAATCGTAGCCGTTTCTGGTGGCCGCCAGGGAGAGCCACCTGTCAATGTCCAACTGGTTAATCACGTTATCATTCACAAGATCAAACTTCTCTGTGGACGGCGTGACGTTAACTCCGGTCACCAGATTACCCTGCCGGAACATAAGGTTAATGTCTTTCCTTCCACACGCTAGATCACCATTTAAGTCACAGGAAGAAGGAGGCGTGGGGAGGGGAAGAGGAGAAAAAAAATCAACGCCATTATTGTATTTGTAAAGATTGCCAGTGCCGCCTGGCAAGACGTCGATGAGTTGGTGACCCGACAGTGGCACCACTTCCTGCACCCCGGTTTGCCGATTGATGCGTAGCAGGCTATCGATCGTGGGATCAAAAAGCATCCGGAACGTCAAAGTAGCGGCAGCCGCTGAGAGGTTTTGGCCCGAATAGAAATTCGTGAGCATGAAAAGATCCTGCCCGTTGTCGTCATTGAAAAAACCAATCACTCCGTCTTTTCGCAAACCAGATTGGACGATCGAAATATCGCGGATGTGAGAATCCTGGTCGATGGCCGCGTTCCATTCGTTAGCGCTGTAGAGAACGTCGTTGGGGACTTCGGAACTCCCTGACTTGTGATGTCCCGGAATGTAGAACATGTCGCGGCTCTCCGCGAACTTAAGCACCTCACCCAGGCGAAAAACTTCCGGGTTAGCCGAGGAGGCCGAGTTGTAAACATGGGTCGGATTGCCATTCTTGTCGACGACCCCGTCGAAGTCAAACTGAGCGGAATAACTCAAATAATTAAAACCGGAATATCCGTACGTCAGCGCACTGAACAAGACCATCCGTAAGTCCGATTCGCTGGGCAACCGGTTCAACGACCCATGACTCCCGACGTAGGTGTAGTAGGGCAGGTTGTGATCCATCGCAAGCTGCCGATGGTCGCGCAGGTATCTGATCCAGCCACTCCGGTTGGTCCCGCCGCCCGGTTCCCACAGCGGACCGATGAAGTCGGACATGAATACGTCCGGGTCCAGAATGTCCATAAAGTTTGCGGGAATCGGGTTGGGCGTAGCTTCGTGAGTGAATGGAGCAACGTTGGTAAACACCAAAGCGTCGGGGTAGGTCTGCCGAAGCCATTGAATGTCGCTACCCACCTCCCGCATTGCCTGTGCACTGAATGGTTCATCTCGGCGCAGGATCATCATCCGATCGGACCCGTGTTTGGCCACCACCGACGCGAGTGCGCCGGTCTGGACGGGGTCGGAATTGCTCAGAACCAGCAGAGGAAAACTTGGATCCGTATCCCTGCCAATGTCCGCGATACGCACATCCGCATCTTCAAAAACCGAAAGGTACTCGAACCCTGCATTCAGATAGGATTGAATACCCGGATGCAGGTCCACCACACCCGGCCGTCTGTCGAACTCAAGGGTTCCTGCGATCATGAATGGCAACGACCGTATCTGCTGACGAACCCACACCTGCCTGGCGGCCGAGATCTGCTGAACCACGACACTGTCGTCCGTCTCCTTGGCGATCTTCTCCGCTGGGGCACCTGGCCTGTTCACGCCCTCCTCCACCACCAGTGAGTACGATTCAGGAATCGTGATTTCCGACAGGTCGTCGACCAACCACACGTTGTCGAATCCCTGAGCGCTGCGAATGTGTTCCTGAGAGGAATTCAAATAGATGTGCAATTTGGAGGGACGAAACTTGCCGGACAGAGGCATGTGTGGTGATGTGAAGGAGTTTTGTGGGTCATCCAAATCCCACCAACTGAACTGCACGTTCCGGGCCAAATTGTTCACCGTCGTCAACGCACGAAGGCGACTGGCGGAACCGTACGAGGCGCTGCCGGAATTTGCCGTCGTTCCCTCGCCAAACACATTGCCGCTCGAAACGTTGATGGTCATCGTGCTCACGGGACCGCCCCGATGCTCTAGCCAGAACTGCGGTCCGGCGGTCGTGGTCGGCGTCTGGGCCGGCACAAGCATATCGTACTGAAAGTAGAGGCTGTTACTGACGGCTTGCGGAAAGGATATGGAGTTGCCCAACCCCACATCGAGTTCACCAAGATTGAAGACCTGACCGGCGCCTGGAGTACCACCCGTGCCGAAGAAGTCGTTGATGACCATCTCGTTCGCGTCGGGCACCGGAAAAAAATTGTCGTCGAAGAGAGTCCACACACCGCCGACCGGCGCGGACTGGCCGGCCAATGGGCCCGGAGAATGCGAGTCGAAGTTGTCGTGGAAAAACACAGCCGCAAACAAAGGGCTGGACGCCAATACAATAGCCAGCAGTGCGACAAAATTTGCTCGTAAGACACACATCAGAATCTCTCAATCGCTCAATCTCTCAATCTCTCATTGGCCTGGAGGCTATTGGTATGTATTTGCAAGGAAGCTATTCATCTAGTGTACCTGGTAAATTGGGTACAAACAATGCTGTCCGTGTTATCCGTGTACAAAGTCGCCCATCCGTATCAGAATGTCGCGTCGTTCTCTATCTGGGAACCGCGCTATTACTTGTCATGGGTTACTTTTTCTTCGGTTCATTCAACTAGGCTGGTAGCGCCCAACTGCATACGCTGATAAAGCTTGTCGTGGTCATCTTGGCCTTCTTCGTCGGAAAGATGGCCATTGTGGAAATGTACAGCAAGTTTAGACAGGTAGATTCAACTGCCAATCACCTTGCAATCGCGAATGCACAATTGCAGGCAAGCGAAGAAAAGGTTGTCAGATTTCTTTGAGAACGCAACTGTCGGATTGCATTGGGTCGGACCCAACGGAATCATACAACGTGCGAACTGCGCAGACTACGAATGTCTTGGACTTTCGAGAGATGAACACGTCAGGCGTCCCATCGCACAGTTCCATGCAGACAAACCGGTGGTTAACGACATTCTCTATTGCTTGGCGGCGGGTGAAACACTCCCGGAGTATGATGCTCACCTTCTGTGCAAGGATGGATCGATAAAGCATGTACTCATCGACTCAAGAATCTTCTGGAAGGATAGTTATTTTGTTCGCACGAGATGCTTCACCCGCGATATTACGGGGAAAAGCTTGCCGAAGACCCGCTGTCCTGGGCGATTCGCGAAACTCAGCATGAGACGGAAATGCCAATCATCGCTATTACTGCACATGCCAGGCAGGGTGACCGCAAGAAATGCATCCAGGTAGGATGTGAAGAGTACATCGCGAAACCGATCAATTACTCAGAGCTTCTCGAAATCGTGGCACGGTAGAGCCGCGGTATAGCGTCAAAGGCAGTCGTGCATCCGCGAAAACGTTTTAAGACAAAGCCTAGCGCGAACAGCAGACGTACTACGGGTCTGCCAAATCGACCGTGAGTTCGATCAGGTTAAGCGTTTTGGAGCGGATTGCCTGCTCCAACGTTTCGCCAAACCGATCAATACTGTCGACCCGCACGGCGGGGACGCCGTAAGCGGCGGCGAACTGCTGAAAATCGGGGTTGGTCAGCGTGCAGCCAATGTCCGCATGGCCGTAATTGCGTTGCATTCCCGCCTTGATCGCACCGAAGCAATGGTTGTTACAGAGGACCACCGTGATCGGCAACCGCTGCTGAACGGCGATGATCAGGTCGGTGCCAGTGTACTGGAACCCACCGTCGCCGATGACGCACACGACTGGCTGATCGGGACAGGCGATCTTGGCCCCAATGGCCTGCGGCAGGGCCCCACCGATCCCTCCGTAGCCCAGCGGATACTGGAATGTCCGCGGGGCATACGCGGGCATCGTGCGATGGGCCCAGTAGCCGAGGTTGCAGCGATCACAGACGATGATCGCATCCCGCGGCGAAGCACTCCGAAGCGCGTCGACGGCTTGCATTTCGATCGGCCCACTCTGGCGAAACACGGCGAGGGCTTCGTCCTGCGCCGACCTGGCACGCGCAAGCCACGTGCTGCTGGCCGGATCGCGAGTCGGCAGGGACCGCTCGATGGCTTCGAGAACGACCCCGGCATCCGCGACGATACCCAGATCCGCCTGATACGTGCGGCCGATCTCTGCCGGATCGATGTCGACATGAATCAGCTTGCCGCTGAATTCGATGTTCCAGCACGAAGCGTCTTCCTGCCTGAACATCGTCCCCACCGCCAGAACGACATCTGCCTCGGCAACAATCTGGTCGACCGGTCCTCCGTTGATGGGGTTGCGAACGATGACGTTGGGGTGATCCGCACCGACAATGCCGCGAGCCAGCGCACTGGTGGTCACGACCGCCCCGAGCTTTTCCGCCATCCGCGCTAACACGTCGCCCGCACCACTCACGACTGTGCCGGTCCCAGCCCAGATCAGGGGCTGCTGGGCCGCCCCCAACAGGCTCACTGCCTCCTCAATCGCCGCCGGATCCGGCGGCTTTGGCCTGCGTACAACGGGCGCTGGCAGATCGATTTCCGCCTCGGCCGAGAGCAGGTCGTGTGGTATTTCGCAGTAGGCCCCACCCGCCCGTCCGTTGATAAGTTGGTCCATCAGTTCCGCAATAATCTGCGGGATCTCGGCGACGCTTTGGCAGCGGCGAACCGCCCGGCAGACAGGGCGCATGATTTCCAGCGACTCGTTTAGATCGTGGAGTCCTCCGCGGTTCTTGCCGACGAGGTCACTGGCGACGGTCGACGAGATAGCCAGAACGGACACCGTATCGGTCGTGGCAGAGCCCATGGCTGCAGCCATGTTCGCCACGCCGGGGCCGCTCGTGGTGGTCACCACACCAATCCGGCCGCTCGCGCGGTTGTACCCGTCTGCCATGCCCACAAGACCCTGCTCGTGCCTCCCCAGCACCAACTGTACGTCAGTTTGGCGATGCAGTGCATCAAATAGCGGGATGGAGTGGCCACCCGGCACGCCAAAGATACGCTCAACGCCCTGATTGGCCAGTGTGCCAACGACGGCCTGCCCACCCGTCATGCAAGTCACGGTGCTCTGAGACATCTTCAAGACTCCGCTATGGAACAAAAACGTGCTGCATTCTAGACCCGGTTGTCAGGCGCTGCAAGCCTTCGGTGGTGCGGAAGACGGGGGTAAAGACCACAAGCCGCATGCCCCGCTTCTCTCATCATTCCCTGCCTGCACTCTGTCTACGTAACTCCTACTTGGAAGGTACGCGCCAGCGCATGACCATTGCTCGATGCTTGCCGTCGAGGCTGTGCCCACAGGCTGTCACAACGGTGCCGTCATCCAGTAGCAGGTTACCCGAGTAACCGAAGCCGGCCATCAGCCGGAACTCGTCGTGCAGCCAGGTCTTACCGCCATCGGGGCTCACTCGGCCGATGAGTTGAAATGGACCAAACCTTCGTTGGTGGATCAGCACAATCCGCCCGTCTGGCAATGGCAATAACTGGCCGTTGGTCTCCTGCTGGATGATCACCGATTCGCCATCTGCGTCGGCAAAGGGCCGCATCATCTCCCAGTTCAGGCCCCCGTCAGTGGACGTACTGAACATCACCTGCCGAAAAATGCGTCCCACACCGTCAGCCTCGCGTCCGCCCCAAGCCTCCTTCATGCTTTCGTGCCACGGCCACGGCGCGCCTGAAAACCGCAGGGCGGCGAGCAGCCGCCCGGATTGCTCCTGGGCCAGACCGGTCTCAAAGCAACCGGGAAACGTACCACCTGGAATCCGCGACCGCGGTCCCACCGGAGCGACGGTCAGTTTGGCATCGATGAGCGGTTTCCAGACGGCCGGATCGGGCCCATTATGCCAAGTTTTTCCACGGTCGGTCGAGCGCATCATGAACTGCAGACCAAGGTCCAATTTCCAGTCGGTCCCCTCCGGAGCCGGGACTGAGTAAATGACCGGCAACAGGATCATGCCACCCTGCAGCTCCAGCATATTGCCGTCGAGATACATTTTCTGGAAAGGGCCGGGTTTCAACTGGCTGATCTCATTCCAGGTGAGGCCACGGTCGGTGGAACGGTAAAACGATACCCGATCGTCACCCGGTTCAGTGGCCGAGGCCAGAAAGCTGTCATCGCTGAGCACCAGGAAGTTGCCAATCATCCGCTTCTTCGGAAGATCGACATTCCACTGCTTGGGCCATGTGCGTCCTTCATCCTCGGAGGCAAACATCACATTGCGAGCCGATTCAGCAATATAATATGCCCCCCAGGCGCCGCCGACCCACGTGTACAGAGTGCCGTCGGATGTGCGACCGACCTGTCCACGGATGTAGGCATACTCGCCCGTACTCCGCCAGCGGCCCTCGCCACCGTCCAAGACAACGCGTTCGCACGGCAGCTTGCGGAGCACCGTGTCTCCGCGGGTGACAACAAGCTCATCAGGATTTTCATGGAATGGATAATCAGCGAAGGCGTGTATGCTGAGAAAGGCAATGCAAACGACAATCGCAAGCAGGCTAATCGGTGTTCTTTGCAACGTCATGGCTGTACCTTCTCGCGGCTCATCATTTCGTCTCTTTTTGAATAGTCCAACGCCGCCGCTTCACTGCGTCAACCGGCTCGGATCCCACACCACCGCACCCATATGGTATCCGTCGTGTCCTTTGATTTTCTTGGCGTAGTAGACGGTGAGCACCTGGCCGTCGGGCAGTTGGACGCTGCTGGGGTAGCCGCCATCACCCTGAAAATCGTTCACTCGCCACGGCTCGCTCCAGGTTATTCCCTCGTCCTTTGAGAACCGAACCTCGACGCCCTTATCCTGTGTGCGATCGCCATGTGTGAGCAGGATGCGGCGATCGGCCAGCCGCAGTAAGTGCCCTGGCAGTTCAGCCGTGCTGGTCACCGTTCCGCGAAACTGCCACGATTGCCCGTCATCCGACGACCGGAATAATCCCAGCTCATCGTAGCGGGCGACGCCGATCCACTTGCCCTCGCCCAGATGCAGGATCGCGGTCTCGTTGCGATAATGCGGGGCAGACAAGGCAACTGGATCGGTCCACGTGCGGCCATCATCCCGACTGCGGAATAGGTACACCAGCTCGCTGCCTGTCGGCAGCCCAACCAGTGCCTTGGCAGTATATACGGCCAAGCGGAGGTTGCCGTCGGCGCCCGGCAAAATATCTCCAAAGGGTATTGTGACGCCACCGTCTGGACAGCGGGCCGGCAGCCCCTTGGGATCCGCCGACCATGTCCGTCCGCCGTCACTTGATCGACAGACAACCGGGTCAAGAACCCCAGCTCGGAAAGGGCCATTTCGCTGCCTGGTCTGGCCTTCCAGGGGCAGGTCGGACCAGCCGGAGACAATGGCCACGAGGTCGCCATTGGCTGCCAGCCCTACAGCGTGGTTCATGCGATTGGTGTGCGGCTGATGGCGCAGCGGTGTACCCCGCTTCTCCCAGCTTTTTCCGCCATCCACGCTGGCCCAACACTCGACCTCGCCGGCAACCTGGCCATGACTTGGCTGGTTGAACAGAGCCGCCACGATCGAGCCATCCTTCAGCAGCGTCAGGTTTGGCCAGGCGGTCACATTGGGGACCGCAACAACCGGCCTGGGCACTTGCTCTTTGCGGTTCACAACGTACCGCTTCGCGCTGGCTTCTTCGGACTCCTGCGCCGAATCCCCTATGCTCGGTACACCCGTCGCATTCCAAAGAAAAACAGCAGTGGCGGTGAGTCTTAGTAACCTGTATTTTTCTCGATGCAACACTGTAGCTCCCCTGCAATTCGAACGGCAGTCGGCACGCGGTCGGGCTGGCTGGGGTCGAGCCTAAACAAGCTGCCATCCGTCCCATTTACTCTGGAAGCCACGATCGATGGCAATCTCGAAGGTCCCAATTTTCGGCGGGCGCTCAAATCAGCAGGCACACTCCGTGTGCCGTCGCCCAAATAATACTACCATTAAACCTATGGCGGTGAACCCCACTCTTCGTGTCCGTGCGACATTCACCGGACGTCAACACGACTTGGTAAACCAGGTCCGAGCTGTCAGGACGAAATCATGCCCAAAACTCCAGCTGACAACGATACCCGCCGCACCTACTGGTCAAAGCAGATGGGCCTGGCAACGGAGTTCATGCGTGCAGTGCTCGACTATCCTGTGGACGAATGTGGTGAGGGGTTCGCAGACTTACGAAGGGCGGTCGCGGAGGCGGGTGTCCAAGTCGTCTTCAGCGATACCAAACTGGTGGGTGAAATAGACCGCATCTACTGGTTGAGGGAGAGTCTGGTATGGGACCTGGTTGCCGTGGCCCGGGAGATGAATCAGCGCAACTGGGTACTCAAAATCGAGGACGGCTATCGGAGCGTCGACATCCAACAGCAACTGGGACTCAAGGAGAATGTGTTCGACGTGATCCTCGAGCGCGTGG
>Ga0310123_10004010_pt1 | contig 11244 bp, 10 predicted proteins | sample CB6_AW_1057_MG_FD_203505 | JGI IMG/M metagenome (GOLD analysis project Ga0310123, IMG submission 203505) | Marine microbial communities from Western Arctic Ocean, Canada - CB6_AW_1057 | ecosystem: Environmental > Aquatic > Marine > Oceanic | place: Canada: Western Arctic Ocean | collected...
AATCAACAGTCGACTGGCAACCGTCATCGACGTCGATGACGACGACACTCTGAACGACATTGCGCAAAAGATTAACGCGGCCGGCGCAAACGCAACCACCGCCGTCATCGATGACGGTTCGGCGTTCAATTCAGCACGGCTGTCGCTGACCGCCGTCGATTCCGGCTTCGGTGGGATGTTTTACGTCGTTGACGGCGGGTCAGGGCTCGGTTTATCCACACTGTTTGCAGGGCAATATGCGTTGTTGCGGGTCGGCGGAGACGTTCAATCCGGATTCCTGATTAGCTCCGATTCCCAGACCTTCGCCGACGTCGAGATTCTGGAAACTTCCAGCAGCATTGTCCAGGTGACCGTTTCACGCAACACCGAAAAAACCGAAAGTGCCCTCAATAGTTTTGTTAGTGGTTTCAACAGCTACATCGACACGGCAGCCAACTTGACGAAGTTCAACCCCGAAACAATTGAGCGCGGCGTGTTGCAGGGATCGGGAACCGTGCTGCGGGTGACCGGCCGGATCGATTCGCTGCTCAATAGCCGGTTGTTCGCCTCCGACAAGACGGTTCGTTCCCTACTCGATCTGGGAATCCGAGTCGACGTGGGGGGGAAACTGACGTTCGACAAAGACCGTCTCGCGGAGAGGCTCCAGGAAAACCCACAGGCCGTTGCCGATTTCTTCCTCGATTCAGAATCTGGTTTTGCGAAACAAGCCCAAGATCTGCTCAAATCCTTCACCGACCCCCTGACCGGAACCTTCAAACTCGAGGAAACGGCGCTACAGGATTCGGTTGATTCTCTGAACGAGCGCATCGATCAGTTGAGCGAACTGCTAGATTTCAAACGCGAACGCTTACTCCAGCAATTCATCGCCATGGAACGAATTCTGGGAGAGCTGACGTTTCAACAGCAGGCAATCAGCACGATTGCACCGCTAAGCATCAACCCGATCGGCAAAGGAATCTTTTGAACGTATCCAGCCGAATGTTGGGGCATGAGTTTGCCGGCCTAAAGATAGCCGGGCCGTCGGCCGCTTGAGAGCAGTGGATTTCCAGAGATAGGAATTTCAAACAGGTAGGAGTCAAGACATGTACGGCAACGACGAATATCTTGAAGCACAGGTGTTAACGGCCTCTCCGAAGCAACTGCACCTGATGGTCATCGACGGGGACATTCGGTTCGCCGTCCAAGCGAAACGGGCACTCGAAAAGAACGACATTGAAACGGCCCATTTCGCCCTCAACAGCAGCCGCGAATTCGTAAGCGAGTTGATGGGGGGACTCAACGAGGAGCAATCACCCGAGATCGTCTCACAGTTGAAGAGTGTCTTCTTTTTCGTCTTCCGCAGGTTGGTAGACGCCGATCTCCAGCGAGACGTCTCTATCGTTAGCGACACGCTGAAAATTCTTCGGATGTACCACGAAACTTGGTACCAGTTAGTCGAAAATGTGAAAGAGAACCCAGAACCCAACCGGCACTTCATCGAGCATGTTGAGTGTGCCGTTCCGATGCCGAAAGAAACGGCACAGACCTCGCCGGAAGCACCAAGAAAATCTTGGACGACCTGACTCCCCATCCGCCGGCTCGACAAAAGCTGCGAAGACGGTTGAGTCACCAGATCTGGACAGTTTTTCATTCTGGGGTCTGGGGTGGCCCGGCCATCTCGTGGCCAGGTCGCGCAGCGACAAGAATCCCGTATCATTCGCTTCCCAATCAGAAACAGGACGTCTTTTCTGGTTGTCCGTCGAGGGACTGGTCTCTTGTGCCTGACGGCACTCGACCGCAAGTCGGTCGGGCCACCCGTGTCCAGAATGCTAGAAATTCTGGCTGCGAATCTGCGAATGAAACATTTCACTTCTGCTTGCGAAATCGGTCGCCTGTCCGTAAAACAACGGGCGTTTATGTGATGGCCTCTCGTGAAATCGAGATCGGCTTTCGTCGCCCAGAAGTGAATGTTTTTCAGGACGTTGACCTCTGTTGACAGCCTCGATTGCAACACTGAGCCGTATGCGCTATGGCGCTACGCTTTTTCTCTGCGCAGCCGTCGTCTTCGCCCATTCCTATCTGGCTGCGTTCGGAAGTGAACCGGAAGACTGGCATCAACCGTACCGGCGTGTGATCGTCGATCCTGTCTCCATCGTCTTGAGCGGCCCCGATGCGAGCTTCTCGCTGCTGGTCCACGGCGAGCGGACGGACGTCTGGTCGATCTGACCCGTAACTCAGAATTTCGTTAGACCGGCGCAGACATCGTCGGTGTGCTGGATACGGGTGTGGTTCGCAGCCTTGCCGACGGCCGGGCTGCGGTGGAAGTCCAAGTCGCCGGCCAAACGTTGACGGTTGCCGTCTCTGTGAAATTCTCGCAGACTCCCCGGGAATATCAATTCGAGAATGACATCATCCCGATTTTGAACAAATTCGGATGCAACGCCTCGGGGTGTCACGGCAAGGCGGAGGGGCAAAACGGCTTCAAACTCTCGATCTTTGGTTTCGATCCCCCAGCCGATCGGATCGCCTTGCTGAACGAGGGTCGTGGACGGCGGGTTTTCCCGCGGCCCCCGAACAGAGCCTGCTGTTGTTAAAAGTCTCGGGGGGGCGTGAAGATCCGCCGCGGCTGGGGAGAGTATCGGACGTTGCGGGGCTGGATTGCCGACGGTCTTCCGGTGGGTCACGAGTCGGCTCCACGAGTCGTTTCTCTGAAGATGACTCCGCGGGAACGCCGTCTGGACATGCAGGCCCGGCAGCAAATTCGGGCCGTCGCCACCTACTCCGACGGACGCCAAGTGGACGTCACGCGGCACGCAAAGTTTCAATCGAACAACGACGGACTGGTCTCGATCAGCGAATTCGGTCTGGTCATCGCCGGCGAAACTCCCGGTGAAGCCGCCGTCATGGCCAGCTACATGGGGGCGGTCGACGTCTTCCAAATCCTCATTCCCCGCGAAACGCTGAAGGGTGAGTACCCGCGGCTGCCGGTCAACAATTTTATCGACAGTCTCGTAGACGCCAAGCTGAAGAAGCTCAACATCGCGCCGTCTGAAATGTGTGATGACGCGGAATTCTTGAGACGAGTTTACCTCGACGTCATTGGGATGTTGCCCACCGCCGAAGAAGCCCGCCGGTTCCTCTCCGAGGAGCATTCCGACCGCCGCGAGCGGCGGGTCGATGAACTTCTAAAACGCTTCGAATTCGCCGACTACTGGGCCTGAAGTGGTCCGATTTACTCCGCGTCGATCGGCAGGCGCTGGGGCACAAACGCGCCTACAACTACTATCGCTGGATTCGCGGTAGCATCGCCGAAAATAAACCTTATGACCGGTTTGTGAGCGAGATTGTCTCTGCCGAGGGACTGATGAGCGAAACACAGGCCACCCAGTTTTACAAAGTCGTCTCCGACCCGGGCAAGATCGCCGGCAGCCTCTCTCAGGTGTTTCTCGGCGTGCGGATTGAATGCGCTCAGTGCCATCACCATCCCTTCGATCGCTGGAGCCAGACAGACTACTACGGCATGCAGGCGTACTTCACCCAAGTTTTGTTCAAGAAGACTCCGCACGGAGAACTGATGGGCTCCCTCAAGAAAAGCCCAGTCACCAAACATCCACGCAGCGGTGCGATCGTCAACCCGCATCTCTTGGGTACGGAAAATCGGGCGCAGCCGCCGGAAGGTGACCGCCGTAAACTGCTGGCCGACTGGATGACGTCGCCGGAGAATCCCTGGCTGGCGCGGAACTTTGTGAACCGGGCTTGGGCGCATTTTTTGGGACGCGGCTTGATTGAACCGGTCGACGATGTTCGTTCCACCAATCCGCCTACGAATCCGGAGTTGCTCGATGCGCTGGCCCGTCACTTTGTAGAACACGGTTACGATTTCCATCGCCTGATCCGCACGATGACATCCTCGCGGACCTATCAGTTGTCGTCAAAACCAAACGAAACCAACGAGCGGGATGAGCAGAACTATTCCCGGGTCCTGTTCAAGCGCATGGAAGCCGAGGTCCTCTTCGACGCAATTTGCCAGGCCACTGGTGTCGCTGAAAAATTTCGCGGAATGCCGGCCGGATTTCGTGCCATCCAGCTTTGGGACAGTCGGATGCCGCATGACTTCCTCGAGCTGTTTGGCCGTCCTGTTCGACCGACGCCCTGCGTCTGCGAACGGACCAGTGAGACCAACGTCGCGCAAGTGCTGCACGTGTTGAACTCGCCGGAAATTCATGCGAAACTATCGCACGAAAGCGGCCGGGTTGCGGTCCTCATCGAGCGTTTTTCCGGCAACGACGTGCGTCTGATCGAAGATCTGTATCTGACGTTTTACAGCCGGTTTCCTTCCCCGCAAGTGCGCCAAGCGACAGTCGCCTATCTGCAGAAGAACGCAAGCCAGCGACGGGAAGCGGCCGAAGACATTGCCTGAACAATGATGGATATGGTGGAGTTTCTGTTTAATCATTAAGCCCCCGCTTGCGGCATAGCGGGCCGGCAGATTCTCAACGTACAAAACGGAAAGGACAACCCATGAGCAGAAAAAGATCGTTCTGCGACGGAATCAGTCGGCGTGACGTGTTGCGCGTCGGCGTGGCCGGAACTTTGGGGGCGTCCTTTTCGCTGGCCGAGATCCTTCACCGACAGGCACAGACCGCCGGCCCTTCACGTCCTTCCCCAGACGTTCCTCTAATCATTCTATTTTTTCAGGGCGGCTTGAGCGCCATCGATACTTTCGACCTCAAAGCAAATGGCCTGGCCGAATTTCGGGACGAGTTCAGTCCCATCGACACGAACGTGACGGGAATGAAGATCTGCGAGCACCTGCCGTTGCTGGCCAGCCACGGCGAAAAGTTTTCGTTGCTGCAAAATTTCACACACAACAAATTCGGGGCACGGCGCGGCCGACCACTACATGCTCACCGCGTATCATCCCACGGCCGGTTTCAACGCCAGTCTGAGGCCGAAAAATCAACGACCCTCCTACGGCTCGGTGATCGCCCGGAGACTGGGTCCGAAGGGCTCCATTCCACCTTACGTTTGCCTGCCGAAAATGTATCGCTCCTGCGGCGCGGCTGTTGGGGACCATCGGTCGCTACTAGAAGGCCGCTGAGGTCTGGGCCAACCGCACCGCGAAAACGTTCAGTGTCTTTCAGTAGAAAGTGTTCGACCTGAGGACTTCTCCGGAAACCAAGTCGGCCTTTGACATCACCCAGGAGCCGGACTAACTGCGCGACGAGTACGGATGGCATTCGCTGGGGCAGAGTTGTCTGATGGCCCGCCGGCTGCTCGAAGCGGGCGTCCGTTGCGTGACCATCGCACACTCCAACTGGGATACGCATTACAACAACTTCAGCGTGCTCAAGGGCGATCTGCTGCCGCAGCTCAACACTGGCTTGCCAACGTTGCTGGGCGATCTGGCCGATCGGGGCATGCTGAAAAAAACCATGGTTGTCGTCATGGGTGAATTTGGCCGCACTCCGCGGGTCAACAAATTTTCCGAGCGGGACCACTGGGGGCCGTCGAACTGCCTGCTGATGGCCGGGGGCGGAATTCAGTGGGGGCGTGTTGTCGGCGACACCAATTCTCGCGGCGAGAGACCGGAGCGCGACCCGGTCGGACCCGAAAACTTTGCGGCCACAATGTACCGCTGCCTCGGCATCGACCACAACAAGATCTTCTACACCCCGGAAGGCCGTCCCATTCCGATTGTGAAGAATGGACAGGTCATTTCCGCGTTGTTGTGACGTGTCGGCCGAGGTGACTGAAACCGAGTCAGCGACCAACAGCCTGGTCTTTTTCGCGGGGGGGCGATGCGAATTCGCTGTTTGCAATCGAGGCACCTCCTGACGGCCGGCAGCCGCTGGCTCTCGGCCATCTACCTGCTGCCCATGTTGGCAACACTGGCCTACGCCGATCCACCCTCGGTGGAGTATTTTTTTCCCGCAGGAGGACAGGGCGGTACGACAGTCAAGTTTCGGATCGGCGGGTACTATCTCCACGAGGGGTCCGCTTTTGAAATGCGCGGCACGGGAATTGAGCCGCCCAAACGCATCCAGCGGACCGAAACCATCTGGTTTGAAGGCCCGGTCATCTTCCAGTCGGTGTTTCAGCGGGGCGAAAACTATCCCAAATATTTTCTAGGAACGGTCAAAATCAGTGCCGACGCGCCCCTCGGCGAACGGCATTGGCGCATCTGGAATTCGCAGGGAATTACGCCGTTTCGGCGATTTATTGTCGGCGACCTCCCCGAGATCGTCGAAGAGGAAATCGACGGGCGAGCGGTTTCGGTCAAGGTGACGGTCCCGGTCACCGTCAACGGGCGCATCTTTCCACGCGAAGACGTCGATATCTGGACTATCGAAGCCCAGGCAGGGCAAACTTTCACCTGTGAGGTCCGCGCCGCCCGGCTCGGATCTCCGCTCGATTCGAGGCTGGAAGTTCGCGGGCCGGCGCATCGCTGAAAACGATGATGCGCTGGGAGTCGACTCGCTGCTGCATTTTACGGCCCCCCGCGCGGGCACCTACCAAATTCATATTCACGACGTCAGTTTTCGGGGGTTGCAGCAGTACGTTTACCGTTTGACCATCAGCAACAGCCCGTATATCGACTCGGTGGACGACGCGGTAAAACGGCCCTGTTTCAACTCAGCGGTGCCAACGTGCCGAAAGGGCCGGTTGCGATCGCGCTTCCCGCCGACGGTCCGTCCGAGTTTCAAGATCAGATTACGCTGGCCGGCAAGACGAGCAATCCGTACAGACTCGATTTGGACGATCTGCCGGAATATCTGGAAAGCGACGACAAGCAGGACGCTTCGGGCGCTCAACCGATTCAACTGCCCGCGATGCTCAATGGCCGGATCTCGAAACCGGGCGAAGCGGACTTATGGACCTTCCATACCGAACAGGACGCCACATTCGAGTTCGATCTTCGCGCCGCCCGGATCGGTTCGCGGCTCGACTCGGTGTTGACGTTGCTGGACGCGACCGGCAAGAGACTGGCAAGTTCCGACGACCTCGTAGAGGGACAGACAGACAGATATCGTTCCAAGTCTCGGCTGGCGGCACCTATACCGTCCGAATTGAGGACCGTTTGAAGTCTCGTGGGGGCGAGAACTTTGCCTATCGTCTCCGAGTCGCCCCTGCACCCAACAAGACAAACGTGCCGCCCGGTTTTCGTCTGCGGTTTCCGGAACGGCAGATCGCGCTGGCCCGGGGCCAAGAGGTCAAAGTACGTGTGACTGCCGAACGTTTCGGAGGGTTTCAGGGTGAAATTGATCTTGTTTTCGAGAACCTGTCCGCAGGAGTGACGGCCACCGGAACGAAAATCGCCCGGCAGAAGCCGAACACAGATGTCGTTCTCAAAACCAACGGGTCGGTGAAAATCGGCTTGACAGCGCTGCACGCCCACGGCCGTGGGGAAATTGAGAGCACTAAATAAAGAGAGCGATGGAAAACAGAAAGTTGTGGAGACGAAGAAAATCAGCGGGCCCGTTCTGCCGCCGAACAAGCCGGGTGATCCGGACGATGAGGAAATCACCTTGGCGATCACCGTGACGACGCCGTTTAAGTTCACTGGGATTTTCGAGACGAAGTACGGGGCGCAAGGAACAGTGTTCGTCCGACATTACGCGATCGATCGGGGCGGATTTCAAAGTCCGATCGAAATCAGTCTGGCGGATCGGCAAGTGCGCCACTTGCAGGGCGTGACGACGGGCCAAATTGTTGTGCCCCCCAGCGTCTCTGAATTAGATTACCCGATCAACCTCTCGACGTTTCTCGAAATCGGCCGAACAAGCCGCACAACGCTGATGGCGGTCGGCGTCGTAGCAGAGCCGGATGGAACGCGGCACAAGGTCAGTTACAGTTCCGGTGCGCAGGACGATCAAATTATTGTTCTGGCGGTTCCGGCTCGGCTAAGCATCCGCACCGGCAGAAAGTCTCTTTCCACACGCAGCGGCGGTGTTGTCAGCTTGCTGGTCAGCGTGAACCGCGGGACCGCGCTCTCCGGTCCGGTGACCGTTCAGTTGCTCGTGCCGCGGCACATGAGGGGAATCTCGGCCGAGGAGATCGTGATTGCGGCCAATGAGAACCAAGACATGTTGACCCTTCGGTTTGCCGAGGGCCGGTTCGGCCCCTTCAACATGCCGCTGACATTGCGGGCCCGCATGATGGATGACCGGGGCTACCCGGTCCTGTCAGACACCACGTTCGACGTCGTGGCGATCAAACGATCGCGCCGGACGCAGAAACCGTAGCCGCTTTGCCGAAACATCTCTCCCGAATGGATGGATGAGCCGGTTGATCGACGAACTGCCAGGTCTCGCGGTTGCTGGAGTTCTACTTGAAGTCGAAATCGTCGTCCGACTGAGGGAGTTCATCCAGGTTTCTCAGGCCAAAGACTTCAAGAAAACGCGGAGTTGTCCGGTATTTGACCTGTGATGGGGCCTCGTCGCCGCGCTGAATGGCGATCAATTGGCGACGCAGCAATTGACGGAGCACCCCGCCCGGTTTGTGCTTGCCCGCCCGTTCGACATCTTGGCTCGAAATGGGCTGGCGGTATGCCACCAGCGCCAGCACTTCGAGCGCCTCTTGCGAAAGCTTGACTTCCTTCGGCCCGACACCGAATGTCCGTTCCCGAACGCGATCGAACTCCGGCCGTAGCACAAGGCTATACCCCCCTTCGCCGAAGACAATTTCGTACGGCCGGTTTTCGTCAGCGTATCGGGCGCCCAGAACGTCGATGGCCGTTTCCACGAAGTCCTGGTCGAATTCTCCGCGCAGCAGCAAACAAAGTTTTTTGATCGTCAAGCGTGTTCCGCCCACAAACAATGCCGCTTCGATGACCTGCTCCGGTATGACTCGGGGCTGCTGTTGAGCGTCGTTGATGTCCACAACCCGGGGCAGGACGCCGTCGGAAGCTGCCCGATCATCAGTTTTTTCGTTCGGCATTGGCACCGTCAAACCTGCCGGTGGAGGCAGCCCGGTCGAGTCTGCTGCGCCGAATTCCCCTTCAGCGGCCTGCCTGCTCGGTACGGAATCGCCGCTGGCGAGTCCGACTTCCCACTCAACGGATTCGACGACCTGGAGTGCCTGCTGATACGCGCGTTCGATGTCGTCATCCAGCCAGGAATTCTCGTCGGTTTGATCGGCGCCGTCCAGCGCCGCTGCGGATCGCTCGGCGGCTGACTCTTTGGGGCGATCCTGATCCGGTGGCGGTTGCCCGGAACCGTCTGGGGGTGGCAGGTCTGTTCCACCATCGAAGAATTCAACCGTCATCGTGACGACTCCGTTCGAGGAACGACCTACGGGACGGCGATCACAGCGGGTCGGTACTATAACCGCGACGTGTGGACCAGCTCAAGAGCGGACAGCATGGCTGGACTCGTTCGTTGTCAAACGGTCATATCTGCTGGTATACTGGTCTTTAATCAGGTGTAAAGTTTCGATCGTCTTCGATTGAAAGGAATTGACAATGGCAAACCGGTCGCAGTGTCCGACGATTTTTGGACACATCATTCTCAAGAACATCAAGAACATGTTGGCACTGCTGTGCCTGAGCGGCGGGCTGCTTCAGCACGCGGTCGCTGCGGACTGGCAGACCTATCTGCGAAACAATGCCCGCACCGGCTCGACACCGGAACAGCTCACGTTGCCGCTGAGACCGATTTGGTCGTATTCGCCCGGCGTCGCGCCGAGCAATGCCAACACTGGACCGAAAACACGTGTCATTGAGGGTTACTTTCTGCGGCCGCGAGTGACTTTCGACGATGCCTTCCACGTGGCTGTTGTCGGCAATCGGGTTTATTTCGGATCATCGGTTGACGATCAGCTTCATTGTCTACGGGCCGATACCGGTGCGGAACTCTGGAACTTTTTCAGCGGCGGAGCGGTCCGGCTGGCTCCGACGGTGGTGAACGGTCGGGTCTATTTCGGCTCGGACGACGGCTACGTGTATTGCCTCGATGCAAACGACGGGCGGCTCGTCTGGAAACTTCGCAGTGGGCCTTCGGATGAATGGATCATCGGGCGGCAGAAGATGATTTCGCGTTGGCCGGTGCGGACCAGTGTGCTGGTCGACGACGGTATTGCTTATTTCGGGGCCGGCATCTTTCCGCACGAGAACATTTACCTGTACGCCGTCGATGCCGATGACGGAAGCATCCTCTGGAAACGGGACAATATCTCTCAGGCTTCGGCCGCGCGGGACGACCTCTCGCCGCAGGGTTACCTGCTGGCCAACGACGACATTCTGGTCGTTCCGTCCAGCCGGACGCTGCCGGCGGTCTTTGACCTCCAGACAGGACAGTTCCGCCACAAATCTAAAGTCCGGCGCGGCAGTGCCGGGGGCGTCAACGGCGGCACCCGCGCCATGCTGGCCGACGGACAAATTTACTCGTGGGGGGCGCGTCATGTTTTTCCCATCAATCAAAAAACGGGCGATTTGGGGACCGGGTTCTACTACGGGCATGCTTTGGCGTTTGCCGGCGAGTCGGCTTATCTCGCCAACGGAGAGGAGATTCTTCGGCTGAATCGAAAGAGGTACCTCAAAGCAAGCAACGATATCAAAAAGCTCCAGTGGGGCATTACCGGCGTCACACGCCAGTTGGTCAACAACCAGGACAACGGCAGCGACCCTAATTTCCGCTACCTCAGTCCCGACTGGATGCAGGGCCGGCTGAAAACTCTGGGCATCGTCAACTCTGGTACCGAGACCGACCATTCCAGGGACGACAAAGCAGACCAGTACAAAGCACAGATCAAAGATCTCCGAAAACAGGCGAAAGCTCTCCAGGAAACTGGCACCGTCTGGCAGACGCCGTCGAAGTCCGAATCGGCATTGCTCGTTGCCGGTAATCTGCTATTTGCCGGTGGAAAGGGCGATGTCTCGGCATTCGAGATCGCCACAGGCAAACAGGTTTGGAACGCAAAAGTCGACGGCGAAGCACGTGGACTAGCCGTCGCGAGCGGCCAGCTTTACGTCAGCACAACCACGGGACAGATTGTCTCGTTTATCGATGCGACGTCAGAAACCCGCTCTGTCGGCAACGTGTCGCCGAAAACGAACGACTCGCCGTATCGGAACGACAATCTGACGGCGATGTACCGCCGCGCCGCCGCCGACATTTTGAAGCACTCCGACATCCAACGCGGGTTCTGCCTGGTTGTCGGCAGCGAGCGCGGCCGGCTCGCCTATGAATTGGCCAGACAAAGTAACCTGAACATTTACGGCATCGAACCGGACGAAAAAAAGGTGGCCGAGTCTCGGCGTTTGCT
>Ga0310123_10004011_pt1 | contig 11243 bp, 7 predicted proteins | sample CB6_AW_1057_MG_FD_203505 | JGI IMG/M metagenome (GOLD analysis project Ga0310123, IMG submission 203505) | Marine microbial communities from Western Arctic Ocean, Canada - CB6_AW_1057 | ecosystem: Environmental > Aquatic > Marine > Oceanic | place: Canada: Western Arctic Ocean | collected...
GCTTCGTTTCCTCCACACGGATGCAACCCAAGCTACGGGGCTCTGACTCTTACCCCGGTGGCACTATCTCCCACTGAACATGCCAGCCTTCACTGGACACACTTACCACCAGTAATCAAGGATCGTTGGCTCTTAACTCTTTGCAGAGAAGTAACTTAGACTGATTTCACCGGGGGAACGAAAATCATCTAAAGACTTGTCACCCTTCGCGCGCGGTGCATAAGAGAACGCCCCATCAGCTCTCGCGGCAGGCGCGCTCCAGCACTGCCATCCTGACAGCGACGCCGTTTTCCACCTGATTGAGGATTACCGAACGAGGGAAGTCGGCAACCTCGGACGACAACTCTCGCCCGCGGTTGATCGGACCCGGGTGCATCACAATCGCATCGGGCTTGGCGAGTTGCAGGTGCTCGAGACCTAGTCCGTAGAATTGGAAGTACTCGTTCTTGGGGAACGGCAGCACGTGCTGGCGCTCGAGCTGCACGCGCAACATCATGATGACGTCGGCGCCGCTGACCGCCTCGTCGATGCTATAGGTGAGACTGACACCCGGAGCCAAGGACACCAAATCACTGGGCAGCATCGTCGCCGGTCCGCAAAGGACCAGATCCACTCCGAATTTCGATAGCAGGTGCGCGTTCGAGCGCGCCACGCGACTGTGAGCGATATCGCCGATGATCGCGACGCGCAGTCCCTCGAGCGTAGGACGGCAGTCGAGAATTGTCACGGCATCCAGCAGCGCCTGGGTCGGGTGCTCATGGCGTCCATCCCCCGCGTTGACGATCGGTGTTTGCAAAAAGCGAGACAGAAAATGCGGGGCACCCGAAGCCGAGTGCCGCATCACGATCACGTCCGGACGCATCGCCGAAAGCGTATTCAGCGTATCGACGAGCGATTCTCCCTTGGAGAGGCTCGAACTCTGAGCAGAGATGGAGACTGTGTCGGCACTCAGCCGCTTGGCGGCGATCTCAAAACTGGTCCGAGTTCGGGTGGATGACTCGAAAAACAGGTTGACGATCGTCTTGCCTCGCAGCGTGTCCAGTTTCTTAACCGACTGCGAGCGCATCCCTTGATGGAAGCGGCCCCGGTCAAGCAGCCACTGGATATCTTCACGGCTCATATTTTCTATTCCGAGAAGCCCGCGGGCCTCGGTTGCCGCCTGCGTCGCGGTTGCCACGGATGGAAGCGTCATAGCTGTTTTCTTACTCGGGCTCCTCGACGATCGGTCGAAACAGATGGCTCAATTTCCGTCCACCTTTTCGACAAGCAAAACCCTTTCCTCCCCGTCGATGGATTCGAGCTTTACCTCGATGATCTCGCTATCTGTTGTTGGCACGGCTTTGCCGACGAAACTGGCTTCGATCGGCAACTCGCGATGACCGCGGTCGATGAGAGCGCACAACCGCACCGTGCGAGGGCGGCCCTTGTCGAATAAAGCGTCCAGAGCCGCCCGAGTCGTTCGTCCGGTGTAGAGAACATCATCCACCAGAATAACGTCCGACCCCGAAATCGAGAAGGGAATGTCAGTGCCATTGATCACGGGCTTGTCGGCAACGGTCGTCAAATCGTCCCGGTAGAGGGTGATATCCAGGCTGCCACACAGCACCCGGCGGCCTTCGAGTTGTTCGATCTTGGCCGCCAAGCGCTCACCTAGCACAGCTCCCCGCCGGTGAATGCCAACGATCGCGATTTCGCCGAATGACGTGCTCTTGTCGATTACTTCGTGCGCCAGCCGGACCAATGTGCGGTCGATCTCCGAGCTGGTCATGAGCTGTGCTTTGGTCTGAATAGTCGCCATGGAAGCGTCTGAAATGCTACTTACGATAACACAAGTTCGAGGAGGGGTTTGTGACGTGCGGGAGAGGTTTGTGCGGTGTCGAGCAGGAACCTGGGCTAGGGGGCGGGCTGTTGCTAGACAGCTTGTTTTCGTCGCTGCTTCACGGCGATGGAGCGGCTAAACCGGTCCCTGCCTACGGCGAGCGCGCCGGGCATCAGTGACTGCCGCCTTGGGACCGGGCACTATGGGGTGTCGTAGCGCAACACTACGCCGCGTGTTTCGAGCAGATCACCGGTGGCGCGCAGCAGGTTCAGCATGCTGCGGCGGTAGGCGATGACCTGGGCGAGCAGGTCGGCTTCGGATAGGACGAGCGTGGTCTGGGAGTCCAAAACGAGGAATGCGGTCGTGACGCCGAGATCGTACTTCTTCTGTTCGGCATCGAGCCGTTTCTGGGCAAAATCGCGGGCGACCGTTGCCTGAAGAATACCCGCCTTGCTTTGTTCGACTCCGGCGACCGCGTTGAGCACTTCCTCGCGCACTTGCTGCTCGGAGCTGCGGAGCGTATAGAGGTCCCGCCTCTTCTGTATCCTCGCGTCCGCGAGATTAGCTGCCGCCCGGCGGTTGCGGAGCGGGATTTGCAAAGTGAAGCCGAAACCATAGGTCGGGAAGCGAAATTGGAACAACTGGTCCAAGGCATCCGGGAATCCGCCGGGAAGAACCGTACTGGTCGAGCCTGATCCCAGCAGCGACCGTTCGAAAAAATTGCCTCCGCGGCCTTGGGCGCTGTAGTTGGCGTTGAGCATCAAGTTCGGCCGCATCTGGTTCGTCGAAGAACGGATATTGAGATCATCAATCTCGAGCGAGCGGCGATCCTGCCCCAGTTCCGGACGCAGCCGAAGCGCTTTCGCTACCTGCTCTTCGGGTTCGAAGGACGGTATGTAAACCGGCGGGTCCGCCGTTTCGGTGAGAACAAGCGGGGCGAACTTCAGTGTGGGATCGAGATCGGCGCCGATCCAGCGCCGAATGGTGTCTTCTGTTTGCTGCAAGCGGTATTGAAACTGCGTCACGCCCACCTGGGCCGTGGCGAACTGCTGTTCGGGCTGGTAGATATCAAGCGGCGAAATCGCGCCCAGCTCCAGCTCTCGCCTGGAACGCTCCAGAAACGCCCGCGCGAGCTCCAGGTTGTTTTCGCGAACACGCAACGATTCCCGCTGGTCGATGACGTCCCAATAGGCGTTTTCAGCCTGCACCAGCAAGCCGATGACGCGTGCGCGGACTTGCTCCTCGGTCAGCTTCAGCCGAGACCTGGCGATGAAGATCGGGATGCGCTGCACGTAGCGTCCCCGGTCGCGCAGCAACGGCTGGCTCACGGTGAATAGCAAGCTTTGGGTGATGCTCGGGTTAAAGTTGGTGAACTGGCTATTGTTGGCCGACTTGCCCCCGACGTAACCCACGGTGTAGTTGGTTCCCGTGTCAAAGGTCTGGCTGTAGGTGAAGCTTGCCCTTTGGTTGAGGTTCGTGCGGACATCGGCGCCTTCGAGAATATCGTTGGGCAGCGTCGTCGAGCGGTTGGTGGTGAAGCCCAGGTTCAAGGTGGGATCAAAGGGACTGAAGGCCCTCTGGATGGCATTCTGCTGCTCGAACACGGCGAGCTTTTGCAGGTTGATATCGGGGTTGTTGGCCATCACCAGCTCGATGTAGGAACGCAGAGACAGCTCGATCTTGCCGTCAAAGTAAAAATCGTCGAGCCCGCCGACCGAATCGATTTCTATATCGAGCGGCGGGGCTTGCCACTGTTCACGAAAGTATCCCGCGTCGGGAAAAGTTGCGAATTGGGCAACCGCCGAAAGAGCGGCGATGGCAGTGAGGCAAACAAGTCTTACAAGCATCGTGGCAAACCTTGGTAGTGGATTCAGACGCCGCAACCGATGTTGGGCTTCGGGTGACCGGATGATCCGATGACGCTATTCGTAGCGCATCGCCTCAATCGGATCCAGTTTGGCGGCCTGAACCGCCGGATAGATCCCAAACAACAAGCCAATAAAAACCGAGACCCCAAAGGCGACGATAATCGAAGTCGCCGTGACAACGGTCGACCAGCCGGCAATGGCGGCGATGATCTTCGACCCGAAGAATCCGGCCGCAATGCCGATCAGGCCGCCGACGATTGAAATCAGCACGGCTTCGATCAAGAACTGCCGAACGATATCTTTTTGGCGGGCTCCGATGGCGCGGCGAATCCCGATCTCGCGGGTGCGCTCGAGCACCGTCGCCAGCATGATGTTCATGATGCCGATACCGCCCACCAGCAGCGAGATGCCGGCGATACAGATCATGACGACTTCGAAAACAAACTGTTGCTGCTCGCGCTGGGCCAGCAAACCGGCCGGCACGATCACCGAGAAATCTCCGGCATCGTTGTGCGTTGCCGTCAGAATCGCCCGCACGATTTCAGCCGTTTCGATCGGGTCAGCGTCGTTGTTCACACGCAGAAAGATACCGTCAATCTCGTCTTTCAGGTAGCTATTACTGTCCTGAAATCGCCTCATCACCGAGTTCAGGGGAGCCACAACCAAATTGTTTCGGTCGTCGGCTTCGAGACCCTCCACCTTCGATTCCGCGGTAGCCTGGGGCGACATGACTCCGATCACTTGCAGCCAAACCTCGTTCAGCTTGACGAATTTTCCCACCGCGTTGCCGTAGCTCAGCAGGTTCACCTTGGTTCGCTCCCCTAGCACACAAACGGGAGCGGACCGCATGTTCTCTTCTTCGGTAAAGAAGCGGCCCTCCAGCAATGCGACGTTGTAAATGTCGGTGTAGTTTGGCAGGACTCCGATGAGCTGCGGCATGTCCTGATCAGTCCGCGGAAGAATGTTGGCCGGATTGAAACTCTTGCGCGGTGACATAGCCGCAACGTTCGGTGTGTTGTCCTGAAGCGCCCGGAAATCACGGAAGCTCAGTCCAGGAGAAACTTCGCGCACCGCTTGCATGGTGTCGCGGTCGACGGCTTCTCTCGCCTCGATGATGATGTTGTTGACACCGAGCAAGTCGATGTAGCGGATCATTTCCTGCTGGGCGCCGGCCGTGATCGACAGCATGGCCACGACGGCGCCCACGCCGAAGATCATGCCGAGCATGGTGAGCAGCGAGCGCAGCTTGTGAGCGAGCAAGCTGCCGAGAGCCATCCACAACTCGGGCAACATGTGTGCGGTGCGTTGGGGCACGCTAGCGCTGCCTCCCGCCGCCGCGCTGACGGCCTCCGCCGCCCGTACCAGGAGAACCACCAGCGCCTGGGAAGGAGGATTGGGCGCCGGGGCCGGCGGCCTTTTTCTTCGTGCTCGATCGCCGGGCTTCAGCGCCGGGCGGCTGCAGCGCGATGAGTTCGCCCTCTTCGACGCCGCTCAGGATCACGATCTGGGACTCAGACCGCTTCCCAAGTTCGACCCTGCGCGTATCGAGACTGTTCCCGTCCCAAACGTAGACGACGGGATTGCCGCTTACTTCAAATATCCCCTGAAACGGCACATACAAAGTATTTTCGATCTTGTCGACGATGATTTCGGCGTCGGCCAGCAGTCCAGGCCGCAGCAGGACGTCGACATCGGAACCCTCGGTCGGCGGTTGAGGCAATTGGGCGCTCAAGCGTTGTTCCTTCGTGAACTGCCCGGCACGGCCTCGATTGCCGCCACCGGGACCGCCAAAACTGCCAGGACCCGCACCGCCGGAACCACCGAAGTTTCCTGGTCCACCGCCACCACCAGGTCCGCCGGCGCCACCACCTTCAGCGGATTGACGCATCTGTTGGAAAACCCGCTGCCGCTCCTCTTGGCTCAGGGACTGAATATCTCGGCCCCCGAGAAGCTGCTGCATTCTCTGGCGGGCACTGCGCCGATCTGCGTCGGAGAATTGTCCGCCGCCTTGTCCGCCAACTCCGGTGCCGGCCCGGCCTGGCTGACCCGCGCCTGCTCGCTGCCCTTGGCCGCGTCCTTCACCTTGGCGTCTCCCGCCGAATCCACCTTCGCCGGGGCCTCCAGGACCGCCCGGCCGGTCGCCACCACCGCCGCCACGCATCTGTTGAAAGATCTTCTGCCGCTCTTCTTGGCTCAGGGATTGGATGTCCCGGCCTCCCAAAAGCTGCTGCATGCGTTGGCGCATTTGCTGGCGGTCTTGCCCGCCTCCTGGACCACCATGCCCGCCTCGGCCGCCCTGTCCACCGACGCGTCTTTGCCCGCGGGCTTCGCCGCCTTGTGGTTCTCCACCCGGGCCGCCACCTTGGCGAGCTCCACCGAACCCAGCGCCTTGACCTGGGTCAGCAGGGCCCCCTCGGCCGCCGCCAAAACCACCCTGTCCTGAGCCGCCTGGGCCACCCCTGCCGCCTGGCCGGCCGCCGCCAGCTATTTCCGCGCCGCCTCCGCGGCCTCCACGAGAAGCCGACTGCGTGCGCAAAGCATTCTCTCTCGACTTCGCGAGAATTCGCTCGATCTGTTCCGTTTTTGCCCCTACGTGCGTGAGAAGCTGGCGCATATCGATCGACAGCACCGCATCGAATTTCTTCGTGGCTTCTCCGGCAAACACATTCAAGCTGGCCGTGTTACCCAGGCGCTTCACTTTTGCCCTCACTTCTTTTCCGGGTAGGGCGTCGAGCCGCACGATGGCTTCCTGCCCTTCGTGAAGGTTGGCCCGCTCCAGCTCTTCCACTTTCGTGAGCAACTCCATCTCGGACAGATCGAGGATCTTTGCCACCTCCATGCCGGCGGGAATCTGGTCACCCTCTTGAATGTCGGGAGTGGTTTGTCCGAAGCCGCCGCGTCCGCCCGCACGGTTCTGCAAAATCGACACCAAGCCGGACATCGGTGACAATACTCTCGACTGGTCGATGCGCCGCTGCTCCCGGTTCACGTCGATCAGAGCTTTGCTGCGCTGTTCGCGCAGCACCGCCAGCTCCGCCTCGTGCTGTTGCAGGCGGGACTTGATGTCTTGTTCCAGTTTTTCTTCGCGGCGCTTGGCCTCTTCGAGGGTCAGGATGTTCTTACGCCCATCGATTGCCGAGATCAGCTCGTTCTTCTTGACCTCCAGCTCGGCGCGCCGGACAGCGAACCGCGCCTTGATTAACTCAACGTCATCCTGGCTCTTGCGGATTTCCAGATCGGCCTGGGCTTTCTTGAGTTGTTCATTGATCCGGTCGACTTCGAGCAGATCGTCTTCCAGGGCGGCTCGGCGTTCGGAATCATCGAATTCCATGATGAGGTTGCCCGTCGAGGAGAGGGCGCCAGCGGGAGCCAGTTGCGTGATTTGCGTCGCTGAGCCCAGGTTCGGAGCCGTTAGAGGAAGCGTTCGCACAGCTTGCAATTCACCGCGCAGAAAAGTCTTGACGACCAGGTCCCCGCGCCGCACCGGAGCCAGCGGGAAGTCTTCTCTTTCTTGCGGGATCTGCTGGACAAGGTAGTACCCGCCCGCAACGACGCCAGCCAGTACGGCGAGAACCAAAAGACGAGCTGCAATTTTTCTCATGACGAACTCCGCGATCTAGAGTTTCTTCTTCGCAGCGGCCAGTTCGGGATTTTCCAGAGCGATGACTTGACCTTGCTCAATGCCCGCGCTCACCACGATCTCACTGGAGTTGCGCGCAGCCACTTCAATCGGCCGGCGCTCGTAACGATTGCCGCTCAAAAGGAACACGGTTGGTTTGCCGTCGATCTGAAAGCTAGCTTTGGCGGGAATGACCAGCACATTCGGCCGCCGCTCGATCTCGATTTCCACTCCGGTGCTCATGCCGGGCCTGAGGCGGGGGTCGATTTCGTTCATCGAGACTTGCGCGGGGAAATTCTTGTCCGGCGGGAAGCGCCGAAAGATCAGCGTGGCGATGGGGCTGATCCATTCCAGCGTGCCCTCGATCACCACGCCGGGAACCGCGTCGACCCGCACCCGAACCGGCTGGCCGACCTCGACGCGCCCGCGGTCGATCTCCTCGATGCGGAATTCAACCCTCAGCGAATTCAGGTCGGGGACTTCGACGATAGACGCGCCGGTCCAGACCGTATCTCCCTCCTGGAACGGCGGCCGCGACTGCCCCCAGGAGCCGCCGGAGCGAAAGTTCTGCAGCACGTGAACCACCCCGTCCGAAGGCGCCCGCAAGACCATGCTGTTGAGATACCCTTTCGTGCGGGCGAGGTCGCGAAGAGCTTTGTCTTTGCGCTCTTCGAGGCGGGCGATGTCGGCCCTCTGGGAAATGTCGGTCGCCTTGGCATTGGTGGAGGCCTTGGATAGTTCACCCTCGCTGATGCCAACGTTGATGCGGTTCTTGAGGCCTTCAATTTCCGAGAGGATTTCTTGCTTGCTGGCTTCGAGCTTGGCCCGCTCCAGGTTGTACTCCGACTGCATGATCATCATGGAGTTTTGCTCGTCGGCGATGGAGTGCTGCGCCTCGGCCTGCAAGATTTCGCTGTCCACCTGGCGGACTTGCGTCTCTTGGGAAGTGTAGGTTTCCTCTTGCGTGGCGGCATCGAAGGCGACAATCACTCCTCCTTGCGTGATCGGCTTGCCGTCTTCGGCCAAGCGCACGATCGTCAAGTTGGGAGTTTGCGGCGCGGTGACAACGACTGACTTCGTACTCTTGAGTTCCCCTCGCGCTCGCACCGTCGTCAGGAAGTCACGCTGCTCGACGCGAGCCGTGGGTACTTGTGGCGGCGGGGGCGTATAGAGGCGGAAGGCGGCGAAGGAGCAAACCGCGCCCAGGAGTACGAAAAGCCCCCAGATCAAGAGGCGGCGTTTGTTTTCCAAAAATGCCATTTCCAATTCCCCCTCGCGGCCGTTCCGCTAGATTCGGACCGGCGGCCTCAGCGCGATCTCAGCGCCTTCTTCCATGCCGGAAAGAATGGCGGTGTGGGTGGAGTTGCTTTCACCCGTTTGGATCCGCTGCTTGACGAACTTACTTGAATCCTTCGCTCTTAGGTAGACAAACTGCTCTTCACCTTCCGATTGAATAGCGTCTTTCGGCGCCAGAACCACATCCTTGTGAACCTCCAGCAGGATGTCCGCCGAGCCCGAGAGGTCGGGGATGATCTCTTTCGCTTGGGCTTCGATCGCAAACGCCACCGGCACGTTGCGCACAAAATTGGTTCGGCCGCGGCTGCGGGGTCCTCTCCTGCCGCCCCCACCGCCCCCGGCGATGGCTCCGACCGCGGTGACGCGCCCCGGCCAGACCTTGTCCGGATAGGCATCGAGACGGATTTCAGCTCGCTGGCCGACGCGAACCGCTTGACTGTCGACTTGATTCAGATCCCCATTGAGAACCATCCCCGAGGGGTCCACTATTTGCAGAAAGAACGTGCCCGATCTGACCTCGTCGCCGTCTTGGACTTGAGAAAACTGCCCGCCGCCGCGAAACACGGTTTGCCGCACCACCATTCCGCTGATGGCCGCGTGAATAACCATTTTTTCCGAGTCGATCTGGGCCCGGGTTTCCTTGATCTCTTGCTGCCGCTTGGAGATCTCCAGGGCTCGCAGGTCGGCCTCGTGCGAGGATTTCAACAGTATCACTTCCTCTTGCAGCTGCTGGTAGTTGGCCTCGGTTTCCTCCACGGCCAGTGCTAGAATCTCGGCCTCGATCTCCGAACGAACTTCCGCCGTGCGCAGGTCCAGTTGGGCTTTCTCCCACTCTGCTTTCGCCATACGCAACTGCTGCCGCGCGGTTTCGAACGTGATGGCAAGCTCTGCCCCGAGTTTGTCAATGTTGGCTTGAGCCTGGACCACGAGCGCGTGCTGATCGTCGATAGATCGTAGCTGCGACTGGCGATCAAACTCCGCGACGACCTCTCCCTTTTGGACGAGTTCGCCGGGAGGCGCCATGCTGAGCAACACCATGGAGCGACCGCCACGTCTTCGCAGACGAGGAGCGATGACGGCCGCGGAGTTCTTGGCGGAAATCGTGCCGCCGACCCGAAGCATCTTCCGCAGATCGCCGCGAACGGCTTTGACCGTGCCCGCGGAAGACATGCTTACCAGCTGCGCTGTCTGCTGAGCCTGCTGCTGGTAAAGCGCATAGCCGGCCGCCGCCCCAATCATGAACGGCAGGAGCAGCCACCGCCGGGACATCTTGGGCCCTGGGTCCTGAGGCTCAGGACTCGCCGGTGAGGGCGAATGCGTCGGACTCGGCCCGGCCGGCAGCGGATCTGCCGACAAGCCGCCCGCGGATGCCTGACGCATGTTGAATGAATTTGGTTTCGTCATCGTACCGAACCCCTATTGCCAACTCGCTATTTCCATTGTCGTTCAAACCGGCAGCTTCGGGGGATGCCTCGTCTTCGCTGCTTTCCCAAAGATGGGTCTATTCTCAGGCAATACCATCATCTACGCGAGGCTCCTCGGTTGTTAAATTATCGTAAAAACGCCGGCGAGAGCCTTACAGCTCGGCTCACCCTGATCTGACGAACACACTATCGGCCGGAATGAGTACCGGTTTCTCCACAGCAGCGAACGGCGGTTTCAGTCACCCATACATAGAGACGTCAGTCCCTTCATAAGGTTATCCTCGACAAACAAAAATTGGCGCTCGGCAACAGCTCTCCGGATGCCCGAGCGGGTAACCACGCTGGCACGAGCGATGCAACGAACGCACTCGCGATGCGCTCAGCGATTCAACGAGCCCTACGGCCGAAGCGGGCACAATGTGGTAGAACCGCCTTTTTCGTGTGCATTAGGCCGCGATCATCTGGTAACGGCGCCGGCCTATGCCCATCCCGGTTCGAGCCGCCCTGCTGGGATCAGGCGCACAGTTCCCGTGGTCGAGCACGCGGACGCACCTGAGTGGTGTAGATGCGGCAGAGCTCGTTGACCTCTCCGGCTGGCGGGAGATACGGGGGCGCGCCGATTGGGGAAACGTACTCCGAGGGACGGCTCCCGAGAACAAATGCCAGCGCCTCCGCTGGGCCACCCACTCCGGACTTCCGCTGGGAGAGAAAGAGTTTGTGCCAAGATCTGGAGAAGGAAGCGGGCCGCCGCTTGACGCCAAGACGAGTGGGCCGTGCCACGGCAACGGGCGGCGAGAGCTTAAATAAGTCCGAACGACTACCTCACGAGTATTCAAGGAACAGTCTTGGCCGGAGCGCCGTTCAGCCCGCTCAATCAACGACTGTGAGCGGAGGGACGAACCCTGGCGCCTACCGGCAGAGGTGATGTGCAGGGTTCAACGCGAAAAGACGTGGCACTTCGGGGCAGCGCGCGTATATACTGTGGCCCTGCCAGGGCCAAAATGGAAATCCTGGGTTCATCTGCCCGGTCACTTCTATGTGAGCGACATCGACCGAAGAGCACCAAATCCACGACCGCCAGCGACGGCGAGGCGCCTGATAGGTTTTCGATCTAACTCGGGGTACCCTTGATTCTCTATCTCGGGAGACGAATCTCAGCAGACTATTTTCGAAGACCGTCATGATCTCGCCTTTGAAGCGCATCGATGTCAGCATCC
>Ga0310123_10004013_pt1 | contig 11240 bp, 7 predicted proteins | sample CB6_AW_1057_MG_FD_203505 | JGI IMG/M metagenome (GOLD analysis project Ga0310123, IMG submission 203505) | Marine microbial communities from Western Arctic Ocean, Canada - CB6_AW_1057 | ecosystem: Environmental > Aquatic > Marine > Oceanic | place: Canada: Western Arctic Ocean | collected...
GACAGTGCTCATTCGCTGTCCTTGTCGGTGGTTGCTGCGGTGTCGGCTGCGGTGTCGGCTGCGGTGTCGGCTGCGGTGTCGGCTGCGGTGTCGGCTGCGGTGGATGCTGCGGTGGATGCTGCGGTGGATGCTGCGGTGGATGCTGCGGTGTTGAGGAGTTCGGTGAGTCGTCGGGGGTCGTCGAAGGTCATGCCGTCGACGCCCAGTGAGATCAGTCGAGCGGCGAGAGTTTCGTCGCGTCCGACGCCCCATGCCCGCACCACGATCCCTCGGCCGTGAAAGTAATCGACCATGGCCTCGGTCACCTGGCTGGCCGGTGGTGCGACCCGTCGAGCCTGCAACCGCCGTACTCTACCGGCGACGTACCACATCCACCAACGCCAGTCGCGGAACCAGGCGATCCAGGTGGTTGTGAGATCCGGAGCCAGCCGGTGGAACGACTCGAGCACGCCGCGGCGATCCGACGACACACTCACCCGATCGACAACTCCACGCCGGTTCACTTCCTCGATCACCGCCCGTTCGATTCCGCACCCGGCCTCCTTGATGTGCAACACCAGCGGCACGCGGTCGACCATTCGATCGAAGACCTCGGCAAGAGTCGGCACGCCTTCACCGGCAAACCGTTCGTCGAACCAGCCACCGGCGTCGAGTTTGTGGACCTGCTCGAGGGTCAATTGCTCGAGTTGCCCTGTGCCATCGGTCGTGCGGTCGACGCTCTCGTCGTGCATCACAACCACGTGTCCATCGGCGGTGCAGCGGAGATCCAGCTCGACGGCCGACGCACCCGCCTCGACGCCCGCTTCGAAGGCGGCCAGGGTGTTTTCCGGAGCTCGACTCGAATCGCCTCGATGGGCAATGTTCAGGAACGTGCCGCCGGTTCCCTTGAGATCGCCACGGGTAGATTCCAGGCCGTCCATCTCGTTCACTCTCAGGACCAGCGGCCTTGCCTGCAAGGCCACGCTGCCGCCACGATACGAGCATGGTGCTTCTCGACACAAACGGCCCGGACCGGTGGGATTCCATCGCCGAGGCCTCAAGGAAAGCCGAGGCCAGCAAGTGAAGGACCGTGACCGTCGATCATTTCTGCAGCAGGCCGCATCGGTCGGACTGGCCGTCGGAACCGGCTCCTGGTGCCGAGCACTGGCCGCAGCGGTACCCGCCACCGAAATCCGCGGCTCGGTCATCTCGGGCAAGACGCCCCTGGCCGGTGTCCGCGTCTCCGACGGACTGAGGGTCGTCCGCACCGATGCCTCGGGCGACTTCCGGATCCGCGTCGGTCCCGAAAGCGGACCCTTCCTGTTCCTCACCACACCGTCGGGTCACTGGACCGACTCGTTCTACGTCGCCACCTCAGACGCGGTGAAGCAACGACCCGTCTTTCGGTTGAAGCCCCGGACCAGCGATCCGTCGCATCGACTGGTCTACATGACGGATGTGCACCTGGCCGAGGGCAACTCGGCCGAATCGGTGAAGCGGATGAAGGGGACGATCGACGAGATCAACCGATTGGACCCATTGCCGGATGCCTGCTGGGTCGGCGGCGACATCTCGCTGGATCACCGCCAGGGGCCCCGGTACGTCGAACTGGTCAGCCGGCTGAAAATGCCCGTGCGACACTCCGTCGGCAACCACGAGTTCCAGCTGAAAACCGACAACCCGCTGGGCCGCTTCCGCCAGCTGTTCGGACCCACCTACTACTCGTGGGACATCGGCTCTCTGCACTGCATCACGCTCGACGGCTGCCACATCGACACCACCACGGGCCAACCTGGAAAGGTGATCGGGCAGTTCGGACGCCGTGAGCTGCAGTGGCTGGCGGCCGACCTGGCTGCGGTCCCCCGCGGCTCCAGAACCGTGGTGGCCGTGCACATCCCAATGGCCAGTAACTACCCGCCCCGCCGAGGCACCACGGCCGACAAGACACCCCACTGGGTCATCACCAACGCCTCTGAGGCCATCGACCAGTTGAAGAAGCATGACGTCAAGCTGGTCCTGCAGGGGCACCTGCACGAGAACCAGAGAATGGTGCAGTCGGGAATCGAGTTCGTCGAATCGGTCAGCGTGTGCGGCACCTGGTGGAAGGCGAAGTCGGGCGAACGAGAAAACGCTACCAGCGGAGAACCCCGAGGCTACCGGCTGGTCGACTCCTCCGGCGGCAGGCTTACCCATCACTACCTCGGCAGCGCCGAATCGCGAGTGGACGCCGCCGGAGAAATCGTCGGACGGCCCGAGAAGCTTCCGGCCAGGAAGGCCGCCGATTTGCTGATCAACATCTTCGACGGCACCCACACCACGCGGGTTGCCGCGCAGATCGACTCTCGACCTGCTGTGACACTGAAACCCAGCAACCGGGGTCGCCACTTCGGCGACCTGCAGGCCGAACATCACTGGGGCTGGACCATCCCCGCCTCAGACCTGGCACCCGGACGTCACCAGGCAACGATCCGGATCGAGGAGCCCGGCCGAAAGCGTCAGAGTTTCACGCACCGGTTTGCGTGTTGAAAACTACAAGTTCGGGTATAAGACGGGGTCTGACGCCGCCCACAGAGAGTCCCGCTCCACCCAGAACGGCACGCAGGCGGGGCCTGACCCCTTTTCAACCAGCACTCGTTGCAACTCGAAGAAGGGGTCAGGCCCCGCCTGTGAAACGCGACAGGTGGAGCAAACCCCGTTGTGGGCGGCGTCTGACCCCAGGGTCCGAGTTCTTCAACCCACCTGCGGCGGGCTAGCCCACATCCGCGATCAGCCACTGCATCGCACGCTGGACCTCGAAGCGCCGGAAAGGCATCTCGCCGGGCCGAACCAGGTGACAGATGATCCGCCCCGACGTCCTGGGCCAGATCATCCCCACGTGCAGTCCCTCGGCGAACTCGAACGGCCACTTCGGAGCACAATCGAGTACGAAGTCACAGTTGGCTCCGGCATGACCGTCGGAAATCAACGGCTGCATCACGCTCACAAACGACACCTGCTCCGGACCACTCGTGTCATCGGTCGCCAGACCGTGGAACTGACGCACGCCGACCTTCATCGACCGACCGGTCCGGATCGCCTCGTGCAACTCGTCCAGGTCGCCTGAAACCCGCTGCCCGTCGGCGTCGTGCTCATAAACCACCCGCCAGCGGTCACACACGTACCAGCGGTACACGCCGTAGGCGTAGCTCTGCTGCTCGTCGAACACCTGTCCGTCGGGCATCCACTTGACCTGCGAGAACGCGCCGCGGGTGTCGTAGCGGAAGAAGCTGAAGTAGGGCTGCTCGGCCAGCTCGCCGCGGTGAGCGTACGAATGGTGATGAGACATCAGCCCGGCAAACGCATCGCCGCTGCCCGAATAGACCTGCTGAAAATACAGCGTCTCGTCGTAACCGCGGGCCTCCATGAACAGCCGCAGGTCCGCCCCACGACGCACCGCGGCTGCCACGTCCGAGGCACTGCCGCTGACCGCCTCGAGCTCGGGGTTCTGCTCGAGTACCAACTCCCACTGACCCGACATCGGTGTGCCTCCCGAGGGTAACTACTACTACTTCTTCTTCGTCTTCGCCGGTTTCCCGGGTTGCGGCGGCTCACCCTCGGACCAAACCGCCTTCAGCAACGCAAACACCTCCGGCTCGAACTCCTTCAGCTCGGCCCGCACGAACGGATAGAAGTCGTTCGTGTCGAAAAAAGCCTCGCTCATCTCCGCAAAGAACTCCTTGTGGTTGGTCAACGCGTAATGCCTGACCTGGTTCCCGCGAATGTGCAACACCTTCTCGTACTTCTTGCTCGCCACGATCTTGTCCCATGCCTTGCGGATCGGACCGTACCCGAAACCCAGCACACGGTCGTGGTAGGCATGAGCCAACTCATGGAGCATCACGGCCGGCTGATCGTTGCTCCGGATCAGCTTGATCAACCGACCCGCATCAGGAATGTGCACCGCCTTGACCATCTTCGGATCGTGACCGTGGTCACGCAGCCACTTGGCTCCCGGGTGGTATTGAGCAGTCTTCAGCGGATGATCCAGGTCGACCCAGATCGGCACTTTGCGGAGATGTTTCAGGCGGCTGGCCGAGACCAGCAGTGTGATCTCGAATAGTTTCCCGTCGATCATCTGCCGCACCTCGTCGCCGACCGGCTTGTGCTTTCCGGTGAGCAGACGCTTGTCGAACTGCAGAGTCCAACCGTGCAGCTTGACTGGTGAGTGATCGATGAAGCCGGTCTCTTTCGGGTTCGGCTTCGGCTTCGGTTTCTCCTTGCCCCGGTTGCGAGCCTTTTCACGGATCTCCTTCCGCACCGCGACCAACCGCTTCGGCCAGACGAACTTCGGAGCCGTCTTGGGGTCGTACCCGGCCAGGTGACCCTTCAGGCGGGTCACCGGCTTGGTGTAGACCAGCTTGGTCTTGCCGAAGACCTCCTCGCAGAGCTTGGCCAACCCCGGGTCGTACTCCTTGAGTTCCTTGCGGGTGTCGACATGGTTGTGGTCGTGGTCGGGTTGCCGGTTGTTGTCGAACCAGCTCTGCACACCCTCGGCCCAGTACTCGTTCCGGTTGGTCGACGCGTACTTGTTCTTCCACAGCCCACGGGCCATCGCTCGCTCGTAGGACTGCTTCAGACGTTCATCGAACGTCTTGTCGACGCGGACCAGGCCGCGGAGGTGGATGTTGTGTGCGAACTCGTGGATCACGATGCACTCGGTGCTGTACGGATCCCCTTCGTAGCCCATCACGTTTTCTTCGGCACACGAGCAGACCGGGTCGGTCAGCGATCCACCCAGCCCGCGGGCCCGCGCGTCCCAGAAGTCCTTGGGTTTCATCCCCGAGTATTCGGGGATGTCGGTCGTGAACTCCTTGTGCCCGATCACGATCAGCCGCGAACCGCTCTCGATCATCGCCTTCCGCACGTCGGGCCGACGAGCCAGCATCAGGTCGACCAGGTAGGCCGCCTCCTTGAGCGCGAAATCGCTGACGCCCGAGGAGCCCACGATCGGGTACCCGCCCGCTTCGGTGTACTTCTTGTAGAACGGATCGAGCTTCAGCTTCTTTGGCACAGAGGTGACCGGGTAACGCTCCTTCTTGAGATGGGCAGCTTCGGCCGAAGCGATCGAGGTGACCAGGGTGAGGAGCGTGACGAGTTTGACAAGAACAGGAAGTCGAGCGAGTGTCATGGTTGGGGGTCCGTGAATCGTCGGCGGGAGGCTGTTTGCCAATCGCAGTTGGTCAGCACTGCCGGTGTTGGTTTACCATCGGGTCTGTTGCAGGCTCACGATTGTACTCCTCACGCCCCTGGACGCGATGACACGGCGGATGATTCGATTCGAGCTTTCATGCCACCAACCGATGACTCCAACCCGATTGAAGCCCCGCGCCCGCGCCACCGCCCCCGCCGCTGGCGACGGCTTGGCTTCGTGCTGATCATCCTGGCGGTGCTCGAAACCGCCGGCTGGGTCACAGACCACCTGCTGGACTTCCGACAGAAGCTGCTGTGGCGGCTGGCTCTGATGGAGATCGAGACCGAGCCGGTCGCCGCCGCGATCGACTCGACCCCAGGCTCCTCACTCTGGGTCCGCGGCTCCGACGAGGGACCCGATCCGGCCGAACCCTACCGGGTCGGTCGGACGAAGATCGTGGCGGCCGGTCCGTGGATCGAGCACCAGCGGCTGACTCCAGAGACCTGCCCCGGCTCACCGGGCAAGCGGACCTTCGTCCTGGGCGGATCGGCTGCCTTCGGATACCCCTATCGCCACGACAAGAACCTCGCAGCACAGACCGACCGTCCCGTCGGTGACCCCGATCACCGAGTGCTCAATGCCGCTCGTGTCGGAGCCAACAGCAGCGACATCGTGCCCATCGCTCGCACGATCCTCGAACACTACGACCCCGCCACGCTGATCATCTTCGCCGGGAACAACGAGTGGTTTCATTGGCGGCCGACTCGGCCCGGGCTCAAGCCCGATGACGACACGCCGGACCTGTCGCTGGATCGCACCAGTCGATCAGTCCTGATCACGCTGGCCCACAGCCGGGCACTGGCCGCCGTCATGTCGGGGCTGCTGCACCTGCTGTACGACCGCGACTCCCAGGCAGCACCCCTGCCGCTCGCCCACGACGACGGCTTCATCGAACACCACGGCCTGTACGGTGCACAACACGCGTTCGAAAACCCGCTGACTCCGCTCAGGTACGACTCCACCACCTGGCCGGAAACCCGCCAGAAGTACCTGGACCGATTTCGAGACAACCTGGTGACGATCGTCACCGAGGCCCGACGCAAGAACGTGCGAGTCATCCTGATGACGATGCCGTTCCAGTACCGGCTCGCACCGGCCTGGAAACAGCGCCAACCACTCGCCGGAAACCCGGGCAACCGGAAGACCATGACCCGACTGATCCACGAGACCCTGCAATTGCAAAAGCAGGATCACACCGACGACGCACTGCAGCGGATCCAGTTCGCGATCAAGATCGACCCGGACGCACCCGTCGCCCACTACGTCGAAGCCGAACTGCTCGAATCGTTGGGTCGGCCCGGCGAGGCCGAAGCCGCCTACGCACGCTCTCGAGAAATGACGATCGGAAACCTGGGCTCGCAGCTGAGTATCAACCGGGTGATCCGCGAAGTGGCCGCCGACCAGCAAGCCGAACTGGTCGACCTCCGCAAGATCTTCGACGATTTCCAGCACAACCGCAAACGGCACTTCAACGTCGAACTGATCCACGACGACTGCCACCCCACCCCGTTGGCTCACAGCCTGATCGCCCACCACCTCATGCTACGGCTGTTCACGCCCGGGACGGCGACGGCACCCCCAACCGCACCCTGACAGCCTGTGGAACAACGCAAGGTGCAGGGGTCAGACGCCGCCCACAGAAAGCCCCGCTCCACCCAGAACGGCACGCAGGCGGGGCCTGACCCCTTTTCAACCAGCACGCGTTGCAACTCGAAGAAGGGGTCAGGCCCCGCCTGTGAAACGCGACTGGTGGAGCAAACCCCGTTGTGGGCGGCGTCTGACCCCTTTTCAACCAGCACGCGTTGCAACTCGAAGAAGGGGTCAGGCCCCGCCTGTGAAACGCGACTGGTGGAGCAAACCCCGTTGTCGGCGGCGTCAGACCCCAGGGTTCGAGTTCTTCAACCCGCCGCAGGCGGGCTAGCCCTCACCGCACCACCGGCAACAACTCGACCCCATCGCGTGCCGCGTTCACCTGGAACCGCAACAGGTAGACCGTGTTCGGAGCCCGACCGCTGGCACAGTAGGGGAACAGGATCGAGTCGTCCTTCTCGAGGATGTAGGAACCGGGGTAGCCATAGCTGCCGGTATCCAGAGGCAGGTCCTTCGTCCAGGTCATCCCACCATCGCGGCTGATCCACGCACGCAGGTTCCGCCACGTGGCAAACGCCACCAGCGTGCCATCCTTCAGGACCACCAGCTGAGGTGCCTTGAACTTGCCGCTCTCGACAATCCGAGCGCCGGAGTCCTTCCAGGTGACGCCCTTGTCGGGCGAGTGGAAGATTGCGCCGTCGGGACGGGTCACCAGCACCAGGCGGCCGTCCTTCAATTCGGCAATCGCCGGCTCGTCGATCGCGTTGTCCTTGCGGACGATCCGGGAAATGACCGGCCAGGTCAGGCCGTTGTCGGTCGAACGCCTGATGGCTCCACAAAGGAACTTGCGGCCGCGGACCTGGTAGTAGGTCGCCCACAGGATGCTGCCATCAGAGAGCAGAACCGGGCGGCCGCCGTGGCCCCGCTCGTAGAAGTTCCCCGGGCTCTTCAGGCCGCGAGGCTTCGACCACGTCTTGCCGCTGTCGTCCGAATGAATGACAAACTGCTTGGTGTTCAGCCCATCGATGTCCTGCTTGAACCCCTCAGGTGCCTCGGTGTAGCCGTACCACGAGGCCTGCACCCCGACCAGGCAGATCACTCGACCACCGGGCAGAGTCACCACGGCGTGGGCCCCGTCATCGAGACGATGGTCGAGAATCGTGTAGGGCTTCGACCAGGTCCGGCCGCCATCACTCGAGCGGCAGGCCATTGTGCGGCCTCCGGTCGGAGCCACGAAGTCCAGAGGCCAACCCTCGGCACGCCAGTTCTTGGCCAGCTTCGGCTCGATCAGGCGAGGCATCGCAAACGACGAGTGCCAATAGCCCGACGAATGAGTCACCAGCAGGTCGCCGTTGGGCATGCGGTCCACGCCACCGGGCCAGCCAATGAAATCGCCGATGCCCTTGTAGGCGTCCGGACGGTTGTGACGGGCTCCGGTCACCTTCAACCGGGCCTCGCCAATCGAAAGCGGCTTGGCGGCCACCGCCTGCGACCGGCCGACACAAAACAGACCCAGCAGCAGAACCGCCGCCAGGCAGAGATTGGTGAACCGGATGCCAAGCTGAGTCATGGGTGCTGCGTCCCGTCGACTGGAGTCAGTGAACGTCGCCAGATCCTACCAGAGCCCCGCAGGCGATTCGACGCGGGCAAGGAGCTGGATGGCCGCGGGTCGCAACGTCTCGCTATGAGCTCAATCCCGGCAGCTCCCGCTGCATCAGGAACTCGATCTCCTCGATCCGCACCGTCACGTTCCGGGGCGGGTCGAACCCGATCTCCAGGGTGCACGTCCCCCGGCGCATCGGCGGCTGATCGAAAAAGAAGACCGTCCCCTTGCGCAAGGTCGGCTCGATCCGCTTTCCATTCACCACGAACTTCAGCGTCGCATCGACCTGGGGCGACAGCGATGTGCGGACGATCAGGCGAGAACGCCGAGGGTCCTGCCGGCTCAGGGCGAGCGGCACATCGTCACCGATATGCAACGTGAACCGGGACGGCTTTCCCTGCTGGTCCAGTTCGGCCGGCAGCTGCTTGTACCCGGTCCCCACCGGAGTCTTCTGGCTCATCTCTCGAGTCACGAAGTAGTGCTGGTCGGTGCCCGCCAACTTGGCCGGGTCGTGGATCTCGTTGAGAGCCTGCCGCTTGGGGCCGCGAAACGGGAACGGGCCGTGGCAGTCGTAGTTGAACAGGTAGATGGCATCGACACCGCGGTTCCAGAACGACGCAGCCCCGGCCCGCAGGCGTTCCAGCGATGCCTGGGTGATCCCCTGCTGCTTCGGCTTGACGTAGCCGCGGATGTAGTACTCGAGCCCACCGGCCACCTTGCACTCGGTCCCCTTCGCCAGGGCGACGAACTGCTCGACCGGTGCCGTCATGTCGAGGTAGCCCGAGTCCATGGGTACGACCATGTCGACCAGCCCTTCACGAATCCAGCGGGGTACATCGAGCCCCTGCTCGAGACATTGCCTGATGCTGGTCGGGACACGGACAACGAGCCTGAGCCGCTTGTTCCGCTTGCGACCCACGTCGCCCAGCATGACGTGGAGTCTTCGGACCAGGTCGGTCATCAACTCGCGACCGGCCAACTCGTGCCCCTTGCGAAAGAACAGGCCGCTGCGGAGGAAGTCGAGTTCGAAGCCGTCGACGTCGTACCTGGTACACAACTCGGTGATGATCGTCAGCTTGCGGTCTCGCACCTCGGCGTGCGCATAGTCCATCGCCCACGAGTAGGTGAAGGGGTGCGTGTACCAGCCGGGCACCTGCTTACCAATCAGCAGGTGACGCCGCTGCTTCTCCCACGTGCTCCTGAGGCTCGGCCACCGATCGACGTAGTCCTTGTGCACGTCGTTCATCCGCAGCGAGGGGATGAACATCAGCCCGTGCTTTCGAGATCGCTCGCTCCAGACGGTCATCGGATCGAGTTTCTGCTGCACCAGCGAACGGACGTTGCCGGCCACACGCTTGAAGTACTTGTCCTCGAACTTGCCGTCGGGTACCTGCCGGCCGTCGTAGGGTTCGGCCGCATCGAGCGGGTACCAGAACTGGTCGTCGCTGAACTGAGGACAGGGCAGGAAGGCGTCGACGGCCGTGCCCGGCAGGTCGTCGACCACTCGAGTGAGATGCTCGGACTTCATCGGAGGATCGAAACGATAGAAGACCGGTGTGCCGCAGTCGCTGTTGAGCCACAACCGAGGCGGCCAGCGGACCGATCGGGCCTCGCCGCGATCCGGCTCGGCCGCCCACAGGGGTCCTGACAGGATGGCAGCGGCGACCAGCAGAACCAACTGGCAGCAGACGGGGCGGGCTGATTGTGAAGGCATGGCTTGGCTCGGTTGAGAATCAGGGTGAGTATATCGCGGAGCAACCCGGTGGGTCATGCCGCCGGAGGTCGATGATGCAGAAAAAAATGGCGTCTCGATTCGGTGGAAATCACGTGAGGCGATGATTATTCTCCGATGGTCCTTTCGACAGACAACCACCATCGGGCACCAGGTCCGACACGAGATCCACCAGGGATTCTGAAACAGAAAGAGCCTCATGAGTTACAAGTTGGAGTACATCTGGCTGGACGGATACACCCCCGAACCGTCCCTGAGAAGCAAAACCAAGATCGTCGACGGCGAGCCGGACGACGTTGCGGGTTGCCCCGACTGGGCCTTCGATGGCAGCTCGACCGAGCAGGCCGAAGGTCACTCGTCGGACTGCCTGCTGAAACCGGTACGGATGGTCCCCGACCCCGACCGCCGGGACGGCTCGCTGGTGCTCTGCGAAGTGCTGAACCCCGACGGCTCGGCTCACGCCTCAAACATCCGCGGCACCTTCGAAGACGACGGCGACTTCTGGTTCGGGTTCGAGCAGGAGTACACGATCATGGAGGGTGAGCGTCCGCTGGGTTTCCCGCCGGATGGGTACCCCGGGCCCCAGGGTCCCTACTACTGCTCGGTCGGCACCGGCAACGCCGCCGGCCGGGATGTGGTCGAGAGTCATCTCGACTGCTGCCTCGACGCCGGACTGGGAATCTCGGGGATCAACGCCGAGGTGATGAAGGGGCAGTGGGAGTACCAGCTGCTGGGGATCGGGGCCAAGCAGGCCGCCGACGACCTGTGGCTCTCGAGATACCTGCTGCACCGCAACGCCGAGGCCTACGGAGTGTGGATTTCGCTGCACCCCAAGCCGATCAAGGGCGACTGGAACGGCAGCGGCTGCCACACCAACTTCTCGAATACGGCCATCCGTGAAGAGGGTGGTGAGGAGCTGATCACGGCGATCTGCGAGAAGTTCAAGGCCGAGCACGAAGCTCACATCGTCGAGTACGGCTCGGACAACGACCAGCGGCTGACCGGCCTGCACGAAACCCAGTCCATCGACTCGTTCAGCTACGCGGTCAGCGACCGAGGTGCCTCGATCCGGATCCCGGTCGGAACCGTCCAGGCCGGCTACAAGG
>Ga0310123_10004014_pt1 | contig 11239 bp, 9 predicted proteins | sample CB6_AW_1057_MG_FD_203505 | JGI IMG/M metagenome (GOLD analysis project Ga0310123, IMG submission 203505) | Marine microbial communities from Western Arctic Ocean, Canada - CB6_AW_1057 | ecosystem: Environmental > Aquatic > Marine > Oceanic | place: Canada: Western Arctic Ocean | collected...
TTTGTGACAAGGTCAGATTAAGATGAGTCTAAGAGGAAAAGCAGCAATTGTCGGAATTGGTGAGGTTCCAACAAGACGTGTTCACCAAGGTCGTTCCTTGATGGGCTTATGTGCCGAAGCCACAGCGTTGGCGCTTAACGATGCTGGCCTAAAAAAAGAGGCCATCGATGGTCTGGTAACCGATGGTGTCGCCGCTCCACCGCAGACAGCGGAATATATCGGAATCAAGCCTCAGTTTGCTACCGGCGTTGCTATGCAAGGCGCTAGCGGGGCAACCGCAACGATGGTAGCCGCAGCTGCGATAAACGCAGGCATATGCACCACTGCCTTAGTTGTCATGGGAAATTCTCGAGAAGAAGGAGAACGTCAGGGAAGAATCGCTGGAAGGGGAGCTGCGGGGCCCAGCGTACGATCTGAGTGGGAAGAACCATATGGTATGGCTCCCGGAGCCAATACCGGTTATGGACTCATATACAGACGCCATATGCATGAGTATGGCACTACGGAAGAACAGATGGCAAAAATGGCTGCCGACCAAAGATTCAACGCACAAGATAACCCTAATGCTGTATTCAACGGGCAGCCTGCCTCTAAGGAAGATGTCCTTAACTCAAGATACATCAATGAACCTTTAAAGCTACTAGAATCTGTAATGCCATGTGATGGTGCTGCCGCACTAATCATAACCTCACCTGAGAGAGCCAAAACTATCTCTAAAAGGCCCGCTTATATTTTGGGAGTAGGGTTGCAACAGGGAGAAGCAAACATATGGCAACGTGATAAATTCACCGAAACTCCAGCTATTGACTCTGCCAGGAGAGCACTTGCGATGGCGGGATATGAACCAAGCGATATGGAGTTCGCGGAGTTTTATGATTGATACACCATACTCGCGGCCGTGTGCCTCGAAGATGCTGGGCTGGTAGGAAAGGGTGAGGTAGGAGCTTTTTACGAGTCCACGGATACAACATACAAGGGCGAATTTCCTATCAACACTGACGGCGGACAACTATCTGGAGGTCAACCAGGACTCGCGGGGGGGTTTCGGCATGTTATTGAAGGAGCCCGCCAGATAATGGAGAAAGCCGGCAGCAGACAGGTTCAGAAAGACGATTTGTGTTTAGTTAATGGTTGAGGCGGTACAGCGAGTGAAATGTGCTCGCTGGTCCTCGGGTCCGAGGACACACTCTAACCACAGAAAACCGAATATCCAATTTTTTGTAAACTGGGAAATGGCCATAGCTGGGGTAACCATATGACAAAAGAAAGTTCAGCGTACGACAGGCCATTGCCGATCCCACTGCATGAAGATTTATCAAAACCTTTCTGGGAAGCCACAAAAAGACACGAACTGATAATGCCCAAATGCAATTCATGTTCAAGTATTTTCTTTTATCCTCGAGAAGCTTGTCCAGAATGTACGTCTATGGATTTAAGCTGGACAAAAGTATCTGGAAAGGGACGTGTGTATAGCTATACACACGTCAGGCAATCCGTTCATCCTTCTTTCCAATCTGCCAACGGTCATATTTACGCCATAATTGAACTCGCTGAAGGACCAAAAATACCTTCGAACATTTTGGAGTGCGACCCTGAAAACGTACAAGTGGATATGAATGTCATTGCAACTTTTGAAGATATAGATGAAGACTTTACTTTGCTGAAATTCAAGCCCTACTCCTGAACCCGCCAGTATTCTGAATCGTTTTTAGCCGTTAATCCATTCCTGTGGCTAAATAAAGAATTGCTTTTCTCAGGTTTTTTTATCCCCAAATATAACTTTTTAGGAATTCGTCTATGACCCGTATATATGAAATATCCGATCAGCTGGTAGAGAAAATTGCCGCCCTGCATCCCATAGTTGCGACCTCCTTGGGTGTCCCAGGATACGAAAGAGAACTCGGAGACTTTTCTCCTGAAGGCCTTTCTAAAAGTGCTGATCTGGCACGGGACACCCTGAAAGAATTGAAAACCGTTCCTATAGACAACAATGCTGATAGGAGAGCCAAGGAGGTAATAACTGAAGATCTTGAAGCAGATCTGGAGGCCTATCAAAGAGGAGAACCATTTCGAAAACTCAACATCCTATCGAGCCCGTTACAGAGTATTAGAATGGTTTTTGACTATATGCCTCGGGAAAATCAGAAAGACTGGGAAAACATTGCTTCTAGGCTTTCAAAAGTCTCAGGTGCATTAAATGGATACAAGGAAACGCTCCGCCAGGGTGTCAGAGACAATTTGGTATCTACTAAAAGGCAAACAATTGAATGTTCTAAGCAGGCTTTGACTCACTCTGGGACCAGTGGTGAATTTTCTTTTTTCACTGAACTTGAGAATTCCTATAACGAATCAAAAATTCCGTCTGAATCGCTAAGGTCGGATATCAGATCTGGAGTTGCAAATGCCAAGAATGCCTTCAGTGACTTTAGCCATTTTTTAACCTCTGAGTACATAAACCACGCCTCATCTCAAGATGGAGTTGGGGAAGAGAGATACGCCTTATCCGCCCATGAATACAATGGCATTTCAATCGATTTGAGAGAAACCTATGAGTGGGGCTGGGAACAACTTAGATGGGTTGAATCTGAAATGCAGACCACAGCAGAGAAAATACTCCCTGGATCGGATATTGAAAGCGCCAAAGCACTTTTAGAGTCTGATCCAGCTCGCTCTATAGAAGGGGAGGATGAATTCAGGAATTGGATGCAAGAGCTTCAAAACAAAACAATTGACCAATTAGATGGAACACATTTCGATATACCTAAGCCCGTACGCAAAATTGAAGCTATGATAGCTCCTCCCGGAGGGGCACTCGCAATGTACTATACCCGTCCATCAGGAGATTTCAGCAGACCTGGCAGAACATGGTATCCCACAGGAGGCAAAACCCGATTTCCCCTATGGGGAGAAGTTTCAATCGCCTATCATGAAGGCGTCCCAGGACATCACTTTCAACTCGGGACCTCCGTTTTCCTCGAAGACACATTGTCTAGATACCAGAGACAACTTGGAGGAACTTCTGGTTATGTAGAAGGATGGGCTCTTTATGCAGAGCGACTGATGGGCGAATTAGGCTATTTGGAAAACCCTGACTACTACCTTGGAATGCTTCGAGCACAGGCCTTACGGTCGGTTAGAGTCATTATTGACATTGGTATGCACCTAAACTTGGAGATACCAGCTGACTCAGATTTCTATCCTGGAGCAAAGTGGACTCCCAAGCTAGGTTTGGAGTTTATACAAACCCGCAGTCACTTCCCAAAAAATTTTGTTGCCAGTGAAATAGACAGGTACCTTGGAATTCCTGGACAGGCAATCAGTTATAAAATCGGAGAACGAGTATGGCTACAGGCACGAGAAGAAGCTAAAGCAAGATCACTAGGTGAATTCAACCTTAAAGACTGGCACACCAGAGCCTTAAATCTTGGTGGTATGGGCCTCGCCCAGATGAAGAGAGAGCTTTCCAGTATCTAAACAAGTACAACAATTCTTCACAGAGGTCCTAATAAAAACGTAGCCACCATCATTGACACTTCTACGCCAATGAGTCTGGAGCGGAAGACGGGATTCGAACCCGCGACCTTCTCCTTGGCAAGGAGATGCTCTACCAGCTGAGCCACTTCCGCTCGTTTACCTCAACACAATCCATGTGGCTGAATTTGCCAACATACCCATGGATGTGCCGAGGGCCAGAATCGAACTGGCGACACCAGCATTTTCAGTGCTGTGCTCTACCTACTGAGCTACCTCGGCCCATTATGTTTTCTAAGAATAAAGCAGGAATACATGGTATGGCGGGGTAAATTTAGTGTCAAGAAAATATATGGAATAAAATAAACCGATCAAAAGACCACGAATTCCGCAATTTTAATATACCTGAAACGTCCCTATACTCCATATTCGTGACTTTCCCGATTATCAAATACGACTTCCGCCACGAACATGATCTCCGTAAGATTTTTATTATTCCCTCATTAACAACGTGAGTGAGTTTCCTTACTAATGGTGTACAATTATGCACCTAATTCAGCGCGGGATTATATCTTTCTGCGCGCCGTCCGAGGTTTTTATAATTGGCAGACTATGAAGTAGTTATTATTGGGGCGGGGCCAGGTGGTTATGTGGCAGCTATCCGAGCTGCACAATTGGGACTCAGTACCGCCATCATTGAGCGCGATACAGTTGGCGGCATATGTCTTAACTGGGGTTGTATACCCAGTAAATCGCTCCTCCGAAATGCGGAGGTTCTGAATCTCATAAGAGACGCAAACAAATACGGCATATCGTTTGACAACCTCAACTACGACTATAGCAAAGCAATTGATCGAAGTAGACAGGTTGTAGACAAACTCACGACTGGAGTCCAGTACCTCCTTAAAAAAAATAATGTCGAACATCTAACCGGAAAAGCATCTCTGATAGACGCAAAAACTATTTCTGTGGAATCCCCAAATGGAGATTCTGAGACTATCACTTCGGAGAACATTATCATCGCAACCGGGGCAAGGCAGAGAGATATTCCATCCATGCCAATCGATCACGATATTGTTATGAATAGCCGCGACGCACTGGAACTACGTGAAGCACCTCCAAGAATTGTTATAGTCGGAGGAGGGGCAACGGGCGTTGAATTTTCCCACGTATACCGATCCTACGGATCTGAAGTAACAATTGTGGAATTAATGGACAGGCTGGTTCCAAATGAGGATGAAGAAATTAGTGCCTCACTTGAAAAGTCGTTTAGCGACCATGGAGTTAAATCCCTCACAGGAGTTTCAGTAAATTCAATAACGGTCTCTGACGGTGTCGCTAATGTGAACATATCGTCAGACGGAACAGAGACAAATTTAGAATGTGACAAGGTACTAGTAGCAGTCGGAGTGCAGGGGAACTCTGACGGTATAGGTCTCGAAAATGCCGGTGTTACCACGGATAGGGGCTTTATACCGGTCGGGGAAAACATGGAGACCAATGTCTCGGGCCTATACGCTATTGGAGATGTCACAGGAAAAATGCTCCTCGCCCATGTGGCCTCTGCCCAAGCCATCGTCGCAGTAGAATACATCGCTGGATTAGATCCTGAACAGCTAGATTATTCTTTGATGCCAAGAGCAATCTACTGTAAACCCCAAGTTGCTAGTTTTGGGCTAAGTGAAGCGCAAGCTCGCGACCAAGGGATTGATATAAAAGTTGGGAGATTTCCATTTTCAGCTAGCGGCAAGGCTATTGCATTAGGTGAAACAGACGGAATGGTGAAGCTCATCGTCGATCAGGAAATCGGAGAAATAATCGGCGCCCATATGATTGGGGCAGAGGTGACAGAGCTCCTCGGCGAACTTTCTATAACCAAAATGCTAGAAGGAACTGCCACAGAAATAGGCCTGCTTACACACCCGCATCCAACAATTTCAGAGATGGTAAAAGAGGCTGCCTTAGACACTATGGGCGAGGCCATTCATATTTAAATATGACAACCACGATTAATATTGAACCCGCCCAAGCGTTGGATATTTATTCAACGATGCTTCTAATACGTAGATTTGAGGAAGCAACTGAGCGGCTGTATCAGCGAGGCATAGTGCGAGGTTTCCTCCATACGTACATTGGAGAAGAAGCCATTGCAGTCGGTGCCATTCCTAACCTGAGAGAGGACGATTACATAATCGGACACTACCGTGACCATGGTCACGCTTTGGCTAGAGGCATAGATCCCAATAAAGCAATGGCAGAACTTTGTGGTAAATCCACTGGGACAAGTGGAGGAAAAGGCGGATCGATGCATATCTTCGACGCCGAAAAACATTTCATGGGCGGCCATGCAATTGTTGGAGGTCAATTCCCCCTCGCGGTAGGTATGGCTTTAGGCATAAAAATGAAAAAAGAAAAAGACAGCGTGGTTATGTGTTTTTTTGGCGACGGCGCTGTTCAAGAAGGGGAATTCCATGAGGCCATGAACCTCGCATCTCTTTGGAAGTTACCAATTATTTTCATGTTAGAAAACAATCTCTACGGAATGGGCACAGAGGTAAATAGGTCTAATGCAGGCGGAGAAAACATCTTCAATGCTGCTGAGCCTTACAATATTCCCGCCGTCCAAATAGACGGAATGGATATTTTACTGGTAAGAGAAACCGTGATAGAAGGTATCAAGAAAGTGCGTGAAGGAAATGGACCTGTTTTCATAGAGTCAATGGCCTATAGATATCATGGCCACTCGATGGCAGACCCAACAAATTACAGGGCAAATTCTGAAGTTGAAGAGCAAAGAAACCGGGACCCGATTGACAGATTTAAAGCACTCTGCCTCAATGAAGGATTGCTTACGAGTGAGGATATTTCTCGCATTGATGAAGAAATAGATTCCAAAATTCAAATCGCTGTTGAATTCGCCGAGCAAAGTCCGGAACCTCTACTTGAGTCACTTTATACCAATATTTACGCCGCTCCGGAGGCATAGTACGTTATGACGGAGATGATTCTTAGGGATGCTGTGGCTAAGGCTCTTAGAGAGGCTTTAGACACAGATGATCGGACTTTTCTGATGGGTGAGGACATTGGTGCCTATGGAGGGCCATATGCTGTTACCAAAGGGTTTCTCGAAGACTATGGAGAAGACAGAATACGAGACACTCCCATTGCAGAAGCAGTATTCGTAGGTGCTGGAGCCGGGGCCGCCATGATTGGGATGAGACCCATAGTAGAAATTATGACTATTAATTTTTCTCTCGTAGCAATGGATCAGATCGTCAATCATGCCGCCAAGCTATCTTACATGTCTAATGGCCAACTAAGTGTCCCTCTCATAATAAGAACAGTAACTGGTGGAGGTGGACAATTAGCGGCTACACATTCCCAGAGTTTTGAGAACTGGTATGCCTCAATTCCAGGCCTACGTGTTGTTGTGCCGGCAACACCACAAGATGCTCTTGGGCTCTTTCGCACATGCCGCAAAGATAATAATCCAGTTATATTTGCTGAGCATTCGTTACTATACCGCGTAAGAGGAGAAGTACCGGAAGAATACTATGAAATACCTCTTGGACAAGCCAGAATAGCTCGACCTGGAGAGGACGTAACCATTGTGTCATATTCGGGAATGGTACGTGTGGCAGAGGAAGCTGCCGAAAAATTAGATGAACTTGGTATTTCTGCCGAGGTTATCGACTTACGCACTTTATCCCCTCTTGATTTGGAAACAGTTGTGGAGTCAGTTAAGAAAACCAATCGCGCTGTCGTAGTTGAAGAAACATGGAAAACAGGTGGATTCTCCGGAACTATAGCCAGTAATATTCAAGAGGCTGCCTTCGATGACCTAGATGGTCCTGTTCTGAGAATTAACGGCCCTGACGTACCCGCACCATATGCAAGAAATATAGAGCAAGCAATGATACCCAGCGCAGACTGGGTAGTTGAATCTGTAACTTACAATTTTGGACTGTAGCTATCATTTAAAAGGATTAGGCTGGAGACGTTAATAAGATGGCGACTGAACTTAAAATGCCACAGATGGGCTATGACATGGAAGAAGGAACTGTGGTGCGTTGGTTGAAAGAGGAAGGGTCAATAGTTGGTCGAAATGAACCCGTCGCAGAAATTGAGACTGACAAGGCCGTGGTGGAATTCGAGTCGGAGGCTGAAGGAGTCCTACTCAGGATCGTTGCCAGTGAAGGATCTGTGGTACCTGTTGGAGAAACGATAGCACTGGTGGGATTGGAAGGCGAGGATACTAATTTGACTTCCTCGACTGACTTAGCTGAGTCATCTGATTCTGATTCAAACCGTGAAAATGAATTAAATGCAAACTCTGAGTTACATGAGAAGCAGGCGCCTATTAGAAGTATCCCGCAGGAACCCGCAGATAGCGCGCCCGTCACACGAATATTGGCAACTCCAGTGGCCCGCAGGATAGCTGATGAGATGAGTATAGACTTAGGCCAGGTGGCCGGGTCTGGGCCTGGAGGACGGATCACAAAAAAAGATGTGGAGACTTTTGATCCATCCTCTAGCACTACAATCCAAGAAATAAGTTTTGAAATGGATCCCACAGAACCCACTGAACAATCTACTGGAGAGATTGATCAGACTGGTACTGAACCGATAAGTCCTTCAGTAGGCTCAATGTATAGCGGCAAAGAGCCCCTCAGTCGAATGAGACAGCAGATTGCTAGGGTAACGGTAAAAAGCAAGACAGAAAAACCGCATTTCTACGTATCCGCAGAAATAGATATGACCAAAGCAATGGTTTTGCGCGGACAAGTTAATGACCAATTATCGGAGGAAGAAGTTCGGATAACGGTCAATGACCTGATCGTAAAAGCTTGTATTGAATCTCTCAAAAAATATCCCAAGTTTAATGCCTACTATCAAGACGACGGTATTCAATTTAACAGTAGGATAAACATCGCGGTAGCAATTGCTGAAGAAGAAGGGCTGATAGTTCCCGCTATTCTCGACTGTGGCGGCAAGTCTCTTCGAGAGTTGTCTCAAATGGTTAAAGATCTTGCCCTACGTTCAGCTAGTGGAACATTAAACAATCAGGAATATACTGGAGGGACTTTCGCCATAAGTAACCTCGGAATGTTTGATGTAACTAGTTTTCTTGCGATTATTCACCCACCTCAAAGCGCGGTATTAGCAGTTGGTACCGTTGCGGACAAACCTGTAGTTAGAGATGGTGAGCTAGCGATAGCTAAGATCATGAACGCCACAATATCCGCAGACCATAGGATAGTAGATGGTGTAGAAGGGGCTGAATTTCTGATCGAAGTCAAGCGGTTACTTGAAAATCCAATGGGGTTAGTGGTTTGACCATTTATTTAAATTCAGGGCAGTCGACGAATTTTCACTAAAGATAAAGAACTTACCACCCCGGCTGATGTTAGAACCACGCCGTTGAAAAGCAATGCAATTGGAGCACCAAAAGCACCTGCAATACCACCTATTCCCAGATGCCCAATTGGTGCAGTTCCAATGCTGAGAACCCACGCCCCCATAGCTCTGCCCCGATCCTTATTCGGTACATTCTCCTGCATTAGTGTTTTATAGAGTGTGTCGACAGCCATCGCACAGGCGTTCACAATCAAAAGCACAAGTGCAAAAAAAACAACCCTGTCAACAGCAAAAAATAGTATCTGACCCAATCCAAAACAGATTGTGATTCCAAACATCAGTTTACCTTTGCCTCGATAATCTCCAAGGGAGGCAAGAGCAATCAGGCCCAGAAAACCTCCTAACTGCTTGATGGCAGTGAGAATCCCCAATGCCCCCGCACCAACACCCAATACATCTTTTGCAAATACAGGAATAAGGCTCATATGAGTAAAACCAAAAATTTCCGTAGTTGCAGCGAGACACATAAGTATCAATAGAACTGGATAGTCCTTTAGCAAAGTAACGTATCCCACCAAATTTGAAAGGACTGATGACTTATTTATGGATGCTGCCTGACCAGATTCACGTGTGCCAAGTAAAACCAGAACAGATAGAAAATATGTTCCCCCAACAACAACAAACTGCCATCCAACACCAATATTCTCAATCAAAAACCCAGCAAGGAGTGAGCCGAAAACCGCTCCACCTTGTGAAGCGATTTGTAACATTGATAATCCGTTTAGAGAGTTATTAGAACCTACTATGTCATAGGTATAGGATTGCCTAAGGGTTAAGAGAAAAGCAAATGAAACACCAATAAGTGTCGCCAATGCTATCACCATCCAAACACTGTCTATACCCATGACTAAAAGACTGCCAAGGACAAACATGTTAATTGCCCCAGTGAGAGTTACGATTCTTAACAAAATTCTTCTATCAACTCTATCTGCAACAGCGCCCGAAACTATCCCAAGGAGAAAAAGCGGTATCATCCTCAGTGCCGCTGTCACGCCAACCATAAATGCGTCACCCGTGAGCTCATAAACGAGCCAACCCAAGGCAACATTATCCATTCCAAATCCCATAGATTGGCAAGCCGTGGCAGCCCACAAAAACCTAAAATCTCTATAAGCTAACGCAGATCCCCATCTGTTTTTTACAGGAGAATTCAAAGACTATATTTCCTGAGAAATTATTGAAGTGGAGAATAATCAGTGGGGGTCAAAAGATTGTTAAAAACCCGCTTAACTATTGCTCCATCTTTTTCTGAATCTTCCCTCACTTTATTCCATTCAGGATCATTCCTAAATGACTCCCATGCCCTCTCCCGTGATCCGGCGTCTTCAAAAGCAACAATATATGTGAGCCTATCGCTATATTCCCCCACCTCCGAGGTCCAGTACCCAATATTCTTAATTCCATGACGTTCAAAAATTTTCATAGTATGGTTTCTAAACCTCGCATTTAGAGCGGGTAGACGGCCTGGGTGAGTTTCATAGATCCTAGTCTCATAAATCATGACTAATCCTCCTCATGACAAACAAAGTATATTTATCGACGTGGAGCAATTCTGAGACCGGGGCATTCAACTGTCAATGCGACATACATATTGACCTACCTTGAGCAAGCTCTGTTAAATAAATGTGTTTTAATTACGTCTAACTCAAACCACAGGAGTGCTTTATGAGCAAATCCCAAAAAGATTCAACAATCCAAGGTTATGGTCACGTCTTTTCGCGAAATCCTATAGACAGGGGCGAGAGGGAAAGAAGAGACGAGAATACAATTTCTAGCATGGCAGAGTCTCCCGACAGTTTGTTTCTGCCACTAAGAAATTTGGATTTGCTTGTGAACACTTCCGAATCGGATGACCAACCTAGTCTGAAATGGATGGAACTAAAAGAACTTCAAAATAGAAATGTTACAAGTACCCCAATTTTCTTGGGCATCCTTGAAGGCATATACAGATTTGTAATTGACGTAACTGGAGAACATTTTGAAGATCGGTACCTGAAAACTATGGATCCACAGCTGCGGTTCATAGATATCAGAACTTGCGGTGAAATGCTGGGACCGGAAGATGCGGGCTTGGCAGCACAAGCACGAATCCAAACAAACTGGCATCAAAAATACAGATATTGCTCTTCATGTGGATCCGAAACATCAATGAAACGGGGAGGGCAAGTCCGAAGGTGCAGTAATTGTGGAACACAGCACTTCCCAAGAACAGATCCTGTAATCATAGTTGTTGTGCACGATGGGAATAGGTGTTTGCTGGGACAATCGAGAGGACGACTGCAGCAAACCAACACATACTCTGCTTTAGCTGGATTTGTGGATCAGGGTGAATCGATAGAAGAAGCTGTCG
>Ga0310123_10004016_pt1 | contig 11236 bp, 10 predicted proteins | sample CB6_AW_1057_MG_FD_203505 | JGI IMG/M metagenome (GOLD analysis project Ga0310123, IMG submission 203505) | Marine microbial communities from Western Arctic Ocean, Canada - CB6_AW_1057 | ecosystem: Environmental > Aquatic > Marine > Oceanic | place: Canada: Western Arctic Ocean | collected...
GTCACGAATTGGACGGTGCGCTCAAAACCCAGGCCAAATCCAGAGTGGGGTACTGTGCCGTAGCTTCTTAGATCAAGATACCAGGAATACTCATCGTGGGAGATCCCGGCATCGGTCATTCGGCTCTCCAACACATCCCGGCGCTCCTCGCGCTGGCTGCCGCCGATGATCTCCCCGATGCGCGGCACCAACACGTCCATGGCCCGGACGGTCTCTTCGTCGTCGTTCATCCGCATGTAGAATGCTTTGATGCCCTTGGGGTAGTCGGTGACGATCACCGGCTTCTGAATCTTCGTTTCAGTCAGGTAGCGTTCGTGCTCCGACTGCAGGTCTGTGCCCCATGCGATTGGGTATTCAAACTTCTCCCCGGATTCCTGCAGCAGTTTGACGGCTTCGGAATAGGTGATTCGCTCAAACCGTGAGTTGGCTATGCCTTCAAGCGTAGCGATGTTGCTGTCGTCGTACCACTTGTTGAAGAACGCCATGTCCTCATTACAGTTTTCCAGAACGTGCCCTGCCAGGTGTTTCAGAAAGTCCTCGGCCAACTCGGTCAACCCGTCCAATTGGCAGAATGCGACCTCGGGCTCTACCATCCAGAACTCAGCCAGGTGGCGAGAGGTGTTCGAGTTCTCGGCACGGAATGTGGGTCCGAAGGTGTAGACGTCCGAGAGTGCAAGGGCAAAGATCTCCGCCTCCAGTTGGCCGCTCACCGTCAGGAACGTCGGCTTGCCAAAGAAATCATCCTCGTGCCTCACCGCATTGCCGTCTTTGGGAACGTTGTCCAGGTCCAGTGTGGTTACCTGGAACATCGAACCGGCGCCCTCGGCATCGCTGGCAGTGATGATGGGCGTTTGAATGAACTGGAAGCCCCGTTCTTGGAAGAAGGTGTGGATTGCGTAGGCCACCGAGTTTCGCACCCGGGCCATAGCGCCAAAGGTGTTGGTGCGGGGCCGCAGATGGGCAATCTCCCGGAGGAATTCGGGGGAGTGCCGCTTCTTCTGGAGAGGATAGGTTTCAGGGTCGGATTCGCCCAAGACCGTCAGTGTTTTGGCCTGGACCTCATACTTTTGGCCCTGCCCGGGAGACTCGACCAAGACGCCTTCCACACTGACGCTGCACCCCGTGGTGAGGCCGGCGGCAGCCTCGTGGCCGGGATTACTTTCATCGACCACTATCTGCAGGTCCTGCAGAGTCGACCCGTCGGTGATCTGAATGAACGTGACCGACTTGGAAGAACGTCGTGTCTTGACCCAACCCTGGACCAAAACCTCGCCACCGGCCTGTTCGTGGCCGAAGATGTCTTTAATCTTGGAGCGCTGCATCAGCGCCTCCCGTGAAAAATCTGGGAAACGTGGTCTAAATGGACCTAGTCGGAGAAGGAGTAGCGGGTTATACGGCGGCGGGCGTCCCGGCCCATTCGTCGGCCCAGACCTGGATTGCTTGGGCTACTTCGCGGAATGCCTGTCCCTTAGGGGTTAAGGCAATACTCCACCACCACGGGCCAGCGGTCAAAGACCCGGCGCTACACGATGCTCTTTTCTTCCAGTTCCTGAAGGCGCTGGGAGAGCAGGCGATCGCTGAGACCGTCGATGTACCCCGAAACCTCGGTGAACCTTCTGGGTTCAGCCAATAGTCAACGCAGGATTAGGCACGTCCATTTTTTGCCTAAGAGTCTCATCGCGTTTTCGTATTTAGGACATGGTGTATCGCAGTTCATAGTGCTCCTCGCCGCGACGCCCGAGTTAATTTTCGTTCGCCTGCCGAACTCGGTTTCGGAATCCGGTTCGAGTTTACCGTTTAATTTTAATACCCCGGTGGGCTGTAGTCCATTCCAACTAATATTCCTGAATTTATTTTTCGTTAGGAACTAGATTTTGGATAGGGCGAATAAACGGACAGGTTACAAAAAACGGAGTAAGACCGAGATTTCGGCCGTAGTGCCCTACAAAAACCGCGGCCCACTTTGTAAGGATCGAACAACATAATGGCTACACTAACCTTCGGAAAGTCCCATTTCACGATCGGCGCACACGGCAACCAATCTCAGGTAAGAGAACATGGACGGCCTAGCTTCATGAGCAACGTTTACCGTTTCACGGAGTCCGCCCAAGTTTTGGCCGACAGGTACGCTGACTACAAGTATAACGAAACCGACTGGCGGGCCATTCGTCCGTAAGTACCAACGCTAATGGTTTTAAGGCCCTGGAAATTTCTCCGGAGCCTTTTTGTCTGGCCTAAAGCGCCGGCCGGGCTTTGCTCCATCCGGTAGCTGATTCGTAAGCGTGAGCGGTGCGCAGTAAGGTCTCCTCGGAGAAACGCGGCCCGATCAGCTGCAAGCCCACCGGCAGGCCGTCCGAGAATCCGCAGGGGACAGACAAGCCGGGCAGCCCGGCGATGTTCACCGGCAGAGTGCAAACATCGATCAAGTACATCTGCACCGGGTCCCCGGACTTTTCGCCAATCTTGAACGCCGTCACGGGCGAGGTGGGCGTGACCAGTGCATCAACGTCTTGAAAAACCCGGTCGAAGTCCTGTCTGATCAGCGTCCGTGCCTGCTGGGCTTTCAGATAGTAGGCGTCGTAGTACCCGCTGGAGAGGGCATAGGTGCCCAACATCACACGGCGGGTTACTTCCGGGCCGAATCCGTATTCCCGGGTCTTTTCTAAGGCCTCCCACATATCGTTGGTGTCCTGATATGAATAGCCATACTTAACGCCGTCGTAGCGGGCCAAGTTGGCCGAGCATTCCGATGGCGCGATGATGTAATAGCAGGCCAATGCGTAGCGGGTGGTGGGCAACGACACGGGACGGACCGATGCGCCAAGGCCTTCTAGGGCCAATATCGCCTCATCAATAGCCTTCCTAGACCCAGGCTCCATGCCGTCCACAAAATATTCTTCAGGCACGCCCAGTCGCAGCCCCTTGATATCCTGGCCCAAACTGGCGGTGTAGTCTTTGGGCTCCTGGTCCACTGAGGTGGCGTCGCGGGGGTCGTGCCCGGCGATGGCGTTCAACGCTAGCGCACAGTCCATGACGGTCCGCCCAACCGGGCCGATTTGGTCGAGCGACGAGGCAAAGGCGATCAGTCCGTATCGGCTGACCAGCCCGTAGGTTGGTTTCAGCCCGACCACGCCACAGAGGGCGGCCGGCTGCCTGACGCTCCCGCCGGTATCCGAGCCCAGGGCGTATATTGCTTCTCCGGACGCGACAGATGCCGCTGCACCGCCGCTGCTTCCTCCCGGCACCCGCTCGAGGTCCCAGGGGTTCATGGTCGGATGAAAAGCCGAATTCTCGCAGGAAGAACCCATGGCGAATTCGTCCATGTTGCCTTTGCCCAACATTACGGCGCCCTGGCCCAGTAGCCGCTCCACGGCTGTTGCGTTGTAGACCGGCACGAAGTCCTCCAACATGCGGGAGCCGCAGGTGGTGGGCACGCCTTCGGTGCACATCACGTCTTTGATCTGTACGGGCACTCCGGTCAACGGGCCACCCTCGCCGGCAGCCAGCATGCGGTCGGCAGCTTCGGCCTGAGCCAATGCGGTCTCTGGGGTCAGAGTCAGGAAGGACTGGACGCGGTTTTCAACGGCTTCGATCCGGTCCAAACAGGCTTGGGTTAGCTCAACAGAGCTGATCTGCCGGGAGGTCAATTGGGAATGGGCTTCCTGGATGCTAAGCCAGTTGAGTTCGACCACCCCTATTCCTCCAGCACGGAATTCACTCGGAAGAATTCCCCTTCCCGGCGGGGCGCGTTCTTGAGCACGTCCTCCGATTCTAACGAGTCCTCAGCGAAGTCTTCGCGCATCACCGTCTGAAGTCCGCCTGCGTGACCGGTGGGAGTGACGCCCGTGGTGTTCAGTTCATTGAGCACTTCGAACTGTTCCAGGATCTGAGAAAGTTGTTCTCCGAACATCTGGATCTCTTCGTCGGTGAGGCCGATGCGGGCCAGGGATGCGATGTGTTCTACCTGCGACCGTTCAAGGGGCATGCTTAACCTCCTCAATCATGGGAATAGCCGTGTTCGTCCACGTGTGATTCTTGATGTTCGGTGTTACCGATGCCGTGCCGGTGGTATTCTTCGCCGGCCAGTCCTACCGGGTCCCCATGTACCGTGGCGTTGGACAGGTATTTAAGGTTGTGGAGCAGTTGGTAGTGCGCATCTTCGGCGATGTCATGACCTGCGGCGACCGATAAGTCAGGGTCAACGGCGATGTTCACTTCCGCCAGCATCTTATGCCCCAAAGAACGTACCTGCACTTCGGCGACGCCCCGGACACCACCAGTGGCTATGGCCACGTTCCGGATCTCGTCGGGCACTTCGGGCCCAACGCCGTCCAGCAACCGGGAAAACACGGATTTGGATGTCTCAACAACTATACCCAAAATAGCGGTAGATATCACCAGCCCCACTATCGAATCAGCCAGTGGAAATCCTAGCCAGACCCCTACGGCCCCGAAAAGCACTGCCAGGCTGGTCAGTCCATCGACCCGGGCGTGCTGACCGTCGGTCACCAAAGCCGCGCTGCCAATCTTCATCCGGATCAAGTCCACGGCTTTATTTCCAATGAACCCGATGATGGCAGCGACCGCTACCACCCAGATGTAGTCGATCTCCGGAGGGTCGCTCAGCCTTGTGATGGACTCATAACCGACCTAGATGCCGGCGGCCAAGAGGGACACTACGATCAACAGACCAGCCAAGTCCTCAGCTTGCCCGTAGCCATAATTGAAGCGTTTATTGGGCAAACTTCCTGGACAACGTAAACGTTGCCCATAATGGGATCGAGGTGGCTGCGTCGCCCAAGTTGTGTATGGTGTCGGCTAACAACGCCACAATGACGGTGAAATCGACGAACACTAACTGGACAACGGCGGTAGCCAGAAACGCAGCCAGCGAGACCGTGATGGCCCAGATCCCGCAGTTGCTGGCCAATATCTCGCCATCTACCGCGCGGTGGGAGTGACCGTGGGTTACTTAGCCAGTGTTTCTAGGTTGGTGGTGAACGTGCATCCGTTGATCACCGGTACGTTAGTGCAACTACGTAGTCCCAATTTAATACCTGGTAGATGTAGTCCGTAACTGCGCGGAGCAGCGGACTGACTTTTGGATAATCAAAATTCAAGATTGGGCCGTGGCTGCCAAGAATGGCTTGCTGTATGATTGGGCCGCTACTCTGGCAGGCCGCTTCTCCTCGGGGTTCATGTTTAAGTCACTGATCAACTGGCGTCTGCGGACGCCCTTCTATTACGGATGGTTTGTGCTGGGCATCACGTTCGTAGCTACTTTTGCCGCCAGCGGACTCACCCAGGTTGTGTTGGGCGGCGTCCAGGTTTACATCACCAACGAAAGCGGATGGGATGATGGCAGCCTAGCTTTTGCCGCCACACTGGGCACTTGGTTGTCCGGCGCCATCGCCCCATTGATCGGGAGATTGGCCGACCGGTTTGGCCCTCGGTGGCTCATGCCTTTCGGATTGGTGACCGCGGGTATTGCCTTCTTTGTTATCGCAGGTTCAAGCTCGGTTTTCCAATTCTACGGCGGGTACGTGGTCGGCCGCGCTGTGAGCAACCCAGTCCTGGTGGGTCTGGTGCCGCGTACCGCTGCCGTCAACTTCTTCCGGCAGCGGCGCAACATGGCCCTGGCTTTAGTGTCGACCTTTCGCCCGATTGCCGGCGCGATCAACATCCAGATAATTTCTTTGATCGCGGCGCATCAGGGTTGGCGGGCAGCCTACCGGTATCTGGGCGTGCTAAGCTTCATCTTGATTGTGCCTGTCATGCTGTTCGTCAGGCGCAGGCCCGAAGACATAGGCTTGCTACCCGACGGGGCCAGGCCGGATGGCGCAGGGGCGTCTCTGGGCAGCGGCAGGCCCCAAGCATCTACTCCGGAGTTTAGTTGGACTGCCAAAGAAGCCACACGTACTCGCGCTTTTTGGCTGCTTTTGACCATTACGGCTCTTGGCACGTTGGCTTCCAGCGCCACCGGCTTCAGCTTGGTCCCGTTCCTGGTGCAGGACGCGGGGCTGTCTACCGCAGCCGCAGCCGGGGTTTTGAGTTTGGGCACGTTCTTGGCAGTGACCAATATCTTCTGGGGCTACCTGGCGGACCGAATAACTCCCCGAAGATGTTTGATGGTCATGATGATCGGGGCCGGCGTGATGATGGCGTTCTTGCTCTCGGTGGACTCCGTTGGGGAGGCATTGATCTTCGCCGTTATTTGGGGAGCGTTTTCCGGAGGGCTGGGGTCATTAGAGAACATGGTGCTGGCCGGGTATTTCGGCCGCAGTTCGTACGGCGCCATCCTCGGCGTATTTTCGCCTCTGCAGATGGTCGCCCTGGGTCTTGGACCGGGTTTGGCGTCCGTAGTCAGGGCATTGGCCGGGGATTTCTACATCCTCTACTTTGCAATGGGATTGGCCTATTTCGTTTCGGCGGTGCTGATGTACATAGCCAAGCCGCCCCTTCGTCCTGTGCGGGATGCGGCCGAGACGGTTTTGTCTGGCGATTAGCTCATCTCCGAGCCGCCGGACACGCTTATTGAAAGACCGGTCACGTAATCGGACTCCGCAGAGGCTAGGAAGGCCGCCATCCGGGCGATGTCGTCGCCCTGTGCGATACGGCCCATCGGGACCCGGAAGGCCCGCTCCCGCACCATGTCGGCCCGGTACTCCTCGCCCGACTCGCCCTCCGGCGCCAACGCTCCGGCAATGAAGTCCACCCGCTCCGTGTCCACTAGCCCGGGGCAGATGGCGTTGACGTTGATCTGGTTAACCGCCATCTCTTGGGCCATCGCCTGGGTGAAACCGATGACAGCAAATTTGGAGGCGCAATAGGCTGCGTAACGGGCGATTCCGCGCTTGCCGGCGCCGGAGGATATGTTGATTATCTTGCCGCCGCCGCCCCGATTGACCATGTGTGCTGCCACCGCCCGCGAGACTAGATAGGTGCCCCGAACGTTGACCCGCTGCACCTCATCGAAGGCCTCTTCTTCCAATTCCAGCACGGGCACGCGGTCCTTACCGGGACGTGACCCGGCGTTGTTGACCAGGATATCGATTTTTCCGAACTGGTCCAGGGTTTTGGCCACCATATCGGCCACCTGGGCGCCATCGGAAACGTCCGAGAACAGACCCAGAGCCTGACGGCCTGTATTTTCGATCTCCTCAACAACACTGTTTAGCCCGGCCCAACCGGCCTGCCGGTCCTCAGCGCGAATAGCCGTCGCGCTGGCCTCGATGTCAGTAACAACTACGTCCGCCCCTTCGTCAGCCAGGCGCAAGGCGATGCTCCGGCCGATGCCGTGCCGCCCGCCCGCTCCGGTTATCAGGGCAACTTTTCCACTCAGGTCGTACATTCTTTCCTCACAAAAACATCAAGCTTTAAAAGCTAATGCAGTTTAGCTAATGGGGTCCAGATGTGCCAGGGGGTATGCCAGTGGCGGGTTTAGACCGTTGCTTGGTCAGGAGGCAGAGCGGTTGGCCGCCAGGCCTGCCAGACAACGCCCTTGCTGGGCGAGAAAAGCATAGCCGCCAGGAACAATCCGGTGGCGACGACCACGATGCTTGGGCCGGTGGGCAGGTCGGCATGGAAAGACAGGTAGAGTCCGGCCACTGTGGAGACTAACCCGGTGATCACGCTGATGGTCATGACTCCCGGCAACCGGCGGGCCAAGAGGGCTGCGGTTGCGGCGGGTGTGACTAAAAGTGCCAACACTAAGACGATTCCGACGGCTTTTAATGATGCAACAGTAGTGATGCCCACTAGAAGGGGCAGCAGGTATTGGATGAACCGGACGGGAATCCCTGATGCAGCGGACATGGTGGCGTCATAGGCCGTGAATAATAATTCTTTGTAGAGAGCCGTGATGGCCAAGAGCACCCCACCGGCAACCGCGCCGATGAGCATGACCTCTCCCCATGACACACCCAAAACGTTTCCGAAGAGCAACCCAAAAAGGTCGGCGGTATAGTTGCTGATTCGGCTCATCAGAATAATCCCCACGGCAAACCCGCTGGCGAAGATGATGCCGATGGCGGTGTCCAAGCGGAGATAGGCCCGGCGGCTGATAAAGGTTATGGCCAACGAAGCGGGAACCGCCCAGGCAAAAGCCCCCCAGAAAACGCTGCCTCCGAAGAAATAAGCCACGGACATGCCGGCCAGGGACGAGTGGGCCACAGCGTCGCCCATGAAGGCCATCCCTCGCAGCACCACGAAAACGCCCACCACCGAGCAGACTAGCGCGGCGAATGAGGCGGCCAGTAAAGCCCGCTGCATGAAGGCGAACTCCCAGGGCTCGACCAGGAAATCAATCATGCTTGTGGTCCGAATGATCGACTTCCGGCGTGCCGTCAGGGTGTGTGTGATGTTGGAGAGCGTAGGCCTGGCCGTCCAGGTGCACCATCAGCAAGTGAGTGCCAAAGGTGTCCCCCAGCACCTGCTCGTTCAGCACTTCCGACGGTTTGCCGTAGGCAATCAGTCGCCGGTTGAGGCAGGCCGCTTTGTCGCACCGTGACGATACACAAGACAGGTCGTGGGTGCTGAGCACCACGGTGGCGCCCTTGGCGCGCAGCTCGTCCAGCAGGTCTAGCAGTTGATGTTGGGCGGTGGCGTCCAAGCCAGCCATGGGCTCGTCCAGCAGCAGCAGCTCCGGGTTATGGGCCATGGCCCTCGCCAAAAGCACCCGCCGCCGCTGCCCGCCGGATAGGTCGCCGATCAGTCGGTCCCGCAGATTGAACATCTTGACCAGTTCCAGCGAGGCATCGGCGGCCTCGCGGTCTTCCTTCGTGGTGCGGTGGAACAAGCCACGACGAGAATAGCGCCCCATGAGCGCCACATCGGCCACCGTCACCGGAAAGTCCCAATCAACCAATTCCGTCTGGGGGGTGTACCCGACCAGGCGCCTCTGGGGAACACCGTCGATGCCGAGGACTGAAACTTCGCCACGCAGCGGTTTAATCAGTCCCAGCACGGTTTTGATCAGCGTTGATTTACCCGAGCCGTTGGGCCCGATGATGCCCACCATGTCACCCCGGTCAACTTGAAAATTCACCGCTTCCAGCACCGGATTTCCGTCGTATCCGGCCCAGAGGTTGCGGACGGCCAAGGCCGGTCCTGTCCTGAGATTGGTGTCTACACTCATATGGGTTCGGTGCGTTCCCCGTTACCTAAGGAGCCTAGCCAGGCTCTTGGCGTTGAATAGCATCATGTCGATATAGCTGGCGATCTCGCCGTTTTGAACGTCGGAGTAGATGGGTCCGACCTCGATTCCGGCTTCTTCGGCGGCCTTCTGTAGCAGGCCGGAATTGAACTGGGGTTCGGCGAAGACCGCTGGCACTCCCTGCTCGCGTACCCGTTCTAGTATCTCTACAACCGGTCCGGGGGACACCTGGCTGGCATCACTGCCGACTAAGGCCGTTACTTCCCATCCGTAGCGCGCGCCGAAGTGGCCAAAAGCATCGTGGAAGGTGATTAGCAACCGACGGTCCGGGCCGACCGTATTCAGGGTTCTGGCAATGTCAAAGTCCAGCTTGGTCAATCGGCCGTTGTACGAGTCGAAATTCGCCTGATATCCAGCCGAGTTTTCCGGGTCGGCCTCGATCAGTCCATCTCTTATCCCCTCCGCGTACTTCACGGTGAAAACTGGGTTCTGCCAGAAATGAGGGTCATTTTCATCCAGGTCCAGAAGTTGCTCCGCGGCCAGTATGTGGACCACATCGTCTGAAGTAGAACCCTTGATCACTTGGTCGAGAAATTGGTCAAGTCCTCCGCCATTCGAGACTACCAATGCGGCCCGGCTCAACGTTACGTTGTCGGCGGGCGTGCTCTGGAAGGAATGGACGTCGGCGCCTGGGGCCACCAGGGCGACCACATTTACCAGATCACCGCCCACGTTCTGCACCAGATCGGCTAACAGGGCCGTGGTTGTCACCACCTGTAACCGGCCCTCCTCAGGAGCTTGGCTGGTTGACGATGAATCGCAGGCCGCGGCCGAAAGTAGAATCGCCATCGCCGCTGGAACGATCCATATCGCTTTGTGTAGGCGGGGCTTCGGCCAATTTAGCCTCCGGAGCAAGTGTTTAAGTATCAATTAATTTTGCTTTTGAGAGTAAGTATCAATAATGGTAAAAAAAGAGACTAGACTGCCGCCAGTTCCGATGAAGAATCCGAAGTGCCGCATGACCGGCACCGCCCGTAGACCTCCAGCCAATGCCCGCTGAGTTCAAATCCGTGGCTGGCCGAGGTCTGTTGCAACAGCTCCTCAATGTCACAGCCGAGCAGGTCCTGAGAAGATCCACATTCGACGCAGAGCAGGTGGTGGTGATGTCCCCGGTGGCTTAATTGGTAGTGGAGATCGCCGTCTTCCAGCAACACCCGGCAGAGCACACCAGTCTCAACTAGCAACTTGAGGGACCGGAATATAGTGGCCCGGCCCAATGAAGGCAGTTGCTCTCTCAAGTCCTCGGCGGTGAAGTGCTTGTCCTGATTGGCGATGACCTGGGCGACTGCACGCCGCGGTGATGTGGACCGGTAGCCCTGCTGTTCCAGTGTCTCCAGTAATTGTTCGGCCAGGGCGTTCACCCGTTTAAGCATGCAGTCCTATTCAACAGTCTCTAAATGAGACCAAGTATCTTTAGTGACTTGACTCTATCACAGGGTAATGGGCGAGTCAATTTGGAATTGAAACGGGATCTCTAGTCCAGGTGCCAAGTGTCTCCGGCGGGTGGCCAAGGGTTGTCGTCCACCAGCACTTGTGACAGTTGGGTGAATGCCCCCTTCATGCCGGAGGGGTGGAGCCAGATGCTGTTAAATCCCAGGTTCACGTAGTTCGATGTCACCCGGGACGATGTGTAGCGGGCGTCTTGTCCCTTGAGATAGTTGTCCATGACTAGGGAGTTTTCAATCTCGTAGATGGTTAGATAGATGCCCTCTCCGTAGCGTTCCAAGAACCGGGCTGAAGGAACGTCGCCGCCGGTTGGTTGGGCCAGTTCTATGAAGGTGTCCTTGCCACTTAGGGGCAGTACTGCGATTTCCAGGTCGGTGAAGCTGACTTGGAATCGTTTAGTGGCGGTGATCCCGAACATCTCTTCCCACCGTTTGATGGCCGTATCTAGATCCCGCACCAACACCGCCGTCTGGCGTATCTGCTTGGTCAGCGGCTGGTGTGCCAATGTCTGCCAGTCCGGCCCGGCGGCAGGCCAAGGGTTGTCGCGGGAGGTGACTTCAATGACCTCTAGAAAAG
>Ga0310123_10004017_pt1 | contig 11236 bp, 7 predicted proteins | sample CB6_AW_1057_MG_FD_203505 | JGI IMG/M metagenome (GOLD analysis project Ga0310123, IMG submission 203505) | Marine microbial communities from Western Arctic Ocean, Canada - CB6_AW_1057 | ecosystem: Environmental > Aquatic > Marine > Oceanic | place: Canada: Western Arctic Ocean | collected...
ACAAACGGGCGGGCATGGAGCATTCGCCTCTCGACGATTTCAGGTGTTGCTAGGGGCGATGGCTCAGGAGTCGTAGCAAACCGTGGATCACCTCTTCGACAGGCGCATCATCTTCGTGGGCGGGAAAGGTGGAGTCGGTAAGACCACGACCGCCGGTGCGCTCGGGCTGATGGCGGCCGATTCTGGCCGTGCAACGCTGCTCGTCTCGACGGACCCCGCGCATTCGCTCGGCGACGTTTTCGATACAAAGATCGGAAACGAGGAGACCTCCCTCAGCCCCAACCTCACGGGTCTGGAGATCGACCCGGAGGCCGAAGCCGAGAGCCACATCGCGACGGTCAAGATGAGCATGAAGTCGTTGGTCGCGCCCAAGATGTATGGTGAGATAGACCGACAGCTCGAACTCGCCCGCCATTCTCCGGGAACGGTGGAGGCGGCGTTGCTCGAACGCATGGCCGACCTCATGTCGGACGCGAAGAGCCGCTTCGACCTGTTGATCTTCGATACGGCCCCCTCAGGGCACACAATCCGGCTTCTTTCCTTGCCCGAGGTGCTGTCCGCGTGGAGCGATGGCATGCTCGGCCACCAGGACCGGTCGCGACGATTGGGTGAGCTGCTCAAGGTCTTCGGCCGTGATCACTCGCGAGAGGATGAGTTCGGGATGATCGGCGGATCGAAGGAGGAGCCGGACGACAGTCGTGACGGCCGAATCCAAGACATTCTTCTGACCCGGCGCCGGAAATTCCATCGGGCGCGTGCCCTCCTGACCGACCCGGCGGTCACCGCATTTCTCCTGGTGCTCACCGCTGAACGGCTGCCGATTCTCGAGAGCAGGAAGATGCTCGACTTGCTGCGCAAGTTCGACGTGCCAGTGGCGGGAATGGTCGTGAATCGCCTTTTACCGCCCGAAGCCGATGGGGACTTTCTCCAGGAGCGTCGGGCTCAGGAACAGGAGTACCGGGACGAAATCGACAGTACGTTTGTGCGCCTCCAGCGGGTCCACCTGAACCTACTGCCGCACGACGTGCACGGGGTAGAAACGCTGGGTGAGATCGGCCAGGCCATCATGCGGCAGCTGGGTGTCGACTCCGGGGCTGCTGAAACTCCCTAGGGGTCACCTTCTTCCTGCGACTTTCCGTCACGATCGACCGGCTCAACCCGCAGCATTGATCCCCTGGGCCAGCTGGACAATCGGAATCAGAGCATTCGTTCAAGTGCGTCGAGACACCTTGCCGCTCGGCGGGGGTCCAGATTGCTGATGTATGTCTTCTCGACTCCGCGATCCGCAAGAGCCCTTAGAGTCCGCGCGCACACGGCTTCGGCAGAAGCCCCGGCAGAGAACTCGGCGACGAGTTCCTCCCGGGGCACCGGGATGAATTCTTCGAGGCGGGTGAGAGTTTTCAACGAAGCGCTCCTATAGAAGAAGACACCCACCAGGCCCGGGAGCTTTAACCCCCGTCGAACGGCCTCTTCCAGAAATCTATCGAGGGGTTCCAGCCGATGGTGAGACACCACCTGCATAACGTAATAGTCGGCGCAATGCTCCGGATCCAGGAGCAACTCGACCTGCTCGGTCGAGTCCCTAGAGGGGTTAACCCACGCGCCCAGCCGGAGCTCCGGTACCCGCTCTCTGATGAGCCGCCTCAGATCTCTCGATCGTGAAACGCAGCGTGGAAGTCCAACGCTCTCGTCCCCCCCTGTAACCGTAATCGCATCCACGCCATGAGCGGCAGCTCTCCTCGCAAAGAGGAGGCAATAGTCCAGAGTGTGCTTACAGGTAAGGAAGGGAACAACCCGAGAGAGGTCCGTATCCTGACCAAGATTCGATGTCACGTGCTGTAGGCTCTCCTCCTCTCGGGACCCCACGGCACCATCGGTGAACAGAACAAACCGCCCATCTCCAAGCAGAGCACGTACCGTCCGGTTGAGTTCAATCCAGACATCTACTGACCCTTCCACGGACAGATCCATTGCCGGTGGGCGCAGTTCCACGGTCCAACGACGGCCCGGGCGGCTGAGAGATTCCAGAAACCGTCCTATCCGACCAGAATCGGGCTGGAGCCCAGACACCTGCTCCCGCTCGACCTGATCACTGGACAATGGGAGGCCTCTCCTCTCGCGCGGATACGCTCACGGCAACCCGAATCGCCCGGATGTGGTCTGGTGTCATCCCACAACATCCTCCCACAAATCGGATGCCTGCCTCAACCATCCGAACTGCGTACCTGGCCATATAGGATGGACTGGCCAGATACATCTTCCGATCCCCCACCATCCGAGGCAGACCGGCGTTTGGCTGCGCAACCAGCGGCACTTCCGTCACACTAGCCATTCGCTCTACTACGTCCAGCGTCTCAGACGGACCTACCGAACAGTTCACCCCAATCACGTCAGCACCCCATTCATCCAACGTTCGGGCAACCGTCTCCGCGTCTGTTCCGTTCGATGTGTTCCCCCCTTCCTCAAACGTGACCTGAGCAAGCACGGGAAGGTTGCTGATGGAACGCACTGCTCGCAACGCCTGGTGCATTTCGTTCAGATGGGAAAAGGTCTCAAGGAGAAACCCGTCGACATCACCGTCGACGAGCCCTTGGGCTTGCCTACGGAAGTAGTCTTCTGCCTCTTCCGCCGAGGTTGGGCCCCAGGGCTCTATCCGGAGTCCAAGCGGACCCATTGCACCGACAACCATTACCCCGTCACCCGCTACCATTTGCGCCAACAGTGCGGCCGCACTGTTGATTTCCTCTGTCTTCTCTTCGAGAGCGAATCCGGAGAGTTTGACTGGATTAGCTCCAAAGGTATTGGTTTTCAGAATCTCCGCCCCCGCCTCCACATACTCTTGGTGGATCTCCCCCACCAGGTCCGGCTGTGTCAGGTTGAGTTCGTCGTAGCAAACGTTCACGAACACACCTCGCTCGTAGAGAAGCGTGCCCATTGCTCCATCGAGCACATGCACCACCCCGTCTTGGATCAACGCTCGCAGGTCCGTCACTTAAATCCCTTCGATTTCGGGCCGCTTTTCGAGTCTAGCGTGTTACTGCCGAGCGCAGGTTGAACACTCGCCACTCTATCTGACAAGTCAGGCCCCTCATCGTAGGCAAGGTTCGGGCGGAGCCACTTCTCCGCCTCTTGGATATTCCACCCCTTCCGCTCAGCGTAATCTTCAACCTGGTCTCGACCCACCCGCCCAACACCAAAATAAAAAGCATCTGGATGAGAAAAATACCAGCCGCTTACGGTCGCCGTGGGAAGCATAGCGTAGCTTTCGGTGAGCCTGACCCCAACCGATCTCTCTGCGTCGAGGAGATTGAACACCGTCTGCTTCTCCGTGTGATCCGGGCAGGACGGATATCCGGGCGCGGGTCGGATCCCTTGGTATCGCTCCCGGATGAGATCCTCGCTGGTCAAACATTCGGCGCCTGAATACCCCCAGATCTCGCGCCTCACACGAGCATGCAGCAACTCCGCAAACGCCTCCGCCAGCCGGTCAGCCAACGAGCGTGCCAGAATACCCCGGTAATCATCGTTCTCGCTATCGAATCGTGCGACTAGCTCATCGAGTCCAAGGCCTGTAGTAACGACGAATGCGCCGACCCAATCGGCAACTCCAACTCCCTTGGGGGCCACGAAATCAGCCAGTGCGATGTTCGGACGGTTGCCGGTCTTCTGGGACTGCTGTCGGAGGGTATGACAGCGAGCGATCACCCGCTCGCGTTCTTCGTCTTCATAAAAGACAGCGTCGTCACCGACCGCTTGGGCCGGTAAGATCCGAACAGCTCCCGCGGCCCGGAGGAGTCGCTTCTCCAGGATCTCGTCCAGCAACTCTCGCGCGTCCTCAAAGAGTTCCGTGGCAGCTGCTCCCCGATCTGGATCGCTTAGGATATCGGGATACTTTCCCCGCAACTCCCAGGCATGGAAGAACGGTGTCCAGTCGATGTAGTCCACGAGCTCTACGAGCGGCTGATCCGAGAGGACCTGCAACTCTGTGGTGTGGGGGGTGGGGGGTTTGTAGGTAGCCCAGTCCATGGGAAACGGGTTCTGCCGGGCTTTGACAAGCGATAGAAGTTGCTTCCGCGCCCGGCGTCCCTCATACCGCTCCCTGACCTGCTCGTACTCCTCCCTTGTGCGCGCAACGAAACCACGTTGCTCCCGTAAACTCAGCAGCTTTGCAACCACACCCACGGCACGGGATGCATCCAGTACATGAACAGTCGGACCACCGTAACAACCTTCCACCCTGATCGCCGTATGAGCCCGAGATGTTGTCGCACCGCCGATAAGCAGCGGAATCTGGAAGGCTTCGCGCTCTAGCTCTTCCGCCACGTGCACCATTTCGTCAAGCGAGGGCGTGATCAGGCCGGAAAGTCCGATGGCCTCAACCTCTTCGGCCCGAGCCGTCTCCAGGATTCGCTCGGACGGAACCATGACTCCGAGATCCACGATCTCGTAACCATTACACTGTAGCACGACGCCTACGATATTCTTGCCGATGTCGTGCACGTCACCTTTCACCGTGGCAAGCAGGATCTTCCCCTTAGATGACGACTCCTCCCCCTCCTCCTGCTCCGCTTCTATGAAGGGTGTCAGGTAGGCGACCGACTTCTTCATGACTCGGGCGCTCTTCACCACCTGAGGAAGAAACATCTTTCCCGAACCAAAGAGATCCCCCACCCTATTCATCCCGTCCATGAGGGATCCTTCAATCACTTCCAGCGCTCGATCCGCCTTCTGCCTGGCTTCCTCCGTGTCCTCCTCAACCCATCGGTCAATGCCTTTCACCAATGAGTAACTAAGGCGCTCCTCAACCCGGTTCTCTCGCCAGGATAGGTCCTCTTCCCTTCGCTGTGCTTCACCCTGATGTGTCTCCGCTAGCTGGGTAAGGCGCTCAGTCGCATCAGGCCGCCGCTGGAAAAGCACATCCTCGACCGCAGTTCGCAGCTTCTCATGAACCTCGTCGTAGACCGGCAGTGCACCCGCATTCACGATCCCCATATCCAATCCCCCTTGGATCGCATGGTAGAGAAAGATCGTGTGCATGGCCTCGCGGAGCTCTGGGTTACCCCGAAAGGAAAACGAGAGATTTGAGATCCCCCCACTGGTTAGCACGTGAGGCAGGGCCTTCTTGATGTCCCCCACTGCCTCAATGAAGGCCTGTCCATAGCCGTCATGCTCTGGAATGCCTGTCGCAACAGCAAAAACGTTGGGGTCAAAGATGATGTCCTCCGGCGGAAAACCCACTTCTTCCGTGAGGATCCGGTACGCTCTGCCACAAATCTCGACCTTACGTTCACGTGTGTCCGCCTGGCCTTCTTCATCGAAAGCCATCACAATGACCGCAGCACCATATCGGAGGATCTTTTCCGCTCTCTCCCGGAAGAGGCCCTCTCCATCCTTCATCGAGATGGAATTCACTACTCCCTTCCCCTGCAGGCACTGAAGTCCGGCTTCGAGCACTTCCCACCGAGACGAATCCACCATCACCGGAATCCGAGAAATATCAGGCTCAGCGGCTACGAGCCTGAGGAACTGGACCATTGCCCCCTCTGAGTCCAGCAGACCCTCATCCATGTTCACGTCCAGGATTTGGGCCCCCGCTTCCACTTGGCCTCGTGCTATCTCCAGCGCTTCTTCAAGCCGATCCTCTTTGATTAGCGTGCGAAAGCGCTTCGACCCAGTCACGTTCGTGCGCTCCCCCACGTTCACGAAGTTGAGCTCCGGTCCGATATTCAGCGGTTCCAGACCCGACAATCGGCATAGGGAAGGGCGGTCCGGGATCGGGCGGGGTGGAAAATCCCGGACGGCATCGGCAATTTCAGCGATATGCTCTGGGGTCGTCCCACAGCATCCACCCACGAGGTTCACCAGCCCACGCCTCGCGAAATCCTCCACGAGTCCCCTCATCTCCACCGGCCCCTGATCGTAGCCTCCGAACTCGTTGGGCAGACCGGCATTCGGATGGCAGCTCGTGAAGGTGTCCGCCGTGCGGGACAATTCCTCTAGGTACGGGGCGAGTTGCCTGGCTCCAAGGGCACAATTAAGCCCCACTGCAAACGGACGGGCGTGGCGCACAGAATTCAGGAAAGCCTCCGGTGTCTGACCGGTGAGCGTGCGTCCGGACAGATCCGTGATCGTTCCCGAAATCATGATAGGGACAGCCGTCCCCAACTCCTCGAACACCGCCTGAATAGCAAATAGAGCCGCCTTCGCGTTCAAGGTGTCGAAAACGGTTTCCACCATCAGGAGATCGGCACCTCCCTCGATGAGTCCCCGTGTCGGCTCAGAGTAAACCGCCACCAGCTCCCCGAAAGTCACATCGCGGAAAGCGGGATCCTCTACCTTTGGCGAAATCGATGCAGTGCGATTTGTCGGCCCCAGTACTCCACAGACGAATCGCGGGCGATCCGGATCCGAAACTGTCACTGCCTCGATGGCTCGACGAGCAATACCAGCCGCCTCCCTATTGAGCTCCCTGACAATGTCCTCTAAGTAGTATTCCGACTGACCGATAGAGGTAGCGCTGAAAGTGTTGGTTTCAATAATATCAGCACCCGCGTCTAGGTACCGACGGTGAATCTCCTCGACGACGTCGGGACGCGTTAAAGCCAGAATGTCGTGGTTGCCCTTCAGGTCGCTGGTGTGGCCCTCGAAGCGATCACCTCTATAGTCTTCCTCCTCAAGACCCAATTGCTGAATCACCGTGCCCATGGCCCCATCAAGGACTAGGATCCGATCGAGTGCAGCAGCTTCTAGCAACCTCTGGGAGGTAGATGTGGAGTCAGATCTATTCATTGAAGCCTCTCCTCGTCCAAGTGAGGCTCGGCCGTCAGTGAACGATGCCCCAAGTCCGGGACCCCGTCGGCTATTGCGGCAGGGGAGAAGAAAAATCCCGGCAACGACAGGCGAGCCGGGAGAGTAGCTTTTTAGCGGTTCGGTTTCCCGGGTCGCAATACGCCGCAAATCACCCTGAACTCAGCCAAGCTCAATCATATGTATAGTAGAGCCGTGCAGCCAACGCCACCCGCCTATTCCCGTCAGCAACTGGGGGATTTGATCCTGTCTGCGCAGATCGACCATCACTCAAAAGATGCCAGACCGGAGTCACACCTACTATGACTCTAGAGAGGTATCGCAGCATCCTAGATGATTGGGATGACTTTTGGGAAGCCAACCACACTCCCGAACTAGTTACGTTTCGGGCTCAGGCCGGTCTCATCCCCCCTCACCAACTGACCAGACAACTCCAGTCGGCAGGATTCACGCTTGAGCCGGTACATGGGGTCAAGAGTTACTACCGAGTCCTGTCCGGTCCAGGCTCAGTTGCCCAAACGCTTGAGCACTGGCTTGGGTTTCTCCATGTCCAACAGGCCGTGATGGGGCTTCCCTCGCTTGCCCTCGCCCCGACACCCGGGGATCGAGTGCTCGACCTCTGCGCCGCTCCTGGGGGCAAGACCACCCACCTCTCGGAGTTGATGTCCGAGGAGGGGCCACTTATCGCAGTGGATCCAAAGGAGAAGCGAATTCGAGGACTTCTCGGGAACCTCTATCGCCTGGGTTGCATGAACGTGATCGTCATAGCGGGGGATGGCCGACGACTGCCCCTCGGCCCCCTTTTCGATCGGGTCCTCGTGGACGCTCCATGCTCCGGGGAGGGCAATTACAGACGTCAGGAAGCGCGATTCCCTGCACGAACTTCCCGCTTTATCGCATACGTGACTCGGCTCCAGGAGGCGCTCCTCCGGAGGGCAATTGAACTAACACGGCCAGGCGGGACCATCGTCTATTCGACATGCACCTACGCCCCGGAGGAAAACGAGGCAGTCCTTGACCGAGTGCTTCGAGATGCCCCCGTAACCATGGACGACATTTCCCTTCAGATTCCCCATGCTCCGGGCCTCCTAGAGTGGCAAGGGCAACGTTTCCACCGGGACGTTGCACGGGCATGGCGGGTCTACCCCCACCATCTGGACTCCGGGGGCCTCTTCATGGCCCGACTTCGTCGCCACGAAGCCACCCGACAATCGTCTTCCAACACGGAACCTCAATCGACCACACCTCCTAACGGCTGGTCACCGATTCCCCTAGGATTCCCCGGGGAGAACCAACAGGGGGCCACAATGCGAATCGACAACACCAAACATGAACTAGAACATCGGTTCGGGTTTTCTCCTTCTCTCCTCGAGGATCTCGGGTGGATGGTCAGGGGGAAGCATATCTGGGCACATACTGCCAGAACGTGGCCTATGGTGGGGTGGATGGACTCTTTGGAGACCGACTGGAGGGTTGTATCCGTTGGGCTCCGAGCCCTTCGAAGTGCGCCTGGAAACCGTGAAACCCCGTCCAGCCACTTTCTGACTCGGTGGGCAGATGAGATTGCGCACCATCGCCGGGCCGAGCTGAATGCTACCCAATTACTCAGACTTCTAGAGGGCGAAAGCCTTCCACCTGGCACGCTTCCCGCTGGACCGGTAGCCATTGTTTGCGATGGGGCCGTTCTGGGTCGGGGAATGGTGGGTTCGAGAGGCTTAACTCATGAATTGGGTCGCTCATATGCAGAGCGACTTCTTACCCTACTCTCCTCCGACTCACCCCCTCTCGATCCAGGAAGCAACTTCCCACCTCCCTGATTCTCTTTCGGGTTGGCGTCAGTCCACCCGTGGTCGTACTCTGCAGATATGTTTCGGTCCGGCCATGGCGTGCAGGCATACTCTAACCTTCGGCCTGGAAGCGGTCATGAAAACGGCTACGTTACTCTTCTTACGTGTCTCGGTAGCGCTCCTCGTCCTGATCTGGGGTATCGACAAGATCGTGAACGTGGACCATGCGATCCGGATCTCAAACACATTTTATTTCGGGCTTCTGAGTGCTCCCGGTCTCGTTCCGATCCTCGGAGTCGCGCAGTGCATCGTCGCGATCCTTGGCCTGATCGGGCTCTACCGTTCTATCGTCGATCCGATCATAGTGCTGATCAACCTCGGATCGCTCATCGGGGTCCGAATGTCGATCATCGACCCATGGGGATGGTTCATTGAAGGGACAAACACCCTGTTCTTCCCCTCTCTGACCGTCTTTGCGGCCTGCCTTCTTCTGATCGCGTTTAGGAGTGATGAGTCGCTGGTTCTGGATCGAAGGCGAGTCGTGGATGTGGCGGCATAGTGCAATGGGGTAGTCTTCGGGAAAGACCTGATGTTCACGAAAAAACCTGGCCCAGGTTGAGCACTATCAGAAGAGAGGGGAGAGGAATGCACGTTCTCCGTTTCACTGTCTGCGGTATCGTCTGTGGACTAACACTTAGCGCCATGGGTGCCCAGGCTCAGTTGAGCGACTTCGAGCCTGTCACGGACGCCGTCCTGGAGAACCCCTCTGATGCTGACTGGCTGCAGTGGCGGCGCACGTACGATGGTTGGGCCTATAGCCCACTCGACCAGATCAACCGCGAGAATGTCGGGAATCTACAGTTGGTCTGGTCCAGGGCGTTGAACGCTGGAAGGGTAGAACTCATCCCACTCGTCTACGACGGAGTCATGTACCTTCCCCATCCTGGGGGTGTCATCGAGGCAGTGGATGCCACCACGGGTGATTTGATCTGGCAATACCGCCGTGAACCCCCTGAAACCACTGGCCGTTTTGGTGGTGGTGGTACCACACGCAACATCGCGATCTACGACGATAAGATTTTCTTCGCAGCGCCAGCCGATGGCTTTCTCATTGCCCTCGATGCCCGAACTGGAGCAGTAGTTTGGGAGACGGAGATAACACGGCCGGACGATAGGGCTCGCCACTCCGCAGGTCCGATCGTGGTTAAGGGCAAGGTCCTCACCGGGCGAGCCTGTAATGTTGGCGGTCTACCAGAAGGCTGCTTCATTGCCGCTCACGATGCCCAAACAGGCGAAGAGTTATGGCGAAGCTATACTGCCGCCCGGCCTGGTGCGCCCGGTGGCGATACTTGGGGTGGTGTTCCCGTCGAAGAGCGGCAGCACGTATCGGTCTGGATGCCTGGCACCTACGATCCGGATCTCGACCTAGTATACTGGGGCACCGGGGTTCCCGGCCCGTATACTGCGATAGCACGCGGCTTCGGTGGAGAATATCAGGGCGACCTGCTGTATTCCAACTCTACACTCGCGTTGAACCCGGAAACAGGTGAAATCGTCTGGTACTATCAGCATCTGCCTGGAGACGATCTGGATATGGACCACGTCCATGAAAGAATCCTGGTAGATACTGCTTTCGAGCCTTCGGATGAGCTCGAGTGGTACAATCCCGCCGTTGCGGGTGAAGAGCGAAAGGTACTGTGGACCGGTGGAAAGATGGGTATACAGTTTGTACTCGATCGTGAAACCGGGGAGTTCCTGTGGGCACGACCGATGCTTCACCAGAACGTAGTAATCGACATCGAGGATACCGGTCGTGTAATAAAGGACGCGGACCTTATCCACAAGGAGTTCGGTGACGTCCTAGTCGCGGGCCCCAGGGCTGGGAAAGATTGGTGGTATGGAGCCTATAGCCCGCTCACCAACGCCGTATATCAGCCGCTGCTCAACGCCTGGGTTCGCCAGACAAGTCTCGAGTTTGCCGGGACTGGTAATGCTGCGTCCCGGCAGACGATCTCCTCACCCGATCAGACAAACCTCGCTGGGATGGTAAAGGGGTACAACGTTGCGACCGGCGAGCTCCTTTGGGAATACAAGCAGGCTGCTCCCTGGCTCGGTGGGCTGGTCGCCACTGGTGGTGGTCTGCTCTTCGGCGGTGACATCAATCGGAGATTCAGAGCACTAGATCAAGAGACTGGAGAAGTGCTGTGGCAATCCATTCTTAACAGCAGGATCACGGGCGGCGCTATCAGTTATGGGGCTGGTGGCCGACAGTACATCGCAGTCGCGTCAGGCGGTAACACAAACGGCTCGTACGAGCGCTTCGACCTGACGCCCGATGTGCAATTGGAGGCGCCAATGGGCAGCAACACTATATTCGTCTTTGCATTGCCCGACTCGGAGTGACACCGGTACCGGTATGTAGAGTGGACCAAGTTCAAAGGACCCACGGGTGAGGTAAGCTTCAGCTCGCAACAGGTCCGGCTTGAGGTGGGTCTAGTGCCAACGGAGCAGACCACCGAAGTGACATTCAGCGAACCCGGTGACTATGTGCTACTGGTGCAAGTGCTCAACGGGAGCTTTGGTAACCAGTGTTGCTGGACGAACGCTTATGTGAACGTTACTGTCACTCAGTAGGTGCGATG
>Ga0310123_10004018_pt1 | contig 11236 bp, 9 predicted proteins | sample CB6_AW_1057_MG_FD_203505 | JGI IMG/M metagenome (GOLD analysis project Ga0310123, IMG submission 203505) | Marine microbial communities from Western Arctic Ocean, Canada - CB6_AW_1057 | ecosystem: Environmental > Aquatic > Marine > Oceanic | place: Canada: Western Arctic Ocean | collected...
CGCCCCGCCGTTGGTGAGGGCGGCAATGCGGGCCCCTTTTCGCGCCCGCAGCCGGCGACCGACCTGATCGTGATGCAAATAGACTCGGCTGCGGCCGGTCGATCGGGTGATGCCCTCGCTCAAATAGTCAACCGTCCGGTCGAATTGTTCCCGCGACAGGTTCCGATACGGAAACGCGCGGCGACACAGCGCGAATAGTTTGTCGCTGCCCCACTCTTGGGCCGAGACCTCGGCGACTATCTGCTGGGCCAAGACGTCCAGCGGTGCCTCGGGAATCGGGACCGCGTCGAGCCGGCCGGCACGGACCGCACGCATCAGCGCCATACACTCCAGCAGTTCGTCGCGAGTTAGAGCGAAGAGCCTTCCTTTCGGCACCAGACCGAGCGAATGGCCGGAACGGCCGATCCGCTGCAATAACGTGGTAATGGCACGAGGAGAACCGATTTGGATGACCAGGTCGATAGATCCGATATCGAGTCCCAGTTCGAGCGAAGCAGTCGCCACGACGGCCTTCAGTTGGCCCGATTTTAGCCGCCGTTCGGTCTTCAGCCGGATCTGGGCCGACAGCGAACCGTGGTGACTGCCAGACGGCATCCTCCCCCAGCAGTTCGGTCAACTGGTGGGTGACCCGCTCGGCCAACCGCCGGGTGTTGACGAAAATCAGCGTGCTGTGGTGCTGGCGGATCAGCTCGATAAGCCGTGCGTTGATCTCTTCCCACTACTCGTGCATGCAGACGGCACCAAGCTGGCTCGCCGGGACTTCGATGCCCAAATCGAGTTCGCGAGCATGGCCGACGTCGACGATTTGACAAGAAACTGGCGATTGCGGATTGGCGGGGATGTTCGGGAGGGCGAAGATCCCGCTGAGCCGCGGACTTGTCACGGCGTCTGTCTCGGAATTCGCCGTCGAAATTTCCGATAACCAGACAGGGTGGTTTGCAAAACAAACCGCTTGTGACGGCTCGGCAGGAGCTTTGCCCTCCCGTGTCTGGCTCTCCCGTGCCTCACCCTCTCGCACGCCGATAAGAAACTCGGCCACGCGCTCGATCGGCTTCTGCGTAGCCGATAGTCCGATCCGCTGCAGCGGTTGCTCGCCCAGCGTTTCGAGCCGCTGAAGTGTCAGTGCCAGATGCGAACCCCGTTTATCGCGGATCAGCGCGTGAATTTCGTCGATGATGACCGTCTCGACGTGTCGAAGTTTCTCCCGGCTTTTGGGGGCGGTGAGCATCAAGTACAGAGACTCGGGCGTGGTGACCAGGATGTGCGGTGGACGTCGAACCATCGCCGCCCGCTTATACGCCGACGTGTCTCCGATGCGTAATCCGGCCCGAATTAGGGGAATCGGCTCGCCCTGCGCTTCGGCCAGCTCGGTGATCTCCGCTATCGGGACCTCGAGGTTCTGGTGCATATCATTCGACAAAGCCCGAAGCGGCGAAACGTAAACGACGCGGAACTCGTCCGGTAGCGGTGCTGCAAACGACTCCTTCAGTAACCGGTCGATGCAGGCTAGAAACGCCGCGAGCGTTTTGCCGCTGCCGGTCGGGGCGGCGATCAGCGTGTGCTCGCCGGCGGTAATGTGCGGCCATCCCAGCCGTTGCGGCTCGGTCGGTTGTTCGAACCGCGAACGGAACCAGCGGGCGATGATGGGATGGAAACCGAAAAATGGCATGTGACCAGCGTTTCCTGAAAACGGCGTTTAATACAATTTTATAGTCATAAATATATGTTATTAAATAATTTACATAAAATTATCAATTATTATCATCATTTATTTTACGCCTTATTGTACGACTGGTATAAAGAAATGTAGCAAAAGATGGCGCCCGACGGATGTAAGCCGAAGGGCGCCGACAACACCTTCCCTTAACACGAAGAGGTGCTGCAATGGCCGATTCTACCCGCCGAAACACCGCCGTAAAACCTCGCCGCCGTATCAAAAAACTACGACCAGATTTTCCTCTTGAGATTCACCAAGGCTCTGGCTACTGGTGTAAGAAAGTCAGAGGCCGAGTCTTTTATTTTGGAAAAGTCTCCGATGACCTCAAAGGCGTAGCCGCTCTTGAACTCTGGCTGGAGCAACGCGACGACTTTCTGGCTGGTCGTGAACCGCGAGTAAAGACTGAAGGTCTGACCGTTGCCGATTTGTGCAATCAGTTCCTTGCGCACAAAGAACAGCAACGCGACGACGGGGAAATCAATTCCAGGACTTGGCGCGGGTATTACGACACCTGCGTGAATCTTGTCGGTATGTTTGGCAAAAACAGGACCGTCTCCGATCTAGCCTCCGACGACTTCCGCAAGCTCCGTGCGAAGTTGGCCAAGACAAGGGGAGCTATCGCGCTGCGAACCGAAATGTAGCGGATACGAAGCCTCTTCAAATTCGCTTTCGACGACGGGTTGATCCTGGCACCGGTTCGGTCAAGCGTTTGCTAAGCCCAAGCTCGACGCGGTACGCCGGGCAAGGGAAGAACACCGAGCCGAGCACGGCGATAGGATGTTTGAGGCGACGGAGCTTCGGAAGATTCTCGCTGAAGCGAAGCAGCCCTTGAAGGCGATGGTGCTGCTGGCTGCCAACTGCGCATTCGGTCAGACGGACCTTGCGAACCTACCTACTTGCGCTGTGGACATGGACGCCGGATGGATTAACTTCGCCCGTGTCAAAACTGCTGTGCCTCGCCGCATTCCACTATGGCCGGAAACTGTGGCGGCGATTCGTGAGTGGTTGCCGATGCGACCGAAGGCGAAGGACCCAGAGGATTCCAAACTGCTGTTTCGTACTTGTCGTGGCGCGCCTTGGGTGACGGTATCCTTGTCGGGCACGACCAAAGATGCGATAGGTAAAGACTTCAAAATATTGCTCGTAAAACTCGGTATGAAACGTTCGCGTCTGTCGTTCTACGGTCTTCGTCACGGCTTTGAAACAGTGGCTGGTGAGACTGCAGACCAAGTGGCCGTCGATTCCATAATGGGCCACGTCCCCCAAGAAATGAGCGCCACATACCGGGAACGAATTAGTGACGACAGACTGCGCCGAGTTGTCAATTTCGTTCGGTCGTGGATGTTTGGTGACCTACCAGAGCCGGGTGATGAAACAGTCCCAGACGCGGTTGCTGCGCCTGAGACTTCCGAACCGACGACGAATGAAAACGATGCGCCTACTCTGAAACTTTTCGCTGGGTAAACTAAATACGGGTAGGCGGTTGATTGCAGCTTCACGACTGGTCGGTTGGCGTGGAACACCATTCACCACTTCTCCGACCAGTCGGCCCACTTTCAAAAGGAACGATTATGTCCGCTGTATCATTCGAGTTTGCGTCAAAGGCCGTTGAGAAAATAATCGACTATCTGTGCAACGCCTCTTATTTCGCAGAGGACGGCAAAGCCGATGAGCCGGAGGCGATGCTCAAGGCCGCCTGGGCCTTAGAGAAGCATTTCGGCCCGACAGTCCGTGAGAACTTTGACCGACTTGCGGGCGTCTCCGACGGAGTCATACGGCATCACACAGCGACAGGAACAGAAAGCTACGCCAGCGCCCACGAAGCTATCATTGAGATTTGCGCGATGAGTTACGCGGTGTTCCACATCCGGCGCGAAAGAGTTACAGTATGCCGTCGTTTTGGAAGACATCATCAAGTTGGGCGCCGCAGATACGAACGAGCTGGACCTATACGGCGGATGGGTTTTGAAACTGCCTCTACGCACGGCGTTTGTATGGCCGTAGCTTCGTCGAAAACGGCCTGCGAACTCTCGAATTTTACCGCAGGTCCAAAGAGTCCGAGGGTCAAGATTTGGTGGCTTTGTTCCTCGTCATTGAGCTTGTGTGTATGATCGCTCTCGCAAGAAACTGGGGCCTGTATTATGTTTCGAGGGGAATTGCATTCGGCGCTCTTATGTTAGGTGAGATCCTGATGGTGTATACCTTGCCCCATCAGTTCTGATTCTTGCTTCGTCGATGCCAAAAACACTGGAAATGCTTGTCATCGTGCGTGCAACCTTTCGATATCATCGGATGGTGGCACTTTTGGATATCGATGCGGCCTCGTTGGAAGCCGTTCGACTACACAAGAGAACTGACAACTTCTGCACGACGAACGACGCGGATTGGCAGGAGACCGTTATGTCGTTTTCCGAGAACGTCCCACCATCGTCGTGGATACGAGACACGCCACGCCAGGGATATTATTCGAAGTTGAACGGATTTTCGATGGCAGAAGGACAGACAAGACCATTTTTCTAACGGGCGACAATGGTGAATGCCCGGGTCTCACGAAGTTCTTGACGTCTGATTCGGCCCAGTCACAATCGTGTTTAGTGTCCACAGAAGAACATTTGCCGACGATCCTATCCCTGATGATTAATGCAAAAGCACGAAGGGTGAACGACACTGGCTCCGAGAGTCCAGCAACAAAGGTGCCTTTGGAACGTTTAATCTACCGATTGCCGCAAGACGAAGTGTGGTATGTTGATCAGAATCCTTGAGACTTCCTTCTGAGGCCAACGAAACAACCTGAATTGAACCGATTTAGACCTCCCGCTGGGTGGCCCATGTTCTTGAACCTGGGCAGGCGAAGCCTGCAGGATGTTGCTTATTCCACCCAGCCCAATGGAACTCAGTTGATCACCCAGCACGCCAAGTGCTATTCGCTTTGGTTGATTATGACCCAGTAGCCGTCGTCTCCGGTAACACGAAAACGTGACGAAGTGAACAAACATCTCCAGATTATCAACCTTGCGCCGGCTCATGACTTCATGGTGACGATCCGGTCTGCCCTGTCAACCTCTTGCGACTTCGTGGCCCAGGTTCAAGAACCTGGGCCAGCCCGCTGGTTACGCCTTCGCCAAATCGCGGAGCACCTTGTGCAGGATGCCGCCGTGGCGGTAGTACTCGATTTCGACCGGCGTGTCTATCCGGCAGAGGGTGGTGAAGCGGACCTCCGTCCCGTCGGCTTTGCGGGCTGTCACTTCGACCGCCTGCTGCGGTTTCAGGTCGTCGTCGAGGTTGACGTCGAAAACCTCGGTGCCGTCCAGCCCCAGCGTTTCGCGGCTTTCGCCTTGACGAAACTGGAGCGGCAACACGCCCATGCCGACCAGGTTCGAGCGATGAATTCGCTCATAGGAGACGGCAAACACAGCCCGGATGCCGAGCAAATACGTTCCCTTGGCCGCCCAATCGCGGGATGAGCCCATGCCGTAATCCGTACCGGCCAAAACGACGAGCGGGATGCCCTCGGCTTTGTATTTCATCGCCGCGTCGTAAATGGGAAGGACCATTTCGGATTTCGGATTTCGGATTTCTGATTTCTGCGTGTCGGAATCCGCAATCCCCAATCCGCAATCCGCAATAGAAAAGAGCCTGGTCACGCCGCCTTCGGTGCCGGGGGCGAGCAGGTTCCGCAGCCGAATGTTCGCGAAGGTGCCTCGGGTCATCACCCGGTCGTTGCCGCGGCGGCTGCCGTAACTGTTGAACTCGTCCGAGGTGACGCCGTTTTCCTGCAAGTATAGACCGGCGGGCGAGTCGGCCTTGATGGCTCCGGCGGGACTGATGTGGTCGGTCGTGACCGAATCGCCGACCGAAACCAGCACGCGGGCTCCCTGGATTGGCTGAATTGGGGGTGGCTCGGTTGGCATGTCGACGAAGAAGGGGGGTTCCTGCACGTAGGTGCTGTTCTCGTCCCATTGGAAGATGTCGCCCCCGGCACCGCCAATCGTCTGCCACTCGGGGGAACCGTCCATCGCGTGGGAATACTGCTGCCGGAAGACCTCCGGCGACGTCGAGTTGGCAATCGTCTCGGCAATTTTTTGCTGGCTGGGCCAGATGTCGTGGAGATACACGTCATGGCCCTGTTGATCTTGTCCGAGCGGTTCGGTCGACAGGTCGATGTCGGTTGAACCGGCCAGTGCATAAGCCACGACCAGCGGCGGACTGGCCAGATAGTTGGCTTTCACGTGCGGGCTGATGCGGCCCTCGAAGTTGCGGTTGCCAGATAGGACCGACGTGACGACCAAATTGCCGGCGTTGATCGCCTCGACGACCGGTTCGGGCAACGGTCCGCTGTTGCCGATGCAGGTGGTGCAGCCGTAACCGACCGTCTGAAAGCCAAGCCCATCGAGCGATTTGTTCAGTCCCGACTTTTCCAGATACTCGGTGACAACCCGGCTGCCGGGCGCAAGACTTGTCTTGACCCACGGTTTTTGTTCGAGTCCTTTTTCGAGGGCATTGCGGGCCAACAGCCCGGCTCCGACCATCACCGACGGGTTGCTGGTGTTGGTGCAACTGGTGATGGCGGCAATCACGACGTGTCCGTGCTTCATCGAAAACTGTTTGCCGTTCCATTCCACGGGAATGCCCTGCAAGCCGTCGTCTTCGGCGACGGCTGTCGCGGCTTCGGTGACGGGTCCGACTTCGGCGGTCATCGAGTGTGTTGTGGAGTCCTGGGCCGGCGATTCCTTCCCAAATACGTTGGCCAGGTCCTGCTCCCACTGGCTTTTCATAGCCGTCAACTCGATACGATCCTGCGGTCGCTTGGGACCGGCCAGGGAAGCTACCACCGTCGACATGTCCAGCGCAAGCGTGCTGGAGAACCGCGGTTCGGGCGCTTCCGCCGTGCGGAACATTCCTTGCTCTTTGTAGTAGCGTTCGACCAAGTCAACCTGATCTTCGCTGCGTCCGGTGCATCGCAAGTAATTGAGGGTTTCGTCATCGACAGGGAAAAAGCCCATGGTCGCGCCGTATTCGGGGGCCATGTTGGCCAGGGTCGCCCGGTCGGCCAGTGAGAGCTTGTCGAGACCAGGACCGAAGTATTCGACAAACTTGCCGACAACTCCGTGTTCGCGAAGTATTTGCGTGACGGTGAGAACCAGGTCGGTGGCCGTCGAGCCTTCTGGAAGCTGACCCGTCAGCTTCATGCCGACCACCTCCGGCAACAGCATGTAGATGGGCTGGCCGAGCATGACCGCCTCGGCCTCGATACCCCCCACGCCCCAACCAACAATGCCCAAACCGTTGATCATGGTGGTATGGCTGTCGGTGCCGACGAGGCTGTCGGGATAGGCGGCTCCGTCGCCGATCAGCACGCCTCCGGCCAGGTATTCCAGATTGACCTGATGCACGATGCCGGTGGCCGGCGGAATGACGCGGAAATTGTCGAGCGCCTGCTGACCCCATCGCAAAAACTGGTAGCGTTCGTGGTTACGTTCGAACTCTTTGTCGACGTTGTACTGGAGTGCCAATCGTGTCGCGAACTGATCGACCTGCACCGAATGGTCGACGACCAGGTCGCAGGGCACCAGCGGGTTGATTCGATTCGGGTCGCCCCCCATGCGGACCATGGCGCTGCGCAGCGCCGCCAGATCGACAATGGCCGGCACACCGGTGAAGTCTTGCAGCACGACGCGTCCCGGTTTGAACGGGACTTCGACCTGCTTCGGCGCAGCCGCGTTCCACTCGGCCAAATTGACGACGTCGTCTTCGCTGATCACGAACCCGTCGACGTTGCGCAGGCAGGATTCCAACAGCACGCGGATAGAGTAGGGCAGGGTGCCGACGTCGCCGAGACCGTCGTCAATGAGCTTCTGCAGGCGGTAGATGCGGTACTCGCCGCTGCGGGTCTTCAGTGCTGCTTCCGCACCAAACGGATTGGCCGATGCCATATGTGTGTATCTCCTTCTTGAATTGCTGAAAGAGGAGCAGCGCACATCGTGTACGTTTCAGTTCGGCGTCATTATAAGGACTGCATCGGCTCAAACAAATAGACTGCGGACCCCAGGGCTGGTTAGTGTTTCAAACTGGAGCAAGGTGATCGGGCGAAGGGGGTCTGACCCATGGACCAGACTCCCTGCCCGATTGTCTAGCCGTGAGCTTCGCAACGGGACGAAGGCACGATATCCTAATCTAGGGAGGCCAGCGGCCGTTTTGAAATCAACGGGGCGAACGGCAGGAAAGGTTGATGCCAATCAGAGTTCTTTTGAAAGAGAATCGCGAGGATGTTCTCAAGATCGCGCAGAGGCTTTTTGAAACAAACGTCCACTTGTCCGGATCGTCGGCGCGCGGTGAAGCGCGTGCCGACAGTGACGTCGACCTGCTCGTTCAGCTCGCCCCCGCTTGTTCGCTGATGGATCAAATCGCGTTGAAGCAGGATCTCGAAGAGATGCTCGGCTGCGAAGTTGATGTCGTTGTTGAAGGTGGAATCAGCCCCTATCTCCAAGATCGCATTCTGGCCGAGGCGACGCCGCTGTGAGGGATGACCGCGCCTATCTTCTGCACATCCGCGACTGTGCAGATAGAATCCTTTTGTACATATCCGAAGGCCACGATTCGTTTCTCGCGGATCCGAAGACACAAGACGCCGTGATGCGCAACCTGGAGATTATCGGGGAGGCAGTCAAAAATCTTTCCGAGGAATTGCGGGAACAACACCCGAACATTCCCTGGAAACGAATTGCCGGCATGCGCGATGTCTTGATCCATCACTATTTCGACGTCAAAATCGGCATCGTTTTGGAACATGGTCGAAACTCATGTGCCTGCAATGCGCGAGAGTGTGAATCATCTGCTCGGCGACGTTGACGGATGATCGCCCGAAATTGAGATCTTGCAAAAGGGGAAATGACAGATGACAGCGGACCGATTTTCCGCTGGGCATCATCAGCTCGCTGGAGTTCTCAGCCGCCGGTCGGCAGCTCGGTTTCACGCTCTCGGCACCGAACGGGCCCGCTGAGGCGTATTCGCTGAATCTCTCCGACGGCAAGCTGACCCGCTGGAGCTACAGCGAAGTCGGTGGGCTCGACACCACACGGTTCATCACACCCCAGAAAATCGAGTTCAAAACCTTCGACGAGCGGATGATTCCCGCGTACTATTTTAGGCCGCGCACCGCCACGATGCAGGACCCCGCAGCAGTATTGATCAACATTCATGGAGGGTCGGAGAGCCAGTATCGTCCGTATTTCTCCAGCATCGACCAGTTCTATCTGAACGAGCTGGGCATTGCGGTCATCCGGCCGAACGTCCGCGGCTCGGCCGGGTACGGCAAAACGTATCTGAAACTCGACAACGCCGAGAAGCGCGAGGATTCGGTCCGCGACATCGGGGCGCTACTGGATTGGGTGGTCGCCCAGCCCGAACTCGATGCCTCACGGGTGGCCGTCTACGGCGGGTATATGGTGCTGGCCTCGTTGACGCATTTCCCCAAGCGGATCAAGGCGGGCGTCAATCTCGTTGGTTTGGCCAGTTTTACCACGTTTCTGAAAAATACCAAAGCTTATCGCCGCGACCTCCGCTGGGCCGAATACGGAGACGAACGCGATCCGAAGATGCAGGCGGTTTTCGAGCGGATCAACCCAACCAGCAACGTGCAGAAAATCCGCAGCGCCTTGTTGGTCGCTCACGGCAAGAACGATCCGCGGGTCCCGTTCGTGGTGGTCGAAGAGGTCGTCGCCAAGGTGCAAGCGCAGGGCCAGAAGGTCTGGACCATTTACGCCGACAACGAAGGGCACGGTTTCCGCAAGAAAGCCAACCGCGACTACCTGTCGGCGACAATTGTGATGTTCCTGAGGGAACATCTGCGGTAACCCGCCGCTCGACGGCTCAGCGGTTCGGTGGCGGTGTCAGCGGATCGCGTGGAACGGGCACCTCGCTGCCGATCCAGAACAGCTTGCGATCGTCGGTAATGGGAAACACCAGCTTTCCTGTCTGTTCCCCCGACTTCCGAGCCGTGCCGGTTTCCGTATTGTTGTCTGTTTTTGGCATGTCGGTCAGCCAGTCCCCGTCGAGAATCAGAGGCGGATCGTTGTTGCTGCGCAGTGACTTCTCGTAGTCTTCGTTCGGCTTCGAAATTGCCCGATTGATCTCGTCGATCCAGGACGAAAGATGCTGGTGTTTGGCCTGAAGTGAATCGTTGGCGGTGCCGCCTTTCGGCTGGGATGTTTGCTGGCCGGTTTGTTGTTTTTCGGCGTCTGTGGGTTTCTCCGGCTGCGGGGCTGGTGGCTGCGATTCGGCGTGATCCGATTCGGATGATTGCGATTCCGTCTTCTGCGGCGGCTCGTCGAAAAGGTGCTCGTCCTTGTAAGCGATCTGCGGACGTTGCTTCTGCTTTTCACGGTTCAGGAACGGGAAACCAAGGCGCGTCCCGGCAAACTGGGTGCCCTTGTGAATCGAGCCTCGCTGGAACGGACCGACTCCGAAAACCCAGGTGTCCCCTGCCGTGCTCACCGACCGCGAAATACCCGACTGCCAAACCGGGTGCTTCGTCTGGCGGTTGTAGGCGAACAGACTGATCTTGGCCGCCGCCGACTGATCGTTCTTCTTGGCGACTGACAATTCCGGCAGAGGCGGCAGGGCGGGGACAGTGGGCACCATGGATGCGGCGGTATTATACGCTGTCGACACCGACGTACTTTGTGGAAGCCCGTAGCTGACCTCGTGCGAGTTGGTTCCCAGAGCGCCAATCCGGGCTTCGACCACGTAGTCGGCGTCTGCCAGCTTGTCCTGAAGCAGGCAATTGGCGGCCGTCATCTGTTGACGCAGCGAACTGATGATGTAATCGGCGTTGACGAACCCCATGCCCTTGACGTTCTTGATGTAACGAGTGTCTAAATAGACGGTTTTGCCCGACAAGGCACTAAAGTCAAGCCTGGCCACCGTCTGATCGACGGCATCGGAGATTAAAAGCTGTTCGGTGGCGCCGCGGGTCAGCGTCGTGCCGCATCCCGACAACGATACGATTTCCAGCAAGATCAGGCAGGACAGCACCCAGAACTGTGTGGCAGCTTGGTTAATCATTGTTGGATTGTTGGTATGAAGATAGCCAGGTTGATTCTCATGTTGGCAACAGGGCGAAACTTCGAACGCCCTTCGAGCAAGGCCGGCTGTTGTTCGCCCTTGATCGCATGGGAACGCCGGTGTTCTCTTCGATGAGGGCGCATTATAGCGAAACGTCGGACACGGCCAATACGTAGTTTTCGAGCGTGTGTGGCAAGGATGCATTCCCCACTTTGCGATTGGCTTGAGATTTGCTGTTGGTCGGTTTTCCTTCACTTTGGAAAAGTGTGCGAGGTTTGGTCATGGATGATCAGTTTCGGCAGGAAGTTTTGGAGGTGGTGGCAGCGCTGGCGAAGAGTCAGCAGGAGAAATTGGCAGCAGCTGGCACGTTTGTGGACATTGAGAAATTGACGGTTGAGGTCGGCGATGAAGTTGCACGGCAGTTGGCGAATTGGGAGTTGTCGCGGCGTTTGGAAG
>Ga0310123_10004020_pt1 | contig 11225 bp, 8 predicted proteins | sample CB6_AW_1057_MG_FD_203505 | JGI IMG/M metagenome (GOLD analysis project Ga0310123, IMG submission 203505) | Marine microbial communities from Western Arctic Ocean, Canada - CB6_AW_1057 | ecosystem: Environmental > Aquatic > Marine > Oceanic | place: Canada: Western Arctic Ocean | collected...
CAATCATAATTGCTGAAAGGCCAATACCGCCGCACCCATGTACGGCTAGCCATTGCCCCGCAGACACCTTTCCTTGGGACACGACTGCCCGAAAAGAGGTAGCAAAACGACATCCGAGGCTTGCTGCGGTTGCAAAGCTAATCGATTCTGGTAGTGCAACAAGATTTGTATCTGCAAAATCGATGGACAGGTATTCGGCGTAAGAGCCCCAACGCTTGAATCCTGGCTGATAGGTATTGTTACAGAGGTGGTGATGGCCAGAGGTGCATTGAGTGCAGTTTCCGCAGACACCCATAAATGGCATCGTAACGCGATCGCCAATTTTCCAAGTTGCAGTCTCTTTGCCAACTGCCTCAACAATTCCGGCAAACTCATGACCTGGTACATGCGGTAGGGAAATATCTGTATCGTGACCCATCCAGCCATGCCAATCGCTTCGGCATACACCGGACGCCAGTATACGCAAAACAGCGCCGTGCGGTGCAGGACTGGGGTCAGGTAAGTTCTGTATCGTCAGAGCTCCCTGGAAATTTTCGTAGACTGTTGCTCTCATTTTTAATGCTCTCCTTTTATGAATGAGAATTACCCAATCATTTAACTTAAATTTATGTTGTTACCTAGTCGGTAAGCATATTAGTTAGAAAGTGAGAAGCCGTAATATTTGTTCTGCGAGACGTGCTTACAGATGTCTCGATATTTGTCAGCACCACCTACATAGGGCATGAATACTCTTGGCTTGCCAGGTATGTTAGCTCCCATATACCAGGAATCGCTATGAACATATAAGGTATCTTCTGCAACTTCATTGACGTGGTGTACCCAGTTTTTCTCTGCTTCATGAGTGGGTTCTATCAGGCTGAATTTATTTTCAGTCATATATTGGAGACAGTTTGTAATCCAATCTACATGCTGTTCAATTGCAAGCAGCACATTTGAAAGCACTGATGGGCTACCAGGGCCAGTAATCATAAAAAGGTTAGGAAATTTCGCCATAGAAATCCCTAGGTATGTTTGGGGCCCTTCTGCCCATCTTTCAGTAAGTAATGTCCCATCGGAGCCCCGAACATCAATTTTCAGCATAGGCCCAGTCATTGCATCGAACCCGGTCGCAAGTACGATACTATCTAGCTTGAAGAAGCTCTCACTAGTTTCTATACCTGTAGCTGTAATTTCCTTAATTGGGTGGGACTTAATGTCAGCGAGAGTGACATTTGGTTTGTTGAATGTTTCGTAGTAGTTGGTATCGACACATAAACGTTTCGATCCTAGAGGATAGTTTCGTGGACAGAGTAGATCAGCTGTAGCCGGGTCCTTGACCACTTCACGAATTTTCTTGTGTACAAAAGCGGATACCACATCATTACTATCACGATTTTTCATGATATCGGCGAAGGCATTCCACATAATGAGCCCACCATATTTCCAGCGCCGTTCCAATTCCTTTTGTTGTTGAGAACTCGTGAGATCGGCAGCATTCTGGTCACTATCCATATTTATGACTCCAGAAGATGATTGCTGGGCTTCGACTCTCAGTTTTCTATAGTTGTCTTTCCATTGTTGCTGTATTTCTTTGGTTAGTGGTTTGTTCCATGCAGGGATGCTGAAATTTGCTGTGCGCTGAAAAATAGTCAAATGTTTAGCCTGTTCAGCTATTAGTGGAATGGCTTGTGTCGCCGATGAACCTGTTCCGATCACGCCGACTTTTTGTCCTGTGAAGTCGACTTTTTTGTGAGGCCAGAAGCCAGTGTGGTAGCAGTTTCCTTCGAAAGTTTCTAGGCCAGGGATAGAAGGTGAGTGAGGGGTTGATAGGCAACCTAGTGCCATGATTACGAATCTAGCTCTAAATGTCTCATTCTTTGATGTAGTGACCAACCATCGATGATGGTTGTCTTCAAAAGTGGCCTTCAATACTCTGGTGTTAAATCGAATATCCTTCTTAAGGTCAAACCGATCAGCTACATGTCTGGCATATTTCAGAATTTCGGACTGAGAGGCATACCGTTCCGTCCACACCCACTCCTGCTCAAGCTCTTCAGAGAATGAGTAGGAATAACCCATGCTTTCAACATCACATCGTGCACCCGGATATCGATTCCAGTACCACGTCCCACCGACGTCACCTCCGGCTTCGAATACAATGGTTTGTAATCCTAGTTGTCTTAGTTTGTAGAGTTGGTAAAGGCCAGCAAACCCAGCGCCTATGACGACTGTATCCAGTACGGGGGTACTGCCAAATTGCTTATCTTTCTGATTCGAAATCATCTAATTTCTGGCTGAGTGTTGTTATTAATAGTATTATTACTGAAGATATATCTGATATATTTTCACGGTATACCTTAAGTTGTTGGTTTACGTCTAGAATTAATTATCAATTCAAAGGTATTGATCTATTGTTATTAAATCTCACACTGAGAGATAAACAATTTTGTTATCTAAATAAGGAGATAAAGTCCAAATGATGTCATCTAGATTTGTAATAGCTCTTGGAGCTATAGGTTTGTTGGCAGTCGGAAGCACTCAAGTAAGCGCGAGTGGGGAGCTTAATGTGCTGACCTGGGAAGGTTATACCGATCCAAGCTTTGTCGAGCCATTCGAGCAAGCTTCGGGCTGTAAGTTGACCGCAACTTATGTGGGATCCAATGATGAATTTCCGGCCAAATTGGCAACAGGTGGAGGAGTCTATGATTTGGTTTCACCGTCGATAGATACGACTTCTATCCTTAGAAAGATGGGTCTCGTTGAAGCATTGGATAGTTCTAAACTGACTCATTGGAATGATTTATATGAGGCTTTCCGAGACCACTCAGGAGTTTCGCATGAAGGACAGGTATATGGTGTGCCTGTGGCTTGGGGTTCGATAGCCTTCATGTATATGAAGGACAAGTTTTCAACACCACCGACCTCTGCGTCGGTCATGTGGGACAAGAATTTGTCTGGAAAAATCTCTATGTGGGACGATAAAACCTCGATCTATATTACAGCGCGTATGCTATTTGGCAAAGAAGTAAACGTATATGATCTTTCGGACGACCAGCTCGAAAAGGTCAAGGAAAAACTGATCGCACAGAAGCCCTTAATTAGAAAATACTGGGCAACCGCTGGCGAACTCGTAAATCTTTACGCTAACGGTGAAGTGTGGATTTCAAATACGTGGGGTGGTTATCAGTCCGCGCTACTTGCTGAGCAGAATATAGAGATGGTTGAGTTCCTTCCTGAAGAAGGGGCCGATGGCTGGGCGGATGCGTGGCAAATGGTTAAAGATACTCCAAATGCAGACTGTGCGCTGAAATGGCTTAACTATGTAATTAGTCCAGAAGGGCAATGTGGTGTGGTCGGGGTAACAGGCTACTCAGGATCGAATCCAGTTGCGCTAAAGACATGTTTGAGCGACGATCAATTCATTGCTCTTCACCAGGATGATTTTGGCTATATTAATTCCCTTGATCTTTGGCAAGAGCCTGCACGCGTCGACAAGTACATCGAGATTTGGAATGCGGTAAAAGCAGCTCAGTAGATAAAAGCTCGCTATATATCTGTTCAACACGCCGGGTGGTTTTGCCACCCGGCGTGTTGGTTTCGTGAATATTATTTGGGTAGTAGTGGATAAAGAATTGCAGTGCATTTAGGGCAGAATACAAAATGGCTACTGTCTTAGAACTTAGAAATCTGACAAAAAAGTTCGCTGGTGATGTGACTGCAGTCAATAACATTTCCATGTCGATAGAAGGTGGGGAGTTTGTTACGTTGCTTGGGGCTTCCGGTTGTGGCAAAACAACAATGCTTCGGATGATTGGCGGTTTCGAGCATCCTGATGCTGGATCTGTTGTGCTTGACGGCGTTGATATTACAGATGCACCGCCCTATGAGAGACCGGTCAACATGATGTTCCAGGACTACGCTTTATTTCCCCATATGACCGTCGAAAGTAACATTGGCTATGGTCTTAGAATTTCAGGAATTGAAAGTCGACAGGTGCAACATGAAGTTGACGAGATGCTGGAATTGATTGACTTACCAGGGATGCAGAACCGGCTACCTTCGGAGCTGTCAAATGGCCAGCAACAAAGAGTTGCGCTCGCACGAGCGTTGATCCGTAAACCAAAAATATTGTTGTTGGATGAACCGATGTCGGCATTGGATGCAAAACTTCGTCAGTCCATGCAGATTGAATTGCTTTCACTACACAAGAAAATTGGCATCACTTTTTTGATGGTTACACATGATCAAACTGAAGCCATGGTGATGTCTGATCGAATTACAGTCATACGCGATGGTGCTATTGAGCAGATTGGAACACCAACTGAGCTCTATGATCATCCAGTTACACCATATGTTGCGGATTTTCTAGGCCAATCAAATATGATTCCGGCAGTTGTCCAGCGTAGTACGGCAGACAGATTGATAGCAAAAGTAGGTAGTAACGAGTTGGATGTAACCAATGCAACTGTTATCGGGACAATAGATAGCAACGTAACATTATGTATACGACCTGAAAGAATACGTTTATTGGAAAGTAGCAGTGAAGTAGATACAAGTTTGGAAGTAATCATTGGCGTTGTGGAGCAGGTTCTTTACAGCGGTAACTCACTTCATTTCACCATCTCGCTAGATAACAACCAATCTATTCACGTGCATCACCCATTAAATACTGTGTTTGACTCTTCGTCGATTGCCAGCATAGGGGACACCGTTCGCTGCGGTGTTACCTCCGCTACGATTTCTATATTTGCCGGTTAAGTTTAGGTCGGGTAATCTCAAGTGAAGCACAGTACCAGAACAATTCGAGATTTCTGGTTACTGTTTACCGGGCCCGCAATTTGGTGGTCGTTAGTGCTGTTAGTACCGTATGTCATCATGTTGATGATTAGTTTCTATACCAGGGAATTTCCTTTTCACGTTCCTGATTTTCAGTTTGGTAACTACCTAAAGCTAGTTGAAGACCCGCAGTATTATCTGGTTATCTTCCGAAGCCTGAAAATAGCTTTTCTCGTTGGAGTAACTGCTTTTGTTATTTCCTATCCGCTATCCTACTGCCTGGCTAGAAAGATAAAGTCCAACCGGGTTCGTCTACTGCTTTACGTTGCGACAATTGTCCCACTCTGGGTATCCTACCTTCTGCGGGCATATACCTGGAAGACAATCCTTGGTAGTGAAGGAATACTCAACTCATTCCTAATGTGGACAGGTATCATCCAGGAGCCGAGCACATTGTTTCTATATAACCAGTTCGCTATGGTGATTACCATGGCGTATATCTTCACCCCTTTTATGGTTATGCCGGTTTATGCATCTCTTGAAAAAATCCCGCCGTCACTTATTGAAGCCTCCAAGGATTTAGGGGCAGGGCGGATAAAAACGTTTCTAAAGATTACCCTTCCGCTGTCTATGCCTGGCGTATTGGCAGGGTTTACCTTTACATTTTGTTTGTCTGCGGGTGATTTTATCTCACCAGCCTTGGTCGGTGGACCTTACTCGAATATGGTCGCGAACGTAGTCGCGACCCAATTTGGAATAGCAATGAATTGGCCACTGGGTTCAGCTCTAGGAATGGTGCTGTTATTTATAGTTCTTGCGGTAATTACTTTATCTGATCGATTGGAAAGAGCGGGCCGTATCAACCTGGCCTGACTGTTCAATGGAATCAACACGTCTGTATTAACTGATGAATAAGGTAAGTCAAAGACGTCGTCGACTGGATTTAGGCAATACTGCACTTGGTATTGCCGCCGCATCCGCGCTGGGATTCCTTTATGGCCCCATTATCACGTTGATGATATTCAGTTTTAACGACAATCCGATTACTAGATTGCCGCTGACAGGATGGACGTTAGACTGGTATTACAAAGCATTGACAAATTCGGATCTACTTGCGGCACTTTGGAATAGTGTTATCGTGGCAGTGGCTGCAGTGATGATCTGTCTCGTGATTGGTATACCTACTGCGTTTGCGCTGGATCGATTTAACTTTCGAGGCAAGACGTTGTTCCGTAGGTTGGTTATTTTACCTATCGCTCTTCCAGGCATTATCACAGGTGTTTCTATACTTGCGTTCTTTTCGATGGCGGGCGTAAAACTTAGTCTGTTGACTGTGATTATTGGCCATGGCACTGCGCTTACCGCTATCGTTGTGACCAATGTTTTCGCAAGGTTGCAGCGATTTGACCGTCGAATTGAAGAGGCATCAGCCGATATTGGTGCAAGACCATGGCAGACCTTTGTTTACATTACTTTGCCAAACATAAGGTCTGCAATAATAGGTTCAGCGCTCATTGCTTTTACTTTGTCATTTGACGAGATTCCAGTCACTTACTTTCTAACAGGCCGAGATAACACTCTGCCTATGTATATATGGTCTGTGATCCGTCGCGGTATAACACCGGAAATCAATGCAATTGGGACAATTATCGTAGCCCTCTCGATTGTGTTGATCTTTTTGTCAGTCCTTCTTATTCATAGTGATGGTGGGACTAGAAAGAACAGGCGCTAGAGCTAAGACTTCTCAATTTACTGATATCTCCAAGTGATTTATGTCGACACATTACCCACGTTATGAAAGCCTGTCGCGCCTTGCTAGTGAGCTTAGGTCACAAAAGCTGGCAATTGCACATGTCGGAATTTTCGATCTAAACGCCTATTTTCGTGAACGCCGTATACGTATCGACAAGCTTGAGAAAGTGTTTGGTGAGAATGGCACATTCGTGAATGTGTTACCAAGGTGGGACACTGGAGAGAAGGTCCAGCATCCTGGTCCGTTCGTCGGTGAGCACGTCAAGATAGATCTTGGGTCTTGTCGACCCTACCCGTTCGAAGAGGACGCTGTGCTATTGATTGCCGACTATGAAGGAATTTCCCAATCATGGTCCCCGCGTGAACTTCTGTGTGCGCAGTTGGAAAAGGCGGCTAATCTTGGATATGGAGTAAGGGCGGCTTTCGAATTTGAATTCTTTGTATTAGACGAAAATGGTGAGTCTTTGAGAGAAACTCACTTTTCTGCGGCTAGAAAGTACGCACCGGAAAATCACTGTTGGGCTGGTGAAACAGGGGCTGTCTACGCAGAATTTATTGCTGCACTAGAGAGCGATTTGATTAAAGGTGGGATAGAACCGCTGAGCGTAGGCTCGGAACTCGGGCCGGGTTGTTTCGAGATTACGCTGCAAGAGACTGATCCACTCAGAGCCGCTGATGACGCCGCATTTGTGAAGCTATTTACAAAAGCTAATTGTCGAAGACAAGGTCGGACTGCTTCATTTATGGCGCAAATGACTACTGACAGTGCTGGTTTATCGGGTCACTTGCACCTCTCACTGTTTGAGTTAACAACTGGAAAGCCTGTATTCCCTGATCCGACGGATGAGTATGGAATGAGCAAAGAGTTTAGTAAATTTGTCGCTGGTGTACTGAACTTAGTGCCTGACGGGTTAGCATTCAGCCATCACACAGTGAACTCCTACCGGCGGCATGCGAAGGGCAACTGGGCACCACGAATGGCATCTTGGGCAGTCCAGGACTATGCGGCTGGTATAAGGATAGTGCCGGAACCGACTGATCAATGCAGAATGGAATACCGCCTTCCAGGTGCTGATACCAACCCATATATGACTCTAGCATTTGTTTTAGGCGCAGGCCTACATGGTATTGAGACTAATTCAGAGCTGCCCCCAGCACTCACGAGTCCTGTTGGTTCTGACACAGGCTATGTTGTAGACAAATCGTTGCCGAATGATTTGTATGAAGCTTCGGTTCGATTGAACGCATCACAGAAATCTAGAGAAATATTTGGTAGTGACTTTGTTGACTATTTGGTTAGCGCCTGCGTTCACGAATCTGAAGAGACCAAACGATATGTTAGTAATTTAGAACGTCAAAGATACCTTGAAATTGTCTGAGTCAAAGAGATTGGTAAAAAAGGAGATGAGATGACAGATCTTGCAGATTATTTATCTGAATCAGTTAGAGAAGAGCACATTAGACAAGTGAGAAAAAAGATTAATGAGCTCAGCATAGATTATATCTACTCCCAGTACATTTCGATTACCGGTCGAATTATGGGGAAGGCAATACCGGCGACTCATTGGGAACGATTAGCGGCTGAGGGCATGCAAACTTGGTTGGGTGGAGTCACTAACGTATTTCCTGATCGACGAGGTAATTTAATCGGATTCCCACCAAATGCATCTGAGCTTCTTGCTCTACCCGATCCAGAGACATTTTGCCAATTGCCTTGGAATAAGAGAATTGCGCGTGTATTTTGCACGGTCTTTTGGTGTCGCGAAGATCCAGATCATCCAGAGCAATTCCTTGATTCAGATTGTCGGGGCAATTTAAAGAGGATCCAAACCGAATTTGAAGATAAACATGGTTTGCATCTTAGGGTTGGTTGTGAGCCAGAAATGTTATGGCTGAAACCGGGTGATAACGATGCTCCTTACTATGAGACCACCAAGCCGTATGCGTACCACATCGACCAATTTGAACAGTTATCGGATGTTTGGTTGCGAGTTTATGATTATTCCGTGGCGATGGGGCTAGATATTATACAAGGCGATCATGAGGACGCTCCTGGCCAGATTGAATTGAACTTTCAATACGATTGGGCGCTGCGAACGTCTGACCGACTAACGACTTATCGTCAGATTTGCGCCCAGGTAGCGAGGGAATTCAATCTAATAGCAGTATTTATGTCTAAGCCCTACATGGGTATGCCAGCGAATGGATGCCATCACAACGTTTCACTATGGCAAGGTGGAGAGGACTCGCTCGTACCACTGGTCGACGATCCCATCCCAGGGATGGAAGATAATTTTCTTTATCGCTCTGGAGGTGAAAACAAGTTTCGTGACACCAATGAAACATGGTTGCCGACAGAACTGGGGCGTTGGTGCTTAGGGGGCATGATTCATCACCTAAATGCGCTGGTCGCTATAGGAGCGTCGACGGTGAATAGTTATCGACGCTTAAATGATACTGGTATGTGGGCGCCAGTTGGTGCTAGCTGGGGGCTTCAGAATCGTTCTTGTGCAATTCGTGTTTCGAGCCCGGATCGCTTTGAATTTCGTTGTGTCGATTCAATGGTTAATCCCTACTTGATGCAGGGAGCACTACTGAAGGCCTTTGATGATGGGATTGACAATCAATTAGATCCTGGTGAACCTGAAGAACGCAATTTTGTTGATGTTGTTGAATCAGGTGAGTCTGTTGAAAGGATACCAACCACGTTGCGTGATGCGCTGGATGCACTGGCTAATGATGAAGTAATAAAATCAGCCTTACCAGGTCATATGCATGAAATTTACGACTGGTACAAACGAGATGAGTGGGATAGATTCATTTGGCAAGTGTCGGATTGGGACGTTAAGACCTATCTTGATTGTCTCCCATAATTTATCTGCATCGAATCACATCGATGACCAGAAATGTTTTCTTTGACTGATAAGCAGGCTCACGATTTTCATCGTGACGGGTTTGTTTTCGTTGATAAGCTAATCAGTGATTCGACGATCAAGGAACTCAAAGACGCATTCGATAAAATATTTTCTGGTCAATTCGAGACAGGCGTTAGACCCGACGAAGTAAATTGGCAAGAAGGTGAAAGTAACCCAACTAAAACACGGCAAATTTGTAACGCGTGGAAAGGGAACTTAAAAATTGCTAAAACGTCTCTTCGTGAAGATATTGGTAAGGCATGTGCGAAGTTAGGCGGGTGGCCTGGTGCAAGAATACAGGTCGACAATGCACTTTGGAAACCACCAGGAGTAGGATCAATCGGAATGCATCGTGATTGTTCCTATTTGTCGTGGTTGAATCCCAGGGAAATGATTAGTTGCTGGATTGCTCTAGACGATACAACTGCAGACGGAGGGACGATGGAGTTGGTGACGGGTTCCCACCAGTGGTCACCGACCGATCAGCTTGGTGAGTTTCATGATCCTACCGACTATCAAGCTCTGATGCGTGCATCAGCTCTAGCTGAAGGTGTCGGTAAACCTGAGATCGTTCCTGTACTGGTAGAAAAGGGAAGCGGCTCCTTTCACCATGGATGGACCTGGCACGGTTCAGGACCTAATACCTCGGGTGCTCATCGGCGAGCTTTGGTCGTGCACTGCATTTCTTCAGAAGCACATTTCGTGTCGGAGAATATTTCCGTAGGGACTGGCCCAATTTATGGACGATATCGACACCAGGATAGCGAACGTATGGATGAAAGTTTCTTCCCCATATTGTGGTCCGACAATTATGGAAGAACACACTGGCTAGATAACGTGTCTGACGAATGGTGAAAAATTGATCTGTCAGGATTCCAGTTCTGGATTTGGCAGCTTCCCACGTTCATCATGGCGGTAGACATAGGAATATGCGTGCATATTTTCTACCCAATAACCGAACTTAGTCGGTGGGTAAATTGGTGGATTATGCTTGTTTGTGCACGTTTCCAGGCAGCTCACGACAGTTTCATAATTGGCAGCAAAGAAAAACGGGAACGAGTACCGTTCTTTCAGTGTCCGGGTGACGACACGATGTGGCGTTGATCGAAACAGGTTATTTGTCCAACGCATCATCATATCGCCGATATTAACTAAGAGCGTGCCATCGATTGGAGTCGCTTCAATCCACTCGTTCTTTCGATTCTGAACTTGCAGCCCAGGTTCGGTTTGCCAAAGTATTGTGAAGCACTCGTAGTCAGTGTGAGCTCCGATTCCCATCTGGGGGGCTAGCTTCTCTTTTTGATTAGGTGGGTAATACAACAGGCGTAACTGAGCAATAGGTTTGGTGATTTCATTTGCAAAGTAATCGTCGGGTAAATTTAGTGCCAGTGCAAAAGCGCTAAAAAGTTTGCATCCCAGTTGAAATACCGATTCAAAATAAGTGTATACCTCAACTTGAAATTCAGGCAGTTCGGTGGGCCATACATTGGGTCCGAATAATTTACTCCCTTGTAAGTAGTCGGGGTCGTCGTCAGGGAGTTCGATGGCAATTTCATATCCTTCCTGCTGATCAGGCTCTTCGTCAGGCCCAGCAGTTAGCGCTCCCACTGGTACGAAACCACGGTGTCGCTTTATCTTATTAATATCATATTTGTACTTAACTTTTTCTGATAGCTGAAAGAAATTCTCTGTTTGGTTGCGTACGCCGAGCATATGTGATTCTGGTATCTCATGGTTCTTTATGTAAAAGAATCCGACTTCTACACAGGCTTGGCGCAGATTTTCTGTCATTTCCTTCTTGGA
>Ga0310123_10004023_pt1 | contig 11218 bp, 8 predicted proteins | sample CB6_AW_1057_MG_FD_203505 | JGI IMG/M metagenome (GOLD analysis project Ga0310123, IMG submission 203505) | Marine microbial communities from Western Arctic Ocean, Canada - CB6_AW_1057 | ecosystem: Environmental > Aquatic > Marine > Oceanic | place: Canada: Western Arctic Ocean | collected...
CCTCGGTGCGCTGGCGCTGAATCATGTGGATCAGCACCGGCACGCCGAGCAGGGCGAGCGCGGCGAAGAACAACGGAGCCAGAAAGGACATCAGCGTACCTTCGTGATCTTATGACGCATCGCCAGATACTTGAACAACGCGTGGTCCAGCGGCACCTTGGTATTCAGAAACACGTAGTCGATCCGGTTCTGGTTACAGAGATCGGTGAGCGCCTGGATGTGGTCCTGCACCAGCTGACGATACTGCTCACGGAGCTTGTCTGGCACCACCGGGATCTTCCGGCCGGTTTCGAGATCCTGAAAGCTGGTCGAGTCGTCGTACGGGAAATCGACCTCTGCGGGGTCGAGCACGTGAAACATGATCACGTCGTTTCCGGCGAACCGGAGCGGTTTCACCGCATCGAGGATCTTCTCCGGCTCGTCATAGAAGTCGGAGATGATGGCCAGGATGCTCCGCCGCTTGAAGAACTCGGTGGCCTTGTAGAGCGGCGGCCCCAGCGCCCCCGGACGCCCCGGGTCCATCTGGTCGAGCGTGTGCATCGTCACGTCGAAGTGCTTCGCCGAGGGCGGCACGCGCTCGACGATGTCGTCGTCGAAGGTCACGATCCCCACGCGGTCTCGCTGCTTGGTACTGAGGTAACACAGGCAGGCGGCCAGAAAACGCCCGTAGTCGATCTTCGTGATCCCGCGGCTGCCGAAGCTCATCGACTTCGACACGTCGAAGAGCACCGAGAAGTTCGTGTTGGTGTCCGCCTCGAACTGCTTGACGTAGAACCGGTCCGTCCGCGCGTACAGCCGCCAGTCGACGCGCCGGATGTCGTCGCCTGGCATGTAGCCGCGGTGCTCGGCGAAGTCGATCGAGACCCCGAGATAGGGCGCCTTGTGCAGCCCGCTGATGAACCCCTCGACGACCCACCTCGCGACCAACTCGAGGTTGCCGATGCGAGTCAGCACCTGCGGATCGATGAAGCGCGCGCCGGGCGAGACGGTCGGGGCCGTGGTCATGGGCTCGACCGGCTACATCTGGGACGTCGGCACCGGCACGAGCTCGAGCAGCTGGTCGATGATCTGGTCCGTGGTGATGCCTTCCGACTCGGCGTGGAAGTTGAGCAGCACCCGGTGCCGGAGCACCGGATGGGCCAGGGCGCGGATGTCCTCGAAGCTGACATGATAGCGGCCCTCGGTGATCGCCCGGGCCTTGCCGCCCAGAATGAGATACTGCGCGGCGCGGACACTGGCGCCGTAGGCGACCCACTTCCGGGTGAACTCGGGCGCGTCGTCCCCCTTCAACCGGCTGGTCCGGGCGAGGCTCAGGGCGTACCGCATGACCGCCTCCGACACCGGCACCTTGCGCACGAGCCGCTGGAACGCGACCAGGTCGGCGCCGGTCACCGCGTGCTTGTACTCGGGCTCCACCAGCCCGGTCGTCGTCCGCACGACCTCCAGCTCCTCCTCTTCGGGCGGATGCTCGATGACGATGAAGAACATGAAGCGGTCGAGTTGCGCCTCCGGTAGCGGGTAGGTGCCTTCGAGCTCGATCGGGTTCTGGGTGGCGAAGACGAAGAACGGCTCTTCCAGGGTGTAGGTGCGCCCCTGGACGGTCACCCGGTGCTCCTGCATCGCCTCAAGCAGCGCCGACTGGGTCTTGGGCGGCGTCCGGTTGATCTCGTCGGCGAGCAGGATGTTGGTGAACACCGGCCCCGGCGCAAACACCATCTTGCGGCCGCCGGTCTCGGCGTCTTCCTGGATGATGTCGGTGCCGGTGATGTCGGACGGCATCAGGTCGGGGGTGAACTGGATTCGGTTGAACTTCAGGTCGAGCACCTGCGCCATCGTCTGGATGAGCAGGGTCTTGGCCAGCCCGGGCACCCCGATGATGAGACTGTTGCCGCCGACAAACAGCGTCAGCAACGTCTCGTTGATGACCTCCCGCTGCCCGATGATGCGCTTGTGTATCTCCGTGAGGATCTGCTCGCGGCCGGCTCGCATCCGGTCGGCCAGCGCAATGTCGTCCTCCTGCTCCAGCGCGGTCGTTTCGGTCTCAAATTCGTTCACGGTGGGCTCTCCTTACAACACAAGAAACCAGAAATCAGCAGTCTATACACGCACAGCAGGTCTCCAGGCCTGGCACGTACTCTAGTGTGTCAACGCATACATGATGTAGTTCACGCCCAGCTTGAACGCCTCGTTCGACAGACTGATCGGCACCCAACCCGTGTCTGCCCACTCCCAGGCGTCGCCGATGTCGTTGTTGTGGTTCGCCACCGACAGGAGCCGTCCGTTCGGGTCGTTGTCCTCGAACAACCCGTAGAAGATCGGGATGGCTGGGCAGTAGACACACTCGTACTCCAGTGCATGGATGTCGAAGAACGAGTGATAGACCGGGTGGGTCGCGTCGAGCTCGATCCAGCGGAGGTCCGGAAACACCTTCCGCATCTGCGCTTCCAGGTTGAACCAGTGGTCGTCGTGGAAATCGTCGAAGATCAGAAACCCGCCTTTGAGCAGGTAGTTGCGCAACCCGACCGTCTCCGCCTCCGACAACCTCCAGTACCCCGGCTCCGACATGTACGCGAACGGGTGCCGGAACAGGTCTGGGTCGTCAAACATCAAGATGGCGCCGCCGTCCGGCCCCAAATACGGATCGATTAAGGTGATCGACTCGAGAATCTGCATGAGGTTCCGCTCGGCCGTGGGGTAGTCGTGGGCCCAGGGCAGATCCTGCCGGTACGCGAAGCCGCCCCCGGCATAGCCGAAGGGGTACCGGATGCGCGCGAAGACGAACCGGCCGTCGTAGTCCTGCGGCCCGGACACCGGGTCGGTATCGGCGCGGCCCCCGACCGTCGCCACGGTGCCGCCCGCCAGCAGCAGCGCGAGGGTCAGGACCGGCCAGCGCGGTCTCATCGTCGTCGTCATCGATTTCTTAGCGGGGTGGCTCGGCCGCCGCCTCTTCCATCGTACGAATCTCACGGCTCTTGAGCGCCATCGCCACGAGCAGCGTTTCCATCTCGGCCTGGTACCGGGTCTCGTTCGTCCCGCCCCGGGTCGCCTGGAGCGCCTCGACCTGCTCCTGGATCTCGAGCCGTTCTTGATAGAGCGCGCGCAGCGCCGGGACGTCTGGCAGGCCAGCGATGCCGGCGCCGGCGCTGATGAACATGGTGCGCGCAAGCGCCCCATCGGTCGTTGTCACCAATGGGTCCGGTTCCCGCGTGCCTTCCCCGTCGCCATTGTCGTCGAGCAGCGCGTGCTCGGTCTGCAGCCGCCCGTCCGATTCGTAGACGCGCGCCACCTGCGCCACCGCATACTCGAACGCCTCGAGCACCGACACCCGTCCGTCTTTGTTCTGGTCGGACTCTTCCTCGCCGTCGGCGAACGCCGCGACGAAGTAGCCACCGAACACCGTCGCGTTCCACTGCCCGCCGCTGCGGGTCGCCGTCACCACCGTGCGGCCCTCGCCGGAGAGCACCTCGATGAACCCGCCGCTCGCGGTCGCCGCGTTCACGAACGCCACCTGCTGCGAGCCCAACGGCTCGAGCAGCCGCGCGTAGTCCTGGGCGGTCAGGTCACGCCCCGGTAGGTTGAAGCGGGACTCGCCGTTGCTGTAGCTGCCGTGACCGATCAACAGCACGAGGACGTAATCGTTGGGCTGGGCTCGTTCGGCGATCGTGGCGAACGCTCGCTCGACGTTCTCCCGGGTCGACCGATCGCCGATCCGCGCCGGATCGAGCTCGGTCTTCTCGGCCAGGTAGATCACGTTCGCAGCCGGCAGCTCGTAGCGGCCGGTCGCCGCATCGATGAGCGTCGTCGCCCACTGATGGAACTCGTCCACGTAGGCCGGGTCGCCGCTGAGCCCGGTGATGACGAGGATGTGGGTCTGCTGCCCCGTCGCCGGCGCGGCCAGCAGCGCCAGCAGCACGGCGAGCCACAGCGTTGGGCGACCGTTCATGCCAGACCCCGCGCGCGCCGATACCCCCACTCGCCGAGCACTAGGAGGAAGAACAGGAACAACACCGCCGGCATGTCCCACAGCGCCCGCTCCTCGATGACCGTCACGCCGCCGCCAACTGTCTGAATGTCGTCGACGAGCGTGTCCACGGTGTCGGCGGTGTAGAACCGACCACCGGTCTCCGCGGCGACCCGCTCGAGCAGCGGCGCCCGCATCGTCGAGTCGTAGTACTCGGCGTCGCTCGGCGCAACCCGGAGGTAGGCGGTGTCGCTGCCCAACAGCTCACCGTCGGCCATGGCCTCGATCCGCACCTCGTAGAGCCCTTCCTTGTGCGGGGTAAAGCGTGCGGCGTACTCGCCGTCGCGGTCGGCGGTCCAGTCCAGCGGCACCTCGATGAGCTCCTCGTCCGGGTCGGTGACCCAGGCCGACACCTGGCTGGTGTTGATCTCTTCGTAGCTGGCGTCGTCGACCTCGGCGTTGAGCGTCACCGTCTCGTCGAGCTCCACGCGGTCTTTGGGCACCTCGGCCACCACCTGGTCCGGCACGCCGTCGACCAGCCAGCGCAGCAACCGCCGCCACAGGATCTCGTGGGTCTGGTCGTCGACCGGGATGTCGGCGTGCATCTGCCACATCCAGGAGTCCTGGGCCAGAAAGGCGAGCGACTTGCCGGCGCCGTAGCGCTGGAACGCCAGCACGACCAGCGACCCGTCGCCGCTCTCGAGCAACGTGGTCGCGCCCGGCTTCACCTCGCGGATGTCGTTCACGAGGGTGATCGCCGGCAGCTCGAGCCACTGCGCGGCCGAGGCCTCTTCGGTGTCGGCGATCTGGGTGGACGGGTGGGTGGCGCCCGCTCGCGTCGGGCGCACGTTGATCTCCTCGAAGAAGCTCCCTTCCCCATCCGCGTCGCGCTCGTCGAGCAGCACCGGCAACACGTCGGCCACCGGGGTCCCGGCGTAGCCACCCTCGGCAAACGAGCGATGACTGCCGAGCATGATGAGACCGCCGCCCCGTTCGCTGACGAAGTCGGAGATCATCCGCAGCTGGTCGGGCGTGAAGTGGCTCGCCTCGATGCTGCCCAGGATGAGGGCCCGATATCGGAACAGCTCCTCGCGTGTGCGGGGGAACCCGCCAAGCAGGTTCTCGCCGTCGTCGCTATCTTCGACCAGCACCATGAATTTTTCTTCGGCGGTCCGCTGCAGCACGGCGAGCTGGAGGTTCTCGTCGTCGGCCACCGCGCGGCGGAGGAACCCGACCTCCCAGCGAGGCGCGCCCTCGAAGTAGAGGATCTTCTCGCGCGTGTCCTCCACGACGATCAGGGCGTGGCGCACGTTGTTCTGCGTCACCATCTCGTTGGGCTCGGGTGCGATCCGGAAGCTGAAGAGGCGTGGCCCGGTATCCGAGGCGGTGAACCGCACCCGCACCGTGGTCGGCTCGCCGTCGTCCGGCAGGATCAGCTCCTGGTCGGCGACGATCCGCCCCTCGTCCTCCACCTGCAGGGTGACGGTCTGCCCACGATAGCCGGTCTGCGCCACCACCACGTCGACCACCAGCGCGGCCCCCTTCAGCACCGACCGCGGCGTCTCGACCCGGCTTAACTGGATGTCACGGGAGTACTCCTCGCGCCCGAGCCCGACGGTGAACACCGGCACACCGGCCGCCTGCAGCGGCAACAGCGCGTCCCCCAGCGGGTCGTCGGCGTTGTCGGCCCCGTCGCTGACGACCACGAGCCCGGACAGCGGGACACTGGCGAGCTCCTCGTGGGCGCGGGTGAGCGCCTGCCCCAGGTGGGTCTGGGTACCGTCGTAGGCGAGGTCGCCCACCGCCTCGATCCGGTCGGTGGTCGTCGAGAAACTGAAGATCCGCAGCGCGAACCGGTCGGCGAGCGCGGCCAGCAGGGGGCCCTCGACACTGCCGAACTGCTGGGCCACAAAGTCGGCGCGGGTCTGGCCGTCGCGGTCCGCAATCTGCATGCTGCGCGAGTCGTCGATCAGGACGCCCAGGAAGTTCTGCTGCGGCACGACCCGGGACAGCACCAGCACCGGGCGGAACAGGCACAGCAACAGGAGGGCCAGAATCGTGAAGCGGATGCCGGTCAGCACCGCGCGGTCGAGGGGACGGCTGTTGGCACGGACCCGCTGGTAGGTGCGGAAGGTGACGACCCCTGCCACCACCACCGCCACGGCCGCCAGATACGTCACGGTCGAGGGCCGGAACGCCAGCTCGCCCTCCTCGAAAACGAGCGGCCGATACTTGAAGAGGAATTCGAACAGCGATTCGAACATATCTCAGTGGCCCAGCTTAGTGGCCAAGACGCGACCGGGCCGGCAGCGACGCGAGCCAACTCGCGATCACCTCGGCCCGACTCCCGGATCCAAAGGGGGCTCAAGACCCCACGGTCACAACAGTTGATGCAGTTGCCGAAGCCCTTCCGCCTTCGCCAAGGCATCGGCGGACAAGCCTGTTTCTCCTGCGTTCTGCCGCCTGCCTCCTGTCTCCTTGGACATGCTCTAGTGACTCATCGCGTAGACGATGGTATTGACGGTGATCTCGATCGCGAAGGTCGAGTAATACAACGGATAATACGGGCTCTCGGCCCACTCCCAAGCGTCGCCGATGTCCGTGTTCCAGTTGATGACGACCATCAACCGGCGATTCTCGTCGAAGATACCGCGCACATGCGGGTTGTACCCGTCCTGCTCCCAGGTCCTCCCCCCCCGTTGTGCGTTGCCGTAATTCGGGACCTGGACGACTTCCTCGATGTTATAGACGGTGTGGAAGATCGGATGGTCGAGAGGGATTTCCTCGATCTGATACTCGGGCAACACACGCTTGATCTCACTCTCGAAGTTCGCCCACTCCCATGAGCCCCAGAAGTCGTCGATCATCAGGAACCCGCCGGCCAGCAGATAGTCGCGGAGCCCCTTCACCTCCGCCTCGGTCATGTACATGTACCCGACCTCGAGCGCATAGAGGAACGGGAACCTGCGCAGATCCGGGTTGTCGAGCCGGACCGCGTTCTCCCTCTCGTAGGAGTCGAGCAGGTCGACCAGCCGGTCGATGATGGTCAGGAACTGCCGGTCGGCTTTCGGGTAGTCGGTGGCCCAGGAGCCCCCGCGGTAGCCGCCGCCGCTGTAGATCGCCCTGGTAAAGAAGAACTCGCGGGCGTCGGCGCTCGGGTTCTTGAGGGCTGGCCGGAGGACGTCTCCCCGGCGAAAGACGGACCGGCTCTGCTGGGCCGGCGGCTCGACCGTGGCCCCGCTGGCCACGAGGAGCGGCGCCGCGCGCTCGACCGCCCACACCGCTCCCCATCCGACGCCGAGGAGCGTCGCCGCGACCACACCCGCGCGCACGAAGAACCGTGGCCGCAAGCAACTGCTCCAGGGAAAGATGGCCGGTCAGGAGCCGGTCGTGGGCAAGGTCAGTCCGGGCGCGCTCGTGGAGGCACGGCGACCCCCGACCCTGAGCGCAGCATAGCACAAGCAGGAACGCGGGCCTCTGGTCAAACCAGCCCGCTCGGCGCCTGTCCTCACTCGGCCGACAACACATCAGGCCGGCAGGCTCGAAGCGGCTGAAATCGGCGGCGTTGCACGTGGCGATGGTTGCATCCGTCTCGATCGCGGTTGCCGCGATCTCCTCCAGCCGCGGTTCGCGCGTCCGCAACGGGAGCGTCGGGGGCGTCGAGCGGACTCGGGGGGGCGTCGAGGGGGCTCCAATATCGCCTATCGTCCTGTTGGGCTCAGGTCGCGCGCCAGGGGGTCCGCGCTGTGGAGGTACTGCAGAAAGTCGCGTAACACTCGAAGTAGCCGCGGGCCCAGGAGTGCTGCCCGATGACCACCTGTCGGCGCCCCCTCAGGATTCGACCGAGGTCATCACGAGGCGACGGCAGACTGGAGGCCACGAGCCGCGGCGGCCATCTTCTATGATGGGTCGAGATGCCGCCCCGCGACCGACCCCCATTGAGACCTGGCCTCGAACGCCGGTCACTGCGGGTCATAGTGCTCGTCGCGCTGTGGGGAACCGGCGCACCCGCGCAGGCGCAGACCACCGGTCTCTTCACGATGCCGGCCGTCAAGACGGCCGCCCCGCCCCACATCGACGGTGTGATCAACGCCGACGAGTGGCGGGACGCGGCGCGTGTGGCCGACTTCATCCAGTTTGAGCCGAACCGTGGAGAGCCGGCCGAGCTGGAGACGCAGGTGCTGGTGCTCTACGACGAAGCGCAGCTCTATGTCGCCTTCCGGGCGTACGACCCGGAGCCGCTCATGAGTCAGATGACGCAGCGCGATGCGCAGCTCTGGAGGGACGACTCGGTGCAGATCTACATCGACACGTTCCACGATGGCCGCTCCGGCTACTTCTTCATGACCAACGTGCTGGGCACCCAGCTCGACGGGCGGCTGGCCGAAGACGGGACCAGCAGCGACGAGACCTGGGACGCGCCCTGGGTATCGGCAACCCAACAGACCGGCTTCGGGTACACCACCGAGGTATCCATCCCGTTCAACGCGCTGCAGTACGCCGCCGGCGACGACACGACCTGGGGCATCAACTTCGCGCGCAGCCGCCGGCGGACGCTGGAACGCAGCTACTGGTCGGGACCGGTCGACCACTGGGGCCGGATGTCGCAGGCCGGTGATCTCGTCGGTCTGGACGTGGCGCCGCCGGCGCGGCGGCACCAGGTGATTCCGTATGCGCTGTCCGAGGCGCAGGAGGGTCGCTCGCCGGGTGCGTCGTTCGGGCTGGATGCCCGCTACGCCCTCACCCCGCAGACCTCGGCGTATGGCACGCTGAACCCAGATTTCGCGACGATCGAAGCGGACCAGGAACAGATCAACCTGACCCGGTTCGAGCTGAACCTGACGGAGAAGCGACAGTTCTTTCTCGAAGGACGGGAGCTGTTCAACCAGCGGATCCGGACGTTCTACTCGCGCCGCATCGGCGACATCTCGGGCGGCGCCAAGGTGCTGGGCAAGCAGGGGGCCTGGACCTTCGCGGCGCTGTCCACACAGGGCGACCTGCCGGGCTCGACCGACGGGGCGAGCTACACGGTGGCGCGGGTGCGCCGTGATGTGGCGTCACGGTCGAACATCGGCTTCCTGCTGGCCAACCGCGCTCACGACGGCCGGCACCAGGGGTCGGCCGAGATCGACGCCACCTTGTTCTTCACCGAGACCTTCGGGTTCACCGGGCAGCTCGTCAAGAGCTACGGCGAGTATAGCCGCGGCACCGTCGCGTTCTTCGCACGGCCGTCCTACGACACGGCCACCGCGCACGCACATGTGCGATACACACATCTGGGCGACCGGTTCGCTGACAACGTCAACGTGATCGGCTTCATCCGCGATGACGACCGTCGTGAGCTCGACGGCGCGGTCCAGAAGACAGTCTTCGTGCGGAGCGGCGCCGTCGAACGCGTGAGATTCGTCTCCGAGAACAACATCTACTGGGGACAGACGGCGGTGCTTCGCAGTTGGGTCACCGACCAGTCGGTGAGCGTCGACTGGCGCAACCGCTGGACGACGGGGTTCAGCCACATCGAGGAGTTCAAGCGGTTCGAGAAGGACTTCCGGAACCGGCAGACGGAGCTGGAGATCGGCTACAACACGCGGTCGTACGAGTCGGTACGGGGCGGCTTCGAGTTCGGCCGGAACTTCGACGCCGACTTCCGGCTCTGGACCGCCACCGCCACCTATACGGTGACCGAGCAGCTCGCGGCCGAGTACGAGCTGCAGCGGCTGGAGCTCGACCCGGACCCGGAGCACGAGAGCACCTGGATCCACGTCATCCGCGCCAGCCAGTTCTTCACGCCGGACCTGTTTCTGCGTGTCTTCTTCCAGACCAACTCGGCGATCGACCGGCGGAACGTCCAGGCGGTGTTCGTCTACCGATATCTGCCGCCATTCGGCACACTGCAGGTCGCCTACCAGCGCGGGACCGCCGAGTTCGGTGCGCGATCGAACCAGGGGAACACGGTGTTTGTGAAGATTACGACGGTCCTGTAACGAACAACCCGACCGGCGACAGCGGCTTCAGGCTATGGGCTTCAGGAGGGCTATTCGACGAAGCGGACCTCGAACATCTTCGGCCACCACTTGCCGGTGATGTAGAAGGTCTCGGCTGTCGGGTCGTAGGCGATGCCGTTCAGCACCTCGGCGCCGACCTGGTCGACGCCGTGTAGCAGGCCGGTCGCGTCGATGTAGTCCGTTACCCGGCCGGTTTCGGGGTCGATGCGGACGAGGAAGTCCTCCTCCCAGACATTGGCGTAGACCGCGCCGTCGACGCACTCCAGCTCGTTCAGGTTGTGCAGCGGCTGCCCGCGCAGGCGCACGCGCTGTTCGCCGATCGGCTCGAACGTGTCCGGGTCACGAAAGGTGAGTCGGTCGCTGCCGTCGCTCATCACCAGCCGGTCGCCGTCGTGACAGAGCCCCCACCCCTCGCCCTGATACTGAAAGGTCTCTCGCAGCTCGAACGAGTCGCGGTCATAGGTGAAGGCGCGCCCCGACGTCCATGTGAGCATGATGAGGCGACGGTCGATGAGGGCCAGCCCCTCGCTGAAGTACTCGGCGGACACGTCGATGCGCTGCTCCACCCTCCCGGTCTGCGGGTCCAGCCGCCGGAGGGTGGACTCCCCATAGCGCCCGGCACTCTCGAACAGCCGATCGTTCCACCAGACGAGCCCCTGGGTGTACGCATCCCGTTCGTGGGCCAGCTCGCGCAGCACATCGACGCGAAGCGTACGCACCACCGGCTGCGACTCGGACGCCACACCCGCCGCCGCGCGTGCGGGGGACGCCTGCGAGGTGGGGGCGGAGCGGAGCATCCAGACGCCGCCGACAAGGGCGATCACGATCGCCGCGCCGACCCAGACCCGTGGCGGTGGACCGGCCGTGGTACGCACTGGTGTCGCAACCCGTGTCTTGGTGCCCTTGATACGTCGCTTGCGCCCCACGGTCTCTCCCAGCCTAAGGTGAAGAACCTCGATTATACGCCGGAGGCTCCCGCGCGGGTTGCATGCGCCTTTTGGTAGGATGAACAGACACTCGGCCACGGCGTCTGGGCGTGCGAATGGGCGGCCCAGTGAAGGATGCTGATCTCCCCGCGAAGTCTTTCCCCGTGGAAGCACACGGGCCTCAGGAATCGCCGGTGCTAGAGCCTGTCACGCTGGTTCACGCCCTCGCGTACACCGCGATATTCTCCGCCTACGCCCTGGTCACTCTTCATTTCGCCCCGCGGCTCTGGCTACGTCACTTCCCGGCGAACGAGCGCAAACGGCAG
>Ga0310123_10004025_pt1 | contig 11215 bp, 13 predicted proteins | sample CB6_AW_1057_MG_FD_203505 | JGI IMG/M metagenome (GOLD analysis project Ga0310123, IMG submission 203505) | Marine microbial communities from Western Arctic Ocean, Canada - CB6_AW_1057 | ecosystem: Environmental > Aquatic > Marine > Oceanic | place: Canada: Western Arctic Ocean | collected...
GGAGGGGGGAGGGGCAGGTTCGATGAACACTGGCCAGTTCTGGGGTTACGACCATGGGAGGTCACGTCAATAGCGATTTACACGATCTGGTCGCGGGCTTAGACGTCCACTGCCAGTTCAGTGTGCCGCTGGGTTCGTTGACTTGGTACGGGGTTGGTGGTCGTGCCGAGGTTCTGGCCCATCCACCCAATACCGCACAACTGACTGCTCTGATGGAGCGATGTCGAGATCGTCGTGTCCGGTTGTACGTTTTAGGTCACGGAGCAAACTTGCTGGTGTCCGATGGCGGTGTCAACGGGATTGTGGTGCAGTTAGATGCACCAGGATTCACCGGCATGTCCATTAACGGCAATCGCGTCACAGCCGGGGCCGGTTACGATCTGATGAAACTCGTGCTCAAAACTGCTAGGGCCGGTCTTGGGGGTCTTGAGGCTGTCGCGGGTATTCCCGCCAGCATCGGCGGAGCGGTGCGGATGAATGCTGGGGGTGCCTTTGGCGAGATTGGTTCGGCCGTGGGCGGTGTGCGGGTTGTGGCCGATACCGGCCAACTGGATACCCATGACCGGGATGATCTGGTCTTCGGGTACCGCTGGTCGAATATTGTCGATCCCTTCATTATCGAAGCACAGTTCGAGTTGACTCCAGGCGATCCGGTTGCACTGATGCGACGGGTCAAGGAGATCTTTCTCTACAAGAAGAGTAATCAGCCCATGAGGGCTAGCAGTGCCGGGTGTGCATTTAAGAACCCCGTTTCGGTTAGTGGTGGTGGAGCGTCTGCTGGCCAGCTGATCGAGCGGGCAGGTCTGAAAGGCTTTACGATTGGCGGTGCGTCGGTATCACCCTTGCACGCTAATTTCGTTGTGGTCGATCAACGTTCGGGGCGGGCCGATGACATCAAGGCGGTGATTGATCATGTTCAGATGGTTGTGCGCGATAAGTTTGGCGTGGATCTAAAACGTGAAGTAGTCGTGTGGCCCTAGGAGGTGGGCGGTATCTGGCGACCTCGTCTTTGCACAAGTGGGCCAAGACGATTTATGGTGGCGCATCATTCGGCCGCAAGTGCTGCCGTTTGGTAAAACAGGTCATATTGGGCGATCAGCCCCACCATCGAGTCTCTGTAGTGCATTCCAAGAGCGGGTGCGAGTACTCTATTACACTCCGACCCACTTGAAAGCAGATCCATCATGACCAGTCAGATCGGCGATCAATTGTACACGCTTAGGGAGCATTGTCGGAATCCAGCAGATTTTGCGCATACATGCCAGAAACTTAAACGAATTGGATTTGTCGCAGTGCAGGTATCTGCGGTAGGTGTGGATGACCCGGTGCAGGTCAAACAGATTTTGGACGACCATGGATTGAGTTGTGTGGCAACGCATCGAGATTGGGATCAGCTCAGGGATACCGAGAGGGTTTTGGAGGAACACCAGATTTTGCAATGTGGACTTACGGCGCTTAGCGGGTTCGGTTCTGCTGATACCAGTGAGGGGCAGTGGCGAGAGTTCATCAAGGACTTCAGAACCCTTGGGCAGGCATTGGGCCAACGGGGTTTGCGCGTTGGGTATCACAATCACAGCCATGAATTAGCTCCGTTTGGCGAGGATCCGGCACGATTCGACCCGAGACATACTCCGCTGCAACTGCTGCTTGAGCAGTTGCAGCCGCCACTGTGGTTTGAGATTGATACTTACTGGATTGCCCATGGAGGCGGAGATCCTGCGGCTTGGATTGATCATTGTGCCGGTCGGTTGCCTGCGTTGCATGTCAAGGACATGACGGTCAATGCTGGACGGCAGCAGAAGATGTGTGAAGTGGGCCTGGGCAACCTGAACTGGCCGCGGATCCTTGAGGCGTGTCGGCATGGGGGTGTCGAGTGGTATCTAATCGAACGTGACGACGGTGATTTAGACCCCTTCGAGAGCTTGCGGATCAGTCTGGAGAACCTGCGATGTTGGGGCTTGGAGTAAGAACTCGTTTTGGGCTGGTTCCCAGTCATAGGGCCCTTGGGCCCCACGGGGCGGCTCCTTTGATTTGCATCAATATGGGGCATCTGTCAGAATGCTGGGCCCCCACAGGACCTGATGACAGGAGTTGTTATGGCGATTCGGATCAAAGCTCGCAGCGGTGAATCAGCGGAACAGATGTTGCGCCGCTTCAAAAAGCTGTGCGAGAAGGAAGGGCTTACCAAGGAAATCAAGAAGCGGGCATACTACGAAAAACCCAGCGAGCGCAAGCAGCGAGCCCTGCGGAAGGCGGTCAAGCGTCGCCAGCAGCAGGAGGTATCCCTAGTCCAGCCTGCTCCCGGTAACAACGCACGAACCTCGAACACCGCACGTCCGATGCGGGGTGGATCGAGAACCAGTGGGGGTCGCGGCCGCCATTGACTGTCGTTTGCTTGCGAGGTGATTTGCTAGACCCGATCGTTTCGACAACCTTGCGCTGGTTCGACCGGTATCGGCGTATTGTCGTCCGATAAGTTCTTTACACGTATCAGGAGTAGCCGGCATGTTGGCTTGGTTTCTTGCGCCGTCTTTACTGGCCGTTTCACTTCCTCCAGCCTTTTACTTAGCACCGGCAGGATCCATCATTGCCTTGGTCATGGCATTCGTGTTCTATCGCGGATTCATGGCGAAAAGCGAAGGTGATCAGGAGATGGTTCGTATTGCGGCGGCAGTGCGCGAGGGGGCGTATGCCTACCTAGGTCGGCAGGCAAAGGTCGTATATTTAGTGATTGCAGTATTGGCAGTGGTGTTGCTGGTGATGGCGTTCGCCAAACTGCAATCGCACTTGACATGGCTGGGTGTTCCTGTAGCGGCATCCCTGTCTGGTTTGTGCGGGTTCCTAGGAATGAAGACGGCGACGAACGCTTCTGCCCGTACCGCAGCGGCAGCAAAGCAGTCGCTCAATGATGGGCTACGGGTTGCTTTTCGCGCGGGTGCGGTGATGGGCCTCTGCGTGACAGGTTTTGCCCTGTTTGACGTGTCATTCTGGTTCATCCTCCTGAGCAGTGTGAGCTCGGCTACCGGCGTAGAGCAGTTGGTCGATCTGACCACTATCACCCTTAGTTTTGCAATGGGTGCATCGTTACAAGCCTTGTTCGCTCGTGTTGGTGGAGGTATCTATACGAAGGCTGCTGACGTTGGGGCCGATCTGGTCGGCAAGGTCGAGGCAGGGATTCCCGAAGACGATGCCCGTAACCCGGCGACTATCGCGGACAACGTGGGCGATAACGTCGGTGATGTCGCGGGCATGGGCGCTGACCTGTACGAGTCCTATTACGGGTCGATCTTGGCTGCCATGGCATTGGCTGCCGCTGCGTCATTGCGACTGGATCTCGGTGTCAGTGAAGCGATGGCGATGATTGTTGCTCCGCCCGCCTTGGCGGGTTTGGGCATTGTCGCGTCGGTCATCTCAATTTTTGCAGTGCGGGCCAAGGAAAATGCGGGTTTTGCACAGCTGTTAAGGAGTCTGCACGGGGGAGTCTGGTTGAGTTCCGCCTTAATTGTTGTAGCGTCGGCGGGGCTGCTGTACGTGTTGTTGCAGGATCTGGAAGCGATCAGCTGGTTGGGGATCTGGGGGGCCATCGTGGTGGGGCTGCTGGCAGGCCTGATCATCGCGTGGGGTACTGAATATTACACGAGTTACGAGCGCAAACCCACACAGAACATCGCGGAGCAGGCCCAGACTGGTCCGGCTACGGTCATTATTGCGGGTGTCGCCGAAGGAATGAAGAGTACTTGGATACCGCTGATGACCGTTGTGGTAGCGATCATGTGCGCGTTTCTCTTTGCTGGCGGCAGGGACACGTTTCTCTTAGGTGCATTTGGGGTTGGTATCGCTGCGGTTGGGATGCTTTCAACTCTGGGCATTACACTGGCCACGGATGCGTATGGTCCGATCGCGGACAATGCTGGTGGGAACGCTGAGATGACTCATCAGCCATCGCACGTGCGGGAGCGGACCGACATGCTCGATTCATTGGGCAACACCACTGCCGCCACAGGCAAGGGTTTTGCCATTGGTTCAGCTGCGCTGACGGCACTGGCACTCTTGGCAGCTTATGTGATAACGGTTCAGGTCAACCTTGCGAAGACTGACGAGTATGCGCCCGGGGTGCGTGACTTGGCCAGCCAGGGTGATTCCATCAGTATGGCCTATCTCGGTAACCGGCTATTTAAGATCACGATTGACCAGCAGACACCTTACACCGGAATGTTTATAGGCCAGATGGATAGGGTGACATTCAATCGGGCGATGACTGAAGGCAAACTGGTGGGCCAAGTTGAAGCCGCCGAACATACAGTGACCGCAAACGTGCGTCTAGATGAACAGGTACACCCGATTAAGACCGTGCCAGTTTCGTCGGCAACTCTGCCTCAGGTCATGAACTACTTCAACGTGACCCTGATGAATCCGAACGTGCTGTGCGGCCTCTTCATAGGCGTGATGCTGGTGTTCGTATTCTGCTCCATGACCATGAGTGCCGTAGGCAGAGCGGCCTACGCAATGATGAATGAATGTCGTCGGCAGTTTGAGATCATGAAAGGCGCATTCAAGCAGCAGGGCATGAGCGATCAGGACATCGCCGATCCGTTGAAATGGCCGTACGAGGTTCAGTGTGATGGGCACAGCTATCCCGATTACGCCAATTGCGTCAATATCTCCACTGGTAGGGCCCTTAAGGAGATGATCGCTCCATCATTGATGGCAGTGATCGCACCTGTCTTGGTGGGCCTGATCCTGGGTGTGCCTGGGGTGATGGGTATGCTTGTGGGTACCTTGGTCTGTGGGTTTGCAATGGCAATCTTCATGGCCAATGCCGGCGGTGCATGGGACAACGCCAAGAAGTGGATCGAGACTGGTGAGTATGGCGGAAAGGGCTCCGATGCCCATAAAGCGGGTGTTATTGGTGATACGGTGGGTGATCCGTTCAAGGACACCTCGGGTCCGAGCTTGAACATTTTGATCAAGCTGGTAAGCATTGTTTCCGTGGTCTTCGCCGGGCTGATCGTGAAATTCTCTCCCATTGTCGCTGCATGGCTACATCTGGCCTAGAATAGTTGTAGTGAGAAAGGCCAAATAACCACGATTGAAGCTGGCGCTCAAATGAGCGTTGGCTTTGTGTTTACCAGCGATGACTCAGACGATCTGCCCTTCCCAATCTGAACCGTCTGTTGCCGGGGTTAGTTTGTTGACGTCCGAACCGACCGCCACAGATCCGCGACATTTTGTGGTTGAGGCGGCGAGGTGCATGGAGGATCTCCACTGCCAAGGCATAGTTATCTTTGATGTTCGGCGGCTCAGTCCACTGACTGACTACATCATCGTTGCCAGCGGTATGAGCGATCGGCAGATTCGCAGTGTTGCGCAACATTTGAAACGTTTAGCTACTGACTGGAGCATGCAATGTCTAGGTGTTGAGCAGGATGCGACATCGACCTGGCTAGTGCTGGATCTGATCGAGGTGATGGTGCACCTGTTCGAGCCAATCACCCGGGTGCACTACGATTTGGAAATGCTCTGGGGAGATGCTCCCCGGATTCCCTGGAAACGGAATGGATCGATTGAGCCAATTCATTCGCCTCATGGGGATGAGGTCGGCGAATTCTCCTAATGGAGCCAGTTTCAGTGGGTGTGGCATCTATGTGCTCGATTTGGCGTTACTTCTGCAATTCATCCAGTTTCTGGACAATCTGTCGGAGGTGATCAGCGAGTTCGACGGCCTTTCGTGCAGCACTGGGGCGCAGATCTCGCAACACCGGCAGAACCTCTAAGCGAAGGCGTGCCCGAGTGCGGCTGCGGTCCTTGTTGGAAAGGTCATCGCGCCACGGCTGGCCGAGTGTGTTCAAAAAATGGCAGACAGTTGCATGATCACTGAGAAGCATGGGGCGAATCACAATCGGATTGCAGGCAGTTGGTAAGTTCCTGTCCCTGTTGTTGGGGGCAATTGCCGATCCACTGCGGGTTAGTTGCGACAGGGGACATTGCCAGGCAATTCCTCGCAAGCCTTCGATCTGGGTGCCGCGCAGAATCCGCATCAGCATGGTTTCCAATTGATCGTCACCATGATGCGCTGTCGCCACAAACTTCGCGCCGGCTTGGCGGGCCATCTGTGCTAGAGCAAGGTACCGCTCATGGCGGGCCCGAGCTTCCAGATTCCCCGAGTTGTGGCGGAGGTCCAGATCGAGCCGGTGCAGTGGCAGATGCAGCATGTCGGCCAGTTCTGCAACGAACTGTGCGTCCATTTCGGCGGCAGTGCCGCGTAGGTGATGCTGAACGTGTCCGACATGTAGTTGCAGGCGCCATGTGCGTCGGGGAGCAAGTAACCGAAGTGCCCGCAGCATCGCTACGGAGTCAGCGCCGCCGCTGACGGCGGCGAGTAAATGGTCGCCTTCGCGGACCCCACATCGCCTTCGCAACGCCGAGGCGATTGATGTAACCAAGCGGTGATGTGGGGCGTCGGCCATGGTTTGGATCATTCTGGTCGGTGGTCAGCCCACTTCAGTCAGTCGATTCTAGACCAGTTCATGCCGACGTCGAATGCGGATATGGGCTGGATGATCTAGTACACTTGCTAACCATGGTTGCCACATGGTTGTACCCGCTCGGCCAGTATGCATTTAGCCCAGCCGATGCGCTGCTGCTGTTGGGGGTGCTGTTGATCATCGTTGCTTTGATGCTGGGTATCCGTAAGAAACGGCGACGCATTGCACAGCGAGGGACGGCCCGGGAGCAATTGGAGCGGATGAACCAGGAGACAGCCGTTCGGGGTGATCTGGAACAATTGATGGTCGAGATCGAGCAATTGGCCAAGCGGCTTGGCGCTCAGCTGGATGCCAAGACGCTGGTCTTGGAGAAACTGTTGCACGAAGCAGATCAGGTCATTGAAAGACTGGAACGCGGAGCAGGCCCGACTGAGCCATCAGCTGATCCACAAACTATCCGCATTTATCGTCTGGCCGACGAAGGACGGTCGCCGATGGAGATTGCCCAGGAACTTGATGAGCATGTGGGGAAAGTGGAACTAATCTTGGCATTGCGGAAGGCACGCTATCGCCAGTAGACGTCATGTGTTGCGGGGATATTCGTGTCTGTGCCGGGCGACGATCCCGAGCCGTGCTTTCCCCTGGTTGACATTCATCAGCGGACAAACCACACTCTTAATTCATCGGAGATCGTTTTGTGCTACAGGGTACCTACACTGCCTTAATCACGCCGTTTCGCGATGGTCAGGTCGATTACGATCGGCTGGCCCAGAATATTGCAGCCCAGATCGAAGCGGGTATCGATGGGCTGGTGCCCACTGGCACCACGGGAGAATCACCGACGCTTTCCCATGAGGAGCACCGCCGCGTCATTGAGCACGTGGTGGAGCAGGCTGCTGGGCGTGTTGTGACTATTGCCGGCACGGGGTCTAATGCCACCTCAGAGGCGATGGAGCTGACTGAGCATGCCAAGAATGTTGGTGCTGACGCGGCCCTTCTAGTCAACCCGTACTACAACAAGCCGACTCAGGAAGGGCTATATCGCCACTTCATGCAGGTAGCTGATCATGTTGATCTGCCTCTGGTGCTTTACAACATCCCAGGCCGTACCAGTATCACCATGAGTCCCGAGACCGTGGCCCGGTTGGCACGCCATGCCCATGTTGTGGCGATCAAGGAAGCTACCGGTTCGCTCGATATAACCTCTGAGATATTGTCCCTGTGTGATATTGCGGTTGTATCAGGAGACGATTCTCTGACCTTGCCGCTGGTGTCGGTTGGGGGGCGTGGCGTGATCAGCGTGTTGAGCAATCTGGTGCCCAAGGAGGTTAAGCAACTGACCACAGCAGCGCTGGCGAGCGATTTTGTTGAGGCACGACGGCGGCATTTCGAGCTTTTTCCACTCTTTAAGGCTTGTCGCAGTTTGGCCACCAATCCCATCCCAATCAAGACGGCTATGGCGTTGTGCGGGTGTGATACTGGGCAAATGCGGTTGCCTCTATGTGCGATGTTGGCGGATGATCGGGCTGTCATGGGATCTTTGCTGCGTGACTATGGGCTTCTCTAACTCGCATTTCTCACCAACTTTAGTTGTGCAGTTTTGTCTAGCGGATCATGTCGGGCAGGGTCGCCAGTTTTCTGCTATCGGGGCGTGGCAGGGTAATGGCCAAGACGGGTGCACAGAGCCGGGTTCTAGTTGCAGTTGTACAGATAGGGATGGCCAGGCTGCAGATGATCAGGCTCAGAAGCGGCATGTGGCATTCGTGTTCTGTGAAGCTTCTACGCCCGTGCGCGACCGCTTCATTGATAAGTTTACCTTGACGCATATTTGAGGCATTATGGAATGCTGCGCCGGTGCGGATCAAGTTCGTCAATCCCCCACTTCGCCAAGCGGAACACACAGAGTTGGATGGCGGAGACATCACCTGAGTAGCTGGTAGCACCTTGCCAGGCTGGGTATGTAGTGACGCCGTGGTGGCTCATGTTGTCTGCCCCATAGGCGGGTATTTCGTGCGGATTGGTTCCTTTGGGTACGCCGATGTTCATGCGGCTGATTTCTGTATGGGTTTAGCCCGCGTTAACTCGAGGGCGAGGCGACCGGCGCAGAGCACTGCCAGTGCCACAAGTATCCATATGCTTTGTGACATCACAAACCCCATGTACGCCATCGGACACGTCACCAGTGTGGTCAGTGCCCAGACGATTGCCTTGTCCCGTTTGTTCCCGCCGCCGCGCCATAGCGGAATTACGCATAGAAAGACATATGCCGGAAACGCTAGGCCATAGGCCAACAGGAAGATCCGAAAGACAGTTTCCCCTGTGGCGTATCCATTGGTCAGGCCATCGGATCCATGACCTACCAAGTTGGCGGCCAGTAGGCCGACTGCCACAATTAACCCAACACGTAGCCACGCTCTTCCACCCCGTCGCAACGCGATTTCACGTCCATGGCAACCCATTGTGAATGCAGTCTGGAGGGTCAAATGGATCATCAGAACTGATAGCCACTCGGTAGGGATCACGGGTCGGTCGGCCTGTGGTACCGTTCGCGCGAACAGTGGCAGCAGTATTGATGCGTAGGCCAAGCTGAAGATCATCATGCCGAGAAAGATCACTATGAATCCCAAGGCAAATGCGCGCCGTCCGGTACTCGGGTCGGTGGCCTGCCGTACCCGATGAAACGTTAAGTCCAGGTAGGGACACAGGGCGAATCCAACCCCCGACGCTAGTGCGAACATCCACAGGTCTAGGCCAGAGTCGGTGGACACTTGGTTGGGTTCGATGCCAAATGCATCGGGCCATCCGAATATCAGACCCAATGACAGCAGAATCGCCGATATCACGGTGGTCCACATGCCGAGTGCCAGTGCCTTTGGCCGGGTATGTACCGCAATTTGGACCAGTGCCGCGGCGAATAGTGCAATGACAACCACCGTTGTGCCGAACATCCGCGTGTAAAGCCATCCCAGCACAAATGCATGCAGTGCGAGGGTGACCTCGCTGAAGCGTAGACACATGTCGCGGTGGCGGGATACGAGTCGGCAGCTCGAATCAGCTCGCAATACACTGCCCATTACCGCGGCACCAAATATGTTGGGTAAGACGAATACAATCCAGCCGGCCAAAGCGAAATCACGCATTAGGATGATCGGCAAGAACATGCCGATCACCCAGGTCCACGATGAACCGAGGTAACAGGCCCATGCCCCTGCGGCACGCCAACCATGGTCAAGATAATCTACGTGTCGTCCACGGATCGGAAGGCCTCAGTAGTTGGGGAATGATCCGCGGGGATCTAGACACAGCCGCCTCTAGTGCGTCTTTCCGCGTAAGCGGCGGGCTCGCTGTAGCATCTTGGGGGCGACGTGGAATTGTGCCGAACACCGTCCGACTCGGCGCTGTCGCTCCATCTTTGCCTGGACCATTTGCACCACGTCCATGTCAATGGTGATATTGAATTCATTACCACTTTCGACCAATTTCTCAATCGGTTCACGGGGTTCAATACGATAGACCGCAGGTCCATGGCAGGGTCGAAGAAAATCGTACTCCAATGTTTTGCACACAACGGTGTAATCTGTTCCACATTTTCTGAAGACATACATGCCGCCGGCAATCTCGGCATTGCCCAGTAATGCGCCACCAGCCATGGCGTTATACCAGTTTCGGTTGAATTTCCGAAATGGTAATACGGCACTGAATGTTCCGATGTCGCCCGTTTGAATTTTGATTCCGGATCGAAACGCCAGTGGCAACCAGATCAGGGAGCAGAGCCGATACCAAAAATTGTTGCGTGTGGATAGGCGGCTAATTATTTCATCGAACCGATACCAAAGCCGGTTCCACCAGCGTGGAGTCTGCTTAGGGATGGCGATCGCCGTTGGTTCTGGTGTGGGAGCCGGATCATTGGCGCCCGTGTCCAGACCGGCATTGGCTTTCATGGCGAAAATGGAGTCGTCCGCTGTGAGGTCTGCTGGCTTCATGGCGATATATCGCACCGTACGTCGGGCAACAACACTCTAGTGTAGCCGATTCGCTTCCTGATCCCCGCGATTGCAGCCCATATTCTCGGGGGAATATGGGTTAGCGAAATGGCTCATTTGGCTTGTAGCCGGAATCGTGTTCTTTCGGGTCTTCTGCTGGATCAGATCCATCCTCAATCTCCTGCTCCCACGCGACTTGGACCGCTTCTAGGATCTGCTCATTGACATTGTGCTGTGGATCGGACTCGAATTCGTCCAGTTGACTTACCAGGGCCCGTAGGCGAGGGAACGGTACCTGATAGGGATTTAAGTCCGGATGGGCCTCGTAGAGGCCGATTGCGATTTGCTCAATATCAGTCCAGCCAAAATTCATCGGCACTTCCGCAGTCACGATCAGAACCGCCCGGAGCTTGGGGCGATGGGCTCATTGAATAGCTTGGCTATTGCAGGTTGACCGGCATCACAACGTACAGGAAATTCGGACCTGTTCGTAGGACCCCAGGTTTATTCGGCGCTTTCAACTCCAGGGATACCTGGTTCTCATCGATTACCTTTAACGCATCCAGAACATAGCTGGGATTAAAGCCGATCTCTACCGGTTCGCCGGTGTACTCGGCCACATCCACGCAGATCTCGGCTTCGCCCATCTCCGGGGCACGGCTGGTCAGCGTTAGCCCCTGATCGCTGAATGCCATACGTACGCCCCTGGATTCCTCATTGGTTAGCAGCGCTGCCCGACGTACGGCT
>Ga0310123_10004027_pt1 | contig 11211 bp, 5 predicted proteins | sample CB6_AW_1057_MG_FD_203505 | JGI IMG/M metagenome (GOLD analysis project Ga0310123, IMG submission 203505) | Marine microbial communities from Western Arctic Ocean, Canada - CB6_AW_1057 | ecosystem: Environmental > Aquatic > Marine > Oceanic | place: Canada: Western Arctic Ocean | collected...
ATCTGCGTGCTCGTAAAGTGCGGTCCCATCGAAGCCCCCCAGCGAATGGCCGTCGGTCGGAAAGTGCGCAGGAACCCAGTCGATCAAGATCCCGATGCCGGCCTGATGACAGTAATCGACGAAGTCCATGAAATCGTGCGGTTGTCCGTAGCGGCTGGTCGGCGCAAAGTAGCCGGTCGTCTGATAGCCCCATGAACCGTCGAAAGGGTACTCGGTAATCGGCATTAATTGCAGGTGTGTGTAGCCCATCTCGAGTGCGTACTCGACGAGCATCTGGGCCAACTCGCGGTAACTGAAGTACCGGCGGTCATCGGACGGACGTTTCCACGATCCTAGATGAACTTCATAGATGGCAATCGGGCGCTCCAGCCAATTCGTTGTCGCCCGGTTCCGCATCCAGAACCCGTCATTCCATGGAAAGCTGCCGAGATCGTAGACGATGGATGCACTTTTGGGTGGTACTTCGGCGGCGAAGGCAAACGGATCAGCCTTTTCCACCCATTTACCCTCCCGTGTCCGGATTGCGTATTTGTAGGTGGTCCCGTGACAGATGCCGGTCACAAAACCTGACCAGAGACCGTCGTCGCTGGGGTGCAACTGGTTCTTTCCGGGCGTCCAACCGTTGGCGTCGCATACCAGTGAGACCGCAGTGGCATTGGGCGCCCAGACAGCGAATCGCGTGCCGGCGATGCCGTCAACCTCGTCCAGGTGCGCTCCGACTGACCGGTGCATCGAAAAATGTCTCCCCCCTCGCCAAGCGCGTAACTCAGACCGCGAAAATAACTGCGGTCGTGGATGGATGGGATCGGCTCCAACCCGACAGCCGATTCGGGGCCGGTGGCGCAGCATCCCCGAAAAATCGACTTCGATCATTGGAAACCCCATCTCCTTCAAATCGCCTCAGCCTCTTCTCAATTCTCGGACCGGCCGCGAAACAGCGGCCCTCCACAGAATTCTTTCCATCATCTCGACATTGCAGAAGCCGTCCTTGATGCTGTTTTATGGCTTTTCTCGGTGGAAGATTCCAGCGGCGACCGCTTGTGAAACGGGTAGGATCGAAGCGATTGAGGCAACTTTGAGGAAAAATTGTATCAACTGTCCTGCCGCCCTGCAATGACCGCAAAGCATCACAATCGATCGTTTCGCGAGGCGACGGCCGGAACGCTTGTTCTTACAATATAGAATAGAGGCGTGACTCGTCCTCGTTCGAGTCCGGCGTACATTCACCTCGCTTGTTCGATTATGGCAAAATGAGTGTTGTGTCAGATTGAGATTTGACAAGGCACCACACAACCGCTTCCCGATTTGCCTGCTGTCACACCGTCGCTGCCTAATATGCCGTCAAACGATGCGTAGACTAATCCTCATGGCCGGCCCCCCGATCATCGTCGCGGCCTGTTATTGGTTGTCAATGACGGGTTCCAACTCGGGGCTGGCCGGTTTACGGGCCTCCGCCCAAGCGGGGGGTGTGGCCGAACAGGTTTCAGTTGACGAGCAACCCACAACGCTTGAGACCCTCTGTCAACGAAAGGCGCAACAGTTATGGCCGCAGTTGAACAGGGGATGCCGGATCATTGTACGACCGCCTTACATTTTGGCAGGCGACATGAGCGATGATCAACTGCATCGCTATCACCGCAACCTCATTGTGCCGATCTCCCGCGCACTTTCGACGTCGTACTTCGAACGTCGACCTGACGAACCAATCATCGTACTGATCTTCTCGAGTCAAAAGCAGTACCGCGATCATGCCCTGCGGCTCGACCGACGACGGACGGCAAACAACTATGGATACTATCAACGTTCGGATCGTCGAATCGTCCTGAACGTTGCCACCGGCAACGGGACACTAGCCCATGAGCTGACGCACGCACTGGCCCATTTCGACTTTCCCGCTCTTCCGAAGTGGTTCGACGAAGGACTGGCAACCGTCCATGAACAGTGCAGATTCTCCGAGGACCGGCTGCAGTTGGAAGGGCTGCCGAACTGGCGGAGACACCATCTGCTCGCAGCGATCCACAGCAACCGATTGGAGACACTGAAATCGCTGGTGGTCAAAGCGTCCCTCGCATCGGAGCAGACCGCCCTCGATTACGCTTACGTGCGTTACTTTTGTCTCTACTTGCAACACCGCCGGTTGTTGAGCCCCTTTTACCGCAAATTTCGCTCGGCCGTTGACCGTGATCCGACGGGAATTCGCACCCTGCAGGAACTTCTACAGGTTGAAAGCCTGTCGGTCGTGGACGACGATTTTCGAAAGTGGGTCGAAGCTCTCGGACCACGCCATCGCTGAACGGATAGCATTACACAGCACGCTGCTGCCGGCGGAGATTACTAAACAAGTGTTTGTATCGGCCGCGAGTGTATCGTTCAGGCGGGTGCCGGGAGTCGGTGGTTTCAGCATCTTCCGTCGCAGCGCTGTTCGGTTTAGTGCTCTGTGTGCTATCGATGGCAATGGTTTCGGGTTGAACCACGTCCTCTTCGGCCGGCCGGTTGACGGCGGGTAACCGCTCGACAATGGCCTGTTGGGTTTCGAGGCAAACATCCAGCACAGAGGAACTGATCTGATGTTCAATGTCCGCAGAGGCTTCGTTCTGGCTGGGGTCGGCAGTCGATGCGGTTTCGAAATCGTGGATTGGTGCAGATGCGACCTCGTCGACAACCACAAAACCGCTCAGCGCACCGTCGACCATGGGAACGATCGTGTCTATGATCTTGACCGAGCCCGAAATTGTCGGTAGTTGTTCGCGGAATCCATCCTGAGGAGGCTGTGCCGGTCTTGTTAATTTGTCGGTTTCCATCGCCACGACAACCGGCTGCGGCAAATGGGTCTGCGGCAATGGCTCGTTGTTTTGAGGATCGACGTTAGAGCCATTAGCAGAGACGATTCTCAATGCCGAGGCCGGGAGTGTCAATCCGGCGTCGAGTATCGCGTATCGGTCGAAGACCGACACTTCTTCGACATTGGCAACATGACCGATTTTCGGTGCGGGGTCGGCCTCGGTGACGGCCGGCATGCCGATCAACGCAGCTTGCGAGGGCGAAGCCGGGGCAGTGGTGACGTGCTTCGCCGATACTAAGGGGGCGGATCCAGAATTGACAATTTGGTGATCGATCCGGGTCACCGGACGCTCGTCAACTGCGACCGCTTCCGCGTCGGCTGTAAGACTCGACGACCCGCCCAGCGGACCAATTTCAATCACTGAAGGATCATCCAAGCTGCCGACCTCGACCACCCCGACTTCAATCGATTCATCGGCATGCCGGTTATCGGTCGCGGCCCATTCATCATCGCCGATAAGCTCGGCATCAAGAAGTGAACGGTCTGGTTCGGTCGCTTGAATTAGTTCGTCGCCGCATGGGTCCACGAGAAGACTTTCATGTGCCGCCTCGGCTTGACGGCTCAATTGATCGATCGGCTCTGGAATGGCGGCCGATTCGTTCCAATGCAGCGGCAATTGCTTGAGGTCTTCCAGGGCTTCATGGACCGTCGTCGCGTCAACCGGTCGTGTCTCCTTGACGTAGCCGAGCATTAGAGAATGGTCACACAATTGGTTCAAACACCGCGGTAACCCGTCGGCGGCTTGAGTGATCATTTGCAGTGCGTCGGACGTGAACACGCTTTTGATAGCTCCCCCCGCCCAACGCAATCGGTGGGCGATGTACTGGATCGATTCTTGTTTCGTAAGCCGTTCGATTGTGGAATGGCAGGCGATGCGTTGATTCAGGGCTTCCAGTACCGGGCTTGTGAGAGTCTCTTCGAGCAGCAGTTGACCGCTGAGGATGACTCGCACTAACGGTTCCCCGTTGTTTTCGAGACTGGTGGCCGTCCGGAGCTCTTCCAACAGCCGGCTGCTCAGCAGGTGCGCTTCGTCGACAACCAACAGGACCGCTTTTTTGTCGGCGGGCATCGCGAGAACGGCGGTCTTCAGCTCAAGCCGCAACTCCTGTTCGCCCAAGCGGATGTAAGGATGCCCGAGCTCGTACAAAATTGCCTGCAGCAGCGCTCGGCGGGTCGGGAAATTGGAGTTCGCCAAGAAAACGGGTGCAAACGTCTCGCGAAGTTCGTCGATCAGCTTGCGGCATAACAATGTCTTTCCAGTACCGGCCGGAGCGGTTAGGATGCCGATTCCCTGACCAAATTCGACACAGTCATGCAATTCATCCAAAGCTTTTGCGATCGAATCGGCGGCCGCAAAACAGTCGGGATCGGGAGTGGCCAGGAAGGGCCGCCTCGAGAGTTCAAAATACGATTCGTACATTCGCCGTTGTCCCTGCGGATCTCAAAAATTTCGGTTCACGAGTGCCAAGCGCATGCACAACTTGTCATCGAACCGCGACAACCGGCTTCTTTAGAATAACCACTTCTCTCGTTTGACCCTTGAAACCGCAGGGGCCGATTGAGGGGTTTGCGCACTTGGGGAGAGCAGTGCCAGTTCGGAAAGGGAGCAGTTTCGCAGCCGGCAAGCAATCGAGACCCTCAGGTCCCTTCTCGGCTGCCGACATTTGCCGAACGGCAACAAAAATCGGGAAACCCGGTTCAATTCTCTCAACCGCTTTGCGGCAAGTCCATCAATTGGCCGAAGCGTTCCAACACCCGGGTTTTCAGCGGGGCGAACCGGGCGTGGTCGAATTCCCCTGACTCAACCAGGGTAAACGCCGCTGTGCGGGCCTCGAGCAGTATGTCGTGATCCCGATCGAGATCGGCGATTTTCAACGGCAAGTCCCCATGTTGCCTTGTGCCGAGCACATCGCCTGGGCCTCGCAGCTTGAAGTCAACCTCCGAAATTTTGAAACCATCAGACGTTGATTCCAATGCCGAGAGCCGTTGGAGAGCAACGGGCGAGTCGGTCTCGGAAAAGAGAAAACAGTACCCCTGAAATTTCCCGCGGCTGATACGCCCTCGCAACTGATGCAGTTGCAACAGCCCGAAACGTTCCGCCTGGAAAATGACCATGATCGTGGCGTTTGGGACGTCGACACCGACCTCAACCACCGTTGTGGCCACCAGTGCCTGTGTGACTCCCTCGTGGAAGAGCCGCATTTCATCGGCTTTTCGGTCACGGTCCATTTGCCCGTGCACCAAACCGACCTTGAACTCGCCAAGTTCGTCGTCCGTCAACTGGCGGTGTACTGCTTCGGCAGCCGCGGGAAGCTCCTTCTCCATTTCTGCCGCATTCTCGTCGATCCGGGGGCAAACAATGTACGCCTGACGCTCAGATCGTATTTGTGCTCGCACAAAGTCCCACGCTTTCCTCCGGGCGCCCCGACCGCTGACCCGGCTGGTGATGACACGCTGTCGGCCCGGCGGCAGTTCCGAAACGGTCGTGATGTCGAGATCGCCGAACTGCGTCAGGCACAGGCTGCGGGGAATCGGTGTCGCGGTCATCACCAGCACGTGGGGGGAGTTCTCGCTGCCGGAAAAACGGGCCCGCTGCGCCACGCCGAATTTGTGCTGCTCGTCGATGACGGCCACTCCCAGCCGGTTGAACTCGACGTCGTCTTGGATCACAGCCTGTGTGCCGACGATGAAATCGACGTCTCCGCTGCAAATGCCGGCCAACGCCTGCTTGCGCTGCGCAGCGGTCAAATTGCCGGTGAGCAGCAGCCGTTTGACCCGACTGTGCGTAAGCGCGCGTTCCAGGGTTTCCCAATGCTGCAGCGCCAGAACTTCGGTGGGGGCCATCATCGCAGCCTGAAAACCGGCTGCAATCGCCACAAGCATCGCGTAAATCGCGATGACGGTTTTGCCAGCCCCGACGTCTGCCTGCAACAACCGGTGCATGGCCCGTCCCGTCGACAGGTCGGCACAAATCTCACGAATCGCCCGGTTTTGACCCTCGGTCAACTCGAACGGAAACAGTCGCCGGATGCGGGCGTCGATCTTGGCCGTCGTTGGCAGCACCGGTGCCGTGTCCTGCCGTTTCCATGCTCGCCGTCGGATCGCCAGTCCCAACTGAAATTCGAGCAGGTCGTCGAAAATCAATCGTCGAGACCCGCTCTTGTACTGTGGCATGTCGACCGGCAGGTGGATCTGGCGCAATGCGTCGGGCAGTTGTGGTAACTCGTGCTGCCGACGGAAATCGTCCGGAAGATAATCCGGGATAAGCGGACCGTAGCTTTCTACCGCATCACGCATGATTCGCCGCAGTTCGTGCATCTTCAATCCTTCGGTCAGTGGGTACCGAGGAAGCATTCCGCCGTGTGAATGCGTGTCATCCTCGTCGAGCCACTGCACCTGTGGATGGGAGAATTCCCAGCGGCCGGAGCGGTGTTTCGGCTTGCCGGAAAACAATACGCTTTCTCCGTGCCGAAACCGTTCGAGAGGCCACCGCTGATTGAACCATGTGCCGCGCGCGTACTGGCCGTCGCAGTCTAACAGTACGGCCGTCAGCGACCGGCCGCCGGAGAGCGTTCTGCCGTCGATGTCGACCACCGTTCCTCGAACCGTCTGGACCTTTCCCTCTTGGATGTTGTCTGGCGTGTAGACTTCCGTCAGATCGAGAATTTCACGGGGAACGAACCACAACAGATCTTCGACCGTTTGGATCTTCAGCTTGGCCAGCAAGCGGGCGCGGACCGGCCCGCAGCCATGTAAATATTGAACGGGAGTCTGCAGAGGATCGTCTGGCATCACGGGGTCATGTAGCGCTTTAACAACTGAAAGTTACCAACATGTTGCCACTTTGCTGAACATGGCAGATCCCTGATGATTTTGTCGAGAGTCGAGGGTCAAGAGTCCAGATCCAGACGACTTCTGGCTCTCGACACTCGACTCAATTGCAGGCCGAGTTGTCGCTTACGGCATCGCGGGCCGCTTGACGCCGCTTTTAATCGGGCTGAACGTCATTGGCTTTATCGTCGCTGGCACAATCGGATCGCATCTCGAACAGGAATCGCGACGGCAGCGAGGCGCGACGTTTTCCCCATTTTTTTCTGCTGGCGGCGCGGGTCAACGTCAGATGATCTTTGGCGCGGGTGATGCCAACATAGGCCAGCCGGCGTTCTTCCGCGATCGCTGCCTCATTGCCGTCGATCGAACGTTGGTGCGGCAGCAGGCTCTCTTCGAGCCCCACCATATACACCCGGTGAAACTCCAGGCCCTTGGCGCTGTGAAGCGTCATCAGCCTCACAGCGTCGTGCTCCAACTGATCGTACTTGTCCGCTTCTTCTTCGCGGCCGTTGAGCGCTGATTCTTCCAAGTAATCAGACAGTGAGGGTGATGCAGAGCGTTCGAGATACCGCTCTAACGACTCGACCAGTTCGTCCAGCATCTCCCAGTGGAGCAGTTGCTGCTGAGGCTCTTTGTACTGTTTTTGAATTTCCGCGTGGTAATCGATCTCGGCAATCAGCGCCCGAAGCGTTTCTGCCATTTTTTTCGGCGTGCGGTCGAAGGCGCGGCGATACCGCTCGAGCAGTTCGCGGAAAGCGTTTAACGCAGCCGCGGACTTTGTCGAGATTTCGGCCTCCGAGATCGCCTGCGGAATCACCGCCCACAGGGAACGGTGTTCTTTGACGGCCCGATGGAGCAGTTTCTGCACCGTTGTGGTCCCGATGCCGCGAACCGGCGTATTAATGATCCGCAGCAGCGAGACCTCGTCGCTGGGATGCGCGAGCACTTTGAGATAAGCGAGCATGTCGCGGATCTCTCGCCGGTCGAAGAAAGATTGACCGCCGAGCAAAACATAGTTGAGCTGCGCTCTCCGAAGTTCGGTTTCGAACAGTCTCGGCTGCTCGTTGGTGCGGAATAGAATGGTAATGTCGCCCTGGGGCGTATCGCGTTTGCGAACCAGTTCGTTGATTTCGCGGACGACGTTTTCGGCTTCGGCGACCTCATCGGGAAATTCGAGAAAACGGACGCCATCGGAGGTGGTTTTGTGGGCGCGGAGCTGTTTTTCGTGTCGTCCCCGATTGTGCTTGATCAGCCGGTTCGCCACGTCGAGGATCTTGTCGGTGCAGCGGTAATTGTCTTCCAAACGAACGACTTTTGTGCCGAGAAAATACGATTGAAAATTGAGAATGTGCGCGACGTCGGCCCCCCGCCATCCGTAAATGGACTGGTCATCGTCGCCGACAACGCACAAGTTGTGGTGCTCCCGAACCAAGGCCTCGACGAGCTCGAACTGCGCGGCGTTGGTGTCTTGGTACTCGTCGATTTGCACGGAATCGAATCGTCGCTGATGACGGCTGAGTACCTGCGGAAACTCGCGAAATAACTGCAGCGTCAGCAATAGAAGATCGTCGAAGTCGACGGCGGCTGCGGCCCGCAGGCTGACCTGATAGCGCCGATAAGCAACGGCCGCCAAAGAATCAAGGTCGCATTCAGAAAAATCGGCGGCATGGGCTGGCCCAATGCCGGCCATCTTCCAGCGACTGATCCGCTGCAGCAGGTCCCCCGGACGAAACGCCCCTTCGCCGATCCGGATATCACGAAGCACCTTGCGCGCCGCCGATTCCTGATCGCCACGATCGTAAATGGCGAAATTTGGCGGATAGCCCAACACCGTGATTTCCTGCCGCAAGATACGCACGCAAAGCGAATGAAACGTCGCAATGAACGGCTTGTTTTGCCGCTGCCCGCCCAGCAAACGGGCGGCCCGTTCCTGCATTTCCCGAGCCGCTTTATTCGTGAAGGTGACCGAGAGGATTCGTTGGGGCGGTGTGCCGCGATGAATCAATTCCGCCATTCGGTAGGTGATCACCCGCGTTTTGCCGGTTCCGGCACCGGCCAAAACCAAGAGCGGCCCGCAGAGCGTTAACACCGCTTCGCGCTGGGCAGAATTCAGCTTGGGCAGTCGATCCATCGGTTTGGAACAAGTGTTAGATCGTAAGCATTGAGGCCGTGCCCCAGAACGAGACAATGCCGTGATTTTAGTTTGGGGGGAGTGCCAAAATTTTTGGATTCGCCGCTACCGAAAAACGGCGATTCCGCCGGCGGTCGTTGCGAGCCGCTCACTCGTCGAGCACGGTATCGACCTCTTCGTATTCGTCGTCATCATTGGCAAGGACGGTATCCACATCCTCATAACCGTCCTGATCGGTCACGGGGCCGACGTCTTCGTACTCGTCCACATCGTCATCGTCCTCGGGCTGCCAGTAAACGACTCGGGATCGCCGTTGCAGAACCGCTTCATCGACGACCGGTTCTGCGAATTCTGGATCGAACTCGTCGTCGCCGGAAAGTCTGAGATGGGCCTTGCGAAGCTGCGACAGCATGTGGCTCACCGAGGGCCAACGGTCCTGGGGCCGTAATTCGAGGCCCTGCATGATGATCTCGGCAATCTGTTCGTCGATGTCCGGCGCGTGCTCTCGAATGTCGCCGGGCGGCGTATTGATGTGCTGCATCACCAGTTCGATGGATTCGGCGGCCTCCCAGGGCAGCCGACTGGTGTACATTTCGAAACAGGTCGACGCGTAGGAAAAGACGTCAATCCGCTGGTCGGTCTTTTGGCGTTTGATCAGCTCAGGCGCCATGTAGCTGGGCGTTCCCGTGCGGTTGCCGGGCTTCTGGAAATCGGGCGTGTTGGGAACAGCCAAACCGAAGTCGATGAGCTTGATCTGATGCTGCTGGTCGACCAACACGTTCCTCGGACAGAGATCCCGGTGGATCCAGTTTTTTTTGTGAAAATAGTCAAGGGCCTGTCCGACTTGAATGACGAACCGCAGACGGTTGTCCTGCATCAACTGGTTTTGCATATCGATCAGGTAACTTAATCCCACGCCTTCAATGAATTCCATCACCAGGTACTGCTCGTTGTCCCGCGAGATGCCGTGTTCGAACGAGTGCACGATATGCTGATGCCGCAATGGAACGGAGACTTCACCTTCGGTTGGTTTGTTCAGGCCGATAAACCGCGATTCGAATCGCTGAGTTTTTTCGGGGTCGAGGACCTTCAGCGCCACAATTTTTCCGGTCATCGTGTCGCGCGCACGCCAAACTTTCGACATGCTCCCCTGGCCGACCCGAGCAATCAGGTCAAAGCGCCGGGTCAGATCGATCTTCTGAACTTTCGGCTTCTTGCGGAAAAGAACCGTGAGAAACTTCATGTCATTCATGCCGCGTACTATATTTTCCTGACGAGCGCGGAACCGAACGCCAGGCACCCGATGGCACCCCAGCAGGGAAACGTCCGATCCGCTCGAACTTCAAACTCGGCGTCAACCATCTGAATTACTATCGATGGCATCTCCCGTTTTGCCTCACACAATATTATACCCTGAATGGGAGGCAGTCACTACAGCCTACGCCGACCGGACGGACGTTTCCAGGGCAAGGGGACGGGCAATGCAGACGCCGGACTGGAACACGGATGCGTCCGTTGATGTGTCGCTGGAGTGTGGATGACCCGGTTAAGATCGCTGGCGGGACCTTCGAGAGGCGACGTCATTCCCCGCAATAGTCGATCATCCGCGCGATTTCGGAGCGCAAATGCTTTCGTTCGATGATCCGGTCGACGAAGCCGTGCTCCAGCAGGAATTCGCTCGTCTGGAAGCCGGCCGGCAATTCAATCTTGACGGTCGCCTGAACCACGCGCGGGCCGGCGAAGCCGACGAGCGCCTTCGGCTCGGCGATGATCACGTCGCCCAGCGAGGCGAAACTAGCAGCGACGCCCCCCATGGTCGGATTCGTCAACACGGAAATGAACAGACCGCCTGCTTCGTGAAACCGCGCCAGCGCCGCGGAGACTTTCCCCATTTGCATCAGCGAGAGAATTCCTTCGTGCATCCGGGCGCCGCCTCCGGAACCGCTGACGATGACCAAAGGCAACTGCATCTTGGTCGCGTTTTCAATAGCCCGCGTCAGCTTTTCACCGACGACCGAACCCATGCTTCCCATAATGAACGCCGAATCGGTCAGACCGAACACCAACGGACGGCCGCGCATGTATCCCCGACCGACAACGCAGGCCTCGTTCAGGCCCGTCTTTTTTTGTTCATCGACGAGCCGGTCCCTGTACGATTTTTTATCGCTGAACTGCAACGGATCGCAGGGCATCATCTCGGCACACCATTCTTCAAAACTGTCCTCATCCAGGAGCTGTCGAATGCGAACCGCGGCCGCAACGTAGAAATGATATCCGCAACCGGGTTCGGGACAGACTCCCAGCGCTTTGTCGACCTGCTTGCGAAAGACGGTCGCTTGGCATCCGTTGCAGCGGATCCACAAACCTTCCGGGACTCCGCGTTTTTTCCGCTTCACGTATCCCTTCC
>Ga0310123_10004028_pt1 | contig 11210 bp, 10 predicted proteins | sample CB6_AW_1057_MG_FD_203505 | JGI IMG/M metagenome (GOLD analysis project Ga0310123, IMG submission 203505) | Marine microbial communities from Western Arctic Ocean, Canada - CB6_AW_1057 | ecosystem: Environmental > Aquatic > Marine > Oceanic | place: Canada: Western Arctic Ocean | collected...
TGGTGCAATGAACTTTATTGATGAACATGATGAAGTACATATTGAAGGCATGGGTGCTACTCAGGGTGGTGCCATGGGAGATATTCCCGGAGTGCGATACAAAGTGTTTAAAGTAAATGGAACATCATTAAAACAATTAGTAACAGGTAAGAAAGAAAAACCAAGAAGATAGAAAAATGACAACACAAGGACTTTTGCTCTTTAGAAAATGGGATATGTCTCAAATAGAAATAAAAGATGTTGGTCTTAAAACTGCTATATCTCTAAAAGAAACAATATACCCAATGAATTTTGGACGTTCAGCATTAAAGCGATTCAATAAAGCTGATGTTAACATTGTTGAACGATTAGTAAACAAAATGATGCACTTTGGCAAAAAATATGCCAAAAATACTGGCAGGATGGCGGGAAAAAAAATTCATGCCTACAATGTTGTAAAAACTGCCTTCGAAATAATTTATCAAAAAACAGGGAAAAATCCCATTGAAATTTTAGTTCGTGCTGTTGAAAACTCTGCACCAAACGAAGACACTACTCGAATTGTGTATGGTGGAACAGTATATCACGTGTCTGTAGATGTGCCACCATTAAGAAGAGTTGATCTAGCATTGAGATTTATTGCTGACGGGGTAAAAGAATCCACATTTTCTAATCCAAAAGCAATCGAAGAGTATTTGGCTGAATATCTAATTATTTCAGCTAATAATGATCCTGCTGCTCCTTCTATTAAGAAAAAAAATGAATTGGAGCGAATAGCTCAAGCATCTAGATAATTAAATCAAATAGCCCGGCCCGGACTCGAACCGAGGTCAAAGGCTCCAGGGGCCCCCATGCTTGCCACTACACTACCGGGCTTCAAACACAAGTAAAAAAAATTAGAATATAATTATATCATTCTTGACTCATTAATAGCGGTAGGATAATCACAATCTGCTTTTAATCTCATATATGCAATAAGCCTATAATGAATCGAGTACATATTATCCTCTTTGATAATAACTCCTTTCTGTAATAATGATGCTAGTCCCCGTGACAATTCTAAAATTTTAAAATTATTTTTATGACATACCTCATCACGCTTTTTTTGATATTGTTTTACGCTGAATGTTAAGTCATCAATTTCTAAAATTAATGGCCAGACAACTTTCTCCCAAACAGTTCTTCTATTTTGCGTTGATGCCGCATACTTGCCTTTTTCACTCAACATTAATAATATGATTTTAGACTGTTATAATTCGTGTCCTATAAGGAGATTGCAAAATCATTAGAACTTTTAGAAAAGGATTGGGATATAGATTCAATAATAAAAGATTTTCATTTAGGAAGACGTGATGATGTTTCTGAAAATTCTATAAAAATAAGGGATGTTGTATTTCATATCCCATTTTTAACTAAAGTAAAAAAATTTATTCTTTGGAAATGTTATTGGCCAGATTGTTCAAACTGCTGTACAAGGCAAGGTAGACTTCCTTTAACTTCCCATGACTTGATAACAATTGGAACCGGAATGAAATATCAAAAAACATCTGATTTCATAAAAAATGAAACAGTGATAGCTACTTGGCAGGAAGCAAGCCCTGGAGGTGGCTCCACTACACTAACTAGTATTAATTTGAAACGAAAGGTAGATGAAACAGAAGCAGATGACGGCACTCATGTAAAATGCAGATTTCTAGATGAAGAAGGTGCTTGTGGCATTCACCCAACACGGCCTGGAGTTTGTTATCTATATCCATTTTCAACGTGGTTACAAAATGAAAAGGGTAGTGCAAGAGTTCACGCTACTTTTCAGTTTACTGGTGACTGTCCAGGTTTTTATCTTGATGATTCAATTGATTCCATGAGAGACATTTTAGAAGAATATTCTGAAATAATTTATGATTACAACTTAAAGTCAAGTGGGACTATGCAGGAAGGGCTAGGTTCAATAAGTTTAGGTTAAGCTTTAGCGACTTTTATCAAGTCACGTATGTGAACTTCCATTCCAAATCTTTCTTCGTTCTTTTTCATATATCTAAATATGGAAATAACCTCAAAGAGAGACTTTATGATGCTGAAATTTTTGTGAATTTTTTTTCTGATGAAACTGAAAACCTTGCCATATATCTTGAAATACTCATCAACCTCTTTTTCATAACTTTCATTATCGCCAAGATTTTTTACAAAAATGTCTACGCATTTCATACTTGGAATAATTCCTTCACCCAATAATGGATAGACAGTTCCAATGGATTCGCCTACTCCAACAACTTTTCCTTTGTAAAATGGTTTGCATAGGTTTGGTGTTGCCAGTCTGAGCGGTCTTCCAACAGTTTTTGTAATCTTTCCACCATACTTTTTGAAAAACTTGTCAGTCTCTACAACGTGTTGTTTGTGGTAATCTCCTGCGCCAACATGTGCTGTTTTTTCACTCATTGGAAAGTACCAAAAGTAACCTGACATTCCTGGAAATGGCTTTATGTAAAAGTCATCAAATGGAACCTTGTCCTTGTATTCAATTTTGTATTCATATGTTGGCACGAAAAAATCCTGTTCTAGCTTTGGTAGATACATTCTGTAGAAACCTGTACAATCTACTATGATGTCGAACTCCTTTTCTAGGTCTTCTAGCTTTGGTGCTACTCCATAGTGGACGGTACAGTCTTTGATAAAATTCTTGATCAGGCCCATTTTGTTGTATGTGCACAAGCCATGCAATCCAATCTGGAATCGTTTCTGGTTGTGTATATCAACATTCATAGTTTTACCATTATGTATAACATATTTTTCAAAATCAATTCCAACCTTGTCGCACAGTTCGATCATAGTACTTTTGATGGTTCCCCAGGCGCAGATGGAGTCGTGTTTTTGTTCTTCCATCCGCTCAAAACCAACAACCTCGTGATCGTCTTTTAGTCTGGCCATGAGGTACGAGCCGGCCACTCCCATTCCACAAACCGCGATCTTCATTACAGATCAAACTAATTTTAACAAAATAAATACCATATCTATTCGATTAGTATTGCTGGTTTGAAAGGCCTTGCATGCCTTGCCTTTCCTTTTGGATCATAAATTCCTGAATCAGTCTCAGAAAACACTTGCAAATCTACCCCAAAGTCACTTTTAGCTAGACTGATTAACTCTTTTGAAATCAATGACTTTTCATCAAATTCTTTTGTTGATAGTTTAGTTTTTCTAATTTCAGTTGGGGCTGATAAAATATCCTTGATTGTCTTTTGAACAAAGTCAGGATTCTTTTTAATGTCAGCAGTCTCTGGATTTGCAATCAATTCCTTCATTATACTGCCCATATTGGTTTGACCTGCCATCACTTTTTCTAAAATGAAATGATATGCCTTTAATTTGAAGGAATCAGCTGTATAGATAGTAATTTTCTTTGGAGTGATTTTTGTAACCTTGAGAATGTTTGCAATGTCATCCATTATTCCCTTGAGTAATTCTTCAGATTGAATTGAATTAGGATCGATAACATCTGAAACACTTGGCCAGCTAGACTGGGATACTAAACCAGTGTTACCAAGCTTTTCCCACATTTCTTCTGCTATGTGTGGGGCAAATGGCGAGAGCATTAAAACCCTATACGATAAAATTTTGTGCAGAATTCCAGAAATATTTGTTCTTTGTTTTGATTTTGTTCTTTTAAGATACCATTGCAATTCAGAATCAAAGTCAAATAAAATATGATGTAATGCTTCTCTTAACCTAATCTCATCAATGGATTGACTAGCATTTAAGACTAAATTTTGCAATATACCATGTATCCATTTGTCTTCTGGTTCTAATTCTGGAAATTTTTCCGCTTTAGTTTTTGTACAGTCTTCATACATGGATGCAAGTTTGTTTTTAATTCCCTTGATTGCTTCAACGTTAAAATCAGCATCTTGTAATAATTCGGCAGAAATTAAAATTGTTAGACGTATTGGATCAGCGCCATATTTTCTTACTGCATCCCTCAACGGAATGATATTTCCCATACTCTTTGACATTTTTTTGCCATCCATCAATACAGAACCATTTACAACAATTTGCTGAGGCCAATTATTCTCTGGAAATATTGCAACATGATTTAGTACAAAAAACGTCAAGTGATTTGGAACCAAATCACGTCCTGAATGTCTTGAATCAACTGGATAAAAGTAAGAAAACTCAGCTCTTATTTCTTCAACGATATCTTTTGGAATTCCAGATACATCGGAGCTACCAATCCCCAAAAACACGTAATCAAAAAATTCCTTGGATAGCTTCTCAGCTGATATCACACCAATATTGACAAATTTTGCAATAATGTAATATGCCATGTATATTACAGAGTCTGACAAGCTTTCAACAATCCATTCCTTATTCCATGGGAGCTTTGTTCCAAGACCATGTTGTCTTGCACAAGCTCGTTCATGCAACCAGCCAATTACATAATTAAATTCAGTACGAATCTGTTGTGGCAAAATACTCATTACATCAAGACATTTTGTAGCTTTTTCCTTCCAATCTTTGTCTCCATAATTTAGAAACCATTGGTTAGTTAGAATCTTTACAACACATTCAGCTCCACAACGACATCTTACAGGTGAATTTGTTAATTCCAATAAAATGTCTGAATATTTTTTCTCAGCTAACCATTCCTTGATGGAGTCTTTAGCTTCAGAGACCTTTTTTCCTGCAAACTGCTCGGTGTTTTGTTTTAGTATACCACCGTAGAACTCTTTTCCATAGATTTCTTCAGTTGCCTCTTCAAGCTTTGGGTCATTTTGGTCCTTTATGCCAAGCTTTTCAACTGCTTCCTTTGCAGGAATCTCTCCATATCCCTCAGTTTCTATAATCGAAATGGGCTTGATTAGCTGCAATTCCAAGCCTGGAGGCTGATTTTTTTTAAAATCAATTAGGGCCTGATAGTCAAATGGTGCATGAGCTGGAACTGACATCACCAATCCTGTTCCAGTCTGTGATTTCACAAAGCTAGCTTCTAGCATTGGAATCTTTTCGTTTCTGTGTGGTAAAGTTATCTCTTTTCCAACTAGCTCAGAACCAGAAATCTCACCATCATAGGTAATTTTTCTATCCAAAAACTCAAGCTTATGTGCACATTCTGCACTAACAATCCATTTTTCACCATCTACTGAAATTTTCTTGTAACTAGTCTTTGGATTAACCCAGAGATTTGTAACTCCAAAGAGTGTTTCTGGTCTTAGAGTTGCAGTTGGAATAATGTAACCATCAAAACTAAATTTAATCAGAATATATTCTGTAAAATCAGGTTCTACATCTCCCATAGTATCATGTTGTGAAACAGGATTTTGGTCCTTTGGACACCATCCCACAGGATGCGAACCCTGAATGATTAGATTCTTTTCTTTTAGCGTATTGATTTGCCATTCTATGAATTTTTGGTAAGCAGGATCAATTGTAGTAAATTCTCTTCTCCAATCAATAGAATAGCCCATCTCAATCATTCCTGCTTTGATTTCTTGGTGGAAATAATTGGCAATCTTTATTGGTTCTACAAATGTTTTGATAGCCTCATCGGGAACATTATAGATGTTTTTTAGCCCATCAAGAATTTCTGCATCGCCAGCCTCAACTCGTTTTGACATACCAAGAATGGGCGTACCAGTGTAGTGAAATCCCATTGGAAATAACACGTTGAATCCCTTCATTCTCAAATATCTAGAATAAACATCTGTGATCGTGTATGTTCTACCGTGGCCTATATGCTGTGGTGAGTTTGGGTAAGGATATGCTACAGTTATGAATTTTTTTTCTTTATCGTTAGAGTCAGTTTCATGATCATTATTTTCTAACCATTTTTTTTGCCACTTTCTATCAATAGCGTTCCAATCTATCTCCATAATTTTACACTTCCAAAACCATTGCTTTTGCTTTTTCTATCGCATCATTTTTTTTAAATTTCTCTTTTCCTCCTCCCTGAGCAAATCTTTGGTTTCCTCCGCCAGCTCCTCCAAGCATTTCAGATACAAGTTTTGCAATATCTACCGCTTTTTTGTACTTTGCAGCTTGTTCGCCTGAATAAATTATTGTTCGAATTTTATCTCCGTCTTCAAAAACACCACAATAAACCATCCACGGATCCTTTTCGATTATCTTTTGTCCTAAGCTGGTATGAAAAAGTTCATCATATTGATCACTTATTGTAGAACAAAAGTTTGGTTTTCCAGACTCCGTCATATCAACAATTATTTCATCCACGATATTTGTGCCAATTTTACTTTGGATTATACTATCTACTAGAATTGGGAATCTTTCTCTTAATTCTTGTTTTTTCTCACGCCTTTTTTCTTTCATCTCCATTTTTTCTTTTAATTCCGCTGATTTTTTGATTATACTGGCATCATGTTGTTTAGTGTAATCTAGAGCAGTTGGTCCAGAAACAAATTCAATTCTCACCACACCGTCTTGGATCCTTTTTGTTCTTGTAATTTTTATTAGTTCAATCTCACCTGTCTTCTTTACATGCGTTCCACCACACGCTTCTACATCAAAATCTTCGATTGATACAATTCTAACTGATTTTACTGGAACAATTCCTCCCTGATATATTTTAAATCCATATTTTTGTTCAGCAGTTCCTCTATCAAAACTCTCAATTGTTACTGACATATTTTTCTCAACTATAGAGTTAGCTAATTTTTCAATCTTTGCTGTTTCATCATCAGTTAGGGCAGAATGGTGTGTAATGTCTAGTCTTGCGTGATCTTCTTCTTTAAATGCAGAATGTTGCCAAACCCATGATCCTAAAACGCTTCTTGTGGACGAATTTAGAATGTGAGTACTAGTGTGATTTTTTGTAATTCCATCTCTTCTTTTTGAATCAATAACACATGAAACAGTACTACCCTCTTTTGGAATACCATTTTTTAATTCATGTACTACAACATTACCATGTTTTACTACATCAACAACTTCAAATTTTTCAATTGTACCATGATCCGGTTCTTGTCCTCCACCTCTTGCATAAAATGAAGTTTTATCCAATACTACATATTTGTCAAAGGATTTCAGTACCTTTGCATCAAACTCTTTTGGATCATCTCCATAATACAAAAGTTCAGTATCTGGTAATTTCTCTAAAGAAACTTGATCTTGTTCTTTTTGCTTCTTTGATTGATGCAATTGAGACAATTTGCTATAAAATGTAGATGGAATATCAGAAATTACCTTCATTTCTTTTAGATAATCAGGTGTTACGCCATCAGATTCGTACAGTCTAATTAAGTCATCAACTGTTGGCTTTTGATTTAATTTACTTACAATTTTTTCCATTCTTAATTTTGAATTTTCATATCTACCAGACTCAATTCCAATTATTGTCTTGATATCTTCACGTGTTTTTTCTAATTCAGGATACATGTTTTTAAGATAATTAATTTGTGTATCAACTATCTCATTCATGTCAAATTTTAGCGATAATCTATCCATTGTAGATATAATTCTTCGAAGCATCATTCTAAGATTGTATCCCCCACCAACATTGCTTGGTAAAGCACCATCTGATATTGCAAAAATTAGCGTTCTTATATGATCAACAATTAGATAAATTCCCTCAAGTGGAGTTATGATTTTATTAATCTGCTCATCTGAAAGGCCAGATGTTTTTATCGCATTTTTTCTAACCTCAGATAAATCACTAAATCGTTCCAGATGTTTTGCAATTTCAGTAAAGTATGTAACTAAAAGTTCATCATTGGCATCAATTCCTACTTGCTGTAATAGATTGTTAGTAATAGGTCCAAAACAACAATCATATGCAGTTGGCGTTCCCATTGTAAGCCAAGCAAATCTCTCTAGACCTGCTCCCATATCGATAATTTGTTGATCTAATGTTTTGTAGTTTGATAAATCTCCTTGAAATTCAGTAAATACTGCATTACCAAGCTCTAATCCTTTTACAAAAAATTCTAAGGAAGAACCAAACGAACCTCCACCTTCCCAGACATCTTCCACAAAGATAACTTCTTTTTTGTCAACTCCAAATTGTTCCGTAACTAATCTGTAATCCAAATCAATACATTCATCTTTCCAGTATCCCTGAGAATTTGGAATACTATGCTGTCCAATCATACAAAAGCTTGAAAAGTGTCGTCCAGTAAGACCAACATTTTCTAAATCTTTGAATCTGAGACAAGTCTGTGGAACTACAAGTGGGTTTGCAGGAAATTCAAAGACAACTTTACTTCCCATCACTCTCTGAAAGTCAACTATTGATGCAATTGTAAAATATAGGTCATCACGCCATCTGCAAACAACAGGATATCTATTCACAGACGTATGTCCATTTTTTACAAAAAATGATTCAACTTCCTTCCATGCTTGAGTATAATCAAATCTTTTTGCTGTTGGCGGATTTCCGATAAATGAATACGTATCGTCAGAATGATCAGGACAGTTTACACGATTCTCATCAATGGTCCAATAGAATCGCTTGCATGTTGCACATGATTTACGCTCAAATCCTTCATTATCAAATAATTTTACCTTGTAGTATCGTTCAGGATCAGCAGAAAATTTTGAAAGAATTTCTTTTTTATCCATTTGAAGTGTTTTCGACCGACCGATATTAAGAATTGCCGATTATAATAAATTAAATAGAATACTTCCAAATTTAGCTTATGGTTGGACTTCGCAAAAAAGGTCTAAAAGAAGGCGATTTTGTTTTTGCTAGACAACCAGATGGTGAATACAACAAAATAATTTTTGGTGCAGTTACTGGTGTTCAGGGTACAAAAATTGGAGTTAACGGAATTATAATTAATCCAGTAGGACTAAAGAATAAAATTGAACAAGGTAAGGCGGGCTCCAGATCTATTGAAATTTTAAAAAATCCAAATCCCGACAATTGTATTCAGATGCTAATTTATCGTATTGAACATGATAACTTTAACGAAATTATAGATCTGGATAAACAACAAGTTTTAGAAATTCCAAATAGAGTGTACGCGACTTTAAATGAATGGATTACTGAATCTTTATCTGAATTGATAAATAATGTACTTTCCCTCCCACCAGGATCTGAGAGGGATGAAGCGAAACGTATTCTAAAGCAGCGGAGGGACACATTGTTCGACAAGAGCTTGAAGAGTACACTCTATTCAGTTTGCCGAAGTCTGAAAATCCTAAATTAAATTACAATTTGTTGTAATTCTCCATAGTTTTATATTATCCACTCCGAAAAAAACGGTACTATGGAATATGTTTACGCTGCATTAATGCTTCATAAGCTAAAGAAGGAGATTACTGAGGAAAATGTCACTTCAATAATAAAAGCATCTGGTGCAGAAGTAAACGAGGCACAGGTAAAATCACTTGTAGCATCTTTGGCTGATGTTAATATTGAAGATGCAATAAAGGCAGCTCCAGTTGCAGTAGCCGCTGCACCAGCAGCTCCAGCAGAAGGTGGAGAGGGTAAAAAAGAAGAAAAGAAAGATGAAGCGTCAAGTGGTAAATCTGAAGAAAAGGCGATGGAAGGTCTTTCATCCTTATTCGGTTAAATTCTATATTTTTTCAAATCTTGATCCATCTCTGTATTCAATGTTATTTACTAGACCATTGATGTAGTTGTATTGGTTGAATTTTCAACTCCAATCGAGATGTTCATCTATATTTTAGATCTTTTTGGAACAATGGCATTTGCAGTAACTGGCGCATTCAAAGCGATTGAGAACAAAGCTGATATTGTTGGCATAATAATTTTGGCTACTATTACTGGTGTTGCAGGTGGTACTATTCGTGACGTGGTATTAGGAAAATCACTTCCAAATTCGTTGATTGATCCATCATATGTTATAATTACCGTAATTACCGGGATTATCATATTTCTTCTACATTCACGACTTCGTAAACATTGGAATCTTTTTTTAAAATTTGATGCAATAGGTCTTGGTGTTTTTACTGTAATAGGCGCCACATTTGCATACAATTTATTTGGAATGAATCTTCTTATCATTATTCTTGCTGGAATGCTCACTGCCATAGGTGGGGGTATACTTAGAGATATTTTCGTGAATCAAACTCCAATAGTATTTGTAAAGGAATTTTATGCTAGTGCAAGTTTTATCGGGGTGATAGTATTTTATTTTGTTTTAATGTTTAGTGACCAACTTTATGTTGCAACTATTTTGGGAATAGTAATTACTACATGTTTAAGATTAGTTGCAATGAAATACAATTGGAATCTACCGAAAGTTAGAGGCAGTATTTAATTTGCTAGTGACGATTTTTCCATTGGTATCTATATTTCTCTTCAAATAGATCTTTCGTAATCTCATCTGTTTTTAGGAGTTTTTCTCTATATTTTTTTGAAAGACAGTTTTTACACAAACAATCATCATCGCTGATCTCATCCTTTGATAATTTTGGTAAGCTGGCACACCAACAAGTATTAGCATCTTCTTCACAGATAAACGAACTTCCACATTCGGAGCATTTTTTTTCCAATTTACCTTAGACCTTTTATCATCCGTTAACTAAAAGAAATTAAAAGTCATAATCATCCTTGATACCGCCTTTTAGTTGATTATCAACTGCATCAGCCTTTGCGTCTAATTCACTTAAATCTCCAAATTTATGATATGTTAGTTTTTCAAGAGTATGGATAATACTTTTTGCCGCTCTATACTGTGGAATATTTGGTTCCAAAAGTTCTCCATACAATCCAATCCCATTGATTCCATTAAGCTTCGCATATCCCAATATGAGTCCATTAAATCCTGTGATAACAGATTCCTGCGGTGTAGTCTCTATACCAAGGCTTCGGACTTGAGCCAGTAGACTTTTCGACGTCGTTGTAATATAGGTAGTTGGATGTTTTCCAAACTGTCTACTGGTGTGGAATCCACCAACCGTGTAGATGAATTTTGCATCATATTTTTTAGCTATATCAATTACATCTTGACATAGTTCATTCAGTTCATCATTTTGTTGTGGTTGTCCTGAACCACCTCCAAATATTATGAAATAATTGCTAAATCTGTATTCCCACTTTTCTTCAGGTATCTCTATGAAGCCGCCCATATCGTAAACATATGGTGGTCTAGTAGATTTTACATAACGGAATGGAGTCGTGCCTAATCTTCTGTTAATAAAATTAACAACTATATTTCCAACGTTACCCATATCCTGCATTGCAGCTATTACTAGGGGTTTTCTTATTTCTGGGTCTACATTATTTATGAATTCCAAACTATCTCTCACTTAGTACA
>Ga0310123_10004030_pt1 | contig 11207 bp, 8 predicted proteins | sample CB6_AW_1057_MG_FD_203505 | JGI IMG/M metagenome (GOLD analysis project Ga0310123, IMG submission 203505) | Marine microbial communities from Western Arctic Ocean, Canada - CB6_AW_1057 | ecosystem: Environmental > Aquatic > Marine > Oceanic | place: Canada: Western Arctic Ocean | collected...
CACCCTCGTCGCTGCTGACGAAAGACTGCACTCCAGTCTGAGAGGAACCGACGAACATACGTATGCGCCCATCAGGCAGTCGATGTATCCGTAACGGGCCGAGATTGGTTCCCTGATTCATGGCCTTTGGTGCGGACACACGAGTGCCCTCGTAATTAAAGGTGATGCCGTCTACTGAAATAGCACTGCCTATGCCCGCCCCGGCGTTGGTGAAAAACAGGCGCACACGACCATCGTTCAACAGCAGTGAAGATGGGTTGGCCATAGGTGCCATGGGGTCGCTGTTTCCAGCGTCCTGCGCTGTAAGTACCACTCCCAGATCTGTAAATGTGTACCTAGTTTCCTCGCAGCCGGGGTTATTGGCGGCCACATCTATTTCCTCGGCCGTGTATCCACTGGTAAGATCTCCTCTTGACCATGCCGGGCTGCCGTCAAACCCGGGGCTGTTTGTGATCCGTTTCCGTTCTGAACCGTCCGGATTAACAGAATAAATTTCTGTGTTGCCATCATCTAGCACAGTATGAAATGCAATCTCTGGTGCACTGCTTGACCACGCGGCGTGTGAATCTGTACCCGGCAATTGGCCCTTGCGTCCAACTCCGCTGTCGGGTCCATCGGTCTCTCGTGCGGCGTCGGAGGTGAGGCGCGTAAGCCCTGAGCCATCCGCGTTGACAGTGTAGATCTCCATATTGCTGTCCCGGTTGCTCCTGAAGACAATTTGTTGGCCGTCGGGTGACCAGGCAGGACTGCTATCAAATGCTTGGTGGGTCGTTACGCGTGTTACATCCGAACCGTCCGCATTCATGACGTAGATGTCCATGTTCTTGCTGTCGCGGTTCGAATGAAACGCTATGAGTGTCCCATCCGGCGACCACGCGGGGTGTGCGTCAGTTGCAGGTAGGTCGGTCAGGCGAAGCACGTCAGACCCGTCGGCTTTCATGGTGAATATATCCAGGCTACCTTGTCTGTTGGACTGGAAAGCAATATGCTCTCCGTCAGGTGACCATGCCGGTCCATCGTCCTCTGCATCATGTTTGGTGAGGCGAGTGAGGTCCGAGCCATCCGTGCTCATGGAATAAATCTCCGTGTTCCTATCCCTGTTGGTGCGGAAAGCAATCCGCGTACCATCTGGCGACCATGTGGGATATGCATCATTTGCGGGATGATTGGTGATCCGCGTCGGTTGTGAGCCATCAGGGTTAGCGGTATAGATCTCCATGTTTCCATCACGATCGGACTGGAAGGCCAACAGGACGCGCCCTGCAACTGTGGCAACTCTTGTCGGTTGTGGCTGTGCTGGTGCAGGTGCTGGCAACGTGGGTTCGGGGGCGCTTACTGCAGGGCCCGTAAGGATTGCGCTGGCAATGCGAAACCCGTCAAATGGCTGTGGGCCGTCAGTCAGCGTGTAGTAAACGCGCCAGCGGCCTTCTTCCAGGAGTATAGCCGTGGGGTCGAGGGCGTTGCGCGGGCTGCGGTCCAGCAGCGGTGCGTCTCCGCTGACCCAATTGAGCCCGTCCTCGGATGTGGCCATAAACAACCGCTGCGAATCTCGGACCACCCCCCCGGGCGGCGAGGTGGAGACCAGCATGAATCTTGGTGCTCCTGGTAGCACGTAAGAATCGACAAATCCTCCCGAAAGGCGCAACCCGTCATCGGTCCTGAATGACACCCCATCAGAGCTGGTGGCAGAACGGAGCACTTCGCGCTGTTCGCCCGGCAGCATATCCGTCCACATTATTCGTACGTACCCGTCACTAAGTACGAAAGAGTCCGGCACTCCCCATGCGCGGCGGTCATTTTCCTGAGCGATTCCTGTGTCCGATTCGACCATCCAATCGAGACCGTCTTTACTGGTGGCGGTGCGGAATTTTCCTCGCCCGGAACCCTGACCATCGGGCGGCATTTCGGTGAAGTACATCCGCCATCCATCACTTGTGCGCACTAGGGTAGGATCGGCTCCCATTGGCGTGTGGGCTGGCACTCTCTCAAACGACAAGCCATCGGAGGACTCCCATATTTCAATGCCCATGGATGTCACGTAGAGCCGTACGCGACCATCCTCGAGCAATATCGCCTCCGGGCTGACTCCTGTGGGACCGACTGAATCATATTCAGCAGCTAGATTCCATTCTGACTCGGGGATATTTGGAGGATCTTTTGTGGCTGGTACGGTAGGAGCTGGTTGAGTATCTGCTATAGCTAGGGTCTTTTGCGATGTTTGAGTGTCTGTCGGTGAGGCCGTGAACCCGATGGTTACTTGCGGTGGTTGTGTGGATTGTAATAGCGTAGCCCTCTGTGTCACGCTGTCTTGTGAGACCGTGTCTTCAGATTGGGGGAGCGGTGCGGCTGTGGGTTGCCCGCAATTGCTCAAGAGCAGCGTAACATATATTGGCAGGATTTTTTTCAATAAGCGCATTTATTTATCCATGTATTGCATCGAATCTCTTGACCAACCAAAATGCTACGTGTCTTGGAAATCTAATGTACCCTGATAGTTCAACACAGCCGATTTGAACTCCGCTGGCAATTCCATGGGCCGATCCGCCTGATAATCGTAGGCGACCTGAACTGTCTTCGCTGTCGCAATCAGCCGTCCCGCCCGGTTGTGGATCCGGTAAGCGAAATCAAAGCTCTTGTTGCCGAAGCGAGTGATAGCTGTTCTCACTTCTAGCAGCTCACCTAGAAAAGCAGGTTCTTTGTAGTCACAACTAGCATGGGCCACAATCATGTTTATCTCACTTCGGATGGCGCGCGATTTGATCTCGTTAATATACTTTATGCGCGCTGTCTCCAGATAGGTGAAATACACGGAATTGTTGACATGACCCTGGGAGTCCACATCACGGAAGATGACTTCCAGATTCACGGTAAAGGGGAAGTTGGTAGCGTTCAAGTCGGGTTCGCCCTCCGGTGAGAAACAGCATCACTCCTGCGACTTACACGCAGAGCGTCTGATTGCGGAATTGTAACATAATGGATCAACCCTTCCCTCGGCTCGAGGAGGGTATTGCCCCGTTACAGGGACAGTGTACACTGGACTTCCGGACTGACCAAACTGCTGCATTACGAATGGATATACCGATTTATAATTGGGTTGTGGGCCAAAGTGCAGTCGTACAGTCGGCGAAGCAGTCTGTGGTTAAACGAATGAACCTAGAATCCAGAATTGGAATAGTGAAACTCTCTGGTGTACCTCACTTGATATGGGAAAAGTGGGTCCCGTTAGAAACAATAACTTCGACTTGGAAGCCGTGATATAGGCGACCCGATGCCCTCTGCTGTACTGCAACAGCGTGCTGCCAAGCTGCGCGGCGAAATTCACACTCACAACCACCGCTATTACGTGCTGCAGTCGCCGACCATTTCGGACGGGGAGTACGACGCCCTGCTGCGTAAACTGCACCATCTGGAGAGGCAGCATCCCGACCTAATTAGGCCCGATTCGCCCACGCAGCGCGTGGGCGGGCAGCCCTCCGAACGGTTCGAGAAAGTGAGTCACCCGGAGGATATTCTCAGTCTTAGCAACGCTAACGGCGCGGCAGAGACGCGCGCATGGTTCGAGCGAATCGCTCGTTTGGACGAGCGCGTCGGGTCGGCCGGCTTCGTGGTCGAGCCGAAAATTGACGGCCTCACCGTGGTGCTTCACTATCGGGACGGCGTCTTCGTGCGCGGCGCGACGCGTGGCGACGGCGAGGTCGGCGAGGACATTACCCACAATTTGCGCACGTTGCACACGCTGCCGCTGCGCATTCCCGCAGATCCGGAGGGTGTGCAGGCTGCTCCCCGGCTGCTGGTGGTGCGTGGCGAGGCTTTCATTCCCAATCGGGCATTCACGCAATGGAATGACAGACTGGCAGCGCAGGGTGTGCGTACCTACGTCAACGCGCGTAACGCAGCTTCTGGGGCGCTGCGGCAACTAGATCCCAAGCTAACCGCGAGTCGACCAATTGAGCTGCTGTGCTATGAGGTGGTTGCGGCGGCTGAGGGTTTCGCTTCTGTAAGCCAGTGGGAGAATCTGGAATACCTGCGGGCAATGGGCTTCCCGGTGGCCGATATCTTGAGGAGTTTCAGCAGCCTTGATCACGCCATCGCCTACTGTGAAGGATGGGTTGAGCGGCGCGACACGCTGGATTATGAAATTGACGGCATGGTGATAAAGATTGATGATCTGAAGCTGCAATCCGCACTGGGCGTGGCCGGTAAGGATCCGCGTGGCGCGGTGGCTTTCAAATTCCCCGCGCAAGAAGTCGCTACTACGCTGTGCGATATTGGCGTTAACGTTGGGCGCACCGGCGTGCTCACTCCGTATGCGCTGCTGCAACCTGTGGAGGTGTGCGGGGTGACGGTTAAGCAGGCAACGTTGCATAACTTCGACTTTGTATCCGAAAAGGACATTCGTGTAGGAGACCGCGTGCTGGTAAAGCGCGCCGGCGATGTCATACCCTATGTAATTGGCCCGCGGGTGGAGGCGCGTACGGGCAACGAGCGCCGTTTCGAGCCTCCGCGCATTTGCCCCAGCTGTGCGCAAGCGGTGACGCGGCCGGAAGGCGAGGTTTCGCTCTATTGCTTCAACGCGGCTTGCCCGGCTCAACGTTCACGTAATTTGGAGCATTTTGTCTCTCGTACAACACTGGACATTGACGGCTTCGGTGACAGATTGGCAACGCAACTGGTGCAGGCCGGACTGGTTGCGGATGTTGCGGACATCTTTATGCTCACCGAGGCGCAGCTGCTGGTACTAGATGGTTTTGCCGAGAAGAAAGCGCGCAGCCTTCTGGTAGCCATCGAGGCGGCCAAGCAGCGGCCGCTCGAGCGACTGCTTTCCGCGCTCGGCATTCGCGGGGTGGGCGCTGTCGCTGCGCGCGCGCTGGCCGAGCGCTTCGGATCGCTGAGTGCTCTGGCTCAGGCGAGGCCAGAGCAGCTGCAGCAAATCGAGGGCATCGGACCGAGCATCGCCGCGGCGGTGTCGGAGTGGTTCGTCCGTCCAGGCAATCAGGAAGTGCTCCGCAAATTGCGCTCGGCCGGATTCTGGCCTACCCGGTATTCGGTCGCGGTGGCCGAAGGTGGCGAGCTTTCTGGGCGGACCTTCGTGCTCAGCGGTGCGTTTCCCGGATGGACGCGCCGTCAGGCGGCCGCTTTTATCGAGGAGCACGGCGGTCGGGTGAGATCTAGCGTCAGCGCGAAAACCAGTTATCTCGTTGTGGGGGACAACGCGGGCGCTAAGCTGGCACGCGCGCGTGTGCTCGGAGTGCCCGAAATCAACACCGAAGGTCTGCGCAGGCTGGTAAACGCTTCCGCGTCCTATGATTGACAGAAATATCGCGCTGCTCTAAACTGCCCTAGTTTTTCTGGAGGAATTATTTCCGACATGATTGACGGAACCGACAACGGCATTCAGGCGCGCATCCGTGCTATGGATGAACGCGTCAATCGTCTGCGAGAGAACGACATGTATTTCTACAACATGCCGGTCTCCGAACTGAAGGGTAGTACGGAAGTGGTCATCGGCGGCCGCACCATGCTGATGCTAGCCTCTTATGGCTATCTAGGATTACTGGGGCACGCGCGTATTAACGCGGCCGCCAGAGCGGCGCTGGAGAAATACGGCAGTGGTACGCACGGAGTGAGGGCACTGGCAGGAACATTGGAATTACACTTGGATCTGGAACGTACCATCGCTGGGTTCAAGCACGCCGAGGACGCCGTCACCTTCTCCAGCGGATACGTCACCAATCTGGCCGCCATTTCCACTCTGGTGGGTCGCCACGATATGGTGTTCTGTGACAAATATGATCACGCCAGTATTGTGGATGGTTGCCTGCTCTCCGGCGCGGAGTTAAAGCGCTTTCGACACAACGACATGGAGCATTTGGAGACACTCTTGCGCCGTCACTCTGATCGCCCTACAAAGCTCGTTATTGTTGATGCGGTCTTTAGCATGGATGGCGATATTATCGATCTGCCGCGCACAGCCGAGCTGTGCCAGAAGTACGGCGCACAGCTGATGATGGATGAGGCGCACTCGGTTGGCGTTCTTGGTGAGAGCGGCCGCGGGGTGGAAGAGCATTTCGGCATGCATGATTGCGTGGACGTGAAGATGGGCACGCTCAGCAAAACCATCCCCAGCGTGGGTGGATACATCGCCGGCAGTCGCGGGCTGATCAATCTACTGAAGCATGCCGCGCGAGGTTTCATCTTTTCTGCTGCCATTCCGCCTGCACAGGTGGCCGCGGCTAAGGCTGCCTTCGAGGTGATTTTGGATGAGCCGGACCGCATCCTGCGTGTGCAGCGTAACGCGAAGCAGTTCATCGGTGGTCTAAATCGCGCCGGTTTCGATACCATGCAGAGCGAAACCGCCATCGTGCCGGTGCTGTGCGGTACGGATGAGAAGGCGTATAAAATGGTGCGCCTGTGCCAACGCGAGGGTATCTTCGTGCTGCCAGTGGTTTCCCCGGCCGTGCCGGAAGGCATGGCGCGTCTACGTGCCACGGTGACCGCTGGGCACACGACAGCGCAAATCGATCGTGCCTTGGCCGTGCTGGAAGCTGTCGGGAAGCAGGTCGGGCTTATTTAGCTTCACCCGGCCTTTGTCCGCGCAGACCGGCCGCTTCGGCCCATTCCAGAAATTCCGCTAGTCGCGGATGATCGCCGTAAACGCCGCGGTGGCGCGGCGGCAGTAGCGCCGCCAGGCGCAGCATTATCTCGTCGGTGCGCGCGCGCAGTTGCGCCGAACGCAGCCCTGGCGTGAGTGGTGCCAGCGTGAAGGATGGGCCGATTTTCAGCGTCAGGCGCGGTCGCCGCAGCCGGAGCAACTGTGCGAAGGCACGGTCGGTGTTTATCACCGCCGCCGGCACGATGGGCACATTAGCGTTCGTTGCCAGAAACGCAATCCCCGCTTTGGCAGGCTGCAAGCTCCCGTTGCGGCTGCGTGTACCCTCTGGAGCCACTCCGAGCATCACGCCTGCGCGCAGCGCCTTCAGGGCTGCTTTCAGCGCGGCGCGGTCAGCATCTCCCCGACGTACCCAGATTACCCCGGCGCGATTGAGCAGCGAGCGGAAAAAGAGACTACGGCGATATTTTGTGGCCACGAAGGCGGCCATGTGCGGATGCTTCACCAGAGTGAAAATGAGAGGTGCATCCACAAGGCTCATGTGGTTGATGACCAGCAGGCAACCGCCCGAGGCAGGCAGATTTTCAGCGCCTAGCAACTCGCGATGCGAGAGCAGCCGGCATGCTATTTCAAAAGCGCCGCGTATCAGACCTACCGTGCTCATGGCGATCCGGCTCGGGCACGCGCGCTCACCGCGAAGCGAACGATTTCCTTCGCCGGCACGGTTAGCGTCGCTACTATATCAGTACTTTCCCCGGCTGGCAGGTCCTGCGTAAGCTCGATAATGCGGAAGGCTCGCAGATCTTCCTCCTTGCTGTACCCGCGTATCAAAACCACGATTTTGTTGGCGTGCTGCGCAGACTTATTCACGATTTCAGTGCTCACGGTGTAGTATCCGGATCCGGAGACCTCACCGGAGACTGCGCCTACGGTGAGCGTAATAAATCGCTCCGTCAGCTCGCTTCCGTCTTGTGCTGCGACCACGCGGGCAGCCGCGCCCCACACGGGGTCTATGTTCGTAAAGCGCGCAGCTAGTGGAGCGCTTTCGCCCGGCAGTACCATTTCAACCGGCGAGAAGGTGACTTGGCTGGGTCCCAGTGCGCCTTTGTGCAGCACCATGGTGACCTGCACTGCAAGGTTGATGACCGTATGCCCGCTATCGTTTTGTGCCTCACCTAGGCAAAGTTGTCCTCCGGACGGTGTTGGGTAGCAGCGAAACGCGCTCAGGCTAATTGGCAGCGGCGTCGGCGAGGGCAGGTATCCGGTGGCCGCGTCAGCCCCCACGAATGGGATTATGATGTTGTGGCCAACCTGCAGCGCCAGCGGGTCGATGCCAGCGTTAACCAGCTGCATCGCTTCCACCGTCACCCCGTGCTCGGTTGCGATGGATGTTAGGGTATCGCCCGAGCGGATGTTGTATGTGTGCGGAGTGGCGGTTGGTCCGATTGGTGCGGGAGTTGGAGCTATGAACGAGGGCGTAAACATGGGCGTCATCACAGCCGTCGTCGGAAGGGAGCGGAGCACAGATGTCATCCGCGGAGTCGGCGTGACCATGCTTGTGGGCGTAGCCGCACATGCGCTTAAAGTGGCGTATAGCACCGTAGCTGTACTGAGCGCCCGCAATCTATCCCTGCTATCTGTGCTCACGTACACATTATAATCAGGATTGTTATGTTGGGCGACGTGTTACAAAATAGGCACCCAAGGAGAGGAAACACAGGAGAACTAAGTCAACCACCTCCAGAAAGTCCCCTTAGTACGTACGATGCAACCCGGAGAGAGCGTGGTCGTTTTTTCTGTTGCGGCGCAGGAGGTTGGAGGCTTTGCCGTGACAGTAATCGCGATGAATACCGTATACTCTTGTTGGGAGACCGCAGCGGGAAAATCTAGCGGGCGAAAAAACACCAATAGTTTGCAAATATTCCTGGGGTATAATGCACTCTAGTTTCAATTTCTGCGGCGGAAGATGTGGGGCAGTGGAGGAGGGATATGCCGGTTTACGCGTATCGTTGTGAAAATTGTGGGGTGCAGTTTGAGAGGATGCAACGCTTCAGTGATGACCCCGTTTCTGTCTGCCCGGAATGTGAGCAGCAGGCGGTGCGACGCATGATTCAACCGGCGGGCATCATTTTCAAAGGATCCGGATGGTATGTGAAAGACAGCAAAGCCTCCAATTCGGCCGGAAAACCGGGCAACAAAGAAAGCGTGACGGAAAAGGATAACAGGCCAGAAAAGGCTAGTACGGGTGAGGCCAGTACCGAGAAAAGCAGCGCGAGCGAATCGAAAGACTCCGCTAGCAAGGACTCGACCAGCGTTAACACTGGTAACGACGCCTGAGGATGGCCTGATCACCGGAGCAGTTGTAGCGCCTTTTTTTGGGGCGCTCTTTTTTTTAATCGGGAATCCAGCTGTGCCTGCCGTCATGGCCGCCAGGAGAGCCGTTATAATGATGCCTTGCCGGCTATGAAGCATGTGGCGGCATGGGGTCTGGGGAGGTGGATGTGCCTGTAACAGTTGTGGTGGGTGCTCAATATGGAGATGAGGGCAAAGGTCGTATCATCGACTTTCTCGCCGGTGATGTCGACATGGTGATTCGCTTTCAGGGTGGAGACAATGCCGGTCACACCGTGGTGAACCACCACGGTGAGTTTCGCTTGCACCTGATTCCTTCGGGAATTTTCCATGGGCGTACTATCTGCCTAATTGGTGCGGGTGCGGTGGTCAATCCGATCGCGTTGCTGGGCGAGTTGTCAGGACTGGAAGCAGCCGGCATCGACACATCTTGCCTGCTGCTGGCTGACCGCGCCCAGATGTTGCTGCCTCATCACCGTAGGTTGGACGGCATGGAAGAAGAGGAACGCGGAAATCACAATATCGGAACTACCAATCGCGGCATTGGGCCGGCGTACCGCGAGAAGGCGGCGCGATCTGGAGTTCGCATCGGTGACCTGCAGCACCCGCGTTATCTGCGCGCGCGATTACAGATGCAACTGCCGCGGGTTAATCGCGCCTTGGCTCATTTCGGCGGCACCCCGGTGGAATTGGAACCATTGTTGGCGCAATGCATGCAGTGGGCCGATGAACTGGCCGGGCGCATCGTGGATCCGATACCACTGCTGCGTGGGGCACTGAAAGATGGCAAGCACATTCTGCTTGAGGGACAGCTGGGCGCGATGAAGGATTTGGACTGGGGTACTTATCCGTTCGTCACATCCTCTAATCCTACCGCTGGGTTTGCTGCCGTCGGTGCCGGCCTGCCGCCACAGCAGATTGACGAGGTGTTAGGTGTCGCCAAGGTTTATCAAACCTCGGTCGGAGCCGGACCGTTTCCGGGTGAATTAAATGACAAGACCGGCGAAAGCCTCCGTGATATAGGGCGTGAATACGGCGCAACCACGGGACGTCCGCGCCGCACAGGGTGGTATGATGCTGTGGCGGTAAGGCATTCAGCTTGGCTGAACGGCATGACCGCACTTGCGGTGACCAAACTGGATGTACTTGATACATTTGCGGAAATTAAATTGTGTACTGCCTACCGCTTGCCGGACGGCACCCGTATTGATCACGTGCCCGATACGCCCGTGCTGGAACGGGTAGAACCTGTGCTGGAGAGTTGGCCGGGTTGGCAGCAGGCGACCACTGGCGTACGTTCCTGGCATGAACTTCCGGCGGCGGCGCGCAGCTACCTTGAACGGCTGCAGGAGCTTGCGGAAGTCCCTATTCGATACATATCGGTTGGGGCGGAGCGCGAGGCGATGTTCGGGGTATGACCTTCTCACACGACACTTTCATCTCACCATTGACATGGCGCTACGGAGGTCCTGAAATGCGCCTTCTATGGAGCGAGGTGCACAAGCGGCGGCTGCTCCGTCGTATATGGGTGGCGCTGGCACATGCCCAGCACGAAGCCGGTCTGGTGACCGCGGCGCAGCTGGACGACCTTCGGGCCCATGCGGACGAGGTGGATATCGAGCGCGCCACCGCTATCGAGGACGAAATCAAGCACGATATCATGGCCGAGTTGCGTACATTCGCGGAGCAATGCCAGTGCGGAGGTGCGGTACTGCACATGGGCGCAACTTCAATGGACATACTAGACAACGCGGATGTGCTACGCATTCGCGCTAGCTTTGAGCTGCTCAGCGCGGATATGCGTGGCATCTGCGGGCAACTTGCCGACCTGATTGATCGCTGGGCAGATACACCGGCGATGGGGTTCACGCACCTGCAGCCGGCTGAACCCACCACTGTTGGCTATCGGTTGGCGCAGCACGGTCAGGATTTTCTCAGTGATTGTTCGGAGATTTCACGCGTTACGGCAGGCCTGCTGGGCAAAGGGTTGAAAGGCGCGGTTGGCACTTCCGCCTCCTTCGTCGCCTTGCTTGCGGGAACAGACACCAGCGCAGTTGATATGGAAGCGCGCGTCATGCAACTGCTGGGGCTTGAAGCCTTTCCGGCAGCCACACAGACCTATCCGCGCAAACAGGATTGGTTTGCGCTCAATGCTCTGGCTGGGCTTGGCGGTACGCTCTACCGGTTTGCCTTTGACCTGCGTTTGCTGCAATCACCCCTCATAGGTGAATGGTCCGAGCCGTTT
>Ga0310123_10004031_pt1 | contig 11207 bp, 11 predicted proteins | sample CB6_AW_1057_MG_FD_203505 | JGI IMG/M metagenome (GOLD analysis project Ga0310123, IMG submission 203505) | Marine microbial communities from Western Arctic Ocean, Canada - CB6_AW_1057 | ecosystem: Environmental > Aquatic > Marine > Oceanic | place: Canada: Western Arctic Ocean | collected...
TCAATCGGGCGATATGGTTTTCTTTCCCGCCATTTCTCACCGCAACCTGCTGGGATTGCTCGAATTGTTCCGGGCCGGCCAGCTTCCTGCCGGCGCAAACTGGCATTTCCTGTTTCGCAGAAATCTTTACCCGGAGACGCTGGAAGACTCGCCCGATTGCGGTGAGGAAATCGCGGAGATACGAGACGCGTTCCAAGTCTTTCAGCAGAAGATTGGCGACCACAAGGTCTTCTTCTATACGGACTCGACCGAACTGACCCGGCAGTATGACCGGCTGGGGACATTTTCGTTTCATACGCTTCCCATCCCCCACACCTACGCGGCACCTGACGCGGCGGTTGGCGCCGGCGCCCTGCGGGTCACCTACCTCGGCGATGCCAGGCGAGAGAAAGGCTATCATTTGCTGCCCAGGATTGTGGGTGACCTGCGGCAAGAGGGCCTGGCGGGCAAGCTACAGTTCGTTTTTCAATCCAATTACAACATTCCGAGAGGAGAACCCGAAGCCGTCGTTGCCCGCGGACAGCTCGAGTCTTTTCCGGGGTCGATGGTGCACCTTCGCAAAGAGCCCCTGCCCACCGAGGACTACAAGACCCTGTTGCTTTCGTCAGACATCACGATTCTGCCGTACGATCGAACCAACTATGGCGCTCGCAGTTCGGGCGTTCTGGTCGAATCGCTCGCCGCGGGAATTCCCGTGATCGTCCCTGCCGGCACCTGGCTCTCCCGGCAGCTCTTGACGGCAGGCTACGCCGACGGAGAGGGAAGAGCGCGGAATAAAATGACGGTGGTGGAATCCTTTGGTCAGTCGGCACTTTCCTGGTGTTGCCATGGCACCTCAGACGTCAGCGCTCTTGTTGGGGGCAAGCTCGAAGCGGGTTTTGAGAGCAAACCTTTCTGCTGGCTGCACCTCCCCGAATCCGTCACAGATTTGCTCGTTACGGTACGGTTCTCAAAACCGCCTCTCGATGGTTGCTTGTACGTCACCGAGTTGCGTGAAGATGACTCGGAGCTCGGCCACATGAGGCGTTTCTATCTGCAAGGCGGCGCGAACGAGCGGAAGTGTACCGTGGTGTGCCGGTTAGCTCCCCAAGCCCGCAAACTATGGGTCGCCGTGGGAAGCGCACATATGAATGTCCGCATTCAGATCGAGGACACGCGGATGGATCTCCTGCGGCAACCGCCAGGACGAAGTCTCCCGAGCGGCGGGACCGGTCTGGCTTATCAGGAAGTCGAGGAAATTCCCGAACTGATCCGAGAGATTGCCGATCACTACCCTCACTACCGCCGGACCGCGGCTGAGTTCGCCAAGCGATGGCGCAGTTTTCACAACGCGGACCACCTCATCGCGAAAATCACCCAAAACGCCGGCGGCGGATATGGCATAGCCGCCCAAGTGAGCAACGCGACCGGGACTGACGGCGGCTCAGCCGCCAAGCAGGACATCCCATGCGCTTAGCTTGCATCTCGGACGTCTGTCTCGGTTACGGAAGTCCGCAGATCGGGCAACTCGTTCGATCGCTTTGCGCGCAGTATCAAGCCGAAAACCTTGTCATCGAACCTCGCTGCGACGGCTCTCCGCCCCAGCATCAGCACTTTCCCGAGCTCAATATTGAGCGGGCGGAGATGCGTTACGACCCCTATACACCGCCGGGAAGAATCGAGTACCTGTTGGAGGGCCGCCGCCGCCTCAATCAGTACGACCCCGACATTCTGGTAATCTGCTGCACGTTCTGTTTGCCGGTCGTGTTCAAATTGCGAAAGCGGCCGTCGATGGTCATATATTACTCGCTCGAGGCGATCCCCTTCTACGGGGCATTCGACATGGAAATGAACCGTCACATCGATGATCTTGTCGACCTGGTGATTTTCCCCGAAGAAAACCGGGCCGTTGAGGAAGTCAGACGTTTTGGTTTTGACGGCGTTCCCAAAGCCGTCCTTTTCAACTGCACCAACGCCGACGCGGAGAACCCGGAAAAGAACTTCGCGCCGCAGCGCAACGGCAGAGTGATTTACGCGGGTGCGATCGACCAGGTGGCGACCTTCAGCAGCTATTACACAAAGCCGGAGGCAGGCCGGTTTCCGATCGATCTGTACGGTCCCATTCGTGTCCAGACCGAGAAGCAAAGGCAAGACTTCATCGGCGCCTTGACCGGACAAGTCCGATACCAGGGGTATCTTGCGAACGAAGAAGTCGCGGAGGCTCGCAGGAAGTATGCCTATAGCTTGGTCGCCTGGAACCCTAACGTCGAAAACCAGCTCTATGCGGCCCCGAACAAATTTTTCGAGTCGATCGCCGATGGCGTTCCTCCGATTACCGCCCCGCATCCTCAGTGCAAGATGATCATTGACCGCTACAAGTGCGGGATACTCATGAGAGACTGGAGCGAACCGGAGTTTTTCTCCGCCCTCGATCGAGCCCTTCGCCTCTACGAGACCGATTCTTGGCGTGAGATGGTTAGCAACTGCGCAACGGCCGTTCGCCAGGAATTGACGTGGGATCACCAGTTCGAAAAACTCAGGGTTCATCTGCGGGTCAATCAGAATTGAATATCGGCAGAATCCTCGTCACCGGCTCCGGAAGCTTTCTGGGACGCCACACCGTTGCTGTATTGCGTGACCGATACGGCGCCGACCCAGTCATCTGCGTTTCCAGTAAGGATTACGACCTCACCGATCCCGCTCAGGCTAGGCGCATGATCGAGGACAACAAGCCGGACGTGCTCATCCACCTGGCAGGTTACGTCGGCGGAATCGGCGCTAACCGAGCCCGGCCCGCGGACTTCTTCTACCGCAATATTCAGATGACAACGCAGGTGTTCGAAGCCGCCGCCCGGTGCGGGATTCGGAAGCTGATCTTCACGATGGGGGGCTGCAGTTACCCTGGAAGCGCCACCTCGCCCATCGGCGAAGACCAAATGTGGAACGGCTACCCCCAAGCGGACAGCGCCGCCTACTCGAGCGCGAAAAAGATGGGCATCGTCGCCAGCGAAGCCTACCGCCAGCAGTACGGCTTGAATTCAGCCGTGATGGTTCCGGGTAATCTTTACGGCGAGTACGACAACTTTCTGGAAAACGAGTCGCATGTGATACCGGCCATGATCCGGCGCTTTGTCGAAGCTAAGCGGCAGCGCGCCAGCGAGATTGTTTGCTGGGGACGCGGCACTCCGGTGCGAGATTTCGTTTTCGCCGCGGATGTGGCCCACGCCGTGCCTTTCTTCATCGAGAGCTACAATTCGAGTGAGCCGGTCAATATTTCCTCTGGCACAAGCACCTCGATTCGCGAGCTCGCCGAGACCGTTCAGGAGCTGACAGGGTTTCCTGGTGACATTCGATGGGACACGTCGAAGCCCGAGGGCCAATTGGTGAAGATTTTTGACGTCACGCGGATGAAACAACTCGGGATCAACTGCGACACGCCGCTGCGCGAGGGGCTGCGAAAAACGATCCGCTGGTTTGAAGCAAACTACGATGACCGCAGCGACGGGATCCGCCTGTGAATCATGCAGCGTAGAAGCCAAAACGAAAAATGATATTCATCCTAGGGGGCAGAGGACTGGTCGGATCCGGCTTCGCCCGGTATTGCGAGAGAACCGGAAAGCCGTTCAAGGTCATTCATCGTGAAAACTATGCCTCCTGGGCCGGCCACTCCTGCGACCTGCTCATCAACGCCAACGGCAACTCCAGCAAGATCCTCGCCCGCCGGGACCCCAAACAGGATTTCGAAGCCTCGGTCAGCAGCGTTCGCACGAGCCTGGAGGACTTCCGTTACAAGCGCTACGTGCATGTCTCTTCTTGCGATGTCTATCCCGACTGTTCTTCCCCGGAAGTTACGCGAGAAGTGCGGCCCTTGGACTCGGCACTGCAGACCCCGTATGGATTCCACAAGTGGCTGGCCGAGCAGTGTGTGCAGCATGCAGCCGACGATTGGCTGATCCTGCGGTTCGGGGGATTCATCGGCCCGGGTCTAAAGAAAAACGCCATTTACGATATTCTCCAAGGTGGTCCCCTGTTTCTGGATCCCAACAGCGAATTGCAGTTTCTCCACACCGATCGCGCCGCCGAGATTGTGTTTCGTTTGATCGAACAAGGGATTCAGCGCGAAATCTTCAACCTCTGTGGAAGGGGATTGATAAGGCTCCAAGACGTGATTGATCTCAGCGGAAAAGCAGTTCTGGTCAACCCGGGCAGCACCGCCGTCCGTTACGAAGCCAGTATCGAGAAGGTATCCGCCGTCGTAGAGATACCAGAAACCCGCTCGGCCGTTTTCGATTTTGTGAACTCTGCGCTGCAAGACATCGAGGCGGCCCCGAAGCAATGAGTTTGGAGAACGCCACCATTATCTTGCTCGCTGGCGGATTCGGCAAGCGTGTGGAGCATTTGCACCCGGACTTACCCAAACCGCTGATTCGGGTAGCCGGCCGGCCGTTCATCGATTGGATCTGCGGCTATTGGGCGAGACAAGGGATCAGGCGAATGATTGTTTCTCTCGGTCATCTGGCCGATGTTGCCGAGCGGCATTTTCAGTCCTCTGACTGGGGTGATGTGGAGATCCTCACTGTCATAGAGGAGGAGCCGCTCGGAACCGGCGGGGCCGTCGTTCACGCCGCGCGAACACATGAATGCGGCGACCCTTTCATCGTGGCCAATGGAGACTCACTTGTCTTTGGCCCTGTGTCGGAAGCCTGGGAGTTGATCCAACCAGAGCCCCAAACGCAAGTGAGGGGTCAAACAAGCGATCAGGAAAGTATGCAAAAGAGCAATCAGCGGCTCAAGCAACCCAAGTCCGATGCAAGAAAGCCAAGCGGAACGGGCCCTTGCGACGGGGTGATCCTCGGCCGCGAAGTCGACGACGCAAGCCGCTACGGCTCTCTCCGCACCAACGAGCAGGGCCGGCTACTGGCTTTCCAAGAAAAGCGGCCCGGAAAAGCGCTCATCAACGCCGGCGTCTACCTTTTCGGAGAGAGCCTGCTGGAACGATTTCCCAACCGCACCCCGCTCAGCCTGGAAGTCGATGTATTCCCAGCCTTGATCCAGGCCGATATGAACTTGCATGTGCACCCGGTCGCCGGTGACTTCCTCGATATCGGCACGCCGCAAGACTTGCAGCGGGCCGGCAGGTTCATCGAGAGCCACCGGGCGGAGCTCGAGTATCCCCCAATACCCGTCTTTCGCAAACGACAGTAAATCGATGATCATCACCAAAACGCCATTTCGCATCAGCTTCTTCGGCGGCGGCACGGACTACCCTGACTATTTCGAAGAACATGGCGGGGCCGTCCTCGCAACCGCCCTCGACCACGGGGCGTTCATCTCGGCCACGCGCTTTTACTCCAGCCTGTTCGACTACAATATCCGGCTCTCCTATCGCCAGGTCGAATGCGTCCGATCCCTGGACGAGATCAAGCACGGTGCTTTCCGTGAGTGCCTGCGCTATTGCGGCATCAGCAGCGACATTGAAGTCGACTACACGGCTGAGATCCCGTCGTTTTCGGGGATGGGTACCTCATCCTCCTTTGTCGTCGGACTTCTGAACGCCCTCTATGCGTTTCAGGGCCACTCCGTCAAGCCGCTGGATCTGGCTTGCCGCGCCATCGAGCTGGAAATAGACGTGATGAAGGAGGCAGTCGGTTGCCAGGATCAGGTACTTGCCGCGGTTGGCGGGCTCTGTATCGTGGAGTTCCGTTCGAAGAGCAACATCGTCGTTCACCGGTTGCCGCTGTCTCAAGCAAGAGTCGAGTACCTGGAGAGGCATTTGCTCTTGATCTATACCGGAATCCGACGAACCGCTTCGGAGATTGCCACAAAGCAAATCGCCAAGATCCCTCAAAACATCAAGACCTTGAAACGAATGAGGGAAATGGTGGACGAGGGGCACAAGTGCCTCACGGGAACGGCCGACATCGAAAAGTTCGGCCGTCTTCTGCACGAAAGCTGGGAGCTCAAACAAAGCCTGGACTCCGGCGTGGCGAACTCAACGATCGTGGATTTGTACGAGCGTGGCCGCCAAGGCGGAGCGTTCGGAGGAAAACTCCTCGGTGCCGGGGGAGGAGGGTTCCTGCTATTTGTCGTTCCGCCTGAAAAGCGAGAGAGCGTCCGGCGGCAGTTGAGCGAACTCCACGAAATACCGATACGCATCAACGCCCCCGGGAGCCACATCGTCCACGCCTAGTGCAGGCGTGGCGGAAAATTTCAGGCGGCCGGCCGGAGATGAAATGAGGAGGCTCGTCATCGGGGAGTGATCGAAGCAGGATTGAGGAACCACAGCAGTGAAGGGACAGACCGAGTTCGCGGCGACTGCGAGTCCACGCCCGGCCCGAAGAGGCCGAGACAGAGAGAGCAGCGCCGCCAGATCGAACTTCATAGAGCACCGCGTCCTCAGCGACGGCCAACGAGTGCGGATGGAAGCCCGGCCGAACGTCCCATCAGATGAAAGTTCCTCACTCCTCCCCGACAATGACGAGCCCCCTCATGGAAGGCATGGACGGCAGTCCACGCTCAAATGCCGCGCTCAGAGACTTTGAGAGCAGACTTCCGGCCGCGGTAGGGCGGTCAGCTCGAAATCGATAAACAAATGACTCTGGTTCTTCTGACAATCGCAACGATAGCCATCGCCATGCTGATCATGGCGGTAGGGGTGATCTTCGCCAAGCGCTCACTGCGCGGCTCGTGCGGAGGGGTCCAACTCCGGGGTCCCGACGGCGAGCCCTTAAACTGCGAGGCTTGCCCTTATCGGGATGAAAACCCAGACTGCGACAACCGCGGGCTGGATTCCGAAAGAGAACCCGCCGAGGCGGCAACTCAGTTCACCAGCAACGACTAACCCTCCGACTAACCCGCACTTCTCGCTGTCTGACGGCCGAATCAAGTGATGAGACCACCAATACTTCGTTGCGCTTGCCTGCCGTGTTCAAGGTAGCCACGCCAGGGCGCGCCGAGAAACGAGCTTGACTATCGGCCACGCGATGATTGCGATCAGTCACGCCTGCCCCGGGTTCAACCCCCAGACGTTATAATCTGCTGAATGGCTGCCTCGCCAGTTCGCCCTCAAGATCTCGAAGTGGCCGACCTGCGCCTGTTTCGAGGCAGCGACTTGGGAGGGTTGCTCGACGAGCAGTCCACTCGATGGGATAAAGAGTTTCACTGGGATTTCAGCCCTTCCAGAGACCTCATCCAGCGCTACATCGATATGCGAAACCTCTACGGTTACGCATTGATGAAGCACGGGCGGCCGATCGGATACAGCTTCTACATTCAAGAAGACCACAAGGCGCTCATCGGCGACCTTTTCATCTCGGCCGAGCATCGCACCGAACAGGCCGAGCGCTTTCTGTTCCACAGCATTGTCAAGTCGGCCGTGATGTGTCCGGGCGTGCGCCGAATCGAGGGTCAATTGCTGGCGCTGTCGTTTAGTCCAGTGGATGAGATCATCTACGGCCGCGGACTGCAGGTGTTCGAGCGGCACTTCATGTTCTGGAAGGATGCCGCCCAGCCTCTCGATCCCCGGCTGTCGCTGCCCCACCTGCAATACCTGCATTGGTCGGACCATCATCTCGAAGGCGCCGCTCATCTGATCGCCAGGGCCTACAACAACCATGTCGACAGCGGCATCAATGATCAGTATCGAAACTATTCCGGCGCCAGGCGTTTCCTTTACAACACCTCGCAGCATCCCGGCTGCGGCCTGTTTTTCCGGCGCGCCGCTCTGGTGGCCAACTATCCGGGTTCCGGTGAGTTATGCGGGGTCTGCCTCGCGAGTCTGGTCAAAGATAACATCGGTCACATCACGCAACTCTGCGTCGCTCCGCACCTGAGCGGGCAAGGCATCGGACACGAGCTGCTGCGGCGCTCTCTCGGGTCGTTCCGCAACCATGGGTGCGAAGGAGTCAGTCTCACTGTCACTGGCGTGAACCATGGAGCGATCAGCTTATACGAACGGATCGGCTTCCGCACGATTAGAAAGTTCAACGCATTCGTTTGGGAAACAAGTTGAGCCGATTCGCGCAGGGGAAAGGTGAAAGTCAGGCTGTGGCCGGCGTCTTTGGACTGGTTGGCGTGGTCGCCATCGCCCTCGCTTTCTTGAACCACTGGCTTTTGTTCGGAATCTTGACATGGCTGATGATGGCTCTTGCTATGGCCATCGGTTTCGGCCCTGAATATCGCCGGCGGGCGATTTTGGCCACCATCATCGGCATCTTCCTCGCCTACTCGGCTCTTTTGCTGCTGCTCGCGCTGCTCGATAAACCTGGCGAAGAGCTGCGGCTCATTCTAGGCTTCCCCGCCGCCACCGCCGTTCTCGTGTTCGGAATTTGGCCGATCGGCATGGTGGCTGGTTTGCTCTACGGACTGGTGTTTGGTCAGTCCATCTTGCCCGAGGGAAAGCTACAGGCATTTCTCCGCAGGTTCGGACGTTCGGAGCCCAAGCGCTAATGCCTGTTTCCCAATCTCCGACGATCATCGTCTGCGTGGTGATCTATCTCGTCGCCTGTTTGCTCATTGGCGTCTGGGCGATGAAGAGAACACGCACGATCGCCGATTATCTTGTCGCCGGCAGGACACTCGGCCCGTTCGTCATCATCATCGCCGCCATGTCGAGCATCATGAGCGGGTTCGGATTTGTGGGGGGCCCGGGCCTGGTGTTCGACTCAGGCACCAGCTCTCTTTGGATGACTTTCCCGTCGACCTTTAGCTTTGCTCTCTCCTGGATACTTGTCGGAAAGCGGCTGCGATTGCTCGCCGAAGTCCGCGAGGTGCTGACCCTTCCCGACGCGGTCGAAGCTCGCTACGGAGGACGCTGGCCGCGGCTGATGATGGCACTGGCGATTCTACTCGGTGTGCTGGGATATCTGGGGACTCAGGTGTTGGCCATCGGAATGGTGCTCGTCGCCGTGTTCGGCGTGAAGCTTCCGGTGGCGTTGATGATCGGCTTGGGAGTGTTGGCGTTCTACAGTGTCGCGGGCGGAATCCTGGCGAGCGTTTATACGGACTTGTTTCAGGGACTGCTGATGATGCTCTCCGCGCTGGCGGTTCTCTATTACGCGCTCGATGCGGGCGGCGGCATGTCTGAGATCAGCACGACTCTTTGGGAGATGGATCCCGAGTTCATCGGTCCCTGGGGAACGCGCGGCCCGCTAACGTCGCTGAGCTGGTACATGCTGTTCGTCATCGGGGCTGTGGGACAACCGCATGCGATCACTAAGTTTCTTATGTTGCGTGATGTACGGCAGTTGAAATGGGGTGCGTTACTGACGGGCGCCAGTTACGCGGTGCTAAGCTTGCTGTGGATGAGCGTCGGCTTCTCAATGCGCGCTTTGGTGGCCGGCGGCGTTCAGGGCCAGCTAGATTCACCCGACTTGGCGGCTCCGGTTTTTCTTCTCAACTACACGCCGGGATGGCTGGCCGGCATGGTGTTCGCCGGGCTGCTGGCGGCAATCATGTCCACCTCCGACAGCTTTCTCAACATTGGCGCGGCGGCGATCGTGCGCGATATTCCGATCGCTTGGCGCGGGCGGGCGGTCGCCAACGAGCTTTTTTGGACTCGTGTCTTTACCGGAGTGCTGCTGGTGGCTTCGGCGTTGTTCGCCTTGTATATGGAGAACTTGATCGCGCTGCTGGGCACATTCGGTTGGGGAACGTTCGCGGCAGCAATCGTACCCAGCGTTGCGATCGGACTGAACTGGAAGCGGGCCACTGGCTCGGCGTGCGTTCTCTCGATTGGAACCAGCATTGTGCTGAACTTCGCCCTGGAGCTGTCGGCGCGCCAAGGGAATCACATATTGCCGCACGGAATGGCGGTGGGTTGTTTTTCGCTGCTGGTGTCGATCGCGGTCTTTGTGGGTGTTTCGTGGTTCTCTGGCGAAGGGGGCGAGGAGAAGCTGGCGCCGGATGTCAAAGCGGCGATGGAAGTGTAGCCCGTACTTGGAGCAACACGGGCGTCGATAAGAGTGTTGACACGGCAAGCTGAGAGCTTGCGCCACGTTGGGACTTGCGGTTCTTGAGAACGCAGTCCAACTGCTCGCTCGATTTTTGCCTGCGTCTGGTCTCTGCTACAATTTCGTAGGTTCATCGTAGAAGGGAGCAATCCATGCGTCGCCTGGTATCGTTGTTTCTTCTCGCAGCCGCGCTCCTGGCGGCCCAGAACACATCCCGTGTTTATCAATCCCACGAGCGCCCTCGTGCGCTGGCGCTGATTGGCGACCGCTACCACAGCCCGGTTCATATCCGCAACGGCATGGCGCCGGCTTTCTTGCGAGAGAACATCCCCGTCGTCTTCATCGAGAACGACAAGGCCCTGACTGCCGAGGCTTTGCAGGATTTCGACTTGCTCGTCATCTACAAAGACGGCATGATCTGGCCCAACGGCTTCGACCAGCCTCACGTCAAATGGATGACCGAGGAGCAGCAGCAAGCCGTCTGGGACTTCGTCCACAACGGCGGCGCTTTTCTGGCCATGCACAACTCGCATGGCATCTATCCTCCCGGCGGGCTCTACTACAAGTTGTTTGGCGGCGACTACGGTGGCCACCCGCCACCGGCGATTTTCACGGTCCGGGTGGAGGACAAGAACCACCCGATCACACAAGGTGTGGAAGATTACGAGATCTTCGACGAGCAGCACACCAGCAAATACTACTTGGACGACAAGCATCTGCTGCTGCGAAACATCGCCAGCGATAACAAGGCCGCGGCGGCCGGCTGGTGGAGCGAGCTGGAGCGGGGGCGCTTCGTCTACCTCTCGCCTGGACATACGCCGGAAGGGCTCGGCCATCAGATGACGCAGCGGCTTATGCGGAATTCGCTGCGCTGGCTGCTGCGCCTGGACGAGTAGGGGGAAAGGGGCAGCAAGCAGTCCCGAGCGGTTCGCGCGCGGAAAAGCTTGGGCCGCCTCTACGCCTTCCATGAGGAGACTCGTCGTTATCAAGCGAGAGGTGAGATCAGCTCTGACGGGGACCAAATGGCCGGTGAAGCTTCATCGAAAAACAAGGTCTTGCTGATTGGCGTTCCCACGATCGGATTCGTGGTGGTACTTTACTACTCGGGCCTGCTCGAAGTTATCACCTCACTACTATCCGGTTAAAAGTCAAATAGAATCAGCTAGTTAGGGTCATCGAGTGAGTTTTCGTGGGAGTCGGACGGCTGCAAGGCCTGTAAAATGGGCGTTTTCTCGAACAGGGTAACGCTGAGAATCTGTAGAATTTGGTAGAGACTCG
>Ga0310123_10004032_pt1 | contig 11204 bp, 11 predicted proteins | sample CB6_AW_1057_MG_FD_203505 | JGI IMG/M metagenome (GOLD analysis project Ga0310123, IMG submission 203505) | Marine microbial communities from Western Arctic Ocean, Canada - CB6_AW_1057 | ecosystem: Environmental > Aquatic > Marine > Oceanic | place: Canada: Western Arctic Ocean | collected...
CGACCGCCATGTTCTGAAATGGATCGCGTTTCGTGTCGTGCCAGAGCAACCAATCTTCGTTTGCCGCCGGGAGGCCGTTATAGCCGGCAGATGTCATGGGGTGGGAAGCGGGTGTTCAGCGAAGATCGCGCGCCCACGGCCGGGAGAGGAGGGCCGAACGAAGACCGCAGTCCAATGGGGTGACGGAAGAAGAAACCGGCGACAATGGTACGGGTAATACGGCGCCACTGGAGTAAATGGCAGTGTTACGGTGATCAGTAGCGGACTCCGAATGATGAGTCCTCCCAACCGGCCCGGGTATTCCACGGCATATTGTCCGTATCGTCGCCCTGGACGCGACTTTTATCGATGATTTGGCACCCGGGAAACCACAGGATGCCCAGAAACGCGACTAGGCAGATCAGCTTTTTCATACTTCAAAACTTGAAAAAATCGCCGAGCCCCATGAAATAGGACTGGCCCTCGACCACCTGCAGGAAGACAAGGCCGGCGAAACAGGCGAGGGTGATCAGATTCAGGAGAAAGAAAAACTTAGAAGATAACACGGTCTCCCTCCATCACGAGTCCCTGTCGCAATTGCGGCAGGATATCGGCAACGGCGTACTTGTCAAGAACCCGGGTCACCAACACTTTGCAGATAAACTCTCGGTCACGCGCGACGGTCATTTCCACGTTCGCCGGCAACCTGTCTTTCTTGCCGAGGTTAATAATAATGTAATCCCAATCGTAGTTCACGTCAATGACCCGGCCCTGCAGATTCTGGGCCATCCGCTCATCGATGGGACTGTCCGTTACCCCTTCGAACCGGCTGAGTTTTATTTTTAGGGTGCTACGGTCCGCCATGCAGTTGCGCAGGTGGCTCTCCACCTGGGCGGCGTTTTCATGCGCCGACTCCAACTGAGTAATGGTACGTTCCAACGTATTCTGCGTCTCCAGCAGATCCAGATTCACCTTATCGAAGTCGGAGAGTTTGTCGTTGATCCTGCTGAAGTCGTTCTGCAGATTCACCAGCTCATCGGTGTAGCCTTCCTTGTCCTTCAGTAGTTCTATGTTGACTGTGAATTCATGACTGTCCATGCTTTCGATGGCCTTTGCGAGGGTGTTGACGTAATCGGTGCTGCGCGTGTTCAACTGATCGATATTGTCAACTAGATCCTGGAACGGTTGTTCGAAATTGGCCACGTCGTTGAGGACACCGGCTTCCATCGGCACGCCGATTTTGTTGGCAATTTCCTCGAGCCGGGTGGTGAAGGTCTCCTCGCGGTGTTGCACCTGTTTCATATGGAGCTTGAGGGCAGTCAGGGCGCCGTCGTAGCTCGCCAGGGATTGGAAGGCGGTATTGGGGAGGTCCTCCTCCTTTCCAAATAACTCGGCGATTTCGCCCAGCGTGTTGGCCAGTTCATCGCGCTGTGTACGGACATCTTTGGTATAGTCCTCGACCTTCCTGAGGACCTTCGTGTTGAACCCTTCGTAGCCGCCGGAGGCATCAAGCTGATCGTGAAAAAAAGCCCATCCCAGTTTTCCGCCCGGCCCGAGTTCGCTCGTCGAGAGCATCACATCTTTGCGGTTGATTTCGTTCGCCAGATTCCGCTCGCTGGCAACGTCCAGCTCTTTGACGACATTAGCCATGGAATCGGCCAGCATATCACTGTGCGACCGCAACTCCGCCCGTCGATTGAACAACTGATAGCCGAAAACCAATGCAGCGATCGCAAATATCAAGATCAGAAAATTCAGCACCTTATTAATTATGGCCATTGAAACCTCCAACCGGGCGGTTTTATATCACCGACAAAAAAATTGACACGGTATGTACTGGATAATAAAGCAGGGCGTGGAATATACCGCCACCATTACTCTGTGTCAACCCACTACAAAAAAACGCCGGCGGACCTTCCGATCCCCGTCATTGCAGGGGCGTGCCGTTGCCGAACAGCCGATCAAACAGTGCCGTCCCGGTCATGAGGTACAGCAGTCCTGCAGCCGCAAGAAACGGGCCGAATGGAATGTGGCTCTGCCATTTCGCGCGACGGCGAACGATGCTGGAAACACCGAGAAAAACACCGTATGCCGAACCGAACACCGATGCTGTACACAGGATGAGCATGGCTGCTTCCGGACCCAGAAAGGCCCCCAGCATGCCAACCAGCTTGACGTCTCCGAATCCCATGGCCTCCCGCGGTTCGATCCACTTCCGCGTTAGAATCTCGGCCCCTGCCAGATCGGACAACGCGATCCGGCGATCCCCATCCCGGAGACCGTCGCGGTCAACCGTCACCAGGGTTGTGCCGGTGTCCCCATTACGACAAAGTTCCGTTGAAGCCTCCTCGCCCCTGACAGATTGCCAGCGTATGGTTTCGGCGTGAATGCGCAGCACATCCGTATCGCGTACGAGGACGTCGTCCCAAGAAACCGGTCCGGGCTCTTCAACTATTTCAAAACCTGTTGTCGACAGGCGCATCGTCACCGGATCCTGACGCGTGTGCTTTTTTCGCCCCCAGATAAGCTTACCGATCTCGCCGATGAGCCACAGGATGCCGGCGCCGAGGACGATGCCGAGAAAAATGTCAAGCGCTGCCAGCATACGCGGCGACTCATAGATCGATGGATAGGAAGCAGCGATGATTTCGGAGAATACATAAGTGATCGGATGCCCCTCCATGCGGTGGGCAAGATTGCCTGCCGTGTGGCCGTAAACGTGGGTTGAGGGGAACAGCAGACCGTAAACGATGGCGGCGGCGAGCCCGGTCAATGTGACTTCATCGGGAATGATGAAATGTTTCAGATCGATAAACGTTATCACCACAAGCGAGCCGGCGATGAACCAAAATGCGAACAACACCGGTATAGGCCAGTGTTCATCCCACAGGCGAAACCAGATGAGGAGAAAGAGGATTCCCGTGACCGCTTCAATGATCAGATAACGCGACGAAATCCGCGTGTGGCACTGACTACAGCGGCCGCGGAGCAACAGCCAGCTGAGTATGGGGATGTTTTCGTACCACTGAATCTCGTAACTGCATTTCGGGCAGCGGGACGTCGGCAGGATGATCGATTCACCCAGCGGTATCCGCCAGATGCAGACATTGAAGAAACTGCCGAAGAAAGTTCCGATAATGAATACAAACACGCTCAGTAGAGGCAACGCCGGCTCGTAGACGTCGTAGATTGAGGGCGGCTGCAAGTCGGTCATGGTAAGAGTCGAGCGTCAGGTGCGACGACCGCCTCGCCGTTCGGCGGGTATGTAGTGCCTGAACGAAAACCCCTGTGGTCGCCTTTCGGCGCTTGCACGGCATTTTTCGCGAATGCGCGATGAACACAGACCACAGCAGGGTATGCGCGTCACCGCACATTCGCACAAACTACCGCACAATCACTTGAAATCCGCCTCACAGGGGGGGCAGACACTAAGTACTCATTTCACGTTTCACGTTTCATCCTAAAATATCACGCGATCACCGGCAATGACAGTCCCCTGATTCAATTCCGGCAGGATATCGGCAACAGCGTAACCATCGTACAAGCGCGCAATCCTGACTTTGCATATGAATTCATGCTCCCGCGCCACCGTCATTTTTAAATTGGCGAGCCTCTTATCGCTCTTATCGAGATCAGGAATGACATAGTTCCAATCATAGTTCACATCGATCACCTTGCCTTCCAAACCGGATATCGGGCCACGTACCCTTGGATGCGGATCATTTGACGGATGTCGCAGACACACTTCGAGCTCCATCTCGAGATTCTCCAGCTTACCATCCATCTGGCCCAGATTGACATGGGCGGATTCGACTTCGGGGACAGCCCTCTCGAGGTCCGCCCGTATTGCCGAAACCTTTTGATCGACCCACCTCAGGGCTTTGAACTTTTCGTTGATGGCAATGAAATAGTTTTCCAACTGACTCAATGCTGTCTCATGGACAACTTCGTCATCCAAGGACGAGAAATCGGCGCTGAATCCATGGCTATCGACATGTTCCGGAATTCTTATTAGTATGGATAAGTAGTTGGCGAAACGATTCTTGACGATGATGATTACATTCTTCAGATCATCAGATATCTGGGCCGCGCCGGGATTCATTCCCAAGCTTTGCAGCACCGACGTCGATCCCCCGCCGGGCGCCGGCAGCTTCCAGGCAGGCAATAAAATCGGCTTCGCGCGCGGATGCTTTTTCCGTTGTTTCCAACAGCCGAGCCGTGGCCTCCCACGTTAACCCGTGTCCAACTGACAACATGTTTCCTCAATGTCTTGACTAATTGACGCGCGGGCCCACTAACCCGGCGCTCCTGTGGAACGTCGTATTGTAATTCGTCACGGCGCCGGCTGCGTCTTGATGGCATGCTGCCGCAGAATCGCTTCGAAATCGGCGGGCAGCGGCGCGGTCACCGTAAGCGAGCCCTGGCCGTGGCATTGTCGAATCGTGAGCCCATGGGCGTGAAGGGCCTGCCGATCCATACGCAGGGCTGTGCGTTGGGAGGGGGTGAGCGAGCCGTTGACAAAGGCGAGGTAATGCGCATCGTCGCAGCCGTAGATTTTGTCGCCGACGACCGGGTAGCCCAATGACCACAGAGTTGCCCGAATCTGATGGCGTTTGCCGGTGCGGGGCAGTGCCCGTACCAGACTTAGGCCACCGCCGGCTGCCACACGTTCCATCCATGTTTCGGCATAATCGCTGTCGGCTTCGCCCCGGTTGACCAATCGTCGTTTCTTCCGCACCAGACTTTCAGCGTCGGCAACCAGGTATCCGGCGGCTTCGACGGCGTTCGGAAACTCGCCTTCGACAAGCACTAGATACTCCTTGCGGACCGTATGTTCCTGAAACTGGCAGCTGAGTTCAGCGGCGCTCTCCCGGGTCCTGGCAATGAGGACGAGCCCGGACGTCTCACGATCGAGACGATTGATGATCCAGAATTCGGGCAGCTGCTGATGCAACAGATGCCATAGGGAGTGCCTGAAATACGGGCCGGCGGGATGGCACGGCAGGTTGCCTGGCTTGTCGATCAAGATGAGGATTGCGTCTTCGTGAGCAACGCGGTAATCTGTGTCGACAGGCGGTTCGTCATGGGGCGGGAGGAGGTAATCGACGGTATCGCCCTTGTGCAGGGTGACGGCGGTCTTGGCAGTGCGGCCATTCACCAGAATCGCGCCATCGCGAATGCATGCTTGCCACTGGTTGCGCGAGTGGTACGTGAACCTTGCGGCCAGCCAAGCATCGAGGCGAAAGCCGGCTTCGGCGGGGGCGATGACAACAGCGGCCCGGCGTTGCATGGGAATTCCCGATTCGTACATGTTCAGCGCCCGAATACCGCCCCTGTGCTCCAGGGTGTGCTCAGCCACTAATTAAGTAGCGCGCCGATTTTTCACTCGATGTTCTGGACCTGCTCGCGGATCCGATCCAGCTCGGACTTGAAGTCGACAACGCGCGTGCTGATGTCGATGTCGGCAGCCTTGGAACCGATGGTGTTGATCTCGCGGCCCATCTCCTGAATCAGGAAGTCCAGTTTGCGGCCGACTGGATCGGCCTGCTCAAAGAGACCGGTCATCTGATCGAGGTGGCTTTTCAGGCGCGTGATTTCCTCGGCAATATCGGATCGATCGACGTAGAACACGACTTCCTTCATCAGTCGTTCGTCGTCGGTGTCAATGGCATCAAGCAGCTCATTCACGCGCTCGACAAGTCGCTCGCGTAATCGCGACGCGATTTGCGGCGCGACGTCCTCAATTTCCGCGAGCAGACGGCAGAGCGCGGCATGCCGGCCCCGGATATCTTTGGCCAGGGTCCATCCCTCTGCGCCCTTCATGTCGAGCAACTCGGCGAGCGCTGCGTCAACGGCGGGCATGGCCATCTCACGCAAGACATCCGGCGTCAACTCCGGGGCACCGATGACGAACAGGCCCGGCAGATTCAGGATGTCGCTCATGGTCAGTTCGTCTTTGATTCCGAGAGTCTCCTGAAGCCGCCGTGCTTCGTCGTAGAACTGCCGGGCCAATCCCAGATCGGCGCGAACCCCGGACACCTCGCCCGCCGCCGCGGTCAGTTTGGCGGTGACCGTCACGGCGCCGCGCGATAGCCTGCCGGCGATGCGTTCGCGCACGTCTTTCTCCAGCATGGACAGCTCCCGTTGCAGCCGCACACGCAGATCCATTTGCTTACGGTTATAAGAACTTATTTCGATTGCGACGGTCTGCCCGTCGCGGCTGTATTCGCCGTGGCCGAAGCCTGTCATGCTAAGTATCATGGGTAGGATTTGGGACCTGGGTGCCGACTTCGCTTGGGTAGCTACGTGGGTTAAAATTTGGGACCTGGGAATTTGGGCCGGCTTGGCGCGGGCCTGTCTCGCCTACAGAAATATCGGTATGACACAACCATCCGCCGAAAATCCACGATCCGCAATCCGAATGGGCAAGGCCATCAGCCGCTGATCATGCGATTTAGCCCGGAAAGCACGGAGCGGACGGCGGCCTGATCGATGTTGTTACCGAAACCGATGCCGATAAAGTTGGCCCCTTCGGAATCGCCCCGGACCCGGACGAAACAGGCGGCTTCGGAATCGGCGGAATGCCCCAGGGAATCCTCCGCGTAGTCGTCGAGCACGAATTCGGGCAAGCCGTCGATTTGCCGGACCGCATGAACAAATGCCGATATGGGCCCGTTTCCCTGATCGCGGAGAATCTTCTTTTCGCCGTGGTAGCGAAGATGGACCTCACCGTCGATCAACGACGGGTCCTCATCGGACGGGCGCGGCCAATAATTGATTAGCTCGAGAGGATCGATTTTTTCTACATAGGTTTCCTGAAATAGTTTCCAGACCTCGTCGCCGCTCAATTCCCGAGCTGTCTTGTCGGCCATGGCCTGGACGTGTGCCGCGAAGTCAATCTGCACCCAGCGAGGCAATCGGAGTTTGAAGTCCTGTTCCAGCACATGCGCAATGCCGGCCTTGCCGGACTGACTGTTGACGCGGATGAACCGTTCGAAGACGCGCCCGATGGCGCTTGGATCGACGTGCAGATACGGCACCTTCCAGCCGTCGAAGTGAGTCATCAATTCATCCTTCTGCGCCAGCCCCTTGTGAATGGCGTCCTGGTGCGATCCGGAAAAGGCCGTAAAGACCAACTCGCCTGCGTACGGATGCCGCGGGTGATTGCAAATTTGGGTCACCTCTTCGACGGTGTGGGCAACATCGCTAATGTTCTGAAGATTCAGACCGGTGTCGACTCCGAGATACTCCAGATTCAAGGCGACGGTGAGTAGATCGACATTGCCCGTACGCTCGCCATGCCCGAACAATGTCCCCTCGACACGATGGGCGCCGGCCATCAAGGCCTGCATCGTCGCTGCCACCGCCATCCCCATATCGTTGTGGACATGGAGCGAAATGATCGTGTTCTCGGAATGCTTGCGGCGGCGAATGAATTCCTCGATCATGTCCGCATAATCATTGGGCAGGCGGCGCTCGACTGTCTGGGGGAGGTTGAGAATGACTTTCTCGCCCGGCTGCGGCTGCCACTCATCGACGACCGCGTCGCAGATTTCCAGGGAGAAATCCAGGTCCGTATCGGTGAATTCCTCGGGTGAAAACTCGAGTCCGACGACCGTGTCGGTCAACCCCGCCGCAGCGTCACGGACCTGACGGATGGATTCAACGGCTGCCTGAATGACCTGTTTGGCCTTGAGTCCGAAAACGAACTGCCGATGCAACTCGCTGGTGGCGATATACACATGGACAACTACGTTCTTCGCGCCCTGAATCGCCTCGACCGTCTTTTCGATCAAGTGTGCGCGGCATTGCGTCAAGACCGAAATGGTGACATCATCCGGCACCCTGTTCTTTTCGATCAACTCACGACAAAACTGAAAATCGTCGGCCGATGCCGCAGGAAAACCGACCTCGATCTGCGGGAACCCGAGATCGCCCAGAAGCTTGAAATACCGGCGCTTTTGCGCCGGCGTCATCGGATTCGGCAGCGCCTGATTGCCGTCCCGCAGATCCACTGCGCACCATACGGGTGACGTCTTAATGGTTGCAGCCGGCCACCTCCGCTCGCTAATGGGCACGGCCGGCATCCTGGCGTACTGGACGCTTTTCATTTCCTCGCTCCGCCGGCGGATTTTTCGCCGCCAGGAAATTTTGATGGGGATACTTTCCGCAACGTTGCCCTACAGTCGTTGCACCATGAATCCGCCATCGGTGTTGATGATCTGTCCGGTCGAGTACGGAATCTCTCCCCGGCACAACATAGCGACGGCCTTACCGGTATCCTCCGGTTCACCCCACCGTGGCTGAAGAAGGACTCCCTCGCTGATCAGCTTGTCATACTTCGCCGTCATCCCGGAGGTCATGTCTGTTAGTGTAATGCCGGGTCGGATCTCGTATACGGGGATGTCGTATTCAGCCAGGCGCACGGCAAACAACTGCGTTACCATGCTCAGGCCGGCCTTGGAGATACAGTACTCGCCCCGGCTTGGCGAAGCCACCGCGGCCGATATGGATGTGACAGTTATGATGCAGCCTTCGTACGCGGGATTTCGGTTTTTCTGCTCGACCATCCAGTTGGCCGCTGCCTGGGTGAGGAAGTACGGCCCCTGCAGATTGATGCGCATGACGCGCTCATAACTCGCTTCGCTTGCCTCGAGTACATCGGCCCGGACGTCGGGCGCCACGCCGGCATTGTTGACCAGAACGTGCAGGCAACCGAATCGTTCCCGAATCTCCTCGAGCATCCGTTGCCGAGCGGCAGATTCGCTGACGTCAGCGCGGCAATACAGGATGTCCCCGCCCAAAGCAGAAAGCTCGGCGACTGCCGTTTGCACCTGATCGATATCGCGGACGCCGCCGATAGCGACGTTATAATTCTCTCGGGCCAGGCATTTCGCCACACCGAAACCGATCCCGCGGCTGCCGCCCGTCACCAGTGCCGTTCTCCGCTCCGTTTCCATTCCACTGCCATCATGTTCGGTTCAGCGCCGTTCAGTGCAAACCACTACTATAACACGGATTCTCCGCCGCACCATCGCGGCTCATCAAGATTCACACGCTGTCATGAACCTGGCGGTCAACGCCGGCCATGCGATGCCGACCGGCGGCGAGATTCACATGTCACAGTATGGCGGTTACCGCGTTACCCATTGCTACACCGGTCTAACATGAGAATTCCGAGACGCCGCTCCCCATGGAAATCTTCACAGCGACCGACGCGACGTTGACGCAAGAAGAGTGACCGCATCGAAAACCTCGGCGGCATCGAGCGATTCGCGTGGCGGATTGCCAGTCGTTCCTATTTGAAAAAGCGGAACCAACTCTCCCAACATCGTGGCCTCCGCCCAATCCAATCTCGGCTTCATGTACGGAAAGGGGCTCGGTGTGCCGCAGGACCTTGCTATGGCGTGCGCATGGTTCAATGTCGCTGCGACAAGTGGCAATGAGAACGCAAGAACAAGGCGCGACAGAATTCAAAAGGTAATGACCACATCGCAAATAGAAAAAGGCCAATCTCTGGCCACGGAGATTTTCGACCGGATTCAGAAACGGAAAGAGGCGGCGGAAGCCGAGTGAGCACACCCACCACCACCTACCCCACAACGGTCGTCGAAGCAGTCGACGCGCTCCTCCGGAATTTGCCGCCCGATGTCCTCGATGTAACCAGGGTAATGGCCGAGGACGACTCGCACCGTGTGCACTTCACCGCCGGATGTTTTTCATCAAAAGGTTGATAAATTAGTAGGAGCTATCAATGACGCAGGACGAATTCGACCGACTGTTAAACGAGGAACTGCGAGAATTCGACGTAACGGTAGAAAGCATTCCCCCGAAGAAGGAATAATCGGGTACGCGGGAGGTTCAATTCTTGATGGTGAATCATCCCCCCTCGCAACCGACATCGCCCTCAGAATCCTCAGACACACAGGCGGACGATTAACGGCGCCGCATCCGCCGCCACGATTTTTCGCATTTTCCGACAGTTTATGGAATAGTCATACCAAACCGGCAAGGTTTTGTGCGCTGATTGCGTTTTTGTCGTTACTGATAAGTGTCTGGTTATTCCGGTCGTGATCGGATTGTCGGAGGGGGTATCGGAAGGCGGCTGAGACAAGGACATTCCGACGCGCAGGTAAATCTATCCATCATGTACGAGGACGGTCTCGGCGTGCCGCAGGACGATGCTATGGCATACGGATGGTTCAATGCTGCTGCGGCGAGTGGTGATGAGGACGCAAGAACGGATCGCGATAATATGCTGAAGGAATTATCTCCATCACAAATCGAAAAAGGCCAATCTCTGGCCAAGGAGATTTTCGACCGGATCCAGAAACGAAAACAGGCTGCCGAATCCAAATGATTGAGCCCGCCACCACCTGCCCCGGCAACCGTCGCCGAAGCCGGCGACGGTTGCCGGGGCAGATAGAAGGGACAGAGCTGCCGTATTCGTACCGTATTGGTTAGCCTTGCCCAAGGGGGTATAATAACCGCCTATCAAGGGGCGTTTCATATTCGGTATGACGGTGGACTGATAACCGCACTGTTTACAGAAGTGCGCAAAACGAGGAGGAGGGTGACCATGGAGACACGTAGTTTTACGTCTCGACCTTTCATCCAATTTGGCCTGGCGGTCGTATCCATCATGCTGGTATGTCAAGCAGGATTTTGCGTGACGATGGAAGAATTGGTCGAACGTCTGGAGAAACTGGAAGCTGAGAACCGGGTGTTGAAGGACAAGGTCGCCCGACTGGAGGGTAAAGAGGCAACGGTACCGACAGCGGTGCCGGTGAAGCCGGATGGAACACCGCGGCAGTTTATTAATTGTGATCACGAGCTGACCTATGAGATGCTCGATTCCACGACCCGTATCAATCGCAAGCAATTGCTGCTGTTGGAAAAGCGCCAGAGTGGTGAACTGGCAGATGACTCTGTCGTCGTCGGCGCCGCCGTTACGGCGATCGCTGACGTCCAGAAGAGCAATACAGAAAGCAAGTTTGGCTACCTGATGCGTCACCCGACAAGTGCTAATCAGCGTACCAAAGACGTCTCGGAAGCACTGATTCATTCGGCTCAGATTTCGCTTGCCGGAAGCCTTGGGTCCTGGATTACCGCCTACATGGAGGTTCTCTACGATCCGGAGCAGAGCTTCGGCTCCGGCGCTATCACAGACCTGAATCGCAACCAGTTGCAACTGCGGCGCGGCTACGTGTTGTTCGGGAATCTCG
>Ga0310123_10004033_pt1 | contig 11201 bp, 9 predicted proteins | sample CB6_AW_1057_MG_FD_203505 | JGI IMG/M metagenome (GOLD analysis project Ga0310123, IMG submission 203505) | Marine microbial communities from Western Arctic Ocean, Canada - CB6_AW_1057 | ecosystem: Environmental > Aquatic > Marine > Oceanic | place: Canada: Western Arctic Ocean | collected...
GACTACGCCACGAACTCTCCGCTTGATTCTGCTTGCGTCCCATTTCGATCTCCTTGGCTGGGGGAATGAAAAACTACCTGCCAAGATAAACCGGCTGTCCAGGACGGCTAAAATGGGCGCTTACCGAGATGACACGACTCAGTAAGACTCGTTTAATGGCCTGCCACGTAGTTTTGTTCCTATTCGGCGTGTTGGGGCGGGCCAATGGTGTCGTCGCCCAGCCAGTCATTGCATTGTCGCAGGATCGACTGGTTTCGTCGAGCTCGTCTAGCAGTAGTTTCAATCCCTTCGCAGATCCGCCAGAAACTACAATCGAAGATCGTGATGATTCTGACATAGCTGACGACTTCGGCATCTTCGACGCAGTGGCGTCCGCCGACACATTCAATGTCACGGCGAATGCCGAGCAAGTGTCAGCAATCACGCCCACACTCATCACCGCGACTGGCTCGGCCGCGGCGCATGATGTTGCCTTCCCCAGCAATGAAGAGGGTGGTGCGGGGAATGCGGAGTCAACGTTCTCGGTCGATTTCCAACTCGTGCAAGAAACGGCCTTCACGTTCACGGGTATGGTCAATGTCTCAAAAATTGGCGACTACTGGATTGACACCGAAGACGAGCCACGAGTTTTGATTAGGCTTACCGGACCGAATACCAGCATCTCCTTGTTTGCATCGGATGGTAATTCCGGGGAGCTGTTGATTGACGGCGTGTTCACGGGAGCTTCATCGTTCGATCTGGACGGATTGCTCGAACCCGGCGTCTATCAGCTAAGCGCAAACGCGTTTTCGTCGATTGTGGTGTCCGATCTCGCTGGCGGAACCGACGGAGTCACCACATCTTACGCTTTCGATTTCGTGGCGGTGCCGGAACCGGCAAACGTGGCGCTCATCGGTGCTGCCTTGATAAGTTTGTTAGCTTGGCGATGCAGGTCGACTTAGAGCACATTTGGCGATCCGGCTGGCACGGCCTGGCCACCAGTACCACCGGACGGTGATGACTCGTGCGCTCGTCGTCCGGGAAATCATCGTCTCGCACGAGTGCGGTGCGGGTAATCGTGGGTAATGTTGTGTACTGATAGTGATTTTAATCCCCATCCGAATTAGGCAAATCGATGTTTTTACCATCCGTCAAAGAACCATCGATGGTGGCCCGATCCGCCCCGGCAGGGGGCCTGTAGGGGCCCCTTTCCTGGCCCAAAACCTCACGGCCGAGGGTAAACGGAGTTGCGTTGGATAACAGGAAAAACGTGTTTTTCGACCAGTTTTCGCCATTTGGAGACTTGCATTTTTAACACGAATGTATTTAATCACCCCCGTAGGCGTGCGAACAAGTGGATTTGCTGCTTTTTTCGCTTGAAAACACCACACATCCCTTAACCACTAACTCTTCTCATTCATGGAGGACTTTTTTATGGCCAAGGCCCCAACAAAAACACAGGTTCTTAATGGAATCGCCGAGCGGTCCGGGTTAAACAAGAAGGAAGTCGCGGCTGTCCTGGACGGCCTGGCATCCTACATTGGTGAAACGATTAGTGACGGAGAAACTCCGTTCACCATTCCCGGGCTTTGCAAGGTTGTTCCGCAGATCAAACCGGAGACGGCGGCTCGCTACGGTGTGCCGAATCCTTTCCGGCCGGGTGAGACGATGGACGTGGCCGCCAAGCCGGAACGCAAGGTGGTGAAGGTTCGTCCGCTCAAGGGACTCAAGGATATGGTCGCCGGCTCGGCACCGCCACCAGCCCCGGCGCCCGCCGCGGAAGAGAGCAGCGGCGGTGATGATGGTGGCGGCGATGATGGTGGCGGCGATGATGGTGGTGGCGGCAGCGACGATGGCGGCACCACATCGTCCTGGTAGGCGATCACGACCGACTTAACAAGCGCAGCCCGGTCCCCCGCACGAGGGGCCGGGCTTTTTTCTCTTGCCTGGCAACCCCCGGAGCATGGACGATGGCGGACCTTGTCTGCCTGCAGGAATTTGGATCGCGGATGGAAGCGGTGATCGCTCGCGAGATCCTGGAGGCGAGGAATCTCCCGGCGACCGTCTTTGCCGATGATGGGGGTGGAGTCTTCCAGGGTGTGCTTTTCTCCCGGGGAGTTGCCCGCCTGATGGTGCATCCAGAAGACGTGGACCGTGCCCGCCAGGTGCTTGAAGATCTCCAGCAGCCACCGGGCAAGGATGATGCCTTGACGGATGTGGAGTGATGATTGAGCTGCCGGTGAGCGGGAGGTCAGGCGATGATCGGGTGGACCACTCTGCCCTCGACATCAGTCAGTCGGAAGTCGCGACCGGCATGCCGGTAGGTCAGCTTCTCGTGGTCGAAACCCATCAGGTACAGCATTGTGGCATGCAGGTCGTGGACGTGGACCCGGTCTTCCACCGCTTGGTAGCCGAACTCGTCTGTCTTGCCGTAAACCGTCCCGCCCCGGATACCTCCGCCCGCCAGCCAGACAGTGAAGCCGTGATGATTATGGTCACGCCCGGTCGGCTTGGCATTGGACCCGATGGGAATCTCCACGGCAGGAGTGCGTCCGAATTCTCCCCCGCAGATGATCAGTGTTTCATCCAGTAAACCCCGCTGGTCAAGATCCTGGATCAGAGCGGCAATGGGTCCATCGGCCTCGTTGCCGAGGTTCCTGTGCGCGTTGGCAATGTCCCCGTGGGAATCCCACGGCTGCACGTCACCGTGGTAGCACTGTACGACTCGTACGCCACGTTCGACCAGCCGACGCGCGATCAGCGTCTGGCGACCGTGCACCTTGTCGGCTCCGTACCGCTCCTGGATGTGTTTCGGTTCACGAGAGATGTCCAGCGCATCGGTCGCTTCCATCTGCATCCGGTAAGCGAGTTCGAATGACTGGATGCGAGCTTCCAGGTGGGGATCATCAAGGCGTTTTTCCTGGTGTTTCCGGTTGAGTCGTGCCAGTAAATCGAGTTGCCGACGCTGGTCAGCTGGGGAAATCGAGCTGTTCCTGATGTTATCGATAAGTTCGTTCACGTTGGTCTTGCGGGTGTCCAGGTACGTTCCCTGGTAAATGCCGGGCAGAAAAGCAGACCGCCAGTTGGAGGAATCAGCCACCGGAAGGCCGGGGCAGAGCGCAACATAGCCTGGCAGGTTCTGGTTCTCTGAACCGAGCCCGTACGTGAGCCATGATCCATAGCTGGGACGAGAAAGTCGTTCGTCACCCGTGTTCATCAGCCGCATGCTCTGCTCGTGGTTTGGCGTGTTCGCATACATTGAGTTGATGACGCAAATCTTGTCGGCATGCTGCGAAGCGGTCTTTTCGAAGACCGAACTGCACCAGAGGCCACTTTCGCCGTGTTGCCGGAACTTGAAGGGGGACGCCAGGGCGACGCCGGTTTCGCGTTCGGTTGTCAGGTTGCCGGCCGGCAGTCTCTTGCCATTCATCCTGGTGAGTTCCGGCTTGGGATCCCAGGTGTCGACCTGTGACGGACCACCATTCAGGTAGATATGAATGATGTGCTTGGCGCGAGGCCTGAATTGAGGTGACTTCGGTGTCAGTGGGTTGGGCGCGGCATCTACCAGGCTGGGGAGGGCCAGCAAACCAATCCCGGTTCCCATTTGTCGCAGCGTCTCTCGTCGTGTCAGCAGGTAAGAGTGGTTCATGGTTCTTTAGTCGATGAACATCAATTCGTTTGTCATCAGGAGTGCATGGGCATAATTTTCCCAGGGACTGCTGGTCGTGAATTCGACACCCAGCGTTATTTCGTCGGCGCCGGGTGCACGGCCAAGGACCGCCTGGTAAATCTGGATGATGCGATCCACGGGCTTTTCAGCGGTGGCTTGCTCAGCGATGAGCTTCGCTGAGCGGGAAATGAAAGTGGAATTCATCGCGAAGAGAGCCTGCTGGGGTACTGTTGTGTTGACACGACGTGCCGTGGAAGTATCGGGATTGGCCGCATCAAAGACCTTCACGACGCTAGGGACGTTCTGCCGTTCGATAAAAGTGTAGATGGTACGTCGATTGAAATCCATGTCGGTGATAAGACCCGGCCGTCCGTAGAGTTTGTTCTCGAGTTGGCCGGAGACCATCAGGAAGGTGTCTCGCATCTGTTCAAGGTCAAGGCGGCGGCGGTGAGCTCGCCAGAGGTACTGGTTGGTGGGGTCCTCCACGCCCTGGTTCCTGTACCGGGAGTTGTTCCCTGTTTCAGAACTTCTCTGGTAAACAGCCGATGACATGATCAGTCGATGAAGTGACTTGGTTTTCCAGCCGGAACGGATCAGCACGTGAGCCAGGTAGTCGAGCAGTTCATGCTGGACCGGTTGAGTTGTTCGGAGTCCAAAATCACTCGGATTTTCGACCAGGGGTTCTCCGAAATGGTGCATCCAGACCCGGTTGACCCAGACTCGTGCGGTGAGAGGATTATCCTTGCTGGCGATGGCGTTTGCCAGGTCGAGACGGCCGCTCCCGTGAGAGAACGGGGCTTGTGGGACGGGCGAAGCAATCTGCAGAAACTGTCGGGGTACCAGGGTTCTTCGCTGGGTTGGGTCACCGCGCTGGAAAATGACTGGATCAACGAGCGGATCGTCATCAATCATGACCATCGCCCGTGGTGCCGCGGCCTTGTGTTTTACCGAGATACTGTCGATCTGGTTGACCAGCCCGAGGAAAGCATGCTTGTCCTGGCGGGAGAGGTAGTTGTAGGTCTTGTCGATCGGGAACCAGACAGGACTCTCCCGGGAGAGAAGTAACGATCCGAGTGGATCTTCAAGAAGCGATTTTCGCGATCCGAGTTCTGCCCTGAGAGATTCTTCGCGGGCGGCCAGTTTGGCGAGCTCGAAAGTCCGCTTGCTGGTGTTCTTGTCACTGCTGGTGAAGGTGATACGAGGGTTTCCAAGGATTGCCTGGTCATGGCTCAGGCCCTGTCCCGCTTCGGTGACGACCAGGGTCAGGAAACGTGCATCCGGAGGAAGAGGCAGATCGACCAGTGAGCCAGGTTGTTGTGCCAGAAATCCCTTCACCTGGTGGACGCGTTTGCCGTCCAGGTAGACAAAGAAATCAATGGAACTCGTACCCTTTTCACCACCGTGGCCAAGGAGTACTTTGAATCGCGCACTTTCAATGGCCTGGGTGTCACGAATTGCCGAGAGGTCAAAGGTGATTCCCTTGTTTGCATGGAGTGCCAGCATCCACTGGGGCGGTTGGTTGTAATCAACACCATCAATCGTGTTGACCGTGAAACCCCCGCTGGGGCCAAACCGAAAATAGTCCCATGTTTGGCCGCTGGTGGCTGGCAGGTCAGTGATCGTGAGGCCTGTCGTTGAGATAATCGCCGTACTGGTTTTGGGAATGAAGACCCCATCGACAAACTGGCTTGCTGGAACCGGGATCAGGGTGTCATGCTGCTGGATATCGACAAATCCCTCGCTCTTTCCAGTGATCGTGCCATTGACCGGCTCGATGGCCTGGCCTCGTTTGCCGGTGCCAAGTCCATTTCCCCCGGCGACGATATCCGCGAGGTTCAGGTGAGTTGACGACAGCACCGAACGCTGGGTTTTGATCGCTTTAAGTTCCCTGTCGATTTCAAGTTCGCGTGACCAGACGCTGCGGATGACCTGGCCATAAACGCGGGCGATCTCCTCGGGGGACCGGGGTTGTGCTTCGGCCAGGCCGGCGATGATGCGGGGATCGACACCTCGTTTTTTCCAGGACTCGACCTGCAAGGTGGGGTCTTTCATCAGGTCGTGCCAGGGTCCGAATACAGGATCGTCCGGGAATGCCCGACGCGCAATTAGCTGTCGCCACCTGTAGGTCATCTGTGGACGCAGTTGTTCCGGGATCAGGGAGAGGTAAAAGATGGCGGTCTCTGACAGGTCCGGCTCCGTGCTGGCGACCTGGACCAGGTAGTCGGGGGTGCGATCACGTGCTGTTTGCAGCAGGAATTCGTAGTGTTGTTGGCGCTTGTCGAAAACCTCTGTCAGTTTTGCCTCCAGTTCCGTTTCGTAAGCTCTCCCTTCTTCGCTGACAGGCCCTACTCGCGGGCGGTTGTAGGGTTCAATACTGCTGGCAAAGACGCCGTAGAGTGAGTAGTAATCGGCAGTCGGGATGGGATCGAACTTGTGGTCATGGCAGCGGGCACAGCTGACGGTGAGCCCAAGAAAGCCGCGGGTGATCGTGTCGATCTGGTCGTCAATGACGTCGTGGCGATTTCGGTCGAACATGCGACCAAGGGTCAGTAGGCCCATCGCCGCGTGCTCGGGGGCATCGGCCGGCAAACCAAGCTTGTCAGCGGCAATCTGTTCCCGGATGAACCTGTCAAACGGCTTGTCATCATTAAAAGCCCGGATCACGTAATCACGATAGGTGTAAGCGAAAGGCCGGATTCGCGCGTCGCCGTACATCAAGACCCCGTCCTTGGCATCGGCATAGCGTGCCACGTCCAACCAGTGCCGAGCCCATCGTTCTCCATACCGGGGTGAAGCGAGTAGGCTGTCGATCAACGCGTCGAGATGACCCGGTTCGGTGGCGAGCTGGTCTCTGGTAGGAGGCAGGCCGTGCAGGTCATAGGTCATTCTGCGGATGAGCGCCTGGTGATTGGCAGGCGGGGTCGGGGTGAACTTTTTTTTGCGAAGTTGTTTCTCGATCAGGTCGTCGACCGGGTGGACGTTCTTCTTGATCTTGGTGGAGCGGATCGGCTGGAACGCCCAGTGGTTCATCCCGCTGGGGGTGGTGGCGGCCGATGTTCCCGTGCGTGGATCGATCGCCCCCTGTCGTATCCAGGTCATGATGTCCTCGACCTGTTGTCTTGAGAGCTGGTCCTTCTTGTCGGGTGGCATCTTGAGCCTGTCGTCCTGGTAGGAAACAGCTTTCACGAGCAGGCTGGAGGAAGGATCGCCGGGAACAATGGCGGGGCCGGTTTTACCACCACGCTTCCAACCGGCCATGCTGTCAAGGCGGAGTTTTCCTTCCTGCTGGTCGCTTCCATGACACTCCTGGCAGTGATGGACCAGGAGGGGACGAATTCTCTTTTCAAAGAACTCGATTCGCTGGTCGGCAGCCTCGAGTAGCCCGGGCGGTAAAAGGCAGATTGCCAGCAGGAGTGGTGCAGCGATTCTCATGCGAATAACGTGAGCCCGGGGTTCAGGTTTGAGCAACTGGAACGATAGCGAGAACCCAAACTCTTGTTTTACTCGTTTCCGGTATGTCTGGCCAATGGATCCTGAATGTCCGTCAAATTTCACGTTGCATGCAGAGGTGACAACAGGGTTTAATACGGTAATTTCTATCGAATATGTGCCTCTTAAACACCGGGTCAGGGCCTGGCTTGAAGGAGTAGTAGGTTGTCTGAAAACGTGATTTTTACCTACCCTGCTTGTTCCTTCCAGAAGCATATTCCTGCGAAGTTCGTTGGCCAGAAAGGGAAATGCCCAGGGTGTCAGCAGGTGGTGCTGATCTCTGCCGCCCCGGCCAAACCGACCCCGGCCTCGAGTAATCGTGTCACTCAGCAAAAGGCGGATCCGCTCGGCACTCCCGTGGATGACTCGCTTGGCCTGGGGCCAGGTCTTCAAAACGAGGGCTTTGGGGGGATGCCTGCTACCGGGAGTATGGTTGCTTCACCAGCTTCCGATGCCATGGCAAAGCAGCGTCAGAAAGAAATCGCCGGTTTGCAAAGCGAGTTAAAGGCGATCCGGCATGGAACAGTGGCTGATCATCAAAAGGGGATAGATACTACCGCGGCAGGTAATTTTCTGGAAGCCAGACACAACAAAGAGATCGTTGGAGCCCGAAGCAAGACACAACTTCAGAATGCGATTGACCGAAAACACGCTTCCGCTGGTGCGTTTGATGAGTTGATGTTTGAAGTGGCAACATCGATCGAGAAGGGGTTGCGTCGGCAAAAATAGCTGGAATGGCTGGCGGATGAGAGACATGGATTTCCGACCTTTCTCACTCGCTGGGGGAGGGTCTTTCCAATCCTGGTCTTTCTCATGGTGGTGCAGACGGTGGCGGTCGTCGTTTCCTTCGGCGCCCCCATGGCGTCGCTCATCATTGCCGTCGTTGCCGGTGTCATAGCGCATAGTGTCATGGCTTCACTGAAATCACTTGCCAGGGCGATCAACAGCTATCCGCATATCAGGGATGTTGGTCCAATCCATTTCGAGAATCAAGGGCCTACATTCCCATCTGCATTGTGCTCCAGCTTGTTGAACTGGGCATTTATGCGTTCCTGGTAATGCGGCTGATCTCGACCTTTAATTGACCTCGATTCTCAACCGGCCAGTCTGGGAGAATCCCTGGATTTGAGACAGGATCGTGCGCGATCGCGCGATATTTTAAGCAGAGACACCAAAAGGGTTCATGGGTTCAACAAAAATCGGGATCCCGTATGATGGCGTCTGTTGCATGGAGCACCACCACGGAAAGGAATCCCGAAGGAAAAGCTCGTCGACGTGTTCGGCCTGCCTATGAAGGTGCGCAGCCGGAAGCAGAAGGCGAAGAGCACGTAGGTTCCTGCCGCATCACCAATGGCGATAGTCCCCGGCGAAAGCCGGGGGTTCCCAACACGGCGCCGGGCCGATGCTCGTGTAAAAGACAGGGATTCGAAGATGCTCAACACGATGTTCCGCCTCGCTGTTCTGATCGCCTGTAGCGCCGTCTACGCGGTCGCCGACCCCGGCCTCGTGGCGCAGCACTATACCTTCGAGGAAGGCCCCGGCGGGGCGGTCAAGGACGCCAGCGGCAACGCCAATGACGGCCGGATCGTCGGCGATGTCACCTATCTAGAGCTGGCCGATGGCACGGGCTATGCCATGCGGTTCAACGCGGGCAACAGCTATGTCGACTGCGGCAACAAGCCGAGCCTTGATCTCAAAGAAGCCATCACTATCGAACTCTGGTACCGCCCGGAGGGCTCACCTGCGACGGGCAACGACGCCGGGCTGGTCGGCAAGGGGCTCGATAGCTATGTCTTGACCTATGTGCCTGGTGCGTGCTGGTGGTACGTAGGCGGCGTCGGGAAAGAGGGTGATCGCCTCGACGTGGGCGGCGGCGCTGTGGCGGCGAATTCTACTTGGCGCCATCTTGCCGTAACGTTCGATGGCAAGGAGTCAAGGATATACGTCGATGGTGAGTTGACCGGCAGCCGCGCGTCGGACAGCAAGGGCAGGATCAACACGGGCGGCCCGTTCTACCTTCGCTATCCACTGATCTACGGCAACGACAAGGAACTGCCGTTTGTCTGCATGATGGACGATGTGCGGGTCTACAACCGGGCGCTATCCGCCGCCGAACTGCTCGAGCATTACAAGAAGGACAGGAACTGGCGCAAAGGTTTAGAAGATGCCCGCTGGGTCGTCGATCGTTGGCGACTCGATTACAACCACCAGAGACCCCACAGTTCGTTAGACTACCAGACCCCGGCGGAGTTCGCCGCCCGCTGCTGTTCTTCCGTTCGGGCTACGCCCTCACTCCAGAACAGCAGCGGTCCCTTAACCCTAGATCCTCTCATTAAGGCTGGTACATAGTTTGGGGGAAGGCCACATCCGTTCGGCAAATGTGTTGCCGACCAGTACGATGCAGTCGCCCTTGTCGACCTGGAGTGCCGGGGCCCGCTCCGCGAGGGCCCAGGTGCCCGAGGTCAGGAACGCACTGACCACGCCGAAAATCAAGTAGTAAAAGGCCCGGCGGATCCGCCAGGAGACCGGTCGGAAACAAGTCGAGAATTGCATTGCGCGCCTTTGTTTAACGTCTGGTGCCCATAGAACCAAGATATTCCGCGGGACTCCGAGTGTCCAGGCGCACCGCTAGAACGGTTGCCCCCGCCGCTTGTCACTCCAGGGGCAGCAGGGTCTCGAGGACGGCGTCGGTCCTGGAACGCCAGGTTCCCCAGCCCGGACCGGAGGCCACCTCCTCCCGGGCGACGTTGTAGCCGTTTTCCTCCAGCAGTGCGGCGAGCTCGCGGTTGTCCCGGGCCGTGTCGGTATCGTTGTCGGACTCGAGCCACTCCCGCGTGGTCCAGTCCATGTAGATCGCTGGCCCCGCCCCTCCCTGCTGCTCGACGAGCTCGGTCAGCGGCGTCATCATAGCTCGGTTCACGCTGTAGAGCGATTGTGACGCGGCGCCGCCGAATGCCTCCGGTCTTTTGAGGATCGCGTAGATGCTGCTGTAACCGGCCATCCCGGTCCCCATCAGGAACACCCGATCATGCCGGTCCACGATCCGGTAGCGATCACGGAGGAGCGGAAGCAGCTCGTCGAGAAGCATGTCGATGGTTGCATCCCGATTCTCTCCAATGTTCTCATGCAAGGAGTAGCGGATGAACCCGACGATCACCGGCTCGACGCTCTTTCCGATCAGATTGTCCAGGGTATGCGTCATCAGGCCGAGCTCGCGCGCCTGCCGCCCGCTGCCCACCAGGAGAAACACCAAAAGGTCATTTGAGTCATCGAAGTTGAAACCTCTATTTAAACATGTGTGGATTTAATGTGTGCAATTCCGTCGCAGCCACATCGGCGGTTGCGTCGACCTACACCAAACCGTCCAGCCCTGAACCCGCAATTCAACCGCCGTGACGAAGGCCCGCATTTTAGACGACAGAGTTCACAAAGAACATGAAGGGACCCATGATTATTTTGATATCCGACGCCAACGCCGGACACGGCGATGGACGCTAGAAACAGGCCGATGTATAATCTAAATCCTGTCTCCATGTCATCCTGCCCGCGACGGTTGCAAGGTCGATGATCCCACCGCTTCGATGCCTGATACTCAGCACGGCGATCCTGGTCGCGGCCGGCGCGAGAGCCACATGCGGCGCGGAGGAAATCGATTTCAATCGCGATATTCGACCGCTATTGTCCGAGAACTGCTATGCCTGCCATGGTCCGGACGACGCCGAGCGGCAGGCAGGATTGAGGCTGGACACCCGCGACGGTCAACTGGCACAACTGGAATCAGGCGAGCGCGCCGTCGTCTCGGGCGACGTGGAACAGAGCGAGTTGCTGCGCCGGATCTCCAGTGATGAGTCGGGCTACCGGATGCCGCCTGTGGATTTCGGAAAAGAGCTGGATTCTGATGACGTCGAGTTGATACGGCGGTGGATCGCTGGCGGAGCGGAATACTCGCAGCATTGGTCGTACGTCAAACCGGCCCGGCCCGAAGTGCCACAGATGGACGGGTCGGATTGGCCCCGCAACGAAATCGATTGTTTCCTGCTGGCACGGCTAGACCGAGAAGGAC
>Ga0310123_10004035_pt1 | contig 11200 bp, 9 predicted proteins | sample CB6_AW_1057_MG_FD_203505 | JGI IMG/M metagenome (GOLD analysis project Ga0310123, IMG submission 203505) | Marine microbial communities from Western Arctic Ocean, Canada - CB6_AW_1057 | ecosystem: Environmental > Aquatic > Marine > Oceanic | place: Canada: Western Arctic Ocean | collected...
TCGGCCGCATAGACGAGGGTGCGACCGAGGGTGGCACGCAGGAACTCTCCGACGCGGTTCGCACCCAGGAAGAGAGTGCGTATGCGGTCGGAGACATCCTCGATGGACTGTGCGGCCTCCAGCGCGGCGAGTCGTGCTGACTGGCGCTCGCGGTAGCTCATCGTCGCCGGGTCGAGCGTGAGGATCCGGCTGCCGTCCTCCCCCCGTTCCTTCTTGTAGAAACCTTGACCGGATTTCTCGCCAATCCACCCTCGCTCGACCATGTTCTCGATCAGCGGTGGCACCGTGAACGCTACGCGCTCGTCGTCACCTTCCAGCCGGTCGGTGAGGTTCCGGGCGACGTGGGCTAGCACATCGATTCCGGCGATGTCCGCCGTACGAAAGGTCGCACTCTTCGGACGTCCGATGGCCGGGCCACTCATCGCATCGATTTCCTCGATGGTGAAGGTACCGTCCACCAGCAGCTGGAGCACTCCCATGACGCCGTGCAGACCGATCCGGTTGCCGATGAAGTTGGGGGTGTCTTTTGCAACCACCACACCCTTGCCTAGTGAGTGGTCACCAAAATGGCGGATCGTCTCGACGACCGAGTCGTCCGTGTCGGAGGTGGGGATCACCTCGAGCAAGGGCAGATACCGGGGCGGATTGAAGAAGTGGGTGCCGAGCCAGTGCCGCCGAAAGTCCTCCGACCGGCCCTCGGCGATACTCGCGATCGGTATGCCCGATGTGTTCGAGCTGACAATCGCGTGCGGAGCCCGCACCTGCTCGAGTCGTTCGACCAGCTGTCTCTTGATATCGACACGCTCGATAATCGCCTCGATGATCCAGTCAGACTCGCTCAGTCGCGGCAAGTCGTCGTCGAAGCCGCCGATCGTGACCAGACTGGCGGCGTCTCGCGTAAAGAAGGGGGCGGGTTTGAGCTTCTGGGCGCGGCGGAGACCCTCGGCAGCTGTCTTGCGGTCGAGGTCGAGCAGTAGAACGGGCACCCCGGCGTTGGTGAGGTGGGCGGCGATCTGCGCGCCCATGGTGCCGGAACCGAGCACCGCGGCGGAGTGAATATGGCTCATCCGATCTTCCTTATGTCTTCAGGACGCTGACAATGACAAGTTGGATGCGTGGGTCGCACTGATCCGGGTTCGGGAGGTTCCGCCCAAGATGGAGTCTGGCCAGCGCGCTAGAGCAGTGCGGGGGAGGGTCGCTTTTGCTTGGGTCCCTTCACACACTAGCGCACGGACCCGACGGTTTGCAGGTCCTGGATTGCCGATTCGGCCTCGGCCCCGGCTGTCGTATGAGCCGGTACCGCACGGTAGGCTAGCAGGGCGCGCTCGAAGTCCTTTTTCTCGCGATACGCGTGGCCAATCTGAAGGTGAAGGCTTGTCAAAAGAGGAACTTGCTTGAGCACGGCTTCGTACGAAGCGATGGCGCTGTCGTAGTCACCACTGTCGAAGAGGTCGTAGGCCGCGTCGAGCTTGGCCTGAAGATCGTTGGCAAGAATCCCCGCGAGCACGCCGACCGACGGCGCTTCTGTCGGGTGCAGAGGGTTGAACCGCTCCGTCATGGAGAACTCGACCGGCTCCCTGCACCTCATCTGGTTCGAATTGCAGGCGTTCGACCTACCCTGCGTCACCTCGATCGGGCGCGCCAAGTCGTTGAAGCCTTCGACCGAGACGGTGACTTGCCACATACCGCTGCGAATCCAATTGATCGCGAACCGGCCGTTGTCATCTGTAACGGTCTCGACCGGCTCGGCTGGACGTCCCCTTTGCTGGCCGGGGGGGAGAACGGCTCGCACCAAGGCGCCGCCGACGGGATCCCGGGTACCGTCGGTAAACACCCGGCCCTGTATACGACCCGTTGCCAGCGCCTGAGCGAACACCTCTGGTGCACCAATCATCGAGAGGATCGCCGCGGCGACTGACACGCGACGGAACAGGCGGGAAAGATTCATCACGAACTCCTCGGTGAACGCCACCGTCCTGGACTCCACAGTATAATTCGAATCTCTATGCGCTCCCGTTCAGGAGCCTTGAAACTTCACCGAGTCCAGTCTTTTGCTCTCTTTCTTGCCGTCGTGGCCACGGTTGCGGCCGCGGCCGGCCAAGGCCGGAGCCTTTCGGCGCCGGCATCCTCTCCGCCAGCGCAGGCCGTCTCGTCGGGAGCCGTGGACCCGGTCACGCTCGGGCGAATCGACGAGGCGGTCGAACGGGCCATCGAGGACGGAGACCTGCCCGGAGCCGTGGTTCTCGTGTGGCATCGCGGACGGACCCTCCTTCACAAGGCCTACGGGCTCCGATCCATAGTGCCGGTCCCGGAGGCCATGACCGTAGACACGGTCTTTGACCTTGCGTCTTTGACGAAGGTCGTCGCAACCGCGACGGCCGTCATGATGCTGGTCGAAGAGGGCCGAATCCGGCTACGGGATCGCGTCGATGTCTACCTTCCTGGTTTTTCGCGGCACGACAAAGCGCTGATCACGATCGAGCACCTACTGGCCCATGTGTCTGGCCTCCGTCCCGATTTCCCCCTCGATGACGAGTTCAGCGGCGCGGACGTCGCGATCGAACGTGCGCTCGACGAACGCCCGGTGGGGACTCCGGGCGAGGAGTTCATTTACAGCGACATTAACTTCATCGTGCTCGGGGAGATCGTCGCCCGCGTCAGCGGAGTGTCGCTGGACACTTTCGTCCGCCAACGGATCTTCGGGCCTCTTGGGATGGACGACACGATGTTCGTACCCCCGGAGAGCGAGGAAGGGCGGGTCGCGCCAACCGAGGCTTGCCGGCCGATCGGATGGCCCTGCGGTCAACCAGATGCGTCGATGCTGCGTGGTCGGGTGCACGACCCCACGGCGCGGCGCATGGGCGGCGTGGCCGGTCATGCTGGCCTGTTTGGCACGTCATCCGACCTCGCGCGCTTCGGCGAGATGATGCTCGCTGGCGGCAGCCTTGGTGGCGTTCGGCTGCTGTCGCCGGCGACCGTCGCCCGGATGACCCGCCGGGCAACCCCAGCCAGAATAGGCGACGTTCGAGGCCTCGGATGGGATATCGACTCGAGATTCTCGTCGAACCGAGGCGATCTGTTTTCAATTGGTTCGTATGGCCACACTGGTTTCACCGGGACGTCTATCTGGCTCGACCCTGCCACGCAGACGGCTGTCGTGTTTCTGTCGAATCGGGTCCATCCTGATGGCGACGGGAACGTCACGGCTCTCCGGGGCCGGGTCGCGACCCTGGCGGCGGCTGCGGTCAGCCGGGTTGATGTCGGCTCTCGTACCGGTTCCGCGGACGTCCTCACTGGCGTCGACAGCCTGGAACGGGATCGGTTTGGCACGCTGGTCGGACAACGCGTTGGCCTCGTGACGAACCAGACGGGCAGAACCCGGTCTGGCGTCAGCACCATCGATCTTCTTCACCGGGCACCAGACGTTGACCTACGACGATTGTTCAGCCCGGAGCACGGAATCCGCGGTGAGCTCGACACGCAGGTGGCGGACGACATCGACCCGGCGACGGGCTTGACCATCCACTCTCTCTATGGAACCACGCGTCGACCCACTACCGCGATGCTCGAGGGTCTTGATGTCATGGTCATCGATCTTCAGGACGCGGGCGCCCGGTTCTACACCTACGCGACGACGATGGCGTATGTCATGGAGGCCGCCGCCGACCGGGGGCTGAGAGTGGTCGTGCTCGACCGTCCGAATCCGGTCAACGGCGTAGCGGTTGAAGGGCCCGGTCTTGACGACAGCGTTCAGGGCTTCACCGGGTATCACTCCATGCCGGTCCGGCACGGTCTCACGCTGGGCGAGCTGGCCAGGGTGTTCAACGACGAGCGGGAGATCGGGGTGGGGTTGGATGTCGTCGCCATGGAGGGCTGGCAGCGAGGGCTGTGGTTCGACGAAACCGGCGTCACGTGGGTCAGTCCTTCACCCAATCTCCGCACCGTTGGGCAGGCGGCGCTTTATCCAGGGATCGGCGCAATCGAGGGCACCAACATTTCGGTCGGCCGCGGTACCGACACGCCGTTCGAGCAGATTGGCGCGCCGTGGGTGGACGGGGTCAGACTGTCACGATTTCTGAACGACCGAGGACTTGGGGGTGTTCGCTTCTACCCTGTCGAGTTCAGGCCGACGAGTAGCGCGTTTGCGCATGAGCTCTGTCGAGGCGTGCACGTCATCGTTACGAACCGGGACGCGTTGAGGCCAGTTCGAGTGGGTCTCGAGATTGCGGCGGCGCTTCACCGGCTACACCCTAGTGAGTTCGACCTCGACGCTGCGGTACGCCTGCTCGGTTCGCAGGATGCCCTCGACCGGATCAAGGCCGGCGACGACCCGGCCGACATTGCGGCAAGCTGGTCGCAGGGCGAGCGCGAGTGGCGCGGTCGCGTCGCTCCATTTCTCCTCTACGAGCCCTAATACAGCATCGCGTACACGATAACGCCGGTCACCGAGACGTAGAGCCAGACGGGCAGCGTCCAGCGTGCGATCCGGCGGTGGCGGTCGAAACGCTGCCTCAGCCCATGATTGAGGGTCACCAGCGCAAGTGGCGGCACCAGGGCGGCCAGGATGATGTGGCTAATCAATATGGTGAAATACAAGGTCCTGACGGCGCCCTGCCCGGTAAATGGGACCGACCCTACGTTCGCGTGGTAGACGAGATACGAAATCAGAAAGAGAGTTGACGTCGCGAACGCCGCGAGCATGCACGTCCGATGAGCCTGGACCCTGCCCTGCCGAATCAGCGCGTATCCCGAGATGAGCAGCGCCGCCGACACCGTGTTGAGCAGCGCGTTGAGGGTGGGGAGATCCGTGAGCGCCATACGCTCCACTAGGAACGTCGGTGATGCACACTCCAGCCACTCACGGCCAGGGTGAGAAGTCCGAATAGGGCCAGGAGCGACAACGGACCGACCACCCCGGCCGTGTCACCCGTTCCCGCGTTCGACAGGATGGCGCGCAACGCCGATACGCCATAGGTCATTGGGTTGACAGCCATGACAGCCTGAATCCAGCCAGCGGCGCCGGTGGGCGGAAAAACCGCGCCCGAGAGCAGCCACATCGGAAACAGCAACAGGTTCATCACCGCATGGAACCCCTGCGTCGAGTCGAGCATCCACGCGAGCACGAACCCGAGCCCCGTCAGGGAAAAGGCCAGGGTCGCGAGCACGAGAGCGAGCAGGGGTAGGCTTGATAAGCTCACGTGCGCGTTGGCCAACGGTGCCAGCGCCAGAAAGAGCGCCGCCTGGAGCAAGGCCATCGTGGTGCCGCCAAGGAGTTTGCCCAGCACGATGGCGAAGCGCGGCACCGGGGCCACCATGACGCCTTGCAGGAATCCCTCGTGCCGATCTTCTATCACGGAGATCGTCGAGAAGATCGCCGTGAACAGAACGATCAGTGCGAGCGTTCCGGGATAGAAATATTCGAGGTATCCACCGGCCGGTACGCCGAGGGAGCCGACGCTGAACGAGCTTCCGAGGCCAGACCCCAGCAGGACCCAGAACACGACCGGTGTGCCAAGCGCACCGACGACCCGCGAGCGCTGGCGATAGAACCGGATGACGTCCCGACGCCAGAGTGCGTAGGTAGCGAGGATCACGAGTCCAACCTCTGTCCCGTGTGGTGGAGGAACACGTCTTCCAGCGTTGGTTTTCCGTACGTCATGCCGTCGATCCGGCCGGGAAACGCCTCCACGAGCTCGCTGATGAGCTGATGTCCGTTCGTGCGCTCGATACGCACCTGACCATCGACCACCTCGACAGGTTGGTTGAAGCGGTCACGGATATCCCTGGCCAGCGACTCGGCCTCGTCGGATGCGATGAGAACCACGTCGCCGCCGACCTCTGTCACGAGAACCCTGGGTGCTCCGAGCGCCACGAGGCGCCCCTCGTGCAGCAGAGCGACGTTGTCGCTCCGGGCTGCTTCGTCCATAAGGTGCGTGGTGAGTATCACGGTCGTGCCCAGGGTGTCTCGCAGACCGACTAGATGATCCCAGAGTTCACGACGCGCCCCGGGGTCGAGTCCCGTGCTGGGCTCGTCGAGCACGAGCAAGCGAGGCTCGGGCAGCAGCGCCTTGGCAATCTCGACCCGTCGCTGCAATCCCCCGGAGAGTGTACCGACCACGTCACGCGACCGATCTTGTAGGCTCACCATTGCCAGCACAGCGGACAGTCGAGATCGCAGGTGCGCTCCCCTGAGACCGTACAGGTGGCCGTGCGCGGTCAGGTTCTCCTCGACGGTCAGCCGCGTATCTAGCGCTGGCGCCTGGAACACGACACCCATGAGTCGCCGCACCTGATCTGGGACGACGGCCACATCGTGCCCGAAGACGTGTACGTGTCCGGGCGTGGTCGAGAGCAGCGTAGTGACGATTCCGAACAGCGTGGTCTTCCCGCCGCCGTTGGGACCGAGCAACGCGAGAATGCTCCCGGCGTCAGCCGAGAAGCTGACGTCGACCAGCGCGGCCCGCTCGCCGTAGCGGTGGCCGAGCCCGTCGATGTGAAGCGCAAGAGCGCTGTCAGAAGACACTGTCCGCCACCAATAGGCCCCACAGCATGGGGAGGTAGACCAGGGAACCGACGAAGAGCGAACGCGCTCGAGCCGGGGATTGCTCGTCGGCGAAACGCCTGGCGAGTATCACGAACGCGACGCCGAAGCCGAAAGCGGCGCCGGCATAGAAGCGGCCGGTCAGGCCGATCAAGGTTGGCGTCAGACTCACCGGGAGCAGTAGCACCGAGTAGACCAGTGCGTGCCGTGCGTTTCGCCGTCCGTCACGATCGGCTACCGTCATCAATAGCAGCCCGGCGCGTCGAAAGTCCTCGCGGTAGATCCAGGCCAGCGCGTGGAAGTGGGGGAGTTGCCAGAGGAAGACGATGCCGAAAAGCGACCACGCCTCCACACCCAGCTCGCCATGGGCGGCAGCCCAGCCGATCACGACCGGCAGGGCGCCCGGTACCGCGCCCACCACGGTCGCCCATTGCGTTCGACGCTTGAGGGGGGTGTAGATGGCGACATAGCTGACACAGGTCGCGAGAGCGACGATCGCTGCAAGCATGTTGGCCCCGAGGACCAGTTGCAACACTCCGATAGCGGCCAGAACCACTCCGAAGACCCTGGCCTCCCCAGGGTTGACCCGCCCTGTTGGTATCGGCCGTCGCCGTGTTCGCTCCATCTCCCGGTCGATGTCTCGCTCCGCGACCTGGTTCAGGGCGGCCGCGCCGCCGGCGACAAGCGCGGAGCCGACCAGGGTGTGCAGGAAGCCGAGGAAGTCGAATCGGCCGGTCGAGCCCAGGACATAGCCGACGCCGGCGGTGACGATGACCAGAGAGTTGAGGCGTGGCTTGGTCAGGGAGAGGAAGTCGGCAAGCCTTGAGCCACTTGCCGACAAGGTCGCGACCTCTGTCTTCACAGCTCCTCTCCGTGTGACCCAGGCGCCTGGATTGTCGCGGACGGGAACGCAAGGTCTGCGGGACGCAGGCCGCCGGCGTGGGCCACATCGTCATGACCATGGACATCGCCAAACCGCTCGCGAAACACCCGCAACGCGAGCGCGACAGCAGTGACAAACAGCGCCGCACCGGTTGCCACGTGGGCACTGTTCACCCCGACGTCCCTCTCGCTCAGAACGGTCCATGCGCCGAGGAAGACCTGAGTCGCCACGACGATTACCAGGAGCACAGCAGGTCTCGTCAGCTCGGTGCGGCCTCTCCAGTGCGCCAGGATGTGACCGGTGAGCGCGACCACCAGCGTTGTCACGACCAGTGCCCCGACGCGGTGTGCGAAGTGGATGGCAATCCCTCCGTCCCAGACCGGGGGAATGAGACGCCCAAAGGCCAGAGGGAAGTCGGGAATGGCCAGACCGGCCCCAGTGTGGCGCATCGTGGCCCCCACCATGATCTGAAGGAAGATAGCGACCGGTGTCACCAACGCAAGGCCCAGAAGAGCCCCGTCATTGATGATGGCCCGTTCCTCGGGCGCGTCACGACCGTATGCCTCCCGCCATCCCGGCGACGTGAAGATCGCGAGGCTGACCACCAAAGCGAAGAAGAGCTGGGCGAGACCGGCGTGGCTGACCGACAACTGAGTGGGCAGGAAGAAGATCACCGTGATTCCACCCAGGATACCTTGCGCGACCACGGCGGCCAGCGCGATCCAGCCCAGGTGTCGCACCCATCGCCTCGACTCCACTCGGTTTAGCCACAGCGCCAGTCCGATCGTCATCATTCCGACCGTGCTGGCAATCAGCCGGTGCCCGTGCTCATAGAACACACCACCCACCATCTGAGATAGCGGGAAGCTAAACATGAAATATCCATAGCTGTTGGGCCAGTCCGGGACAGACAGCCCCGAGCCGGTGCTGGTCACGAGCCCACCGGCCGTGATCAGGAGCAGCGAAGATGCCGCGAGAAGTCTGGTGTAGCGGTGCAGCCAGAGCATGGTCAGAGTGCGACCGCAGTACGCCGGGCCGGGAAAGACGGGAAGCGCCGATCGAGGCGCCCCCCGTTTCCGTACAAACTGTACAGGGTGTCTAGCCGACGGAGAAGGTGAAGCTCAGCTCCGCCGTTTCACTCTCGCCAACGGTCACGTTCTGGGTCTGCGTGCCGAGTTCCTCATGCCACGCCTCGACGACGTAGTCACCGGGTGGGAGACCGCTAAGGTCGAAGGCGCCATCGGCACCGGTCACACCAAAGAACGGGTGGTCCACGACGCCGACATAGGCGTTCATCCAGCTGTGAACGTCGCACTGGAAGGGAACCATGACTTCAGCCGTGGTGAAGGTCTTGTCATTCTTCATCCCTTCGAGCGGCTGTCCCAGGTTGAATTCATCGTTCGCTGAAGGCGTAGCGTGGATGTTGTGCAGGGTCGCGTCGTCGTTCACGATCTGCACCGTCTGTCCAACCCTAGCGCCAAAGACATGCGGTCGATATCGGCAGCCGTCCTGACTCAGGACCACCGGCTCGGTGGCTGGTGGAAAGCTGCGGCCCTCGAGTCCTTCCTTGACGTAAACGAAGACGTTCGCGAGGCTACCAGAATCACTGGCCACGTAGTATTCGGTCTGCGTGTCGTCTCCAGCCTCGGCCACGCACTTTGGATCCGAGTTCATCCGAATCGTCTCTGCGGCCGGGGCTTCACCCTCCAACATGATAGTTCCCGTGATGTTGCCGACCGTTGCCGGGTCGATCGCCGCGGGGGGCGCCTCCGCTGGTGCAGCCGGAGCCGGGGCTTCGCCGCCGCCACAAGCCGCGGCGGTCACCAGAATCAGGGTTGAGACAAACGCCCACATTGTTCGATGCTGCATCAAGAATCTCCTCGTGCGTTTAGGCGCGAATCTTGGGGACCGTTAAACCTTCCAACAATACCACACGCCCGGCGAACTCACCACACTAGGGGGCAGTGGTCGCCTGAGCCTCGCCTAGTTTCCGCAGAATCCGGTCCTCGATCCAGTGGGAATCCAACCACTCTACCGGTGTGACCGGGCGCCCCTGCAGCAACGTGGCGAAGTGCAGATGGTCGCCACCGGCGAGGCCCGTTCGTCCGCTGAGTCCGAGCTGCTCGTCTCGGCTCACAACGTCTCCTCGCGACACATCGATGGAGGACAGGTGGGCGTACAGGGTCTGCAAACCCATCCCGTGGTCGAGGATGACGCAGTTCCCGTAGATCCCGAGAAAGTTCGCATACACGACTGTCCCGCTGTTGGCAGCCAGCACGGGGGCATTTGCGGTCGATGCCAGGTCGAAGCCGAGATGGACCTGATGGTCGATCTCATCGCCGTCGTGCAGATACGTCCGATGGTCGGCGAAGCCAGACTCGACCTGGGAATTGACCAGTTGTCGGAAGGGGCCATCCCACTGCAACTGGGTGCTGGTTTCTTCTGCCAGCGCCGCGACGGTGGCCCGGTTGCTTTCGCGCAGTCTCCCGTTGATAAACAAGTAGATGTCGACCAGCTCGGCGACGGAGACGTCGTCGCCGATGTCTTCATCTGCGAGTTCTGGTGCCCGTGCCACGATGGCGGGGACGACCCGTCGGAGAAACCCTTCGCTGATCGAAATACGAGAACGGCGATACTCGGTCGGGAAGGTTCGGTAGTCGAAACTCGCATCACCTTCGTTCCCAGCTGGATCTCTGGCATAGAGATCGATTCGTGTCGTCAAGTCCTGGTCATGCGAGAGGGCGAAGAACGCGATGCGTAGCGAGTCATCGCCGCCCACGCCGGCTCCCGCTGCTGGGTATCCGGGATAGTGTCGGTCGCCGACTCGAACACCCGATTCGGCGTCGGGAGGGGTCACACGATAGACGGCAACTTCTGAGCCCCCGTGGTTTATGTAATGAAATGTCGACACGATCTGAAGTCTAGGGGGATTGAGCCGGACTTCGACCGCGGTCTCGGCCACTGCGGTGGACTCCCGCAGTCCGAAGAGGACCGGTCGGCTCGCTGAGACGACGATCCGGGCCTCGCCGGCCACCAGCTGGGGGTGAGATCGTCGGTCGAAGTGGCGGGTCACCCGGACCCGGTTGGCCGCATCCTGACGAATGTCACCGTCACTCAGTTGGTCGAGTGAAAACAGGGGGAGGCGCAGGTCGCCCTGTTCGATGACAGCGTCGAGTGAGAGGAGGTTGCCCTCCGGTGCCTCCACCGTCGCCTCGAAGGTCGACGCGCGACCGACAAGGCGCGTCGGCTGGACGATGTCGATGACTGGTCCGTCGGCGCGACCGGCCGAGACATAGAAGGCACCACCCGTCCCCAGGAGGGCGACAAGGGCCAAAACGAGCCACATGCGAGTCACGGACATATAATATAAGGAGGACTGGCGAGCTTGGTGGCTTTACTCAACGCCACCACAGTGGCGGTATCGTCTAGGGGTTAGGATACGTGGTTCTCAGCCACGGGACCGGGGTTCGATTCCCCGTACCGCTACCATTGCCATCAACCAAAGCCTATTGAAACACCCTCGCTCCGGTAGAGTGCCCCCAACTCACGACGTGGTTCACTAGAAATCCCACGGAGGTCGAAGAAGATGACGCGCACAGCGACTGTGTTGTCTGGCTGATTGTCCTGTTACTGGCTGCGCCGGTTGGCGCTCAAGACGCAGGCACGGTCGCCAAGTGGTACCTCTCGACTGTCAAGACCGGCCACGAACTGCAATGGGAACAGGCATTCGAGGAACATCTCCACTGGCATCGCGAGCAAAACGACACATGGACCTG
>Ga0310123_10004036_pt1 | contig 11200 bp, 10 predicted proteins | sample CB6_AW_1057_MG_FD_203505 | JGI IMG/M metagenome (GOLD analysis project Ga0310123, IMG submission 203505) | Marine microbial communities from Western Arctic Ocean, Canada - CB6_AW_1057 | ecosystem: Environmental > Aquatic > Marine > Oceanic | place: Canada: Western Arctic Ocean | collected...
AATTTTCATCAAGAACTAGTTTTGGATTTGTATTGATTAATTGATTTAATTTATTGTTCCCAATTAAAGAATTTACTTCATTCAGAGTTATGTTAATTTGTTCAGAGTTAAGTTTTTGATGATTTTGAAAATCTGTAGCTATAAAGTCATAGTATCCTTTTGATAAAAATTCTCGTGCCTTATTTCCTATCATTTCAGGATAAAAAGAAATCATAGAACCAAGAGATAATTGGAACAATACTCCTAAAGATTTTAGATGATTTATACTTTCAATATTCTGCAATGTGGGATTTCTTTCTGGGTGTACAATTATGGGAATTGACCCATTGTTTATTAATATTAACAAAGTTTCTGTACTTTGCTTTATACTTTGAAATTTATTTAATTCCACCAGAATAAATCTACTTTTATTTATATGAAAATCAGACTGATTTTCAAAGTTGCTTAATGAAAAATTTGATAACAAAATTTCAGTTGCAGAAAAATATTTATTTTTTTCTATATTTTTTACGATATTTTTAAATTGGTTATAAAACAGCTTTTTGGATCTTTCAGGGATATATTTTTCAGAAATAACAAAAATTGTTTGATCGAAATTTATTTCGTTTAAAAACCTTTCGTTAGTCTTAAATTCACTTTCAGTCAATTCGTCTATTGCTGTATAAAAATTGAAATTTTTATTGTTAATGTCAATCATTTGTATTACTTAATCCCTTGCTTCAATCATTCTGAATACTTCTCCATATTTAAAAGAGTGGGTGGATGCATAATTATGCAATCTTTTTAGCATTACTTCCTCTTTTGCTGAACCAACGGATAATCCCTGGATTTGGCTTTTATGTTTAGAGAGGGATTCTATCTTTTTTGTTTCATACCCAGTTACATCAATTATAGTATTTGGTGTGTCGCAACCCCAAAAAAATAGATTTTTAGCCTTATGTGGTTTGATTTTTTCATTTAACTGTTCAGGGAAATGTAAATGATCTCTTGAATAAGGATAAATAGAATCCATGACTGTGATTCCAAGATTTCTATGATCCTTATGCAAAAAACCACTAATTCTGAACGGATCATGAGTTAAAACAGATTCAGGTTTAAATTTTCTAATTAAGAATACCAAGTCAGATAATAATTGTTTATTTGACTCCAGTTCACCATCCTTATAACCTAGCTCTATTATTTCTTTAACTCCTAAAACTTTTGCTGCTTCATCTTGTTCTTTTGATCTTACATTTACTATTTTTTTGCTTGTCATTGAGAGGTCATTAGAGCCACTGGAACCGGTTGTTGCTAATACATATACAACTTCAGCGCCTTTATTGCACCATTTTGCGATAGTTCCTCCTGTGCCAATTTCTGCATCATCTGGGTGTGCAAAAATTACCATAGCCTTTTTTGGAATGAAATTAAATTCTTTTGCTTTATTCATAATATTGTTTCAAATAGTTATTTCATTTATTATCACATTATAAAAAAAAAATTATCGTTTAATCGAATAAGAAAAACTAATAATTTTTTATTCTATTTGAGGTCCAATTATGAAAAAAGATTTAGAAGTCGAAGAAATTATTGATAAAGAAAATATAAGACAAAGAGATTCAGCCATATTTATTGCGTCTGAAAATTATGCGTCTGAAGCTGTCAGAAATTATACAGGTTCTATTTTAACCAATAAATATGCTGAAGGTTATCCAGGGAAAAGATATTATGCAGGTTGTGAGAATGTAGATATTGCTGAAAACCTCGCAATAAATAGAGGTAAAGAATTGTTTGAATGTGACCATATGAATGTTCAACCTCATTCAGGCTCACAGGCTAATATGGCAGTTTATATGTCGTTATTAAAAACAGGTGATAGAATTCTTAGTTTATCACTTGATCATGGAGGACATCTTTCACACGGGCACAACGTAAACTTTTCTGGAAAACTTTTTGATATTCAGAATTATTACTTAAATCAAGATACGGAAATAATTGATTATGAACAATTGGAGAATGTTGCACGAAAAGTACAACCTAAAATAATTATTTGTGGTTATTCGGCTTATTCTAGGACCATAGATTTTCAAAAATTTAAACAAATTGCAAAAGAGACTAATTCATTACTAATGGCTGATATAGCCCATATTGCTGGTTTAGTTGCTTCCAAGTTGCATCCTTCTCCAGTGGGAATCGCAGATATTATTACTTCTACAACCCATAAAACATTAAGAGGACCAAGAGGAGGAATAGCTATGATTTCAAAAGAATTATCAAGGAAATATGATAGAGGAATTTTTCCTATGATACAGGGAGGTCCTATCATGAATACTATATTGGCAAAGGCTGTGGCTTTTAAGGAAGCTTTAAGTAATGATTTTAAGAATTATTCAGCAAATATTATTTCTAATTCCAAATTACTTGCTAAAGTTTTTCAAGAAGGAGGTCTTCGTATAGTTTCTGGAGGGACAGACAATCATCTTATGTTGTTGGATCTAAGAAATATTAAAATAAATGGTTCTGAGGCTGAAGAAAAATTGAATTCAGTGGGAATAATAGTTAACAAAAATGCAATTCCGTTTGATCCTCTTCCTCCAAATATAACGTCCGGAATAAGAGTTGGTACTCCAGCGATCACCACCAGACGAATAAATGAAGAAGATTTGTCAACTATTGGAGATTTAATTGTTCAAACTCTGAAAACTCCAACAAAAAAATCATCAGTTATAAAAAGTAAAGTAACGAGAATAATGCAAGAATTGCCTCTTCCATAATAATTATATTGCTTTTTTTACTAGTATAATGTTGAATGGATGATATAATTTTCTGGTAGTTTTAAAATACATAAAAGAGATAAAAATTGCGTAAATATGAATTGATGTGGATTGTTGGTGGAGATTTGAATGATACTGCAACTGATGATTCAATAAATGAAGTAAGAGATCTGTTAGAAAAAAACCAAGGAATAAAAGTTGATAATATTTCTAGATGGTTACATAGAAAGCTATCTTATCCAATAGAAGACTTTGATAATGGTACTTATTTTATTTCTGTATTCAAAAGTGAACCTTCATCTATAAAAAATTTAGATAACACTCTAAAGGATAATGCATCAATTATTAGACATTTGATTACTAAAAAAGAGAATTTAAAACCTTATAAAACAAAATCTAAATCTGATTAAAGAAGAGATAAATATTGAGTTTAAATCAAATATTATTAATAGGGAATTGTGGATCTGATCCTGAAATGAGATATACTCCCAATGGATCTATGGTTGTAAACTTTAGTCTTGCTGTTAATTCTTATAGAAATTCTCCTGAAGGTGATCAAATACAAGAAACTGAGTGGTTTAGAGTGTCTTGTTGGAACAAAACTGCTGAATCAGTAAATCAATTCCTTCAAAAAGGTCAAAGATGTTTTGTTGAGGGCAGGTTTAAATCTTCCAATTATACTGCAAATGACGGAACTCAAAAACAAAGCAGTGAAGTAACTGCATTTAGAGTAATTTTTTTGGATAGATCTACTGGAAATGCTTCAGATGAAGTTATGACAAAAGAAAATAATTCCTCTCAGACAACTAAATCAACTGAAGTAAAAGAAAATATCGTCGAAACTAATCAAAATGATGAAACCGACGATGTTGAAGAGTTACCTTGGTAATAAAAAATTAAATTGGAAATAAAATAATGACAACACATAATAGACAAAATTCTCGGAACAATTCTCGGAACAATTCTCGGAACAATTTTTTTGATTTTAGAACTAGAAGAAAACCGATAGAGAAAATGATTGATGGTTTACCTGTTGATTACAAGGATATAGATGTTTTATTGAATTATGTTTCTGATAGAGCGAAGATTACTAGTGCTTATAGAATAGGTAATAAGGCTAAAGATCATAGAAGCCTTACAACTGCCATTAAAAGAGCAAGATTTATGGCATTATTACCAATTTCACATGATCATGAGTTAATCAGAACTCCAAAAGAAGAACCAAAAGTCGAAACTGCTGCAGAAGAACCAAAAGTCGAAACTGCTGCAGAAGAACCAAAAGTCGAAACTGCTGCAGAAGAACCAAAAGCCGAAACTGCTGCAGAAGAACCAAAAGTCGAAACTGCTGTAGAAGAACCAAAAGTCGAAACTGCTGCAGAAGAACCAAAAGTCGAAACTGCTGTAGAAGAACCAAAAGCCGAAACTCCTGCAGAAGAACCAAAAGCCGAAACTCCTGAAGAAAAAAATAAAGAAGAAGATAAAAAATAAAAAATTATTTAATCTGTATCTAAATTTTTATGGTAAATGATAAACAAAATCTTCAAGATAAAGAGAAAAAGGATTCTTTTGATATTGGCAGTCGTAGTATTATTGGATTGCGAAATCGAAGTAGATTTGAATTATTAGCTAAAAATAAAGATGAATCTATTTTATTTAAACCTTTTTTTTATGTGGGCTTTTCTTTGTTTTTGATAATTTGTTCTGTATTCATCTTTTTTTATGTTGTAACTTATGTGCTTCCACCTATGAAACAAGCAATAAAAGTAGGTGAGATTACTTATTCAAGAGGAGATGTTGTAAAATTCATAAGATTTAATCAAAGGATGAGTGAAGATTTAGGAGTAGATTTTGAAATTGGAAATTCAGTATTTGAAGCATTGAAAACAATTCTTGAGGGAGAATTAGCGTATCAAGTAGCTCATAGATACGGCATATCTGTTTCAAATGAAAGACTAGATAAACAAATTGAAATTTTAATGGGATATATTGATAATGCTGAAGGAGTAGAAGGAAGTCAAGAACATAAAAAAAACATTGAAGAATCTTACAGACAATTTTTAAACAAAATTTCACTTTCGGATTATGAATATCGAGAATATGTTAAAAGGACGATCTTCCGAGAAGAACTTCGGTCAATTGTTTCAAGAGATGTTTCACGAATACAGCCTCATGTAAATGTTTATGAAATAGTATTTGAAACTCCTGATTTGTCACTAGTTAATGCAATTGAGAAGCAAATTACTCTTGGAAATAATATTGAAGAAATAGTATTAGAATTTTCAGAAGATAAAGAAGTTCTTAGGACAAAGGGAAATTTGGGTTGGTTTCCCAAAGGTATTAATCAAGAGTTAGATAAAATTTTTTTTGGACTTAATGAAGATGGATCGAAAACTTTACCTATAGGTCAATTAAGTAAACAGCCCTATTATAAAAATGAAGAGCAATTATATGCCTTCTACTATCTTTCTGATTATTTAGAAGCTAGAGAAGTAACGGATAAAAATTTTGATCTACTTACTAATGTACAATTTGATCAATTTATCAATTCTTTCACAGACGAATATGATTTATGGATGGATATAGATAGTGATATTTATAATTGGATTAATTCTAAAGTCCTTTCAGCATCAAATGCAGAATTTATGAAAGAAGTAGAAAGTATATCTGAATCACAGGGATTACAAACATACCCCAATTGATTTATCATGTAAATTGTAATTGTTCATAAAATTTGTTTGATAAATCAAAAAAATAATACATGCAAAAAAATTTATTTAATTATTATCAAAAATATCTACCTATAAATGAAAATACCCCCTTTGTGTCTATAGGAGAAGGTTTCACTCCATTAGTAAAGAGTGAGAATTTAAGTGATAAATATAATTGTAATATTTTTTTTAAATTGGAAGGCTCTAATCCATCTGGTTCTTTTAAAGACCGTGGTATGTTCCTTACAGTAGCAAAAACTTTAGAGAAAAAGAAAAAAAAGATTATATGTGCTTCCACAGGGAATACTTCTGCTTCAGCTGCAGCGTATGGAGCAAGATATAATCTAGAAACCGTAGTTATAATTCCTAAAGGTAACATAGCATTAGGGAAGCTAATCCAAGCAATGGCATATGGAGCTAAAATAATATCTATAAATGGTAATTTTGATGAATCTCTACTTGCTGTCAAAGAAATATCTGATTCATTAGATTTTGAAATTGTAAATTCTATAAATCCTTATCGACTTGAGGGGCAAAAAACCGCAGCTTTTGAGATTATAGAACAGCTGGGATTTTCACCAGACTTTCAATTTATCCCAGTAGGGAATGCTGGAAATATAAGCTCCTACTGGAAGGGATATAAACAATTTTATGATTCTAAAATATGTAATGAATTACCCGTTCTTTATGGTGTTCAAGCGGACGGTGCAGCTCCTTTAGTAGATAACAAAATTATCAAGAATCCTGATACCATTGCTAGTGCCATAAGAATTGGGAACCCTGCTAGTGCCGACTTGGCAAAGGATTCTATAAATGAATCTTCAGGTGAATTTATGAAAGTTTCAGATGAGAACATCTTAGATGCTCAAAAAATAATTGCGAGAAAAGAAGGTATCTTTTGTGAACTCGCTTCTGCCGCTTCTGTAGCGGGCTTAATAAAATTAATTTCAAAAGGGTATGATTTTTCTAATAAGAATATAGTGTGTATTCTTACAGGCAATGGTCTAAAAGATCCCGAGAATGCTCAACAATATTTACAATCCAATATAATAAAAACCTCATCTGATCCTGATGAAATTAAGGAAGCAATTTTAAAATACTAAAATAATAATTTGTAATTAAAGAATAAAATTGGAATATAAAAATATCAAAAAAAATATAATTTCTAAATGGGAACAAAGTATTTCAGATTCAATTTTTCTGACTCCATTTGATTTGTTAAGTTGGAAAAAAACATGGATTGATAACTATGGGAAAGACTTTCAAGAGTCGTTTTTTTTTGGCGATAATTATTTTGCTCCTCTAATGAAAAATAATGGAGAGGTATCATTTATTGCTAGCAAAGATCTATGTGACTATAATAATATTTTGATTTCTGATCCAGATATATCTATAATTCAATCCCTTATTCAGGAAATATTTAAAGATTCAAACACCAAAAAAATTTTTCTTGAATCAATTCCAGGAGACTCTCAGTTGTTTGGCTATTTTAATAATCTTAGAAATGAATTTAAAGTAGATATAATAAATGAGGATGTTTCCCCTTTCCTAGTTCTTCCTGACTCATGGGAACAATATTTGAGTACATTAAGAAAAAAACACCGTCACGAATTACGAAGGAAAATAAGACGTTTAGAAGAAACTGTAAAGTTCTCGTCTGGTGATATTTATGATCCAGATGAAATAAATAAAAATTTAGATGAATTTATTTATTTACATAAAATTAGTTCAAAAGAAAAAGAAAATTTTATGAATGAAAATAGAGAAAAATTTTTTAAAGAACTAATACTTAATCTATCAAGAGAGAACAAAATTATTTATTCCTATTTAAAAGTTGAAAACAAAACCGTTTCAAGTTCGCTTTCTTTTTATTTAAGTGACACAAGATATTTATATAATTCAGGATTTGATCCAAAATATAATTATCTGTCCGTAGGTCTATTAAATCATGCATTCGCTATACAAAGATCTATTGCTAAAAGATTTAAGATATTTGATTTTATGAGAGGCAATGAAAGATATAAATATGAACTTGGAGGAATAGATAAATTAATCTATTCAATAACAATTTCTAAAGAATGAAAAAAAAAATCACAATTGTTTCAATACATTCTTGTCCAAATGAAAAAATAGGTTTGGGAAATTCTGGAGGTTTAAATGTGTATGTGAAAAATTTACATTCCTATTTATTGAGTAACAAATTTGAATCAAATCTAATTACTAGAAAACATGGAAAATGTGACTTTTATAAACATTCTAGTAAAGTTCTTCATATAGATAGTAAAAAAGCAGTTATAGAAAAAGATGTAATTTTTAATAGAATTAAATCAAATACTGATATTTTGATATCTAATTATTGGACTTCAGCAGTTTTTTCTAATGATCATTTCAATTCTGTTAATAAAAAATATCATATTCCTCACACACTTGAGTATCTTAAGAAAAAACATTTTCCTAAATATGTAATGGATTCTACTCGTTATAAACTAGAAAAAAAATCAATGATAAATTTTGATAAAATAATTTGTTTTTCAAGTTTAGAAAAAAAAGTTCTAATTGAAAATTATAATATTGAACCTTCTAAAATTTTATCTTCATCTCCAGGTTTTGATTCGGACCTTTTTTTTAAAATTCCAAAAGTAGAAAGTAGAGAAAAAATTAATTTACATATAAATGATAAATTAATTTTATTTGTAGGTAGATTAGATCTTTTGAAAGGCCTAGATATAGCTATTAATACAATTGAAATTATTAAAAAATCACATCCTAATATAAAACTGGGTATAGTTGGAGGTGATTACGGATCGGAAGCTCAAAAAATTATAGAAAAAGATCTAAATATAAAGAACTTGACTGATAATATAATTTGGTTTGGATCTATTGATCACCAAAATTTAAATTATATATACAATGCCTCAGATATCGTTATCATTCCATCACGTTCAGAAAGTTTTGGAATGGTTGCATTAGAAGCTTTAGCTTCAGAAACTCCTTTTATAATATCAAATGTTGGTGGAATGGCAGAAATTATAAAGGGTAACAAAAAATGTATTTTAGTTGATAAAATTACACCTGAATCTTTTGGTGATTTACTTTTAAAATTTTTTGAAAATAAAATAAAAAATGAGAATGATGAAGACAGTAGAATAAACATTCAAGATTATAATTGGGATAAAATTTTTCATAGAATGCTAAATTAATTCTGGTTTAAGAGTGTACCAATTTATGTTGTCATAAGTTTTAAAACCCATTTTCGAATAAATCTTTTTAGCAGCATGATTTTCATTGTCTACTTCTAGTATGATTTTATTTAATCCTTGATCAAATAACTTTTGGATCGCTATATTTATTATCTTCTGAGCTAGACCAAGTGATCGAAATTGTTTTCTTACACCACACATAGATAGCTTTCCAGTCGCTTTTTCTTTATAAACGAACATCCAGGCATATGCCATCCAATTTTTTTCCTCATTACATATTACATGAACATTTTTATATGAAGTAGATTTTAGATTAAGTTCATTTTTTATACTTACGTAAGTGTTTATTTCATAACCGTGATGATCATTAAAACATTCGTTTTGTATTTTAACTAGGTTCTTTATATCTTCAGAGTTCTCAATATTTTTAAATATTAGGTTATGTTGACTATTTACAGGATTTGTTGGGGCATAATCTATTTTTTTTAAATCCATGAGATTGTAATGTTTATATATTTTGAAATAGCTACTGTTTTTAATAAACTTTGAAATTTCAAAATCTCTTAATCCTATTTCTATGGAATAATTCTTTTTATTTTTTAGTTCTAATAAACATTTACTGTACTTAATTAAATCTTCAGGATTGTAAGATAGAAGAATTATCCTCTTTATAGATTTTTCGAATTTAATATAGAAATAATTAAGTATTGTTTTAGATTCTTTTACTAGGTATAAAAATGATTTTTTTTCGTATAGTTCATTTGTTAAACTGCTGCAAAACTCCTCTTTTATTTCAGGCCAATCTTTATGACCATGAGGCTTATGATTTTTTATGAAATAAAAAAAATCATCTAAGAGGTTTTCATTATTAGAATTTACTTTTAATAAATCCATATTTATAACCAGAAAATAAGATTTTTACATTTATAGCTATTTGAATTATATAGTTATATAATGGATTTAACATTAAGAACAGGAGTAGTATATATTTTTTGGTTCTAAGAGAGTTGATGTTTGCTGAAAATCAATAACCAAAACTATAGAACTCGTCTGGGAGTGGTCTTTCCGAATTTACTAAGAAAGAACGTTGGCTACGAAATAGCAAAATAAGAGGCGCAATTGATATAGAAAATATATCTAAGTGCAAAAAAGGTGGTAACGCGGGTAATCTCGTCCTTAAGTTTTTTTGGGCGAGTTTTTTTTTGGAGATTTTGGAGAATAATATGAGTGAGAATTTGTATAAAGGAAGTGAAATAGTTTGTCAGGCTTTGATAAATGAAGGCGTAGAGGTTGCCTTTGGTATCCCTGGTGGAGCAATTTTGCCTTTATATGGTACTTTGAATAAATATCCTGAATTAAGGCATATTTTAACAAGACATGAACAAGGAGCATCTCATGCAGCTGATGGCTATGCTAGAACTACTGGTAAAGTTGGAGTTGCATTCGCTACTTCAGGTCCCGGTTCAACAAACCTAATAACTGGTTTAGCAACAGCTATGATGGATTCCGTTCCTATTGTTGCTATTACAGGACAAGTAGGAAGAGCGGCAATAGGTACAGATGCATTTCAGGAAACTGATATAACTGGAGCCACATTGCCCGTTACAAAACATAACTATTTGGTTATGAGTGCAAAAGATATTGGAAAAACAATCCATGAAGCTTTCTATATTGCAAGAACTGGACGGCCAGGCCCGGTATTAATAGATATTCCAAAAGATGTTTTTGATGAAATGTCGAGTTATGATTATAAGAAAGATTCAAAAGTGGAGATTCTGGGGTACAACACTTATGAGAAAATTGACGAATCTCAATTGCAAGAAGCTGCAAAATTAATAAATAATTCTAAGAAACCTGTCATTTTAGCTGGGCATGGAGTTATCATTTCTAAAGCCCAAACTAAATTACTTGAACTTGCAGAAAAAGCGCAAATTCCCGTTGTTACAACACTTCTTGGGATTTCATCATTTCCAGAAGATCATATTTTGTTTACCGGATTCCCAGGGATGCATGGAATGGCGTATGCTTCCATTACCCTTGATGAAGCAGATTTGATTATTGGAATTGGTTCCAGATTTGATGATAGAATAGTCGGAAATGCTAAAAGATTTGGTATAAATTCAAAAAAAATTCACATAGATATTGATCCTGCAGAAATTGGTAAGACTATAAAAATTGATGCACCTATTGTTGGTGATGTAGAGACAGTATTAAGGCTACTAACTCCAAAAATAAACACCAAAACTCACACTCAATGGTTGCAAAGGGTTGAACATATAAAATCAGAGCATCCTTCATTACTTATACAGGAGACTGATCGTTTATTGGGACAACAGGTTATAAAAACTTTGTCAGATATAACAAAAGGAGAAGCAATAATATGTACTGGAGTTGGGCAACATCAAATGTGGACTGCACAACATTATAAATTTATAAATCCAAATTCATGGTTATCATCAGGGGGATTAGGAACTATGGGTTATGAAATTCCTAGTGCTATAGGTGCTCAAATAGGAGCTCCTAATAAGACAATTTGGTC
>Ga0310123_10004037_pt1 | contig 11199 bp, 6 predicted proteins | sample CB6_AW_1057_MG_FD_203505 | JGI IMG/M metagenome (GOLD analysis project Ga0310123, IMG submission 203505) | Marine microbial communities from Western Arctic Ocean, Canada - CB6_AW_1057 | ecosystem: Environmental > Aquatic > Marine > Oceanic | place: Canada: Western Arctic Ocean | collected...
GTCCCAGCCCTCGGGAAAGAAACCATCCATGAGGGACCCGGAAATGGTGCTTAAGAGGTCCATCGCGTTGCCTTTCTTGATCCGCAGAAGCGGTGGCGCGGCCGTTCGTGTGTTGGGGCGGTCAGCGTTTCCAGGGAAAGGCGAGTGTTGGCTGGTTGACGTAGCGACCTATTTTGATCTGCAGCCGGCTGCCGCTGCCCGGACCGAGTCGAACGGAGAAGCTGGAATCGTCGACCGAAACAGTCCGCCCGCCGGTCGCCACCGTGTCGAACTGGTGTTCGGCGTAACCACCAGCCTGAACGACAACCTCACGGGACTCGATCTGATTAACATTCACGAGCGTGACGACGACCGAATCGTCGGTCATTTTTTCGACGAGCGCCGCCACGTCGTCGGGAAGACCGGCCCGTCTTTTCGCAGGATCGAAATATCGCAGCCGGCAGTGATAAATCAATCCATTGTTACTGGGATGCAGCCCGCCGGTCATCAGATGCACGAGCGACTGGATACTGGCCGGATTGAACGGCATAGGGTCGTCGGACAGACGGGTGTCGGGAGTGGTCGTGTCGTTGCGGATACCGGCGACCCGCTGTCGGATGCGAGCGAAGTCGCTGCGGAGAGCGGCTTCCGGATAGCCGGGATTGTCGCCATCGAGATAGGACAGCCACGCGTTGGCGGGCACGCGCTTCAGGTCGTCCCGGTCCATCGACAGATAGTAGATTTCCAGCGCATTCTGCGTAGACGGCTGCGGGGTGTAGTTGTACCAGCCTTTATCGCCGTAACTGTGGGGGTACATCGCCCTGCCGTCGATCATCTTCTTCTGGGCATTGAGCAAGTCGATCTGCTTTCGCCAGCGATCAAGATAACGATCGTCTCCGGTGAGCAGATAGGCGTTCATGAATCCGAAGAATCCGAGGTGCGTGGTGTTGCGATGAGCCAGAGCGCCGGTTTGCGGGACGATGACCGTGAAACCCCATCCGTATACTCCGCCGTACCATTTGCCGTCGGTTTCACCGCCGATGGTCCCGTCAAGACCGATGTTGGAAGGGATGATATTCCCGTTTTCGCCCATCCGCCGGTTCCAGGCATCGACGTACTCCAGCAGCCAGTTTTTGTATTTCGGCTCGTGATTGAGCATATAGGCATTCAAAGCCAGGCAGGTCGCTTTCAGGTTCGAGGGATGGTCGCCGACAATGTCGTTGTAATCCTTGAAGTGCGCCACCATCTCTTCGTAGGTGCGCTCGCCGTGACCGAGGTGAAACCGACCTTCGACCTCAATCGGATCACCGGCCCAATCCAGGCCGGTTGCTTTGCGCAGCAGCGGTCCGCGGCTGCCGTTGAACAGGCTGCGTATGATCTTGTGTTTGGGATCGTAGTTCGGCGCCCCGGGATCTTCGTTCATGTAGAAACCGGCGTAGCGGCGAACCCGATGCCGGAATTTGTCGTCATCGGGATCCGAAAGACCCTGCAAATTGAAGACGGTCAGCCCCTCGCTGTGATGTAGCCAGTCGAACATGACTGGGAATTCTTTGTAGTACATTCCGTCGCGCGCGAACGGCACCTCGACGGTCTTTGCCTCTGTGAACTGACGCAGGTGCCCCTCCCAAGTTTTTTTGTACATTTGCAAGACCGAGTCGGGCGCGCCGAGCGCGTGCAGAATGGGCCAGTACAAGCAGTTCTCGATGGCGTCGTCCGGACCGTCGTCACCGCCCCACCGCTCTACGCACAGCAGATAACCGCGATCGTCGAAATAGCGGTCGAAAAACTTGCGACAACCAGACTCGTTGGCACGAAGCAACTCTCGCTCCAGCACCGCCCAATTCGGGGGCGTCATCGGAGTCTCGACGGAGATGGTCACATCGGCAGCCGTGGCGACCGCAGACGTCACCATCGCCGGAAGCAGAGTCACAGACAGCACACACAACAGGGCCTTCAGAAAGCGGGACATGCACCTTCTCCATCAAAGCGGGTCAATTGAAAGCTCGCAGTCGGATCGAAACGAAATCTTCGTTCCACAAGTTTCCACCAATTTTGGGACGATTTCAATCAAGCCGCCAGATTACGCAGCGTCTGTGGCCGCGAGCGCTGCCTTCTCTTCCAACGCCGAGGCACCGTGCCGTCGCTGAACGAGGGCTTCTGACAATGAACGAGGGCCCGGTTTCCATTATGGAAACCGGGCCCTGCGACTCGTAATCTGGACCAAGGGTGATCCTTACGAGCGGGTGGCTGCCCCTGGGACAGCCCGCCGACTGCCACTCAGGCGGTACCACCTCGTTCGTTCATACAGCAATATTCCACTGGACCACCTCCTTTCTTTTATTCTCGTCACGGTTACGAACGGAGTTGTGCAGCACCGACGTGTCATCGGTGACACTCAACCACTCCCGTTTCGAGTTCAACTCCCCGCTTCGACCGGATTGCTAGCCGGCCCCCTCACGGGCTGCTAGTCCGTCGCACCGCGTCAGCACGACCTGTTGCAGCTAAAAAGTCATGTTGACAGATCCTTGTGACACAGCCAAGGCCAAATCGGCCGATCGGCTCGATTTCAGCGAAACCGCCGATCCGGAAAATTCGTGCTTGACTTTGGAGGCGGAGTCCAACGGCGGTCAAAAGCGGTCCGGCTTCAGCCGTTTGTCCAGCCAGTCGTAGGCTTGCTGCCGTACCTGGTCCGGAAAGTCATGTTTCGATTCGGGATAGACGGCCGTCAGATTCTCGCCGGCATCCAGAAGCTGATAGACTTTTCGGGCGCTGTCGAGCACCTTGCGAACACCGCGCACGTCAAAGTCGCTGTCCTGCTGCGGGGCATTGACAAAAACGGGCCTCGGCGCCAAGGCCGCCAGCAGTTCGTGGAAATCAAACGGTACCCGGTCCGGATCGTTTCCGAACACATCGCGGATGCGGGGCATGTACCGCTCGCCGGTCCAACTGGGCACATCGTCATCGTGAAAATCCGAAAAACCGCAGCTTGAAATGACGGCCTGAATTCTCAGGTCAAACGGCGCCGTAAAGATCGCATTGTGCGCTCCCAACGAATGCCCGATGCAGCCGATTCGGTTGCGATCGACTTCTGCAAGCGTTTCCAGAACATCGACCGCTCGAATGTTGTTCCAAACCGCTTTCATCGATCCGCTGAGATACGGTTTTCGCGATTGCGAGAAGTCGTATTGATACTCGCCGAACGACGGGTAGTCGGGCACGATGCAGACATAACCACGATTGGCCAGCTCGTGAGCATAAAAGAGGGTCTGGCGGCCGCCCAAACCGGCCGGTTCGTCCTTGCCGAGTTGCGTCGTCTGATGCAAGCATAACATCGCAGGGGCCTTGCCTCGCAACCGGTTCGGAATCAGAAGATAGGCCGGGACCCGGTCGTTCGGCTCGGCGGCGAACGTTAATTTGCGGCGGACGTATTTCGGCATTTGCGTTTCGCCGGTGACTTGAATGTCGAGTGGAACGCGCCGGGACGAGTCAGGGAGTCCGCCCATGACCAGTTGCATGTTCGAGAGAATATGCGCCCGGCGGTGCGCCCATTCGGCAGGCGACGTCACCGGGCGGTTTTGCCCCTGCTCGTCCTTGTAGGTAATGATGTTGACGTGATCTTGATACGATGCGGCTGGAAGCGTCGGCGGGAGAGCGTCGCGGCGGGCAGTTCCGGGAATGAGCAGATTTTCTAGCCAATACAGGCCGCTACGTCCCGGTCCCAGAATGTCGAGATCGCCGTCACCGTCGAGATCGACCAGCTTGGGATCCAAACCGAACCCGGTTTTCCAGTCGGCGGAGATCAGCTTTCGTCGCCAAGCTCTTGTTTTGCGGTCGAATGTGTATGCACAGATCAGCATCGGATCGTATTCGCCGGGATCCTTGCCGTCGTGTCCCATGTACCGTTTGCCGGCGACGACCTCTGGCCGGCCATCTTGATCCAGATCACCCAGCAAGAGCGCATGAGCCTGCGACCACGAGGTGTCGATGACGTGTAATCGCCAGCGTCGCTCTGCCGGTGTGCGATTTCCGTTTCGCGGCTCTGATTCGGAATTTCTGCGGTCCGAAGTCGAGGTCGAGGTCCGCTGTTCCAACCAGTAAAGGCCCGTATGATGTGCGTTCGACCAGACAATGTCGTTGTCGCCGTCGCCATCGACGTCGAAGACGAGCATCGGGATCGAGCCGTCGCGGTGTAGCTGAAACTCCGGATGCCATTGCCACCGCTGGCGCCGGCGATCTTCCGACGCCTCGAGCCAGCCGCCAGTCGAGACGATGTCTCCTCGCCCGTCGTCATTGATGTCGCCGAAGCCAACTCCATGTCCCGCGACGTCTTTCGGCAACTCGTGCCGAATCCATTGGAAGGCAGTCTGGTCGGGTCCCTTGCGGCCGCGCTTCAATTCCCACCAAGCGGCAAAACGGACGCCGTTGGGGAGAACGTCGATTCGGCCGTCGCCATCGACGTCGACCAGACGGGCCGTTTCCATCGGTCCCGGCATGGCGATTTGGTGCGTCCTCCACTCGCCGAGCGCTTTTCCGGGATGTTCGATCCAGTACAGTTTCTGGCTGCGATAGTTGGCGCTGATCAGATCGGTCCAGCCGTCGGCGTTGACGTCCAGGGGCAGGTTCGAGTAGCCGTCGAACCTGCCGCGAATGATTTCGACGTCCCGGACGAAATGGTGCTTCCAGTGGGGCGCTTCGTACCACCAACCGCCGCAGAAAATGTCCAGTTGACCATCGCGATTGACGTCCACCGCCGCGCAGGCGCTGTAAGTCGACTCGGCATTGATCACGTGTCGGCGGAACACAAGATCGGCCCCGAATGCCGAACCCAGAGTTCCCCAATAGGCCACGCACCCCAAATAAACCACGCAATTAACAAGAAAGATTCGCTGCGTTTGCATCCCACGGGTCCTGCTGTAAGGTCACTTCGGCAGGCGATTCTGAATGCGGCTCTGCCGATCATCCCGCTATGGCTCGGTCTGCCTTCTATGTGCAATACGGTTTTTCTGCGGCAAGCCGCTTCCAGCCTATCCGAGCGGCCGCCGAACGGCAAATGGTTCTCAGATCGCCTGGCGCTGTTTCGGATGGGATGAACCGGCTCCGCGCATTGCCCCGGTGTTTCGGTTATTCTGCTGGAAGACCAGTCACCGACCTGCAACCAGGAACAACACATGAGAAAAATGGAATCGCGGGGCCACATGAATGCCGACGTCAGCCGCGAAGGATTGGGGAACGGACCTGGTTTGATGAGACGCACACTTCTCAAGATGCTTGCCGGCTTGGGCGTGGGCACGAGCGTCTTTCACCGGGCGCTGGCGGCACAGGCACAGCAGGATGAGCAAGTCACTGCGGAGATGATTCAGCAGGCGGAATGGATTTCCGGGCTTGAACTCAGCGAACAGGAACGGGAATCGGCAGCCGCGGCGCTGAATCGCGAGCTGCGAAAGTTCCGGACGCTGCGGTCGATTGAGCTGAAGAACGATGTTCCACCGGCGATTGCTTTTCACCCCGCGCCGTGGCTTCCGCCCGCTGTCATGGGCCAGCGAGGTGTGGTTCGGATGACGGAAACGTCTGCCCCCAAACGGCCCGAGTCGTCCGACGAGCTCGCCTTTCTGCCGGTGACCGAACTGGCGGCACTGATGCGCACTCGTGAGATCTCATCGGTCGAGCTGACGAAACTTTATCTCGAGCGATTGCGGCGGTACGATCCCGTGCTCTTGTGTGTGGTCAATTTCACCGAGGAGCGGGCGTTGCAGCAGGCCGAGCAGGCCGACCGTGAAATCGCCGCCGGCCGTTATCGCGGTCCGTTGCACGGCATTCCCTGGGGAGCGAAAGACCTGATCGCCTATCCCGGATACAAAACCACCTGGGGAGCGACTCCGTTTAAGGATCGGGTCATCGAGACCAAGGCGACCGTGATTCGGCGGCTGGAACAGGCGGGGGCCGTTTTAGTCGCCAAGCTGTCGCTGGGGGCGCTGGCCATGGGGGACCGCTGGTTTCGCGGACGCACCCGCAACCCCTGGAACCCCGAACAGGGCTCCAGCGGTTCGTCCGCCGGTTCGGCCTCGGCGACGGCGGCGGGTCTGGTTGGGTTTGCGCTTGGCAGCGAAACGCGGGGCAGCATTGTCTCGCCGAGCCGCCGGTGCGGCACCAGCGGCCTGCGACCGACGTTCGGACGTGTCAGTCGCTACGGTTGTATGACCCTGTCGTGGAGCATGGATAAAATCGGCCCGCTGACCCGTTCGGTGGAAGACTGCGCGCTGATCTTCGGTGCCATTCACGGTTTCGACGGCCTCGATCCGTCAGCGGTCGACCGGCCCTTCCACTGGCCCCCGACCCGTGACTTACGTTCGCTGAAGGTCGGATATGTCGAAGGGGACACGCCGATCCTAGAGCGGGCCGAATTGCAGGTCCTGAAAGATCTCGGAGTGAAGCTGGTGCCGATCAAGCTGCCCGACAAATCGTCGGTCAACGCGCTGTCCACCATCCTCGACACCGAAGCGGCAACGGTTTTCGAAGAAATCACCCGCCAAGGCATCACCGAAGGTTTGAACAACTGGCCCAAGACGTTCCGGATGGGGCAATTTGTGCCAGCCGTCGAGTATCTGCGGGCCAACCGAATCCGCACGCTCGTGATGCACGAAATGAAAAAGGTCATGTCGCAGGTCGATGCATACGTCTACGGCGACGATTCGTCCTTGACGAACCTAACGGGACACCCGACCGTCGTCCTGCCTAACGGGTTCCGCAGCGACAACGGCATCGAAACGCCTCGGGCCATTACGTTTACCGGAAGACTCTACGGCGAGACCGAACTGCTGGCGATCGCTCACGCCTATCAACAAGCGACAGGGCACCATCTGCGACATCCACCGATGGACAAGCTCGTCAAGGCCGAGGGAGTTCAGCCCGATTAGCTCGGTAGAGCCGAGAGTCCCCCAAGGTCCAGAGCCAGACGATTTCCTACTCTTGACACTGGACTCTTAACTCTGGACTCTCGACACTTAACTCTCGACATTTGATCCTCGGCCGCACCGTTTCCTTGCAAGAGACTCGCCGACTGCCATGAACTGGTTGCTGTTATGCCGCATGCTGGGACTGCTCGGCATGTTGGTGGGTGGATCAATGGTTTTCAGCCTGCCCTGGGCCTTTCCCGCCTGTGGACAGACCAACGAGTTCGAGGCAGACGGATTCTGGGGCACGGTGGCGGCCATTATTTGCAGTCTGGCAGTGGGCGGATTTCTGCACACGCTCGGACGCAAGGAAACGGATACGATTCTGCGGAAGGAAGCACTGGCAATCGTCGGACTGGGCTGGATTCTGGCGGGCGTGCTCGGCAGCCTGCCGTTTCTGTTCACCGGGACGCAACGGGCCGCCGGTACTCCCATGACAGTCATCGACGCGCTGTTCGAATCGATCTCGGGATTCACGACAACCGGCGCATCGGTCCTGACCGAACTCGAAAAACCGCATCTGGTTCCCCGTTGCGTGCTTTTCTGGCGCAGCTTCACACACTGGCTGGGCGGGATGGGCATCATCGTGCTGTTCGTGGCAATTTTGGGCCAATTGGGCGCCGGCGGCAAAGCGCTGATGCGGCGAGAAGTTCCCGGCCCAATCAACGAAGCGGTGCGGCCGCGAGTCCGCGAAACGGCCCTGGTTATGTGGGCCCTGTACGTGATCATCAGTGTGATTCTGACTGGGGTCTTGATGCTGGAGCAAATGTCGTTCTACGACGCTCTCTGTCACTGTTTCGGGACGATGGCGACCGGCGGGTTCAGCACGCACAACGCCAGCATCGCCCATTTCGAAAGTTGGCTGATCGAAGTCACGATTATTGTGTTCATGATTGTTGCCGGGACGAACTTTTCGCTGTTCTACTTGATCGTTCACCGCCGCGACCCAACGGGCCCGCGCGGGATTCTCGGCCGCTTCGCCCCGCTTTACCGTGACCCCGAGTACCGAACTTACCTGTCGATTCTGCTGGCGGCGACCAGTGTGCTGACGGTCAGCCTGTTCTTAACCGGGATCTACCGCAACCTGTTGGATGCCGTCAGACATGCAAGTTTCACGGCGGTCTCCATTATGACGACGACCGGATTCGGCACAGAGAATTTTCACGAGTGGAGCGAGTTTTCTAAGGGGCTGCTGCTGCTTTTGATGTTTGTCGGCGGCTGTGCCGGTTCGACCGGCGGCGGTATCAAAGTGGTTCGCTTTCTGCTGTTCGCCAAGATTATCCGCCTGGAAATCGAACAGGCGTTTCGACCGAATGTGGTGCGGCCGCTACGGGTGTTCGGCACGAACGTCGACAACTCGCTGCGGCACGAAGTGATGGTCTACTTCAGCCTGGTTTTGCTGACCTTCATTTCGAGTTGGATGATCCTTGCGGCCATCGAGCCCGACGATCAGTGGATACGCCGAGAGACCATCGAGAATCTGGAACACACGCAGGACTCAACCGCGATTGCTGTTCCTGCCCAAACGCCGGAGCGTGAGTTTCCAGGGGGTTTAGCCGCCGATTCTGAGAAATTCCCACCGAACGAGTTGGTTGACCGCACGTCCGAGAAACTGTTGGACTGCGCCAGCGCGGTGGCGGCGACGCTGAACAACATCGGTCCCGGACTGGGCGTGTTGGGACCGCAACAAAACTACTCCAACTTCTCGCCGCAGGGAAAACTGCTGCTGACACTGCTGATGCTGCTGGGTCGCCTGGAACTGTTCGCGATTCTGGTGCTGTTTGTGCCATCGTTCTGGCGGGTGCAATGACCTGGCCCCGATTGCTGATCCCGCAGCCGATTTGGCATCCGCCAGAATCTCTGAGGGATCGCCCTTGACCGGATCGGTAGATCGGCCATACCTTCCGGTCTCGAAGAGAGCGGAGCCTCAAATGCCATGTTACCAGCGGTCACGAATTGCGGTTCTTCGGGAGGGCGAAGCTTCCGCTGAGCCGTGGATTTCACCGATCCGGCGGCTTGGCAGGAGCCTCGCCCTCCCTCAATCTGTGGCCGTGCCGAGTATATGTTTCCAATAGACCGAACCGCCAGCGATGGCTGGGGGGCCTTTGCTGGCGCTGTGGGCTTGTGAGACCCCTCAAATGCGGTCGGTCGATTGACCATCCCGCGGACGGAGTTGCCATGCAGATTTTCTTCTCGGTCGGCGAGCCGAGCGGCGATCAACACGCCGCCCATTTGATTGACGAATTGCGGCGACGTCGGCCCGACGTGGACGTCGTCGGCTACGGAGGACCGCTGATGCAAGCTGCCGGCTGCCGGCTGCAGTTCCGGCTGACCGACCTGGCCGTCATGGGCTTCCTGCGGGTCGTTCCGCTGTTGTGGATGTTCTATCGACTTGTACGGCAGGCCAGCCGTTTCTTCCGCGAGAATCGGCCCGACGCCGTGGTGCTGGTCGATTTCCCCGGTTTCAACTGGTGGATTGCCCGCAAAGCGAAAGCGGCCGGAATTCCGGTTTTCTACTACCTCCCGCCACAACTCTGGGCGTGGGCCTCGTGGCGTATCGGACGAATACGCCGGTTCGTCGATCATGTTTTGTGCGGACTGCCGTTTGAACCGAAGTGGTATGCAGATCGCGGCATCGAAGTCGAGTACGTCGGACACCCCTTCTTTGACGAAGTCGCCGACTCGCGACTGGACCGGAAATTCCTTGCGAAAAGAGCTGCCGAAACGTGCCAAAACGTCGGCATTCTGCCCGGCTCGCGAAACCAGGAGGTCCGCCGTAACTGGCCGGTCATGCTCGAAGTGATGCAACGTCTGCACGCACGGCATCCGGACGTTCGATTTCACGTCGCCTGTTACAAGCAGTCGCACCGGGACTGCTGCCGCAACACGCTTAAAATGGCTGACGTCGACTTACCGGTGCAATTCCACGTTGGCCACACGCCGGAGATCATCGAGCTCAGCCGTTGCTGCCTGATGGTTTCCGGATCGGTGAGTCTCGAAATGCTGGCCCGTACCACCCCAGCCGTCATCTTGTACCGGACCGGCCGGCTGACGAAGTGGATCTTTTCCCGGTTGATCGTCTGCCATTACATCACGCTGCCGAACCTGTTCGCCGATCGAGATATCATGCCCGAGTTCCCGTTCGCGGGTGACCCGGCTCCGTACATCAAGAAGATGACCGAAATTCTCTCTGGCTGGCTGGGCGATCGCCAGACGCTCTTCGCAAAAGTTGCCGAGCTAAAACATCTGCGCGACCAGTTCGGCCAGACGGGCGCCACGCAGCGCACGGCAGAGACCATCCTCAACCACCTCTCGGCTTCCGAACAACGGTGTGCGGCTTGAAAATCAGCCGTCCAAGGAAAATCACCCTATCGGACCGTCGTCGGCGTGGTGTATCGGGTCGCGTCACACAGTGGTTCCGACTGTTGCGTGTTCATGGATTGATCCGCAAAGTTTCCACAACCCGATATGACCGCATCATTCACAAAGGATATCGCGTGATGAGCATCGTCTTGAATCTGCGCCAAATAAACCTGCCCCAAATCGCTGCATGAAACTTCTTGTCAAAAAAACAAGTTTTTGAACGTTTGCATCGCAGAGATGGTGCTGTTTCTGCTCTTGGAGCAGTCCAGTTTCGTGACCGGCCAGACGACGGTCGCCAGCAGCGACCGCGTGTTGTTGACCTGAGTGCTTAACAGCCCATTGAAAGACTCGTTTGGGTTACGAGCGGTCGAAACCCGTTAAGAGCAGACAAAAGGACGGGTGACCAAACCCGCCCCTGTTGCAAACTTTAGCGAGACTGGTTTGTGCCGCTGGTCACACAGTCTCCGACGCACGCACGTTAATTCGCCGACCTTTCCGATCGAAATAGATCGTGCCGTCAGTTAGGGCGAACAACGTGAAGTCGTTCCCCATGCCGACGTTGCGGCCGGGGTGCCATTTCGTGCCACACTGGCGGATCAGAATATTCCCGGCGATCACGCGTTCACCGCCGAACTTTTTCACACCGCGGCGCTGTGCATTGGAGTCGCGGCCGTTACGGCTCGAACCCTGACCTTTCTTATGTGCCATTGCTTTGCTTTCTATTCGCGGACCAACACCTGCAACATCTTCGTCGAAACATCACCGACTTACAAGCTCAGGGCTGCTCAGTTGGTCGATCTGTGTGTGCGTCTCGAAAGTAAGTGGAAAATTTCTCGTGGATACTTACTTTTTTTCGTCAATCCGAAATCCGAAAGACGACATCAGAAATTCTGTTGTTCGATGGTTG
>Ga0310123_10004038_pt1 | contig 11198 bp, 7 predicted proteins | sample CB6_AW_1057_MG_FD_203505 | JGI IMG/M metagenome (GOLD analysis project Ga0310123, IMG submission 203505) | Marine microbial communities from Western Arctic Ocean, Canada - CB6_AW_1057 | ecosystem: Environmental > Aquatic > Marine > Oceanic | place: Canada: Western Arctic Ocean | collected...
CCTTTACCCGGGCGCCATTGCGATGAGTGTCCTTGTTCTGAGCGAAGCGCTTTTCTGTCCCCTGATGATGGTGCAATTGGGACTGATGGTGCTGGCGTGCCAATCCCCAAAAATCCGGTCGGCAGTCATCTTCGCGCTGCTGGCGGGCCTGCTGGCGGGCGCAGCAACTCTCGCTCGCCCCAGTTGGCTATGCTTCACCCCCCTGGCCGCAGTTGTATATGGCCTGGCAGACAAACGTCGGGCACGGTCGTGGGTCTGCGGAGCCACCATGCTGTTGGGCATGGTCCTCACGATGCTGCCCTGGTGGATTCGAAATTACTCGGTGACCGGTCACTTCGTTCCCACCACGTTACAGGTCGGAGCCAGTCTCTACGACGGTTGGAACCCTCATGCCGACGGTGGAAGCGACATGAGGTTCGTAGCTCGCTTGACACGGGCGGGCACCGACGCCTGGCAGAACGCCAACCCCCGCGAGGAATCTCTGGAATATTACCTGGATCGTTACATGCAACGGGAAGCAATCACCTGGGCGCACGCACACACGGGTCAAGTGATCAGCCTGGCCGGCAGCAAGTTACAACGTCTGTGGAGTCCATGGCCCAACGCCGAGGAATTTCAAAACTGGCGGATAAAACTCCTGTTCGCTGCCAGTTTCATCCCTGTCGCAGTGACAAGTTTCTACGGAATCGTCCATTTCAGTCGGCAAGGTGGCCTGTACTTTCTATGTTGGCTACCGGCCCTCTATTTCACCATCTTGCACAGCATCTTCGTGAGTTCCATTCGTTACCGTCAACCCGCCATGCTACCGCTAATTGTATTCGCCTGTGCAACATTAATCACCATGTTCCGGGCATGGCGAGTCAGGAACCGCACGATGCCATAACGTTTTGGCGCAGGAGCCCGCAACTTCATGAAACAACAAGTCAACAATGGATAAACGTTCGTCGAACATCTAAAGTTCCTTTCGTACTGAAAAACACCATAAAAATCCTGTAAACCCTCTGCCAGAAACCATCAACCACCTTGTCTCAAGTCATCCAAAACTGCTGGCGCGTAATCAAAGTTCTTGTGGTGACGGGAATTTTCTTGGGAATATTTGCCGGCGCTTATCTCTATTCGTGTGCTGACGAACAGATTCGGCTGTTCGTAGAGCGGCGTCTGGCAGAACATTATCCGTCCCACTTCATTGCGATCGAGAATGCCCGGCGAGTTTCTTCTCGGGAAATCATATTGCGTGGTGTTTCAATTTCCGATCGAGGAAGCGGACAGCAACAAAAACCAGAAGTTTTCATTGACGAGATGGTCGTCCGGTGCTCAACGGGCATGGATGATTTGATCCAGTCTCGCATTCGAGTGACCCGCGTCACCTTGCGTAACATGACCGTCTACGCCGAACACCGGCCAGATGGATCAAACAATGTCACCCCTTTGCTTCCTCTTCCGAAATTTGGTGCTGGGTATCCGTTGATTGTCGTTGAGAATGCAGGGCTCCATTATCTCGACCGCCGTAAACAACAGCCTCATACACTGAAAATTCAGGATATAAGCTTTCAGGTTGCACGAAAATTTCTACCGGAACAAACACCCGGTTCTCCACCTTTGGTCACGATTCAAGGTCACTGCTCCAGCGACGAATTGAAGCTGGCTGAATTTTCGATTGGATTTGATCCTCAAACAAAATGCTGGGACACGCAGGGCAACATCGAAGGACTTTGGATTAGCCCTGACTGGATTAGCGGACTGCCGACCGAATGCAGTCAACAACTCCGTGAATTAGTTGTCCTTCGCGCCAACACGAACCTGAATTTCCAGCTATCCGGTCTGCTACCGAAAAGTACCGGCAAGATTATTCCACCCGGGGAAGTTCATCCCATTCAATTTTCCCTCTCAGGAACTCTTACAGATGGGCATCTTAAAGACACTCGTCTCCCTTTTGATCTTGAAAATTTATCTGCCAAGTACCGATGCACCAACCAGGAACTGAAAATCGAAGATTTGCATGCCAAATTCGGGCGAACAACCGTCGAAGGATCACTGGTTCGCAGCGGTTTGGATCAGCAGAGTCCTCTCCGGTTGCAGTTGAAGGCACACAACGTCCATCTCTATGAATATGAAGAACTACTACAAACGTTACCGGCCAGCTTGCAAAGCAAGTGGAAGGAATTTGGACCCGCCGGAGTGGTTAGCATTGAATTGAACGCGCAACGTCGGGATGAAATATGGAAGCCCGACCTGTTCGTGCGCTGTCACAATCTATCGTTCAACTGTGGCAAATTCGGCTACCGCCTCCATCGTGGAACCGGAACACTCCGCTTGGAGGAAAAGGTATTAAAAATCGATATGCGGGCACTGGCCAGTGGACAGCCTGTCAAGATCGATGGAGAACTCAACCCATCGAGCGCCCAGGGCTGGATCGAAGCCCGCTCAGAGGCACCGATTCCCATCAACCAGGCTTTGTTGCAAACTTTGACGGGTCGCGGACGGAAAATTGTGGAATCGATGAACGCCAGCGGCGGCTTTTCCATGCATTACCGCGCGAAATCCAACTCGGGTCAAGGAAAACTGGACCACGTCCTGTCCATCGAATTGGATCGCTGCTCGATTCAGCACACAGCATTTCCGTATCCGCTTTACAAAGTCAACGGCCTCTTGCAAATGGAAAACGGCAATTGGACTTTTCAGAAATTGCAGGGTCAAAATGACAGTGGCCAGGTGACAGCCCACGGCAGCTGGGAACGGACACCGAAAGGTGGCTTACTTCAATTACACTTTACCGGCTTGAATCTACCACTGGAAGAAGAACTGCAATTGGCCCTGTCGCCGCGTGCTCAAAACGTTTGGCGGAATCTCCGACCACGGGGAAGCATTAGTCAGATGGCTGTCGACTACGTCCACCGCACGGGACAGCCCCAGTCGATTACCGTCACGCTCAATGAACAGGAATCTCGCCCCGGCAACCAGGAAAATTCCATTTCCATCCATCCCACCTGGCTTCCCTATCGGATCGACGACCTGCGGGGACAGATCGTGTATCGAAACGGTCATTGGGATCTTCAGGACATACGAGGCAAACACGCATCCGTTCAAATCCGCACTTCGGGTACAGGACATGTCAGTGCCGGTGGCCACTGGGAATGTGAGTTTTCGGACATATCAATCGATCGATTTGATTTCGACCGTGACCTCATCCAGGCCCTACCACAAAGGTTGCGCACTGCGTTGCTCCACCTGAATCCTCAGGGACCCACAAACTTGCAAGGAAACATTCGATTCCAGGGACGCCCACACCATCCGCTGACTTCCTCCTGGGACCTGCAACTCGGGATGGCGGGAGTCTCTCTCCAAAGCCGATTACGGATGGAGCATGTTCACGGTGGAATCCGACTCGTCGGAAGTTATGACGGACACCAGATCCAGAATCGCGGCGAATTGATGATAGACTCACTGATGCAGCACGGCATTCAGGCAACGCAAATTCAAGGGCCTTTCTGGATTGACGACCGTCGAATACTCATTGGAAGCTGGGCCAACAACACGCTACAGGGACAACCGCCACGTAACCTGTCAGGTCAACTTTTTGGAGGTACCGTGTACGGTGACGGTCAAATACTGTTGGACAACGAACATCATTTCAACATCAAGGTGTCTCTCTCCGAAGGAGACCTCACTCAAATCGAACTGCTCCCTGCCTCTCAAAGAACACAACTCTCGGGAAAGACGTTTGCCCGGCTTGGTCTGACCGGTTCGATGCAAGGAGTCCATACCCTAAAGGGTTCCGGGACAGTCCATCTAAAGGACGCCGACATCTACAAACTACCCGTCATGGTCGCATTGCTCAAAATACTCAGTATCCGCCCACCGGATCGAACAGCGTTTACCAACAGTGACATTCAGTTCCAAATCGACGGTGGGCACATCTACCTCAATCCGATCAAATTTGAAGGGGATGCAATCAGCCTGGTCGGTACCGGCGCACTGACGATGAACGGGGACATCGACATCGACTTTTACACGAAAGTGGGACGCAACCGACTTCGCCTCCCTGTGATTCGCCCGCTCCTGGGCGAAGCCAGTCGTCAGTTCATGTTGATCGAAGTCACGGGCTCGTTAGATGCCCCAGTGACGACACCACAAGTGTTTCCCGGCCTGAGCCGATTTAAACAACTTTTCCCGGACGAAAACACTATTTTTCAAGAAAGAGTTGAAAACCCCATCCCGAGACGCAACGTCTTCCGGAACCTTCCCCGAACAAGGAGATGACCATGAGCATCGGGCCTAGTGGGATCACCAGCAGTCTGGCGGGCTCTCCACAATCGCAGTCCAGCGGGACCGATGTTGTTCAAAGACAGCAGAAAGCTTCCAACTGTGCTCGTGAATTACATGTGGACCGGAAAGCTGAAAGCGCCAGTGGTATCGGTGAAACTGAACCGGACGAAAGCACTTCGGACCGAGACGCCGATGGTCGCCGTCTGTGGGAAAGCACACCGCCGGCAGACGGCCAGTCTGCCGACTTGGCAGATCAAGATCACTCCCCCAGCCGAGGTACGGCAGACGAAAAGGGACAGCACCTTGACCTAAACGGTTGAATCAAAAAAGGGTGTCCGTGTCGGCTCCAATGACAATGGGACTTGCCAACTCTCAATCTTTCGCTAGACATAAGGATCTGGCGGGCCTTGGGAGCAGCGCACAACAACTCAACCGCGGTACTTAGCGACATTGGTAAGTGACTTGTAACCAGTGACGGATGCCATGCGATTTACCAAAATGCACGGAGCAGGTAATGACTATATCTACGTCAATTGCTTCGAAGAATCTGTAACCCAGGACCTGCCGACTTTAGCTCGCGACATTTCAGATCGTCATTTTGGAGTCGGAGGGGACGGTTTGATTTTAATTTGCCCCTCCGAACATGCAGACGCTGAAATGCGAATGTTCAACGCCGATGGATCCGAGGCCGAAATGTGCGGCAATGGGATCCGCTGCGTTGCGAAATATGTCTACGACCACCGCATCACTGAAAAAAAGTCCCTCGTGATCGACACAGGAGCAGGCCCCCTGGCGTTGGAAGTCGAAGTCTCCAATGATCAAGTTCAAGCGGTTCGAGTTGACATGGGTGAGCCCCAATTGGAAGCCGGTCGTATCCCCACCACGCTGAGTGGTAACCCCGTGGCAAACAGGCTCCTTCGGGTCGGCGAACGCGAACTGGAGGTAACCTGCGTCTCGATGGGAAATCCCCATTGTGTCGTGTTTGTTGAGAATGCCAGCGACGAATGGGTTCTGAATGTGGGACCTCAACTTGAAATCGATCCACATTTTCCAGCTCGTATCAATTCCGAATTCGTAGAAGTAATCTCCCCTACAGAACTCCGGCAACGAACGTGGGAACGTGGCTCAGGTGAGACGCTGGCATGCGGCACAGGAGCCAGTGCGGTTTGTGTAGCGGGTGTCCTCACAGGACGTTCGGAACGAAATGTACGGATCCGACTGCTTGGTGGGGATCTGGACCTGGAATGGAACGAAACGGACAATCATGTCTATATGACAGGTCCGGCCGAGGAAGTGTTTCAAGGTGAGTGGCCATCCTGAGGAGAAAAAAACCGGGTAACGAAGATCAAGTGGTCACAACGGCCTGACCTGGTCTCGGTAGGAAACATAGCTGGCTCACCATTGTGTTTTGTTGAAATCTTAAACGCATAACTCTCCAATCCCAACTCTGCCCTCACGTGCCCACATCTCCATTACCCTCCTCTGACAAGGCCTCAGCGACTGTCCTGACAGTCGCTGAACTCACTTCCCAAATCAAAGAGGTTTTAGAAGGAACCTTTCCGAAAATTTGGGTGGCCGGTGAAATTACAGACCTTGCAAGACCTCGTTCTGGTCACGTTTACCTAACTCTCAAAGACGAAACATCTCAAATTCGGGCCGTTGTTTGGAAGAATACCGCCGCAAACTTGGCCGTGAAGCTGGAAGACGGGCTGGAGGTTATAGCGCAAGGCGATGTCGAAGTTTACGCTCCGCGAGGTTCCTACCAGCTGATCATTCGCCAACTGGAACCACAAGGCCTGGGGGCATTGCAGTTAGCCTTCCGAAAGCTGTATGCCCGGCTCTCGACTGAAGGCCTCTTTGAGGCGGAGCACAAACAGAAGTTACCCGCTTGGCCTACACGGGTTGCCGTGGTCACTAGTCCCACCGGGGCGGCCATTCGTGATTTTCTAGAAGTTCTCAGACGACGCTGGCCGGGAGTCGAAATACTGGTCGTACCTACACGCGTACAGGGACAGGGGGCTGCTGATGAAATTGCCCAGGCCATCACCAGCGTTTCGACACTGGCATCCCCCCCTGACATCCTGGTGGTTTGTCGTGGCGGTGGAAGCATGGAGGATTTGTGGTGTTTTAACGAGGAAGCAGTGGTACGTGCCATCTTCGCGTCACCGATTCCCGTCATTTCCGCCGTGGGTCATGAAATTGATGTGACATTATCTGACCTGGTGGCAGACGTGCGGGCACTGACACCCAGTGAAGCTGCGGAAATCATTTTGCCTTCGGTCGAACAGGTTCAACAGCAGTTGCAGCAATTACGGTTACGGATGGTTTCACAACTACAACGCCAGGTGGCACTGCAGAGATCGAACCTGGATGGACTGGCCAACCGGCGGGTTTTGCGCCAACCACTTCAACAAATACACGACCTGGCAAGGCAACTGGACGAACTTGAAAACCGCACATCCAGGGCTTGGCTTCACTTTCGCACAAGCGCAGAGGAAGGATTACGGGTTGTCGAGGGAAAACTCGAATCCTTGAGTCCATTGCAAGTTCTCGGACGTGGCTTTAGCCTTACGATGCGGACGAGGGATGGACAATTGGTCCGGACTGCCGATATGCTGGAAGCAGGGGAACAGATCAGCACTCGCTTGGCTCATGGAGAGATTACCAGCCGCATCGAAAAAGTAGAGCCTGAAAACAATTAAGAAGGAACAAACAAGAAAAATCTTTTCCTGGCTACTTGGTACTGCCTACAGCCACCACCTGTCGACGACATCCTGATGGCAACAAAAACAAACACGAAGAAGACGAAAACGCCTGACGACTCGATGAGCTTCGAGGATGCCCTGGCCAAGCTTGAACAGGCCGTGGAACGGTTGGAGGCGGGCAACATAGGACTGGCCGACGCCATCACGGAATACGAACAGGGTGTCAGTTACCTCAAACACTGTCACCAGCTTCTGGAACGGGCCGAACGAAAAATCGAATTGCTCACAGGCGTGGACGCCGAAGGGAACCCCCTGTCCCGGATCTTCGAGCACGAAGCAAGTGTGGGGAGTGAAACACCTGCAAAATCGCGTCGAACGAAGAAGTCGAATGCCCGGGGAAAAAAGACCTCCCAGGACGAAATATTGGACGACGGGGACGGTGACGTAGACGGACCTCCAAGTCTCTTTTAAAATGTGGGGTCGATGATACTTTTCCAACCTTCTCCTTTTCGGTCCAGGCAGGTACTCGGATGGTTCAAACTCGGACCGCCGTTTTTCAACAAGTCGCCCAACAGGCTCGGGTTGAAATTAACGCGGCGCTAGCCAGGACATTGAAATTTCCTGCCGGATGCCCCGATCTGCTCCGACAGGCCATGGAACATTGTCTCCTGGCTCCCGGAAAGCGAGTGCGCCCGCTGCTGGTATTATTGTCGGCAGACGCCTGCGGTTGTTCTCGGAAACAAGCCATGCCAGCGGCTTGTGCGGTCGAGTTGATTCATACCTATTCATTAATTCATGATGACCTGCCTGCGATGGATGACGATGTGCTGCGTCGGGGTCGCCCAACCTGCCACATTGCTTTTGACGAAGCTACCGCCATCCTGGCTGGAGACGCATTTCAAGCTCGTGCCTTCGAACTACTGGCGACAGAGATTACGCCTCCGGCCGTGGCAGCTCGTTGCTGTGCAGAACTGGCCCAAACCGCCGGAGCCACGGCCCTGGTGGGAGGGCAAATGGATGACATCCACGTGAAAGAATCCTCCGGGGATCCTGTGTGTGCCGACACAATGGACCGGCTCCAGTCGATACATGCGCGCAAGACTGGAGAACTTTTCAGGACCTCGCTACGTCTGGGAGCGCTGGTAGCACAAGCCGACAACGAACTCCTTGAACACCTGGATACCTACGGCACCAAGTTGGGCCTCGCTTTTCAAATTGTGGACGACCTGTTGGACACTCAGGGAGATGTGCAAACCGTTGGAAAAGCAGTCGGCAAAGATGTTGATCAAGGGAAAATGACTTTTCCGAAGATCCTGGGCGTAGAGGATAGTCAACAGCGTGCGAGACAACTGATTGCCGAAGCCTGCCTTGCCCTGACATCGTTCAATTCACGGGCCGACAACTTGGAAGCGCTGGCCCACTACGTCTTGGAAAGAAATCATTAATGCACAAGCTCTTATCGCAAATCGAATCTCCTCTCGACCTGCAAAATTTGTCTGTGGACGAATTGAATCAGTTGGCTCATGAAATGCGTGATGCGCTGTGCAAAATCCTGACCGTCCGAACAGCACATTTTGCTTCGAACCTGGGGGTGGTTGAACTTTGCCTGGCGCTGCACAGCAGCTTTGATTTTCGCCGGGACCGCTTGATTTGGGATACGGGCCATCAGATCTATCCGCACAAACTGATTAGCGGAAGGTATCACGAGTTCAGTACGATCCGCACACGTGGTGGCTTGATGGGATACCCGAATCCCCAAGAGAGCGAGTACGACCTGTTTATGACCGGGCATGCCGGCTGCAGCATCTCAACCGTGTTGGGCATGCGCACTGCTGACGATCTATTGGGCAGGGAAGACCGACACGCGGTCGCCGTCATTGGCGATGGTGCTTTTCCTTCGGGGATTGTATTTGAGGCGATGAACAATGCTGGTGGGAAAAAAAAACTTCTGATGATTCTCAACGACAACAAAATGTCCATATGTCCCCGCGTGGGAGGAATGGCAAATTATTTGGACCGCCTACGAACCAATCCGTATTACACCGGCTTGAAGGTGGAAATTGTCAAAATGTTGAATCGGGTGCCCGTGTTTGGGGATCCTGTCGAACGTTTCTTGGCTCAGTTGAAGGAAGGGGTCAAAGCGGGCCTGCACGGGGGCATGCTGTTCGAAGACCTGGGTTTTCGCTACATCGGGCCAATTGACGGGCATGACATCGGTTTACTGCGCAAGTACTTGAAGATGGTTCAGGATTTTGAAGAACCAGTGTTACTCCACGTCGTCACCGAAAAGGGTCACGGATTTGAACCTGCGGCTGAAGACCCTGTCTATTTTCACACGCCACCTGCATTCAAACAGGAAAACGGCAGACCAATCCCCAACAGCCAAGGAGGCGGAAAATCCTACACACATTTCGCACGGGATGCGATTCTGGATCAAATGCAGCAGCACCCCGAAGCCACGGTCATGACTGCTGCCATGTGCCAGGGTAATAAGTTGGAACCGGTACGAGATCAGTTTCCAGATCGATTTTTCGATACCGGCATCTGTGAATCCCATACGGTCGCTTTTGCCGCTGGCCAGGCCAAGGCCGGCGCACGCCCGATCGTCGACATTTACAGCACCTTCCTGCAACGGGCCTTGGACCAGATTTTCCAAGAGGTGACGCTACAAAACCTGCCGGTGACTTTCATGCTGGACCGCGCCGGATTAACCGGACCCGATGGCCCGACGCATCACGGAGTCTTTGACCTCGGTTATATGAGGCTGTTCCCCAACATGATTGTGATGGCACCGGGTGATTCTTACGACCTGAGTCATATGCTGGAATTTTCTTTCAGCCAAACGTCACCTTGCTCACTACGTTATCCCAAAGCCGCGGCAGATACCGTTTCGGGCGATCGGGCGCCCGTGAAGTTGGGACGTTCGGAAATCCTTCACTGGGGCCAAGACGGCATGATCATCTGCTGCGGAACGCTCCTCACACATGCCATGCAGGCCGCTGAGGCGCTGCGCAAAGACGAACTTGACGTGGGCGTCATCAATGCACGATTTGTCAAACCCCTGGATCAGGAAACAATCCGACATGCGATTCGGGAATATCCGTTCGTCGTCACTGTTGAAGAAGCAGCATTATCAGGTGGTTTCGGCAGCGCTGTGCTAGAAACAGCTACTGACGCCGGCCTCGATGCAAGTCATGTCCTGCGATTGGGTATACCTGACGAATTCATTGAACATGGGGAGCGAAGCGAGTTACTCGCCGGCCTGGGCCTCGATGCCGCAGGCATCGCCCAGGCTTGTCGAAAAGCGGCCGGTTGCCCTGATTCGGTTCGTACTTCTGATGTACCTTCTGCCGAGGCGAGTCGCAATCCGTCATGACAGGGACGAAACGTGCTAGCAAAACGGCCCGACGATCTTTGCGTTGACTCCGAATCAACCTCTAACCTATAGTTGCCGCGCCCTGACAGACCTCAAGATTTTCACGCAAGGATGCGCAGCATGAACTCCTATCGTCCTGCCCTACTCTGTTACGTGACGTTATGGACATGTCTTCTGACAGCGACTCTGCAGCCGTCTCTTAGTCAGGCATCAGACAAACAGCTTACACCCGAGTCAGGCGCGACGATTCCTGTTACCAACGAAGGTGAGTTCCTGTTGCGTTACAAATTCAAGGCGGGTGAACATCTCCGTTGGGATGTCCTGCATCTAGTGACCGTAGAGACTAGAATCCAAGGGACTACACAGACCGCAGAAACCCGTAGCGGTTCCACCAAGGCCTGGCACATCACATCAGTCAACCCGAATGGCCATGCCACCTTTGCCCACCTGGTCGAGAAAATTGACATGTGGCAACAGGTCACCGGCAGAGATGCAATTGCATACAACAGCCAACAGGACAAGACTCCACCTCCTGAATATGAGAATGCCGCTGCCAACGTTGGCATTACCTTGTCAACGATTACTCTCAACGCCCTGGGGAAAATCGTCGAGCGTCATGATCGTCGTAAAACGCCGGGTTTTGGTGGTGGGCAGGTGACTATTCCTTTACCAAAAAATCCGATACAGATCGGTGCAACTTGGGACACGCCAAACATGATCCCCGTGCGAAGAAACGATGGGAAGATCGCCAATATTAAGAGTCGGCAAGTTTTTCAACTAAAAAAAGTAGTTGCTGGCCTAGCCACGATCTCGGTCCGAACAGAAATCCTGACCCCCATCAATGACCCAAA
>Ga0310123_10004042_pt1 | contig 11194 bp, 7 predicted proteins | sample CB6_AW_1057_MG_FD_203505 | JGI IMG/M metagenome (GOLD analysis project Ga0310123, IMG submission 203505) | Marine microbial communities from Western Arctic Ocean, Canada - CB6_AW_1057 | ecosystem: Environmental > Aquatic > Marine > Oceanic | place: Canada: Western Arctic Ocean | collected...
GCCGGCCCGCCGTCAGCGTTCAGAGGCCGCCGCCGAAGCCGCGGCGGCGCTGGTCCGAGGGCGCCGGTTATCGTCGGCGGTGAAGGCAACGGCGAGTTCACGACGGGGAACAACACCAACATCAAGGGATCGATCCTGATGGTCGACAACGTCCTGTACGTGACGTCTCCCGACAACGTGTGGGCGCTCGACGCGCTCGACGGCCGTCTGTTGTGGCGATACTTCTGGAAGACGCGCGGCGGCACTCACATCGGGAACCGCGGCGCGGCGTTGTGGCACAACTACCTGTTCGTCGAGACGCCTGACAACTACCTCGTTTCGCTCGACGTCAGGACCGGCAAGGAGCGCTGGCACGTCGAGATCGCCGACTTCGAGCAGCAGTACTTCTCGACGCCGGCGCCGATCGTCGTCGATAACCACGTGCTCGTCGGCACGGGGAATGACCTCGACGCTCCCGGCTTCCTGCTGTCATTCGACCCGGAGACCGGCGAGCGCCAGTGGATCTTCTACACCGTGCCCATGAACGATGGCGACCGTGGTCTGGACACGTGGCCGAATCTGGACTCGGCGCGGCACGGCGGCGGGCAGGTCTGGATTCCGGGGTCGTTCGATCCGGAGACGCGCCTCTATATCTTCGGCACGGGGAATCTCACGCCCGGCTACACGGGCGCGCCCCGGCCTGGAGACAACCTGTTCACGTGCACACTGATCGCCGTCAACGTCGACACGGGGAAGATGTCCTGGTATTTCCAGACATCGGTGCACGACACGCACGATTGGGATTCGGCGCAAACCCCCGTACTGTTTGATGCCGTGGTCAATGGCCGGCCGCGCAAGCTCGTATCAACGGCCGCCCGAAACGGCTACTTCTACACGGTCGACCGTGTGCACGGCGAGCATCTCTTGACCCGGAAGTTCGGCACGCACACGAACTGGGCGCTGGAGATGCGGCCGACCGGTGTCATCGAGCCCAACCCCGCCAAGGAGGCCACCATTCCCGGGGTGCTCGTCTCACCGGTCGAGGGCGGCGTCGTCAACTGGCCGCCGCCGGCGTACTCGCCGGCCACCGGCTACTTCTATACCCAGGAGCGAAACGGCTTCAACATGCTCTATCTGACCGAGCCGGACCCGCGCGGTTCAATGGGGCTCGGCGGCAAAGAAAGATTCAACCTCGGTTCGCTCGGGAGCTATCTCGTTGCCCTTGATCCGCTTACAGGCAGGGCGGCATGGCGACACAAGTGGCCTGGCAGCGGAGGAGGCGGTCTGCTCGCAACAGCCGGAAACCTGGTGTTCTCGGGGGACGGCAGCGGCAATTTCGTGGGGCTCGACGCGACCAACGGCACTCTGCTTTGGCACACCCGCATCGGCAATCCGTCCAACGCGGCTCAGACCTACATGGTCGACGGACGCCAGCATGTGCTCGTGGCCTCTGACGGCCGGCTCTACGCGTTCATGCTCTACTGACGGCTGGGTTCGACGTCGAGCGAATAGGCGATGCGTGCCAGCCATCAAAGGCTCGTGCTTGAGCCGCTCGGGCAAGAGGTACACCCAGTCTGGCGTGGCTACCGGCTTTCAACAGCGCCCCCATCCCGGCCCACCCGCCGAAGTAGCGCTCGAACGCCGCTGGCGAGGTGAACAGCTTCTTGCTCGCGACGATCTTCCCGTCCACACCGGTCAGACAGCCCTGGCTGTGCTTGTCGCCCGGCCCCCCTGCTGCATCGCGGCTTTACTCGATCATCTTCCGTTCGGTACTTCCGTGAAAGTCTTGCTATTGTTCTTCATGGCTCGTCATCCTCCCTTTCTCCGATAAGAAAACCCCGGGATCGCCTCCACAGGCGGCAAAGCCTGTGTGGGGAGTTTAGCTCACTCCCCGGATGACGAGCCTCCTCATTTCATCTCTGTCGCGGTCGTAGAATGACTGATCTCGGCACGAAGAGCCGCGTGACCGCGGCTTGCCGCTGCCCCTCTGGTAGAATCTTGACTCCCGTGCATTCGTTTTCTTCTCGCTGCGGCATCATCGCGGCTCTCTTGTCGCTGGCGGCTCTTGGGTGTGGCCGCGAGGCGTCTTCCTACGACTTCCGGTATGCCAATTCGCAACCGCCGTCGCACCCTCGCAGCAAGTCGATGGTCTTTTTCGAGGAAGAACTCGAGAAACGGACGAGCGGGCGCATCCAAGTAGAAACCTATCTTTCAGGAGTCCTCGGCATCGAGCGCGATGTGATGGATATGGTTGCCACCGGCGTGCTGCAAGGAACCCGCGGGGGACTCTACGTCGACGCCAATATCAAGTACAGCATTTTCGAGCTGCCGTTCCTGGTCGAGAACTGGGACCAGGCGCTGCGTCTCGTCTACAGCGACTTTACGGTACGCATCAACCGCGAGGCCCGCCGCAACGGCTATCACGTTCCCGCCTGCGGTATCTCGCAGGGCTTTCGCGCGCACACGAACAACTTGCGGCCCCTTCGTACTCTGGCCGATTTCAAGGGCCTTAAACTGCGTGTCCCGCCACAGGAAATGTACGTCGTCACCACGCAGGCGTTCGGCGCGAATCCGCACGAGATCCCCTTTGTCGAGGTCTATCAGGCGGCGCAGACGGGCGTGATTGACGGAACCGACAACGCGGCTTCGAATCTTTGGGAGATGCAGGTCCACGAGGTCCAAAAGTACTTGACCGTTTCGAACTACAGCATCGGTCCGGACCCGATGATGGTCAACCTCGATTGGTACGAAGGGCTGCCCGAGGACTTGCAGAGCGTATTCGACGAAGTATCGGTCGAGACGATTCGATACAGCGACCGGATGAACCGCGAAAGCGAAGGCGAGTATATTCGTCTTCTGTCGGAATCGCTGGAGACGAACTACGTTACCGGCGATAATCTTGCTGAGTTCAAGAAAGCGGTGGAGCCGGTCTACGCGCACTTCGTCGAGAAGGGTTACTTCACGTGGGACGACATCGAAGAAGCTCGGCGGGCGGCACGCGGCAGCGAGTGAGCAAACATCATGCGATCGCTCGAAAAAGCTGAAAGAATTCTGACCCGGGTGCTGGAAGCGATCGCCTCGCTATGCCTGTTGGCGATCTTGGTCCTGATCGTGATTCTGGTGACGCTTCGATACTTATTTAATGCGGGCATTGTCGGGGCCAATGAATTCGCGACGATCTTGTTTGTCTATACAACCGCGATCGGGTCGGCGGTTGCCATCGGCCGCCGCGAGCATATCTCCGTTGACTACCTAGTCGAAAGGCTCGGGCCGGGCCCGCGGCGCTGGGCCGACGTTGGGGCACTGGTCTTGGTCGCGATAATCAACGGGGTCCTTTTGTGGCAGAGTTTTCACTGGATCTCGGTCACGGGATCCTACATCATGCCCGCCACTTTGTTGCCCCGGGTGGTGGTGCAAGTCAGCGTGCCTGTCGGTTGCAGCCTGGCGATTTTCTATTGCTTTGTCCGCCTGGCGAACACTCTCCGAGAAGCATCCGGGACGGGGGCGGACTAACGCGAGTCGGGTCTTGGGTAAGTCATGCTGCTTTTGCTGGTCATTCTGCTGGTCCTGATCGCGGCAAGCGTGCCGATCGCGTATTCGCTCGGGGTTGCGACGTTTGTCTTTTTTCTGGCTGACGACCCGCAATTGATCCAAGTTCTGCCGCAGCGGTTTTTCGCGGGCATGAATTCTTATGCGCTGATCACGCTGCCCTTGTTCATCCTGATGGGACTGGTGATGAACGCTGGGCAGATCACCGCGCGGTTGATCGAGTTCAGCTTGATTTTCGTGGGGCGGCTTCGGGGCGGGCTGGGGATGGTGAACGTTTTCGCCAGCATGCTGTTCGGCGGAATTTCGGGCTCGTCGGCTTCGGACACGGCTTCGATTGGATCCGTATTGATTCCCGAGATGGAAAAGCGCGGCTATCCTCGGGCGTTTGCCAGCGGCATTACCGTGGCTTCCTCAACCATGGGCATGATCATTCCTCCGAGTATTCCGATCGTGCTATATTCCGTTGTTTCCCAGGAGTCGGTTGGGCGGCTTTTTCTGGGCGGCGTCATACCGGGGATCATGGTCGGAGTGTTGCAATTGGCGTTCACGCTGGCCATCTCGCGGCGGCGCGGCTACCCGCGCGAGCCCGTTGCCGGCGGATGGCGGGACGCGCTAAACCAGACGGTGCGATCGTCGCCGGTGCTGTTCATGCCTTTCTTTGTGGTCGGCTCTGTTGTTTTCGGTATTGCCACCGCCACGGAGTCGGCGGCGCTGGGTGTCGTCTACGCGCTCGGGATCGGGTTCCTGGTGACGCGTGCGATGAGTCTGGGCGCTTTTCGGGAATGCTTGCGCTCGGCTGCCCGGACCAGCGCGATGATCATGCTGATCATCGCGTTTTCGCAAGTCTACATTTGGGTGCTGGCTTTGGAGCGCGTGCCTGAGTCGATTGCGGGCTACGTGGTGAACCTGGGTCTGGGGCCGATCGCCACGCTGCTCGTGATCGACGTGATTATCTTGGTGGCGGGAACGGTGATCGACGTAAGTCCAGCTATTCTGCTGCTGACGCCGGTCTTTCTGCCGGCCCTTCAGGAAGCGGGTGTTTCGCCGGTTCACTTCGGAATCATTTTAGTCTCGGGACTGGCGGTCGGCGCCTGTACGCCGCCGGTAGGCAACTGCTTGAACGTTTGCGCGGCGATTTCGAAGCTTGGTATAGGGACGATCTTTCGCGGCGCGGCGCCGTTTCTGGCCGCGAACGTAGCGACGATGCTGCTGATTACCGTCTTTCCGGATCTGGTGTTGTGGCTGCCGGGGGTTTTGATGGAGTAGGCGGGCGACGTCCCGCTATTTGGCCCTCCGGCGGGGCCGACTCAACGCCAGTGTTTCGCGCCAAACAAGCCGTAACTCGTGCTGAGTTGCTTTCATGCCAGACAGCGGAGTGAGAGAGGTCGTGCGTTCCACTGATGCGAGCGATTTTAGCCGAGTGAGTGCGGGTTAAGTGGTGCGTACGTCGCACCACTTGGACCGCACGGTCTTTCTCACGCCTTCGAGCAGGCAAGGGAACGACTAACGGTAAGTTTCGGCCAGATTGGTGCACTACGCTAGAAGTCGCACTAGAACTTCCGCGACCAATCTTTCGGCCACCTCTCGATAACGACCTTTTTGTCGGTGTAAAACTCAATCGCGTCGCGGCCTTGGCCGTGCATCACGCCCAAGAAACTGTCCTTCCAGCCGCTAAAGGGAAAATACGCCATCGGGGCCGCCACGCCGATGTTCACGCCGACATTCCCAGTCGGCACTTCATAGCGAAACTTCCGGGCGGCCGCACCGCTGCTGGTGAAAATCGACGAAGCATTGCCGTAGGGATTCCGAGCGATGATCTCGATTGCTTCTTCCACCGTATCAGCATGGATCAGACTCAATACCGGTCCGAAGATTTCGGTGTTCGAGAGACCGCTTTCTGCCGAAACTCCGTCCAGGACAGTTGGCTTCAAGAAATTGCCCTGATCGTAGCCAGAGACCTGCGCTTGCCGCCCATCGAGAACCGCGACCGCTCCTTCGCCGGTTCCTTGCGCGATGCAACCTTCGATGCGGGCCTTGCTTTGGGGCGTGATCACGGGACCCATTGCGGTTCCCTTATCCAGCCCGTAGCCCACTTGAATTGAACCGGCAGCATCGACGATGGCGTCGCGAAAAGCTTTCTGGGCTTCTCCCACGGTGATCGCCGCCGATACGGCCAGGCAGCGTTGCCCGGCACAGCCAAAGGCACTGTCGGCCACGATTTGGGTCGTCGTGTCGAGATCAGCGTCGGGTAAGACGACGACGTGATTCTTGGCGCCGCCCTGACATTGGACGCGCTTGCCTTTTTCCGCGGCGCGGGCGTAAATATACCTCGCCACCGGCGTCGATCCGACAAAACTAATGGCGCGAACATCCGGGTGGTCGAGCAGTCGGTCCACCGCTCCCTTCCCGCCGTTGACCAGGTTGATCACCCCCGCCGGCAAATGGAGCCGGTCGATCAGCTCAAATATTTTCCGCATCGTGAGGGGAACTTTCTCCGACGGCTTGACGATCAGCGTGTTGCCGCAGGCAATGGCGTAGGGCAGAAACCACAGCGGAATCATCGATGGGAAATTGAAGGGTGTGATGATAGCCACGACGCCCAGCGGCTGGCGGATCATCATCTCGTCGATGCCGCGGGCGACGTCCTCCAGGTTGTAGCCCTGCATCAATATCGGGATGCCGCAAGCGACCTCCACGTTCTCGATGCCGCGCCGCAGCTCGCCTCGCGATTCGGCGAGCGTCTTGCCGTTCTCCATCGTGGTGACGCGCGCGATTTCGTCGAAGTGATCTTCTAGGAGTTGCTTCAGCTTGAAAAGGTATTGGATGCGCTCTTCGGCCGGCGTGCGGCGCCAGTCGCCGAATGCCGCACCGGCCGCCCCAATGGCTAAGTCGATATCAAGCGCGCCGTCTGCCGATACGCGGGCGAGCACTTCGGCGGTGGCGGGGTTGACGACGTCCAACAACTCGCCCGGTGTCGCCTCTTGCCAGCGGCCGTTGATATAGTTGGATACCGGTTCCATGTTGTCTCCTGATTATAGTCTTTCATTATTGCGAACTGGACTACGAACCAGCTTCTAGATGAACAAAGCCACCTGAACAAAAGCGTCTGAACAAATCTGCTAAGCAAACCTGACAACAAGGGGAAGCTCAAAAGAAGGTCCCATCACGTTATGAGTAAGGATGTTTCGCGTGTATTGGTCGGTGTGATTGGCGCCGGAGGCATGGGCGCCCGTCACGCCCGGAATCTGCACAACCACGTGTCTCAGGCCAAAGTCGCCGCAATCATGGACATCGATCTCGGCCGCGCCGGTTCAGTCGCGGCCGAATGCGACGGCGCCAAGGTTTTCGACGACGCCGGCGAGCTGATCCGTACCGCTAACGTGCAGGCTGTTGTGATCGCCTCGTCCGATTCCACCCACCCTGTTCTTACTCTGGAGTGCTTGCGGCAAAACAAACCGGTGCTCTGTGAGAAGCCTCTGGCAACCACCGCCGCCGAAGCGAAGAGCGTCGTTGATGCGGAGCCGCAACTCGAGCGGCGGCTTGTGCAAGTCGGTTTTATGCGGCACTACGACCCCCGGCATGTCGCCGTCAAAAAGGCGCTGGATTCCGGGGCCGTCGGCCGCCCCATTCTGTTCAACGGCTGGCACCGCAACCAGCAGTCCTATCCCGGTATGACCAGCGAATTGGTAGTGATCAACTCCTGCATCCACGACCTATTCTCGGCCCAGTGGCTTTTGGGTCAGGAGATTGAAGAGGTCTTTATCCGCGGGACGAACACGGGTGGGACGAGCAAGGGCTCAACCATCTCCGCCAGCGGCGACGGTGTATTGGATCTGCAGCTCGTCCAAATGGTCTTGAGCGGAGGTTGCTTGGCCACCATCGAAGTCAATATGAACGCCCGCTACGGCTACGAGGTCGGAGTCGAAGTAACGGGCGAGCACGGGATCGTCGGGACAGAACCATCCCAGGGCACGGTCATCCGGCGAGATGAAGCGTGTTCCCAGCCGGCAGACTCGGACTGGATCGAGCGCTTCGACACCGCCTACCGTTTAGAAATTCAGCAGTGGGTCGAAAGCGTGCAGCGGGGCAGCGCCGAAGGCCCCAGCGCCTGGGACGGCTACACGACGCTGCTGGCAGCGGAGGCATGCCTGCGTTCGCTGAAATCGGGGATGCCTGAGAAAGTTAAGTCGATGCAACGCCCAGCATTTTACGTGCCGTCGGAGCCGTGAGGCTGGGGGCCTCTCCGAGCGCCGCGCTACGGGAGATTCGGGTTGGTTTCGCAGGCAGCCCCGAAGGTCCTCACGATCGGACGCCAGACTAGCTTCATTAGATGCGCTTGTACTTCTTGATCACGTTCCATTCTCTAGGACGGAAGCGTTGATCGCCCCGGTGAAGCGTGCTTTCTCCCACTCCCGCGCCGGGCGGTACTTCGCTATAGTGGCCTCAAATGCGCTTTCGAGTCCCCACCTTCGTGCTTCTGCTTCTCTTCGCGATACCGCTCTCGGCGGAGGATAAGCCCAACCCTTACGAGCGGATGCTCAAGAGCAAGCAGCAAGTCACCGAATACCTGATCCGCGAGGCACGGCGCATCACAGACGCCGCTGCCCAGGAAATCTCATCGAAGGAGAACTGGGAAAAAGTCCGCGAGCAGCGCCGCAAGGAAACTCTCCAGATGCTGGGCCTCGACCCGTTGCCGCCCCGTACGCCGCTCAATATTCAAATCATGGGCGTGATCGACCAGCCTGAGTACACCATCGAGAAGATCGCTTTCGAGAGCATGCCGCAAGTATTCGTGACGGCCAATCTCTACGTGCCCAAGAAACGCGACGGCCCTTTGCCGACCGTGATCTATGTCTGCGGCCACGCCTACTCGCCGCACGGCGACAAGGTGATGTACCAGCGCCACCCGATCACTCTCGCCCGCCACGATTATGTCGCGATGATCATCGATTCCATCCAAATCGCCGAGACGTTCGCGCTGCACCACGGAGTCCTCAACAACGAAATGTATGACTGGTACTCTCGCGGCTACACGCCGGCCGGGGTCGAGGTTTGGAACGTGATCCGGGCGCTCGATTACCTCGAAACGCGCCCCGAGGTCGACAAGGCCCGCTTCGGAATCACGGGCCGCTCCGGTGGCGCCGCCATGAGCTGGTTCGCCGCCGCCGTCGAGCCTCGCATCAAGGTCGCCGTGCCGGTGATGGGCAATAGCACCTACGCCGCCAATGTGGAGGCCAACACGCAGCGGCGTCATTGCGACTGCATGTTCCTAATCAACAGTCACATGCACGGGATGATGCACCAGGGCGCGCTGATCGCTCCGCGCCCGCTCTACATGATGCACGGGCGGCAGGATCTGCTCTTCCCCGTGCCCGGATACGAAGAATTCGAGCGAACGGTCGGAAAACTCTATGCCTCTTACGGCGGAAGCGAAAAGTTCAAGAACCTGGTCGTCGACACCGGGCATAAGGACTCCGACCTGCTGCGCGGGGAAGCGGTCCAGTGGTTTGACCGCTGGCTGAAGCAAATCCCCGAACGGGAGATTGATCTCAGCTACACCGACCTGCCGGGCGAGCAGCTCGCGGTGTTCGCCGGGAGTCCGCCCAAGGACGCCCAGAATTACCGGGTCCACCGCATGCTGATCCCCGATCCCCAGCCGCGCTCCTTTGCAACGAAGCAGGCGTGGGAGGCGCGCCGCGAAGAGCTGCAAAAAGTTGTCAGCAAGCAATCGCTGTTTCGCTCGTTCCCGGCGGCGGATTCGGCGCTGAATGTTCGCGGCGGGTTGCTGGAAGCGCCCTCGGGCTTCGAGTCGCTGCAGTTCGAATCCGAGCCGGGGGTGCCGATTCAAGTGCTTTACCGCAAAGCGGCCGAGACTCCCGGACCGGCCCTGCTCTACATCGCTTCCGATGGAGAAGATGCCCAGGCCGTGCGCGACACGCTCCGTCCCGTTACCCGTTTGAAAACGAATCCTTTGATGATTGTCTATCCCAGAGGCATCGGGGAGGTTTCGTGGGGCAAGAAGTTCTGGAAAGACACGCTTCGCAACGGCATGCATGTGGGCCGAACGGTCGATTCCATGCGCTTGTGGGACGTGCTGCGCGCGGTCGAGGTGCTCGCCAAGCAAGGCGTGAACCCGCCTATCGCGACGCTTGGAATCGGTGTTTCCGGAGCCCTGGGGCTTTATGCCGCCCTGCTCGATCACCGTATCGGCCAGGTGATACTGATCGACCCGCCCACTACCCACCGCGAGGGTCCGATCTTTCTGGATGTCCTGCGCCACACCGATCTGCCCGAGGTAGCCGGCCTTCTAGCGCCGTGTCGGCTGACTTTTTATGGGCAAATTCCCGAGGGCTTCAGCCCGGCGCGAAAAATCTACAGCTTGATGGGGGCCCAGGATCGCTTGTCGCTGACGATGAGCATCGAAGCCGCGCTCAACGGCCGCCATCATCACAACTTTGCCTCGGGCCTGTGAGGCGGCCCAACTTGTAACCCCATCTACGCCGCCGGCCGCGGCTCGTAGCGCTCGACCTTGATCTCGGGAGCCGTTCGCGGCCGGCAAGCTCGACGAAGAGGGTGTCGTAAGCGGCTGTCCCCGACCCCACGGCGCGAGTAAGCGCCCCATGCCAAAGCTTCCTGCTCGGCACCGAGTGGCCGCCGAGACCTGCCGCAAGGTCCAGCCGCTTCGGTCCCTCGTGGGCCTCGATGACGCCGCTGCGAATCGCCATCCATACGACGTTGGCCAGCTCTGCCTCCCGAAGCACCGGCGCGATCGGCTCGCGAACCGCGTCCCAGAACTGGCGCGCCTCGCCGGCGAAGGGCTCGGCGCCGAACAGAAAGTACGCTACAACGTTCGTATCGGCGACGGCTCTCACTCGCGCCCGGCTCCGATCCAGTTCTCCACTTGTTCAGCACTCGGCCGGCCACGATCGAAGGCGCCTCGAGCAGCGCCATCAGGGCGCTGTTTTGGCGGGTGATGAGTCCGTTTTGATGGTTTCCGTGATTGGCGCTGTCAGCGGAAATCAGCGGGTTATTGCTATATTCACCCATCCTATTTATATAAACCTCATTTTTTGCAAGTTTTCGTAATTTCGTTTATATTTTCTTTAGGTAGTTTCCGCGGGGCGATCGAGTGCCCGGATCGGCCGCCGGACGCGGTTTTGCCTCGTCCGCCAAGTGGGCGGTTTCTGTTTCTTCGCATGAGTTGGGGTGCAACGATCACGCATGAGCCTTCGCCGTATTGACCAGGCGAGGGGGCCATGGGCAGCGCGCCAGCGCGGGCCGGTGATCACGTTCTTTGAGAAGAGCGCCGGTTGTCTTGGCTTCGATCAGGGGGATAGCTGCCCTGATTTCCGGACTCGGTGTTTTCCCGCGCGGATGTTACCTGCTGTCATTATACCAGGCGGGCTTTGGATGATTTTGGTTTGTTTGTTTATGTTATTGATGTTATTGTGTCACTACTGTCCGGTTAACGACTCACTGACGGGCGGCAATCGACTGTTCTAGCATGGCTTAGGGCTGTTTTCCCCTTGCCGCGATTGGACGGCGAAGGACGGCTGGAACGACTTCGGAGGGGGCCGACAATGGTTCATGAACCTCGGCCGCAGCGTATTCTCCCAGTTGATCAGCTTCCTTCCGGATCGCGAATTCCGCCGCTGCGTAAGCCGCT
>Ga0310123_10004044_pt1 | contig 11191 bp, 8 predicted proteins | sample CB6_AW_1057_MG_FD_203505 | JGI IMG/M metagenome (GOLD analysis project Ga0310123, IMG submission 203505) | Marine microbial communities from Western Arctic Ocean, Canada - CB6_AW_1057 | ecosystem: Environmental > Aquatic > Marine > Oceanic | place: Canada: Western Arctic Ocean | collected...
GTCCGTAAGGCGGCCTTTGCGTTGCGTCGTTGCTCTCCAATACCCGCTGTTGTCCAATTCCCGTAGCGCGGGGCTCGAAGAGACCCGCGGCCTTTCGTCGGACCGCACCAGACGGGTTAACGGAACGAAAAGCCGCGGGTCTCTTCGAGCCCCGCGCTACGGATTTATCGTAACTACTGATTTCCCGTAACTACGGATTGTCACAGCGCTCCGGCAGGCAACAAGAATCCTTACGTTCCGATTGTCGGCCACCAGCTAACCAGCTTGGCAGCTCTGCTGCCGATATAATCAGTGTAATCTCCGGTTCAAAGACGAGTCCCCAGCAGATCCACGAGATAAATCAATATGAGTCAGTACGATTTGGTCATTATCGGTAGCGGGCCCGCCGGCCAGAAAGCTGCCATCGCCGCCTCCAAGGTCGGCAAGAAAGTAGCGGTTGTCGAGCGCTCCTTCTCGGTTGGCGGCGCCTGCTTGCATCACGGCACGATCCCCAGCAAGACGCTGCGCGAAGCGGTCTCGTATTTGTCCGGAGTTCGACAGCGGGAGCTTTACGGCGCGGCCTATCGGGTCAAAGACAACATCACGATCCAAGATCTCAGCTTTCGCACGCGGCGCGTGATCGAGCGGGAGGTCAACGTCGTGCGCGACCAGCTCGTGCGCAACTACGTTGACATCATCAGCGGGTCGGGATGTTTTGTCGAGCCGCACAAAATCCTAATAACGACCGATACCGGCAGCAGGATCGTCAACGCGGACAAAGTGATCCTCGCGGTCGGCACCAAGCCGGCCAGGCCGCCGGGCATTGAGTTCGACGACCGCAAGATCGTCGACAGTGACGGGTTGCTCAAACTAGCGGAGATTCCCAGGTCCATGACGTTCGTCGGGGGCGGCATTATCGGCGTGGAATACGCCACGATCTTCCGCACCATCGGGGTGCGGGTCACTCTGATCGACGGCCGCCAGCGGCCACTGGATTTTATCGACGACGAAATCGAAGACAACTTTTACTTCCACATGCGTGACGAGGGCATCACGCTTCGCTTCGGGGAAAATGTTACCACCGTGAACCAGACCGAGGATGGGAAAGTCCGTATCTGCATGGAGAGCGGCAAGGAGCTAACGTCAGACTCGCTGATGTTCGCCGCCGGCCGGGAGGGAGCGTCGAAAGAACTCAATCTCGAGTCGATTGGAATGGAAACCGATCAGCGCGGCCGTATCAAAGTCGATGAGTTCTATCGCACATCGGTGGAAGATGTTTACGCGGTCGGTGACATTATCGGGTTCCCCAGCCTAGCCTCTACTTCGATGGAGCAAGGCAGAATTGCCGCCATGCATGCGATGGGAGTTGACGTGCCGCCGATGTCGCGCCGGCTGCCCTACGGTGTTTACACCATTCCCGAAATCGCCATGGTTGGGCCCACCGAAGAAGAACTCACCAAAGACGCCGTGCCCTACGAGATCGGCATCGCCCGCTTCCGCGAGCTCTCGCGGGTGCAAATTAGCGGGGGCCACGTGGGGCTGCTGAAGCTACTGTTTAACCGCGAAGACCGCAAATTGCTGGCGGTCCATATCCTCGGAGAGCAGGCGACCGAACTGGTGCATATCGGACAGGTCTTGATCGACCACGGCGCCACCATTGACTACCTCCGCGACGCCGTCTTCAACTACCCGACTCTTTCGGCGGCTTACAAGATAGCGGCCCTCGACGGGTTCAATAAGTTGTGAGGCCCCGATAGGCTAGCGAGCCGCGCTCAGCTTCGGCGGGAAGTTTTTCATGACCCAGATTTCGGCAGTCGTCCGGCTGCCCGCCGTGGCGTGGAAAAGCAATTGCCGCCCGGCCGGATGCACGCTCAGGCCCAATACTCCCGCGCTATCCATCGCCACTCGCGTTTTTGTCGACTGTCCGCCCGCAAGCGGTATGCGCCACAACTCTTTCGGGGAGTTGCCCTGGGAATAGATCAGGTGTCTTCCATCGGGCGTCCACGCAACGCCCGAGATTTGGTTGAGCGCGTCTTTCCGGGCCAGGGTAACGATGTCGCGCAAAGTGCGATCTTCCAGCGAAAGAATGCTTAGCCCGCATTTCTCATCGCCTGGCGAGGCGAAGTGCGTGAGAGGCCCGTCAGTACGAGGCGCGCGCCGCTTGACGACCGCAGGCGTACTCTCACAGTAGGTTGAGCACGGCGAGCAAGCGCAACGAAGTAATGGCGGGCCTCTCATGTGCTTGGCCCGCCACCCGGTGAGAAATGCGGGTTAGCGCTCACGAGCGGAAAGGCACGCCAAATACCGAAAACACCTCTAAACATAGTTCGGTTTTCCGTCCGAAACCTCGAGCGTGCTCTGGCAGGGATTCGGCGCACGACAGAACGACCGGGCTCTCAGCCGGTCATTCGCCGCGCAGCGGCGACGACGAGCGTTGGGCAGCGAACTCGCCAGCGGCCCCTGAAGCCTGGTCATTTCACCAACAACGCCCGATCAGCCGCAACGCTTGATGCTGCACTGCGCCGGTGCCAGGAGCCGCGCTACTTCGCTCGGTGAGCAATACGAGTTAGAATGGGCGCAGGCCGCGAAGGAGGTTCCCATGCCGTCACTGACCCGCCGCTCACTGCTCAAGAAATCCGCCGCCGGACTCGCCGGACTCAGCGCCGCCGCGCCCGCCTTCAGCGCCGCCCGCCGCGGTCCCAACGAAACCTTCCGCGTCGCCTGCATGGGGATTCGGGGACGAGGCCGCGATCTTCTCTACGGCTTTGCCGAAATGCCAGAGGTCGAAGTCGCGACCATCTGCGACGTGGACACGCGCTTATTCGACAAGCGCGGCAAAGCCGTCGAAGAACGCCAGGGCAAGGCTCCTCGGCTCGAAACGGATTTCCGCCGCCTGCTCGACGACAAGTCAATCGACGCAATCGTCATGGGAACGCCGACCCATTGGCATGCGATCCCGACAATCATGGCTTGCCAAGCCGGCAAACATGTCTACGTCGAGAAACCGGCCGGCCACAACATTCGTGAGGGCCAGGCGATGCTCGCCGCCGCCCGAAAATACGACCGCGTGGTCCAAGTTGGAATCCAGTCACGCAGCGGCCGCACCTACGAAGAGGCCTGCGATTACATCCGAACCGGGGTCCTGGGCAAAGTGCTGTTCGCCAAGGGCTGGGAGAGCGCCAAGCAGCGCGGCATCGGCCATCCGCCTGACGAGAAAGCCCCCGAGGGCGTCGACTATGACATGTGGCTGGGCCCAGCGCCCGAGCGCCCGTTCAACATCAATCGCTTCCACGGCAGTTGGCGCTGGTTCTTCGACTATGGCGCGGGCGATCTCGCCAATGACGGCGTCCATCGGCTCGACTATGCCTGGCGCGGGCTGGAGGCAGGCTTCGCGGCGCAAGGTCAAAAACTCCCGCTGTGGCCCAAAGCTGTTTCGACCAGCGGCGGCAAATACTTTTTCAATGACGCCCAGGAGTGGCCCGACACGCTGATCGTCAACTACGACTACCCCGGCGCCACGCTGATGTACGAGATGCGGATCTGGTCCCAGCCGCCGATGGAAGGCCACGCCGAGGGCGCCTCGATCCATGGAGAAAACGGCTACGTCGTGATCGGCAACGGCGCCTGGAGCGCCCACGGTCCCAAGGGTGAGCTGATCAAGTCGGGCTCAAGCACAAAGAACGATGACGACGTTCGCCACAAGCGCGATTTTCTCAAGAGCATCCGCGACGGCGGCCGCCCTGCCTGTGATATTGCCATCGGGCACGCCTCCGCGGCCTTGGTTCACATGGGCAATATCGCCTGGCGCGTCGACCGCAAACTGCATTTCGATACCGCGTCGGAGCGCTTCATCGGCGACAACGAGGCCAACCGTTTCCTAGGAAGGACGTATCGAAAGCCGTGGCCGCTGCCCGCCGTGTAAGAGTTTTTCCGCGCAAAAGAGATCTTGAACGGGCCAGAGTCCTCGATCGCCCGGCCAAGAGTTTGGCCTCCCTGACGTGGCGCGCGTCTCCGCGTCTCCGCGTCGGGCCCGCGGCTCCGCCGTCCGGCCTGTGACAACGGAAGCACCGAGCGATTCGCCTGCCGAAATCTCCTTCAATATGGATAAACCACACTTCATGGATAAAACAGACATCCCCCGCCTCGCCCAGCGCCAGCTCGCCGACTATGACGCCCATCATCCCGGACTCGTTTTCGAGCAGGATGCCGGCCTGCTTTCCATCGCCGACGCCTACACACTTCAAATCGAAGTCGCGCAACTCCGGCAAGCCCGCGGCGAAGAACTAGCCGGCTACAAAATCGGCTGTCTGAGCCCTGCCGTGCGGCTCCAGCTCGGGCTCGATGAAGCCGTCTTCGGCCACGTCCACGCAACAGAGGTTTACTCAGACCGAACGACTCTCGATGCGGCGACGTTTGACGGTCTCGCTATCGAAGGCGAGTTCGCGGTCCGGCTCAGCGCCGACATTCCCGATCCGGCAAGTCTTGAGCAAGCGCCGCGGGAGTTCGTCGAGTCGGTCTTCCCTGTCATTGAGTTGCACAACTATGTATTTCGCGGAAGCAGCCCAACGGCCCCGGAGTTGATCGGGAACAACGCGCTCAACGCTGGAGCCGTAATTGGGAACGTCGAACCGGCGCTGCTTGAGCCAGATCAGCTTCTGGCTGAGACGATCAGCGTCCGCATCAATGACGAACTGGTCGGCGCCGCCGATGCCGGTGCAATTTCCGGTGGGCCGCTCGCGTCGCTGGTCCATTTAGTCAAGCGCCTGCACTCGTTCGGAATCCATCCCAGGAAGGGCCAAATCCTGCTCACCGGCTCGCCACTTCCGCTGTTTCCCGTCCGCGCCGGAGATCACATCCAGGTGCAATGCCCGAACCTGGGCAGTGTCGAGACCCGCGTCAAGTAGGGTTCTTCTTCAAGCAGGGGTCCTCTTAACGAGGACCAGCCGCAACCGGGAGCGTGGTTGCCGCCGGGTGAGGCGCGGCGTAGCGGCGCGCCCCGTCAGCTCAACTCGGGTTTGCCAAATCCCGGAACAGAAACCGCTTCTCGATCGGTTCCACCGGCTGACCGTCCAGCTCCGCATAGGGATAGATGAAGTAGTTGAGCGGCGCACCGGCTTGGCCGGCATCGAGGCGAATGTCGCGGCCCGTAGTGAACTGCACGCGATGTTCGTCAAGAGCCCCGAAGAAATAGTCTTTGCGCGCCGGATCCTTCCAGGCCTCGGAGGCGTCAACCGGAATCCAGCCGATGCCGTCCACATGGAACGACGCCCAGCAGTGGTAGCCGGGGACACTGCCGCGCTTCTCGTTGGGTGGCAAGGGGAAACCGATTTCGAACCGAGCCGGGATGCCCGCCGCGCGCATCATCCCGATAAACAAAGCGTGGAAATCGGTGCAGTTGCCTTTCTTCACATCGCAAGCGTAGAGGGCGTCGCCTCGTCCCCAGCCATCGCCGCTCTTGTCATAGGCCATCGTGGAGACAACGTAGTCGTAAACCTTGCGAGCCTTTTCAAGCGGGCTCGCGGCGCCGGCCGTGTATTGCTTCGACAGATCGCCAATGATGCCGTCGAGGGGAACCAGGCGGTTGGGCTGCAGAAATTTCTCGTAACTGTCCGCTGCATAATCCGTCCCCGCCGAAGTCCCCGCCCTCGCCCCCGACTCGGCCCCCGCCGAAGTCCCATTCGAAGAAAATGACGCGGAATCGAAATAGACCTTGTGCTCCTGCCTTGTAACCTGAAACCCGACCGTTACCGACAGCGGCCAAGGGTAATCGCCGCGGTCAAATTCAATGTAAGCGTAGCGGTTCCCGAAAACACTCTCTTCTCGCTGCTTGTAGCCGACGGGGCTGACGACCTTCAAATCATGAATCTGTTGCGCGGACCCTTCGCTCGGCAAGGGAACCCAGATGCGGTACTGCTCGCCGCCTTTCGGGATCGAGGGGAACAGCGCCTGGTAGTGAAACTCGAACGTCCGCGACTTGACGGCGGGGGGCTCCGTTGAACACCCAAGCGTCAGAGCAACAGCGACGAGTGGCCAGAGCAACGCGACGCCGTAGCGCGAGAGAATGCCTGTTTTCGAGAAGACGGCGAGCATCAATATTGCGGGATTGCGGCGATCAATCCCCAGAGATATGAGTATAGGGCTGCATTTAGACTCAACGCAACGGAGACGGTTCTGACCAAGGTGAGGACGCCTGTCCACGCTCAGCGCCGCGCCGATCAGCGAGGAAGCGGGTCGCTACCACTTGCGGTTTGATTGGCGCATTCCATCTGACGGGCGCACTACACTAGAAGCCTTTGGAGGAAACTAGGATGCACCAACTCGACCGCCGCCAGTTCTTGCGTTTCGCCGGGGGCACCGCGGCCGCCGCGGCTCTTCCCCTTGGTTGCGGCAGCGCTCCCGAACCCCAATCCGCTGCTTCAGAGAAACCCAACATCGTGGTCATCATGGCCGACGACATGGGTTTTTCCGACATCGGCTGCTATGGCGGCGAGATCGAAACTCCCAACATCGACGCACTGGCCGAGGGCGGACTCCGCTTCCGTCAGTTCTACAACACGGCCCGATGCTGCCCGACGCGCGCGGCGTTGCTGACCGGCCTTTACCAGCATCAGGCCGGGGTCGGGCACATGATGTCGGCCTACTACAAGGACGGCGAGGTCATTCCCTCCTACCAGGGCAAGCTGAACCGCCAATGCGTGACCTTCGGCGAAGCGCTGCGCCCGGCGGGCTACACGACGCTGATGAGCGGCAAGTGGCATGTGACCCCTGTCGAGAATACCGAGGACGGCGAGCCCGACAAGAGCAACTGGCCGCGGCAGCGCGGCTTCGATCGCTTCTGGGGCACGATTCACGGGGCCGGCAGCTTCTACAATCCGGTGACGCTAACTGACGAGAACACTCCCATCCAGCCCGAGAGCAACGACTTCTACTACACGACCGCGATCGCCGAAAATGCGGTGCGGCTCATCGATGAGTCGCCGCGCGACAAGCCCTTCTTTCTGTATATGCCGTTCACCTCGCCGCACTGGCCGCTGCATGCGCCCGACGAGGATATCGCCCACTACAAAGGCAAGTACGAGATGGGCTGGGACGAGCTGCGCAAGCAGCGCCGGGCGCGGATGATCGAGATGGGTGTCGTCAAGCAGGAGTGGGACCTTACTCCTCGCGACGAGGTCGTTGTCTCTTGGGAAGAAGCCGAGAACAAGGAATGGCAGTCGCGCCGCATGGAGGTCTACGCGGCACAAATCACCGTGATGGACCGCGCCATCGGCCAACTGGTGGCGAAGCTCAAGGAGATGCAAGTCTTCGATAACACCCTGATCTTTTTCCTCGCCGATAACGGCGGCTGCGCGGAAGAGCTTTACGCGAGGAGCGGAGGTCTGCACATCCCGAAAACCACGCTCGACGGCCACCCGGTCAAGCTGGGCAACTACCCGCAAGAGATGCCGGGGCAGGACGACGACTACCAGAGCTATGGGGTGCCGTGGGCCAACGCTTCGAATACGCCCTTTCGGCTTTATAAGCACTGGGTACACGAGGGCGGGATTTCGTCTCCTCTGATCGTGCACTGGCCCAAAGGCGTGACCGTGCCAGGGACGTGGACCGATCAGCCGGGTCATCTGATCGACATCATGGCGACCAGTGTTGACGCGGCTGGAGCTGAATATCCCAGCACCTACGACGGTCACCAAATCACGCCGTTAGAAGGAGAGAGCCTGCAGCCGATCTTTTCGGGGCAAGACCGCAACGGTCATCCCGACGGCATTTTCTGGGAGCACGAAGGCAACCGCGCCGCGCGGGTTGGCAAGTGGAAGCTCGTCTCAAAATGGAGCGCCAATGGCATTCGCGGGCGCCCCGTAGACGAACCGCCCGACAACCAATGGGAACTTTATGACATTGACGCCGACCGCACCGAAATGCACGACCTGGCAGCGGCAATGCCAGAGAAGGCGCAAGAGCTGGCCGCGATGTGGCAAGCCTGGGCCGACAAAGCGGGGGTGGTCGAATGGCGCAGTTGGGACGGGGGGGAAGCACGGTCGTCTTCCGGCGAGAAGAGTTGAGATCCACCACTTCACTTGTTAGGTGGAGTCAGGACTGAAGCGTTGAGCTTGACTACGGTGACCTCCTGTCATGCGCCGCCGATTGCTCGATTTTGTTCGAATCGTTTGGTACTGCCTCCCGGTTGACGTTCAGGGAGTTCGCTGCGGGCACGGAGTGTCGGGAAGGAAGTAACCACGCATGAGAAGAACGCGGGTCGAGGGCCGCGCACAGCAGCGGGGAGCCGTGTCCCTGGGACTAGTGGACCGTGTGCGGCACGCAACCGCCGAGGGGCGGGGAAGTTCAGGTCAGCGGGACCATCGAGAACGCAAAGGCGATCGCAGCCAATGAGTCACTTCGGCGACGACCAAGCTCTAAGACCAAGGGCACCAAAAGTACTATTCACATCAGCGTGAATTGACCCTCTGCTGCGGCGAAAGACGCAATAGCGAGTTGCGCCAAAGAGCCGATACTACTAGTGTGGGCTCCTCTAATGGTCCTACTCACTATCGAGATCTGCCTATGTTGCTGATTTCTAAGGAAAAGATGCCCCAGAATAATCTCCTGGGCGTATTCTGGCACGGCACCGTATCGCAGTCTGGAGGGAAAGGTGCAACTTTCAAGGTGTTAGGGACCGACCTTTGAAGGTGAGAAAAGCAACAGTTGTGGTCGCCTAGGTGTGAGGCAAACCGATGGCTTCAAGGAATTCTCACTCATGCGCGTCGCTCCGGTCGCTTTTAGGATGCGCGGCAACGGTAATGATTGCCACCGCCCTTGCCTGTTGCGAGGCTGACTTCTCTGGCACTCCGCAGCCAGGCAAGAGTGCAGCAACCGATCCCCGAAATTGATTCAGGCCGACGAAAACCTGCTCGCCGGAACTTTGACCGAAAAAACTTTCATCTGCTCCTGAGCCGTACACACTCGACGTCGAGCGGTTTCGAGTTGGGTGAAGTTGAGCTTGAAAATGGCTCTACCCTCCTCTACCACGTTGACTCAGGGCGCAAACGCATCTGGGGTTACCCCGTGGTTGGTGTCCGGAGAATACAATGGGCCGATTGCCCTCAACCTGGCAACTGTTCGACAGGACCTGGAGAGAAGTTCGCTGAACACTTTTTCGGGGTGTCCATGGAATGACCGAGTTGGTCAGTCTTCCACCTTCAGAGTCTCGCTGTAGGGAAATCCTCTGATCGCTTCGAGCGGATTAATCGGTTTACCGTCTATTTCTCTGAGGCCTAGACGGAGTGAAATCGCTGATCCGCGTTCAACCCATCCCAGCAACTCGCCGAGTTCAACTCTTGTTCCGACGAGGTTATCAAGATTCGGGACATCGCTACTGTCAATGACGTCTTGAAGGCGAGGGCTCCAAGCAGACAGTAATCCGTAGTAGCTTTGGTACGTTCTACCATCGTCGCGGTCATGGTCGATTGCAATCTCAAAACGGTTCTCAAAATCAGGATCACGATCTGGCCTGGCACTGCTGATGACGCCGACCATCATCGTTGTTACCGAGACTCTTCCAGCCAGTGTGTCCCTTGAAAATCTCACTCCAACAGCACCACCCTCGAACTCTGGAGGCTCATATTGAGGGTCCGTTTCAACGCTTACGATCTCAGCCAGAATCGGGGAATAATAGCCATCCTGAGGATTGGTGACCTGGAATCGCGCCACGGGTGCTCCGCTCTCGTGCTTCGACTTGAGCACTGCTACGTCTACCAGAACTCTATTTATCGCGGCGATGAATTCACGGTGTTGAACTGTCAAGTCGCTGTGCTGACTTTTGATTTCATTCGCGAGGCTCTTAAGTCCCTCAGCATGGATACCAGAGAGGCGCTCAAATCTCTCATCGTTGGTGTAAGACTCCCATCTCGAAGCCCCAACCGCTACCATCGCAAATATGACGATTGCCGCTACGATCTGAAAAATATCGTAAACTCTCCCGCCGAGGTCTGAAGAGGCCCGCTCCTCATAGCAGCGCTTGCCAAGAGGGAAGAGGATGAAAAGTATCACGAGGGAAACCAACGTGATAACTACATTAGCGGCAATGGCCACAGTTTTCTCCTTTGCTGTCTATTTGGCTGCGACCGAACCGCAAGAGGGCGCGCGCCTCTCTTATACCACGGGATTTGCGGTTATTGATACCACAAAGTTTCCCTTTGAAAGCCCTTGCGGCCTGTGTCAGACCATGGTACAATATGAACCATCCCTAGGCAGAACGCCCCACCGCGCCTCCCAGGGGAGGATGGCTGTGTGCTTGCCGCAACTCGGCTAGCAACAAGTTCCCCCGGGTTGACCGTGGGGTCGGCTGCTGGTCCAGAGCAGACAACAACACGTAGTATTCGAAATTATTATGGCATATGATGCACAGGACCAATGCCTGACGATTCAAGTTCCGTCATTACAGTGCTCGGTGTGCCGCCCTTTGGTGCCGCTGCGGCTGCCGTCGCAAACCTCGCAGCACGGTTCTGGGAAGGAGATGGACTACACCCATCTCGCCTAGAAGGGCTGCTGTCCCGATATGACAGCTTGGATCCAACCAAAGTCTCTATCGGGGACGCCGCACGTTTAGAGCTGGCGCGAAGTCTGCTCAAGCTCTCTCTGAATCACCTTCCCGAAGCGACAGATCACCTCCGCGTGGCTCTTGATCTGGCAGCTCGGACCCAAGATCCTGACGTGATCATTGCGTCCAAATACTATTCGGCGTTATGCAAGTACCGTAACGGGTAATACATCCAGGCGCTTGCTCTCACAGCAGAGTGCAAGGCCGCTAATGCTAGCGAGGGCAGACGCTCGCGAGACTTTGGCCTCGTCGCGTTGATGGAAGCCCGGGCTCTTTTCCGCCTGGGCAAACAGCATCGTGCGTCGGAGAGCCTTGAGGAAAGCGAGCGCCTGCTCGTGAAGGGCGGTGATTACGGGGACCGAAGTACCATTCTGTCGTGGCAAGGCCGAATTGCCCGGCAGAAGGGCGACTACGAGCTGGCAAGCCGAAAGTTCCGTGAAGCTATTGGACTCCACGAGCATCGTGGGGACCATTCCGCTCCTGGATTAGCTCGCTCTCGATCTAATTTCGCCTACACTGCCGTCTTGCGGGCGCGCGATCTTGAAGACAAGAAGAGACAACCCGCGGTTGTCAAAGAAATTGAAGACTTGTGGGCTAGCGCCTCAAGATCCCTTGATT
>Ga0310123_10004049_pt1 | contig 11181 bp, 13 predicted proteins | sample CB6_AW_1057_MG_FD_203505 | JGI IMG/M metagenome (GOLD analysis project Ga0310123, IMG submission 203505) | Marine microbial communities from Western Arctic Ocean, Canada - CB6_AW_1057 | ecosystem: Environmental > Aquatic > Marine > Oceanic | place: Canada: Western Arctic Ocean | collected...
GACACCGATTCCGATCCCGACCTGGTCGACCTGCCCATTCCCGGAAACGACGATAGCATCCGGTCGATTCGGCTGGTTCTGAGCTATCTGACACAGGCAATCATTGAAGGCAAAGGCCAACTTCCTGAGGAGCCGAAAGGACCGCAGACAGAAGAACCAAAACCGGTGCCGTCGCTGTAGGGCCAAATTCAAAGTCCAAGATTTGACTGGCGGCCACCTTGCCGATCGACCTGAGGACTCTGGGAAGCAGGAGCGGGTGACAGGCTTGCAAACCTGAAAAGACGAAAAAATGTCGAACGGAGGCGGTTCTGGCGTCGCGGCGGCACCAAGAGATTCAGCAGCGAGTGTCCGGGCCGTGTCAACTGATTTCGAGAGGAGAGACCCAGCCATGGCGGAAATCACGGCCCAGTTAGTCAAAGCTCTGCGTGAGCGGACCGACATGCCGATGATGAAATGCAAGCAAGCGCTGGTTGAAGCGGATGGCGACCTGGACAAGGCGGTGGAGATCCTCAAGCGGGAAGCCGGCAGGGTCCTCGACAAGCGGGCCGAGAATCCGACCGCCGAAGGCCGTATTTTTATTCAGGTCAAGGATGACGGAAGCGAAGCGGTGATGATCGAAGTGCAGTGTGAGTCGGCGCCGGTCGCCGGTGGCGAAGACTTCCTGCGGTTCGGCGATCTGTTGACGTCGCGGCTGCTCGAAGGTCCCGGTGCGCAGACTCCCGACGAACTGCTTTCGCAACCGTCACCGGACGAAAGTGGCAAGACGTTGCAGGAACTCTACGAGGACATGGTCGGTACAATTCGCGAGAAAATTATTGTGGCCCGTTGTACGCGAGTCGACGGACCGGTAGCCGGTTACGTCCACCATGACGGTAAGACCGGAGTGCTGTTCCAGGCCAGCGGTGAAAACGCGACGGCCCCCGTGATTCGGGACGTCGCCATGCACGTTGCCGCTTGGAAGCCGGCCGTCCTCGACATCGAAGATGTCGATCCGGCGGCTGTCCAGGCCGAGCGAGACCGGCTGGCCGAGCAGGTCCAAGGAACCGGCAAGCCGGCGAACATCATCGAGAAAATCGTCGAGGGCCGATTGAAGAACTTTTACGTCGAACAGGCGGGCGTCCTGGTGCTGCAGCCGTTCGCTAAAGACGACTCCAAAACAGTCAGTCAGGCACTGGCCGAAAGCGGCCTGAAAGCGGCCGGTTTTACCTGCTGGGTGATCGGCAGTAGTTGAAAGATGAGGGTTGAAGGAGAAAGGCGGAAACCGCAATCGATATCCGGCTCCTTCATCCTTTTAATATTGAGCTTTCCGGCCGGTGACCAGCAGGGATGAACGCTATGTCTGATGAGACCGAGTCTTTACATCCCATCTACCACCGAGTGCTGTTGAAATTGAGCGGCGAGAGTTTCTGCCGTAGCGGCGGATACGGTATCAGCATGACCGAGATCTCGTCTATTTGTGCGCAGATCAAACGTGTTGTCGATGCCGACGTTCAACTGGCCATTGTGTGCGGCGGCGGGAATATTCTGCGAGGTAAAGAATTCTCCGCGGTCAGCGCAGCCGTTAATCCTCCGACGGCCCATTACATGGGGATGTTGGCAACCGTGATCAACGGTTTAGCGCTGCAAGATGCGTTGGAGCACGCAGGTGTTTCAACCCGGTTGCAAACGGCGATTCGCATGGAAGGAGTCGCCGAGCCGTTTATCCGCCGCCGCTGTGTGCGGCATCTTGAGAAGGGGCGGGTCGTGATTCTGGCCGCCGGCACCGGCAGCCCGTTTGTCACCACCGACACGGCGGCTGCCTTGCGGGCTCGCGAAATCGAGGCCGACGTGCTGTTAAAAGGGACCCGGGTGGACGGGGTCTATTCCGAAGATCCAGAGAAAAACCCTCACGCGGTCCGCTATTCAGACATCTCTTTTCGGGACGTGCTGAAACATAATCTGCAGGTTATGGATGCGCATGCGATTCAGCACTGCATGGAGCACCGGATTTCTATCGTCGTGTTCAATTACCAACGGGAAGGGAATATCGAACGCGTCATCGCCGGCGAGCGCATCGGCACCCGCGTGTTGCCCGACGACGAGATCAAGGCCGGCAACGGGTCCTAAATAGGGGCGTTGTTGCCAATCGTTCCAGAACACTTTCCGGCGGCCTGTTTGCTGCACGGATGGCTCAGATGCTTGTTTTGACGCGACGTGTGAATCAAAGCCTGATCATCGGAGAGCATAGCGACGAGTTGGTCGTTCGCGTTGTTAAGATTTGCCCCACTTTTTCCGAAATTCACTTTGAGGGGGCTCCGAACTTTCGAATCACTCGCTCGAGGGAAGAGAAGGTTCTCACACATCCGACAACAATCTCGCTCGACCGGGGAGAGAAATTACATATCGTCGCGACCCAGACATCCGACGGCGAGATGACGGATTTGCCGCAGCACCGATTCAACGGCTCAACTCGACCAGAATTCGACGAAGATGTCCGGATCGATGTCATGCTGATTAGCATTCATGACGGCAATATCCAGCTCGGAATTGATGCCCCGCGGGCAACTTCGATCTGTCGTGGAGAAATACATCGTGCTGAATAGCCGAAACCGCGAAGAAGACCGGTCACACCCTGCCTGAACTGTTTCGTCACTGCCTGCTTGGACGGCTTCAACCGGGAATCCTTCCCAAGATCTGCCCGATCGGTTACCTTGAAGCGAGAGCGACGAGTTGACATCCGCACCCTTTCGATTGGCGAGGAAGCCGGCCATGGACCAGGATGAAATTCTGTTAGACGCCGAAGAGCGCATGGAAAAGGCCTGCCAGATCTATCAGGGACAACTCGTGGGACTGCGCACCGGACGGGCGACACCCGGACTTGTCGATTCGATCCGGGTGGACTACTACGGCTCACCGACGCCGCTGAAACAACTGGCCAACATCAACGTCCCCGAACCGCAGCAGATCGTCATTCGCCCGTTCGACGCGTCAGCGCTCAGTAACATTGCCAAGGCGATTCAGTCCAGCGACCTGGGACTTTCGCCGAACTCGGACGGCCGGCTCATTCGTCTGAATATACCGCCACTCTCAACCGACCGCCGCAGGCAACTGACCGGCCGAGTCAAGGAACTGGCCGAGGAAGCCCGCATCTCGATCCGCAACATCCGCCGCGACGCCAACAAACACGCCGATCAGTCACAGAAAGACAAAACGCTAAGCAAGGATCAGCGCGACGACTGTAAAGACGGCGTCCAGGACCTCACCAAGAAATACGAAGGTACAGTCAACAACATGGCCGCCTCGAAAGAGAAGGAACTCATGGAAGAATGACTCTGCCGCGGTGGATCGACGACCGGCTCTGTGTTGATATGCCAAGTGTATTTTGCTCTGTCCGGTCCAAACCCGAAAATCACAACGAAGAACACGTTTCGGTTGGACATTTCAAAATGGCCATGCCATAAAACTGCAACGGTCCGATTCTTTTGCCTGACTCGTTCACTCTTCCCGTTGCCATTGATCGGCTAAACCCGAATTGAAGCTGTCCGCTGACTGCTTTCACTGGTTTGTTCCAGCGGATCTGTTTGGGCTCGCAACCGATCTTCTCATCGGCAGGATCTGCAAAAGTTGGACATTGGGCTTAGCGTATGCAACTGTGAAACACTCAGTAAAACCGACTACTATGAACAACCGGCCGCCGACATTGCTGATTGCGGCCTGTTTCCGCCAATCGATTGGCCGGCCGGTCTCGTCTCGGTCGATTTTCTAAATCACCAAACGTGATCCTGCGACATCAGGGACTGCGAGCCTGCTGGCCAACTCATCCCGGTCAGATTGCCGCGTCCCGGAATCCAATACGCTTTTTTGCGTGGTCACAGTTCGCCGCCTTGAACTTCGCCTCCTGCTGTGCAGCTTCGTCGACTGCGATCAACCCGATGACCGCCGACCCAATGCTTCGCAGGACGGCTTGAACGTATTCGCCTTGCCGCCCCTAGTCTGTTTTCTCTCTGGCGAACAGTGACTGCTATCCACCGACACGCAATCAGGAATCCTTTCCATGTTAAAGAACTCCGTCAAGATGACGCTCATGTCGATCTGTCTGCTGGTAGTCGTCGGAATACCCGGCTGCAAAGGCCGCAACCAATATGGCAACACGCCGCATCATTCAGGAACCGTCCTTCCACCGTATCTAAACGGTTTTGGGCCGCCCGAAGCACCCCCGGTTCCGGAACATGGTCCGACACTGCCTGGTCCTCCGCTGGCTACACCTTCCGCAATTTTCCGTCCTCATATTCAGGGACCAACTCCACCACCGTTGCCGACTGAGGCACACAGACGGCCGCTGCCCCGTTCCCGCCGGAATGTCCACGTCGAAACCAGTTTCGAGCCAACGGACGATGTCGGGCCGCTTTCCGGTCGAACTCCGCTCGCCGAACCACCAGAGTCTCAGCAAAATCTAATTCCCGCATCTGTACGGCAGCCGAACGCGCTCGATCGCATCGGTGCTAAATTCGGAAAAATCTTTAGTTTCGGGCCGGGCGACGACATTCATTTCTCGACACAAACGGCGCACCAGCACAGAATGAAATCAGTCACCGCTGCGCCGTAGTTCAACCACCAGAGACGGCAAGCGTTACCCTCTGCCCCTGTAACAGCAGAGGCACAGCCGCTCGAAAACAGTGCCGTCAACCGAATTGCGGATCCGTTTCACACGCAGTCGATCCGGTCACCGCTGCCTGCCCAAGTCGCCTTTCAGGACCAGATTGCAGCACAGTTTACCGCCGAGATGGAAGCACCGTTGCAGCGATGGTTCGACTGGTCATCGGCCCGCGACCGGTCGGAAATCCGCCTGGTTCAATCGCCGCCATAACGGTCTGCCACCACGTTGTCGGTCCCGATTCGATTCGAACGATTTCAGATCGGGGAGGACTGCGTCAGAGTTCCGCACGGGTCCTCAAGGTGGATCGTAACCGCCGGGGTGCAACGGATGGCACCGCAGGATGCGCCAGATTCCACGAACCCCGCCCGAGACGGCACCGTATTTCCGCACGGCCTGAATGAAATACTCGCTGCAGCTTGGATGAAAGCGACACCGGCCTCCGAAAACGGGGCTGAGCAACCACTGGTACAGCCGCACCAGATTGATCACGCAACCCGCGGGCAGCCGCCAAAACCAGTCGAAAACCCTCATGGGGCATCCTCGAGGCAAAGCCTATGTGCCAGCTTCCACGACAGCCGCACAACCGAACGCCGGTAATCATCCAGCCCGGCGCCCGATCCCTGACGCGGAATCAGAATCATGTCCAATCCCGCCGGCACATCGTGTTGCGAGAGCCGAAACGCCGCGCGGAGTAACCGTTTCAGCCGCGTTCGCTCGACGGCATTGCCGTGTTTCCGAGACACACTGATCCCACACCGCGACCGGCCGACATCGTTCGGGGCGGCAAAGACAAGCAGGTGCTGGTCTCCCAATCGCTGCCGCTGCGAATAAACGCGATCGAAATCGGCGGTTTTGCGGATCCGCCCTTCACGGGGATGTCTGAATCTGTTCACGGCTTCTCGGCGTTGTCGTCGTTCGGATCGGCTTGTGCTTGATCTGTTGAATCGGGGTCCGAAATTTCATTTTGCGGCGGTTGGTCTGGCCGCCTTAAGTACCAAAGATCGTCTCGACGTGACTGCTGGGGCAACGGTCGGCGTATCACACGACGCATCCGCCGTCCCCACAACATCACCAGTCCGATCAGTACCAGGCCAATGAGCGCCGTCAGCACCAGCAGAAATAGAGTCGCGAAGACGACACGCTTCGGCTGCGGCTCATCGGCGGGTGCCGCTAATTCCGGGTCTGTCCGCTTCTTTTCTTCGGCAGAGACGTCGGTGGGGTTCGGTTGCACGGCCGTGATCGCTGCTACGATCATCAGACAGCCTGCGAATAGAACCAGCCACCAAACGGCGGCAGCAATCCTTGTCCGGCCGAAGTGCGACATGTGGTCAATGGTCAGAAATGAGAGGTCAGCGAACTTCGTTCTATTTCAGCCTTCTACCTTCTGTCCACCTGTTTGGTTCCGGCTCTGCCGGGTGATGATAGTTGTCGTTTAAAGTCTGCCGGAGTCCTACCATAACCCGTCCCGAGGCAAGTGCTTCGATTGGTTTGCCAGGCGCTCGTACAAACTGCGCGTCTCATCGTCCGTCTGGCGAGCAACAACGATTTTAACGATCACGAGCTGGTCCCCTCGCTTTTGGGTCTTTGGGTCGAGTCCCCCTTTTTCTCGCAACCGGAGTTTCATCCCGCTGGACGTGCCAGGGGGAATGGTCACGATCATGTTGCCATCCGAAAGGGTGGGCACTTCGACTTTTGCCCCGAGCACGGCTTCTGCAGGCGTGATTGGCACGTCGAGCAACAGGTTCGACCCCTCACGACGAAACCAGGGATGGACCGCAACCTTAATGCTCAGCAACAAATCGCCCGCCGGTTCGCCGCGCGAACCCGGCTGTCCCTGACCAGCCAGCCGGATGACGTTGCCGGTCTCCACGCCCGCCGGGATCTTCACGCTCAGTCGCTCGGTTTTCGCGCCTCGCTGCCATTGCATCTCATACGTCCCCCCTGAGGCCGCGACACCGAACAGGATTTCGGCTTCGAGCCTGACAGTCCGGTCTTCCGCGGTTCGGGCTTTCTGAGGAGCTGCGCCGCCGAAACCGTGTCTGGTTGTCGTCCTGCCGAATAGATCTCCCAGATCGAACTGGCCGCCGAAAATCTCGCCGAGATCGATCGGCCCCCCCCCAGAACCACTCGACCACCGGAACTCCTGCCCGCCGGGGAACGGTCCGGCCCCCTGAAAGGCGGCACCGTAACGGTCGTACTGGTCGCGCTTTTCACGGTCCCCGAGGATCGCGTAGGCCTCCTGGATTTTCTTAAACTTTTTGATGGCTGCTTTGTCGTTTGGCCGCAGGTCCGGATGGTATTCCCGCGCCAACTTCTTGTAGGACTTGCGGATCTCGTCGTCTGTCGCTTCCCGGGAAATACCGAGAGTCTTGTAGTAATCGTTGTCGGGCATTCAGGCAATCATTAAAAACGTACTTAGACGTTCGCCGTCCGAAATTCGATCGGATCGGTCTCCGCGCATTCTATGGCTCAGGGCAATTGTGATTCAAGGTCTCACCCTTTCGACGTTCGGTCAACTCGGCCCGAGGAAGTCGGATTCCAAATCAAATTCAGGACTTTCCAGATCCGCGCGCAAGGGGTCTGGCCCTGTCTTCAAGAAGGCTAGACCCCTTGCCTGGACGGAAGAACTGACCAGCCCTGCGGTCACACGGCCCTTTCTCGCAGAATGGGGATTGGTCCTATAGAATCTCATCCGGGTTTGTCGCCGTTCGGGAAATGTCGGCCATGTTGAAATTTGCATTCCGCAATCTTCTCAGCCGTCCGATGCGGTCCCTGCTGTCGCTGCTGGGGCTGACGGTGGCGATTATCGGCATGGTGGGTCTGTTCTCGGTCGCGCGCGGTCTGGACAAGATGATCTCGGAGACTTTCAACGCGATTCCCGGACTGATCGCCATGCAGCCAGGCGCGCCGGTCCCCCTATTCTCGCGGTTGCCAACAGCTTGGGGCGACGAAATTGCCGACGTTTCCGGAGTCTCGACCGTCAATTCGGAAGTTTGGCAGCGAGTCAACATCATCGACGACAAGCTGGTCGTCAGCCCGCCCCGGTTCCTGTTCGGCACCGACATTACTTCCCGGCGGACCTTAAAACGGGCCGTCTATCGCGACAACATCATTCCCGGTCGGGGACGTTTTCTGTCTGAGGCGGATCGGGGAACGCTCAACGTAGTCGTCAGCCGGCAGATTGCCGAGGAGTTTAACAAAGGTGTCGGGAACATCCTACAAGTGAACGGTAACGACATGCCCATCGTCGGCATCTATCACACCGGATTCTTGCTGCTGGATGTGGCGATCATCTGCGATCTCGAACGCTTGCGGGAGATCGCCCGGTTCGATGCCGATTCGGTCTGCGCTTTCTACATCGAAGCGGACGACGGAGTCGACAACAACACATTGGCCGATCGTATCCGAACGGTCTTCCGCGGTCGGGATGTGCAGCCGAGGCAAACATCGCTGCTGCCCGGTTTAGGGTTGGGTGGGTCAGGCCACCCGATCATCCAACTGCTCCGGCAACTCGACGGCTGGCTGAAGTCTCTTTCGCCTCCGAAACCCGACGCCGAAACACCCCAGAACTCTCTCTCACCCACCGGCGAGTCTTCAGGAGAGGAACCGTACCTTCCCACAAACCTGGACGCAGCGGCAACGCAACAAGAATTGCCGACGGAACTCGAAGCGGGAACGTCATCGGCACCGACGCAACAACGGGCTTCAGCCGAATCAGTCGACAAGCCGAGCCCCATCGAAATCCGCAGCGCCGCCGACTGGGCTGAGCGGTTCGAAGATTTCGCCGGCGATCTGGACATCCTTCTGGGCGTGTTGACCGGCATCGGCGTGACGGTGGCTGTGTTGAGCATCGTCAACACTATGCTCATGAGCGTCACCGAACGGATCATCGAATTCGGTATTTTGAAGGCCAACGGCTGGTCAAAAACCGACGTGATGAAGCTGATCACTTTTGAGAGCGCGATCATCGGTTTCGCCGGCGGGGTGCTGGGTAGTCTGCTGGGACGTTTTGTCGCCGAGGCCATCAACTGGTATTTTCCGACGCGGGCCAGCCTCTACGCCAGTCCGGGGCTGTTGCTGTTCGGCGTTGGCTTCAGCACGGCGTTGGGGATTCTGGGCGGACTGTACCCCGCCGTTTGGGCCATGCGGATGATGCCCATGGACGCAATCCGCAGAGGATGATGACCGGCAAGCAGGGTCACAGCGGCGGTGGACCGAGAACAACGCATGATTCACATTCGCAAAGTCACCAAGATTCACCGTCGCAGCCAGACCGAAGTGCACGCGCTGCGCGGAGTGACGTGCGACATTCCCAAGGGAGCGTTCACGTTTGTAGTCGGCCCGTCGGGAAGCGGGAAAAGCACCCTGCTGCATCTCATCGGCGCGCTGGACGAGCCGACCGGGGGCGAGATTACGATCGACGGTCGACGGCTGGCAGAATTGACGGTGAAACAGCGTGACGAATACCGCCGCGATCAGGTTGGTTTTGTCTTTCAGAGCTTCAATCTGCTCAAGAACCTCAACGCCCTCGATAATGTGCTGGTCCCCTACATGCCGGCAGGCATCACAGAGGAAAAACGCAACCAGGCCGTCGAAATGCTGAAGGAAGTGGGCCTGGGCGACCGGCTGAAACATCGCCCCAGCCAACTGTCTGGCGGCGAACAACAGCGGGTGGCCATTGGTCGGGCCTTGCTCAAACGGCCGATGTTGGTGCTGGCCGACGAGCCGACGGGAGAGCTCGACAGCGGCACCGGTGCCGAGATCTATGCCTATCTGCGGCGTTTGCACCAAGAACACGGCACCACGGTGATTGTCGTAACCCACGACCAGCAGTACATCTCCGATGGCGACCTGGTTCTGAAACTCCGGGACGGGCGATTTGAGAACCCGGCAGCGGAATCGAAAAACAAGAATTGAAGATCGAAAACTGCCGATCGGCTGCGGACAGCCGAATCGGCTCACGACTTGGCTGAGCCTTTGAAACTTGATTGCGCGAGGATCTTTCCATGACCACCGACGTCGAGCTTACCATCAAGGACCGGGTCGCCCGAGTCAGGTTTTCCAGTAAAAACGGCGTGCAACTGTTTTCCGCATCGATGCGGTCTCAGCTTAACAGCATCTTGAAACAACTCGATACAGAAACCGACTGCCGAGTCGTCGTCTTCGAGGCTGAAGGCCGCACCTTCATAGCTGGTGCCGACATCCACGAACTCAGATCGCTGAAGTTCGCCACCGGTGACCAACTCGCCTGCGAAGGCCAGCAGTTGATGAACCGTATTGCGGCCCTGCACGCGGTTACGCTGGTGGCCATCCACGCCGCCTGTGCAGGTGGAGGCTGCGAACTAGCGCTGGCCTGCGACCTGAGGATCGCCGCCAAGAGTGCGAAAATCGGGCTGCCTGAAGTTACGCTGGGCCTGATTCCCGGTTGGGGTGGAATGGTGCGGGCGGTGCGGTTGTTCGGCGGAGCGGTCGCCCGGCGGATGGTTCTCACCGGTGAACTGTTCTCGGCAGACGCAGCGTACCGGCTTGGCATCGTCGACGCCGTCACTGCCGACGATGAGTTTCGAACCGAGGTCGATCGGTGGGTCGAACAGTTGCTTCGCACCGGGCCGTTTGCCTCCTTTGCCGCCAAACGTCTCATTTCCGACTTCGAGGGACCGGAAATTCGCGCCCAGTTGGCACAAGAGGCACAGGCATTCAGCCGCTGTTGTGCCGGCGAAGAGTCGACGGAAGGAACCCGTGCTTTTCTGGAAAAACGGCCGCCCGTATGGGATTAACGACGGCTTGTTGCCGGTTGGGTAGCGTCCGCGTCACCCTGCTGTGTTGTCAGTGGTCCGTTGTCAGAAATGAGAGATTGGTCAACTTCGTTCCATTTCAACCTTCTACCTTGTTCACCGCCCCTCGTGGATGACCTGCTTCAGCCCGGTCTCGATGGTCGGATAGCTGAGGGCGACCTGGAGTTCTTCGCGCAACCTGCGGCCCAGGCAGCGCTTGTTCAAGCCGTGGGTGTTCGCCGACGACTCGAACTGAGGATCCGGTGCATCAATCAGCGATGCCAGCATGCGGTAGTACACTCGACGTGTGACCGGTTTGTCGTCGCAGACCAGATAGAGGCGGCCCGGTCGGCCGAGTTCTTCGCAGGCCAGAACCGCCCGAACGGCGTCGTCAACGTGAATCAGGTTCAGCCAGCCATCTGGATTGCCGGGAATCACCCGGCTCGATTTCACTTCTTCCAGACGCCGTATCAACCGCCCAGGGCCATACAAACCGGCCAGTCTTAACAAATTAGCCGGCCCGACGAGGTGCTGGGGCGGGTTATGACTTCGGGCCACCCGTTCGGCATCGAGACAGACCTGACCGTTCGGTTGTCGCGGTTCACAGAGCGACAATTCATCGACCCATTCGCCGTTGTTCTGGCCATAGACGCTCGTGCTGGAAATGTAGATCAGTTTTTCGAGCTGATTTCCAAGAACAGAAAGCACGTTTTTCAATCCGTCGACATAAATCGTTCGTTGTGAATGGCCGCTGCTGCGATCGAAACCGAC